>Ga0169931_10002641_pt1 | contig 29033 bp, 1 predicted proteins | sample Kivu_15m_20L_FD_129675 | JGI IMG/M metagenome (GOLD analysis project Ga0169931, IMG submission 129675) | Freshwater microbial communities from Lake Kivu, Western Province, Rwanda to study Microbial Dark Matter (Phase II) - Kivu_15m_20L... | ecosystem: Environmental > Aquatic > Freshwater > Lake ...
CATGGGTGCTGTTGATTGTGAAGGTATCACCACCAGTACCTAAGTTGATATTTAGGGTTTCGGCGGTGTAGGTGATGCCATTAGTCATTCCCAGTCCAGTTAAAGTCGTGCTGGTGAGGGTTCCAGTGTTGGCTGTGGTGTCTCCTGTGTCATTGACTGTTATGGTGTCGTTACCAGCATTACCGTTAATTGTTAGTTGGGCTGCGATGTTGTTGACTATGTTGCTGTCGTTAGATACTGTGATGCTGTCATTTTCTGTTCCTGCGTTGACTGTGGTAACAGCATTAATGGACTTGATGCGAATGGTGTCTTGTCCGGATTCTGTGTTGAGTGTTGTTTGACCTTGTGTATTAACTAAGGTGAGGTTATCGTTACCTGCTCCTGTTTTTAATGTCAAGGTGCCAATGTTGTTAAAATTAAAGTTATTGGTAAGGGTAATGATGTCAGCATTGGAACTTAATTGAATGTCTAAAGCTTCAATGTTGTTGTATTGCAATTTGTTATTTAAATTAAATCCGTCAATGTGGCTGTTGTTAACAGTTACAGATTGATTAAAACCAGAGCTGGAGGAATAGTCAATTTTTAAGGTATCGCTACCCGCTCTCCCATCAATAGAGAAGCTGAGTTGACCACTACTACCTGTTGTATTCGGGTTAACCAATGTGACAGTATCATTACCTGAACCTAGGGTAATTCCTAGACCCTCAAAGTTATTGTAAACAAGGGTACCATTAGGAACAAAGTTAGCCAGATCCACTGTAATATCTAGATTATCTGAGCGTTCTGAGTAATCTTGACCAATGAAATCTGAACCCCCATTACCATCTAAGGTGAGTTTAGCAGTAACACCTGTAACGCCCGTGACAGTATCATTTCCTGAACCTAGTTTTACAGAGACATCTTGGATGTTGTTGTAAGTGATAGTACTTCCTAAACCTATAATCTGAGTTGCTGTAAACTCTAGCGAACGACCAACTACGTCAGCACTATTATCTACATTTAAAGTATTGGTACCTGTGCCTGCATTGACTGTATATGTGCCTGTAAATGAGCTATAGCGATCGCCACTATTTCCTAAGTTGATAATATCGTTGCCACCGTCGGTGTTGATAGTTGTATTTTGTCTTCCCTTTAGCAGTGTGACGGTATCTGCATCATTGCCAGTGTTGATTGTCAGACTATTACCACTGATATTACCACTCAAAGCAACTGTACTACCCACTCCAGGATCTGCGGTACTTTGGTCTGCATTAATTACCACCGAAGCTGTGGCTCGAATCGAACTTGAAGAAGCCAGTGTGAAGTTATCACCGGCACTAAGGGTAATATTGCCACTAGATGTAATGTTTGAATTAATGGAAAGGTTATCTCCACTAGCAGATGAATCATTGGCTGTGAGTGAAATATTACCGGGTGCATTTATGTTGCCCCTAACATTTAATCCACCATTGGATTTAATATCAATCAACCCAGTATTGGTGATATTGACACCATTAACAGTTAACCCTTGGGAGTTATCAATATAAACATCGCCTATGCTACTAACTGTCAATCTATTAGCAGATATCTGTAAGCGGTTAGAACTATTGCCAACACCGCTGTTAGTGACTCTCAGGGTGAGAGAACCTGCTTGAATATCCCGTGAAGCAGAACCACTAATAATCTGGGTTCCCTGTAAGTTGACTGACCCAGTGCTTTGATGGGCAATTATAGAGTTGCTTGTGATAGCACCGGTGGAGTTGATATTCACATTACCACTGGTGACGATGTTGTTAGCCACAATAGCACCAGTGGAATTAACATCTAGGCTTCCACCTGCTTTCGATTGGGCTATTAGGGTAGTTGCACCTGTGGCAATATTAATATCTCTCAGTGCTGCTATTTGAATATTAGAAGAATTAAGGACTGTACCCGATGCAGTATCAACGTTACCACCTACCAACTCGCCAGTACTCTTGAAATAACCTGTGGAGGCGACAATTAGGTTGTTAGTGCTTGGTGAACCGTTGAACCTCAGGTTATCGCCGGTGGAAATTTCCACTCTTCCTGCGGTAGTCAGCATTTGTTGGAAACTTAAATTACCCAGGTCTCTTTGAGCTTTGAGGATAATATTGTCAGCGTTGACATTGAAAGATGCTCCCGATGTTGATGATAGTTGAATCGCTCCAGCTAACTCAGTGTACATCTTGGGTTGGAGGTTTAAAGTGCCGGGGTTAGCAACCTGGGTGAAGTTAATTTGTACTTCACTGTAGCTGGGATTATTAGCAGCAAATTTTGTAACATCAGACTCAGAATTATAAACTGTGGTGTAGCTAGGAACGCCGTCTACTTCTGTCCTGACGGTATAACCATATTGGCCATCGGCATTCTGACGAGTGTAAACCACAGGTGCATCAGGCTGCTGTTTGTAGTAATCTCTGCCATCGTTCCCAGTGTATACATATCTTCCGCTTTGAGTTTCTCGAATCTGAGTTTGGATGGTGTTTAACACAGGAACTAAAATCAGATTTGCTTTTTCCTGTGCTGTCAGTTCCACTAAAGCACTATTTACAACTCTATGGGCTTTAGCTTCATGTGACTCTTCTGGCTTATCTAAATAGTAGTCAACACGGGTAGTGTAGTCACGATAGCGATAATAGCCAACAAAATTTCCTTGTACAACTTGATTACCTCTGGCTACGAGGTTAATCCTTGTCTCTTGACCTGGTGTTGGTGTCAAACTACTGAAGGTTTGGGATGAGATGATAATGTTACCTGAACCTACTTCTAGAGATAAGTTACTCGTCCTGATGGTGGGTAGTTTGATACTTCCTTGCACCACGCCAGAACTGCCAAACCCTAAAGTTAGATTTGCTGATTCCAGTACAATGTTGGAATCTACATCAAGTTGCCCTCCCGCTCGTAACACGAGGGTAGTACTGCTCAAAAGTCTGTCACTGTCTGAAGTATTAACGGGGGCGATGACTAAATTGCCAGTTTGGCTATTGAGATCAATAGTACCGCCTCCAGCATTCAGCTGGGCTGATGTTCTGAGAGTACCAAGGTTGGAAAGGATGATGTTACCAGAGGTGGAATTAATGCTGGATATAGAAAGTAGGCGGTTCGTGCCACCAATTACACCCACACCTTTAATCCTCACATCACCGTAAGCACTAGCGGTTATATCGCCGACATTAACCTCAATTAAACCGATATTACCAGTGCTGGCATTAGTTGTCAGGTTAGCTTTGGCAGAAATCAGTTCAGCAACATCATCGTCTGGGTTAGTGGCGAGGATATCACCGCCCCCATTGGCTGTAAGGTTAATTTGGCTGGCGCTAATCAGGTTGCCATTACCGTCATAATCGCTGTACAAACCAACATCAATCAGACCAATGGTCATATCACCGTTAGATGTGAAGCTAAAAGTGCGAGCTTGACTATTGTTAATCAGCCTAACTGACCTGACGGTGAGGGTTCCAGATGTTGTCAGGGTAAAGTTACCATCACCAATGTTGGCAGAGGTGATATTTAGGTTACTGGCGCTGTTATTAATTGTGGCGTTACCTGTACCTGTAGTTAGGGTGAGGTTGCTGACTTGGGTGTAAAGGTCAAAATTACCGTTAACGGTGTTGACTTCTAAAGTATTGGTAGCGATACGGTTGGTATTATTCCTGGTAATCCTGTTGGCAGAAATGTTAACTTGATTTGTTGCTGATAAGTAACCTGCTTGGTCTAGGTCTAGGGTTAATGTACCGTTAGCATTTAAGGTTAGGTTAGTAGCTGCTTGTAATCGGTCAACAATCACTGCGGCGGGGGCTACAACTGTAATATCGCCCGTACCTGAGGTTATGACATTTTGCAGACGAATGTCACTGATGGCATTGATAGTGATATTGCCATTATTGGCTGTGGCTATTGTCACCACATTACTGCCATCTTTTTTCTCCAATGTCAGGTCAATGTTACCTGTGTTGGTATTATTGGCGTTGACAGTATTGGTTTTGATGTTGGCATTAATGCTAGATTTGGCAGTGAGGTTGGTGGTATTGGCTGTGATGATACCGTGTTGACGTTGACCACTCTCATTAAATTTGTAGTTGTTAATGCTTCCTGCTGAGGCTGTCATTGTGACAGTAGGACTGTCCAGGAGACTGGAAGGTATGTCTATGTTACCAGTGGTCGTGCCTGCTGTAAGGGTGATAGTACCTGTTGAGCCTGTTGTTAGGTTAGTAAAGGCATTGCCAGTAATATTGCCGTTACCACCTACTTGACCTGCTTTGGCAGTGATGCTGTTGTTAGCACTGACGAAACCAGCCAAGGTCAAATCATTACCAGCACTGAATTGAATCTGACTGCCATTATTGCCAATGGTTCCCGCTATGGCATTACCGACGAAGTTAATGTCACCAGTGCTGGTATTGGTGGTGAGGTTAATTTGTCCATTGTTGTTACTGGCACGTAATTCACTCAGGTCAGAGATGGTGATATTGGCTGCTGTAATAGACAGGTTATTTTGGGTGGTTATTACGGAAGGCGCTGGTATTTGGGCATCAGTGGGTAATTTACCCTTCACTTCTACATTATTGCTGCTGGTGATGTTGATATTAGCAGTGCTACCAGTGGTATTGATTTGACCAGTAATGCTGACTTTACCACCTGCATCAATGGTAATACCCTGGACTGCTTGGATGGAGGTATTGCCAAATTCACCAAAGCTCTTTTGCTCGCCAGAACTTACACGCTCTACAATCCAAATAGTTTGGTTCTCAGTGATGTTTTCTGTGCGGTATTTATTCTCGGTTTTTGTTTCAACATTCTTAATCAGGATATCGCGGGTTTCAAATACCGGACGGTTATCATAAATATCTTGGTTTTGTCCGACCCATTTGTAGTCGATGGTTTGGCGCTGGTCGTAAAGGTTGGTATTTTTGGATGTCCAGTTGTAGAGGTAGTCAGTTTGGGTTTCGTGTATATCTTGTCCTGCCCAAAGGCGGTATAGCTGTTCTATTCGCAATGCGCCTATTTCATTACGTAATCGGTACCAATCAAGGTCTGGTTGGTTATCTGTGGTTGGACCAAATGACCTACCTCGTCTGTGCATCTCTCGATATCCATGCTCCCAACCTGTGACGCGCATTCCTTCGGGAATCCATATGGAATCTATATTATTATTCCACCCATCATACCAACCCATGTACACAAAGTCTTCTTTGTAAAGATCGAGCGTTCCACCCGAATAATTTGGATGGGTATAAACTGTTATGTAATTTGTACTACTACCAGCATCACTATATTGACTTCCTGGATAGTAGGTAAACCAATGTTCAGTGTAACTGTGACGAGGATTATAGCCAACGTGTACACTATCACGGGTTGCCAAGGTCGTTTCACCACTAAGACTGACAGTATTGTTGATATATGTCTCAATAGGAGCGTTTACGTTCCTATTGAGTTGGTCAGTACTTGTGACTTTGGTTTGACCATCCCAGATGGGGGTTTGACCATGACTGGGAGTACCAGGGCGTTCAATGATGGAATAAGAGCGAGTACCTCCGTCATAGTAGGTTACATCCCAACGGGCGGGACTGTTATCATTGTCTGTAGTCCAAGCGCCGTTGATGCTTTGGCTGGTATAGGTTGATCTATCTTGGTAATACTTAACTCGCGCTGTATCCTGGTAATGACCCACTGCTTCATCCCAATTGCTGCTGCCATCTTGAACTACCCGCAAGACCTTTTCTAAGTCAGCTTTTGCACCCACAGGAACACGGATGTATTTATCTCTCCAACCATCTACCTGGATGTTAATAATTTCTGTTGTTGACTGGGATTTCCAATTGGGATTCCAATCTGAAACCGTGGCGTTACCATTGATATTTTGATTTAGTTTGAGATTTTCAAACCCGAAGTCATAGAGTTTGTAGTAACCCAAAGACCTAACTACAGCATCTTTCTGTGTCGGACTCAGTTGCTCAAAGGTGTGGTTATCGCTAGGTCTGGTTACGCCAGTCCAGTCAATATCACCTGTGTTGTAATCTACCCTGTTAATAAACCATTCCCGTTCTGTATTCGTAGTGGGATTCCAGTAACTATCTTGAGTGAAGGTGGTGTCCATAGAGTAGAACTTATTTCCTACCCTGACTTGTTCTGTACCTACCTGTTGGGTTACTGTGGTGGGAATCCAGTTGACTACTTCCACCTGAATTGTGCCGTCTGCAACTTGTTTAGTACCTGTAACAATGGGAACGGTAATGGCTCGTTGAGTAATGGAAGGAACTGGTAAGGATCTAGTACCAGCCCCTAAACTAGATTCAGCATCCACGGTGACAGTCCCACCAGCCAACATAGTCACTTGACCAGTGGTGGTTTGCAAAGTTCCTGTGCCATTAATCAGGATATTGCCACCACTTAACTGGCCACGAGTGATGTTGCCCCGCACTGTACTGGGTGACCAAGTAGGATTAATACCAGCCCGCATTACTAAGTGGCGATGGGCGGTGACTAAACCGTTGATTTCGGCTGAAGTGACGACGTTGAGGGTAATATCTTTTGCTGTACCACTTTGTAGATATCCTTGGACCCAAAGACTACCAGCAATAACTTCTATATCTTGATGTGAGTCCACCAAAGCGCGGGTGAGGGGCGATCGACTCTTGGCGATGACAACTTCACCAGTGCCGTGAATTTGAATCGCTGGGTCAGTGAAGGATAAACTGCCACCACCGTAAGTTTTAATTAAGGCGTTGTTGGGACGAGAGGAGGCTTTAGGCTGGCTTTCTTGGTGGTCAACTAGGTAAAGATTATGACCTTGAATTATAACCTGACTTTTTGCGCTGATGATGGTGTCTATGAAGATGTTAGCGGCTTTGTTTTCATTAGTAATGGTGACTTTTTCTGGGTTGACTATGTTTAGGTCAACCTTCACAGGGGCAACATCACCCCTGAGAACAATGCCTGTTTCGGCAGAAATATTGATCTTTCCGCCCACTCCAGTTTCCAGAGTACCACCCTTATGCCGAGTGAGATTATCAGGGTCTTCCGTGCTGGCAACGGGAGCAGCACCTATAGCTAACTGATTTCCATTGGCATCAACATATTGACCACTGTCATTAATGTAGAAACTGGAACTGTTAAGTGAACGTCCTTGGCGATCTTTATAAATTAATGGTTCAAGCATTAATCCATAACCACTAGCCCCCGTGCCACCATCTAGGGTAAGGGTGTCTTCGGCTTTGAGATAACCGTTTACTAATAATAAGCCGGCACTGTCAATGGTGATGTCTGCATTGTTGTCATACGCCTGAATTAAGCCGTTAATTTCTACATTACCCTGGGCAGTGATATTAATGCTGGTATCTGTGTCATTGGCAAAGATGAGTGTGGCTGCGTCAAACCTAGCGGTGCTGTCACTTTTAATGGAACTGAGACGATTCATACTGAAGTCCAGTTGATCAGTGCCGCCACTGGTGTTGATGCGGATCTTACCAGTTGCTTGAGCAGAACCACCACGGGTGACGAGGGTGCTAGTACCATCAGCACCAGCACCACCAAAGGTCACTTTATCTGTGGCTGTGAGGTTAATAGTTGCTGCCGTACCTGTCCAGGTGGGGGTGTTGCTGCTGAGGTTAGCGCCTGCGTAGAGAGAACCAACTATGTTGATGATGTTACCTGTGACGTTAATGCTGCTGTTATGAGCGCTGGTGAGGAGACGGACACCGGAGTTAATGTTAACTGTACCGATACTGTTGAGGGTGAGGTTATTTGCTGTTGCTAAATCTAAGCCTTGTTGTTGATAGTTGCCATCCACCTGTATAGTCCGACCCAGGTTAATGTTGCCATTGGCATTGGTTTGGTTGAGGGTGATAACTTCCCCTGTACCTTGGACTAATATTTGACCGTTGTAGGCGGAGATGCTATTGCTTCCGGTAATATTAATTGACCCACGGCTGATGATGTCAGTCATTAACCTGGCGGTATCTGTGGCAGAAATTACCAGTTCTTCGGTTGCTGCATTGTTATCACCTTTGTTTTGGCGCAGCACCCCTTCAATGTTGACGTTTTGTCCTGTTAATGAGATGTTTCCATCACTGATTATTCTGCCTGAGGTGCGGGCTAGGGTTAATGTTCCGGAGGTGGCACCAATGCTGATGTTGGTCATGTTGGTGCTGTTTTCACCGATGGTGCTGTCGATGGTGACGTTATTCCGACCAGTGATGGTAAGGGAACGACTGTCAATTTTACTTGTACCGTAAGTGTGGATGCTGGTTTCTCCGGTGACTACCGTTGTTCCAGCATTGAGTCGCACTTCATCTTCTGCTGTCAAAGTACCATGCAGTTCTAGAGTTTTGGCACTATTGAGAATAATGTCTGAACCTGTACCACGGGCGATGATGTCACCTCTGATTACACCTGTTACGCCAGCATTGAGGTTAATTGTGCTGTTTGTTTCTAGTAAACCTGTGGAGTCGAGGTTGATGTCAATACCGTCTGGGGATGTGCCACTGTGGAGGTTGATTCTTTCATAACCCAACACTTTACCCGCAATATACAACTTGCCGTTAGGTCCTGTGGGTGAACCAATGGTGACTTGTGAACCTGTTTGAGCCGCTTTGATAGTGTAGGGTAGGCTGGAAGTTAAATCGCCACTGGTTAGGTTGCTGAAGCCTAGTAGGTGAGCATTGCTGGAACCGCTCTGGAACAGGTTAAATGTGTAACCACTGGTCAACATTAACCGCCCTTCCCGGATTTTTACTTCTATATCGGTGTTACTAAATCCAGTATAGGTACTACCCACAGACCGGGTTGGATCTTGAGATGTAACAACGGTCCAAGTAGCTGAGTTTAAGGCAGTTTGTAAATCTGTTACTAGGTCAGAAATGCTTTGGTTATTCTGGGTGTTAGCCTTGGGTAGGGTGACAGTTGCTTCAATGGCAAAACCAACTCGATGGAGGCGTAGTTTCAAGGTAACATCTTGACTGACAACCCCTGTGGATAATTCATGGAAACTGGCTGCTGCAATTTCGTTAGTATGTGCAGGGGCAAGGATGGCTACTTCTCCTGGTGCATTTAGGTTAATGGCGCTATTGGTTTTCCAGGTTTCTAACTGAGTTGAGCCATAGAGAACAATACCTTTACCGGAATGGGTTACACCATCTTCCACGGGGTCTGTACCACCAATCAAATTAATTTCTTTACCCGCTTGCAATGTTTGACCAATGCGGACTTGATGTTGTGCGGTAATTTTAATGGTTGACTCGCCATTGAAGTGGGTAGTAAAACGACCCATGTACTTGCCATTGGCATCTCTGTGGACGGTGACTTGTCCACCTGGTAATAGTAAACCTTGGATATCTGTGTCTTGTGCTGAGTTGACTTCTATGGAACTGTTGGTAGCATTGGTGACTAATTCACTGGCGGCGTGAATATATGCACCTGTTCCCGAACTGTGTGTACCACCAGTAATTGTGATGCGGTCATGGGCGAACAAATAACCACCTGTTTCTATAGCTTCCCCGCCCTGATTAACCGTTCTCCCACCAATAAAGGCTTGACCTTGGGAAGTAATATTGATTGTGCCGGGGTTGTTCCAATTAACTTGTTGGCTGAGTAGATTACCATTGGCATCAAAGGTTTGATTTAACTGACCACCAGCCACCAGGGTTCCCATGATTTCTATGTTACCCGTGCTATTGATGGTCAACAAGCCACCAGAGTTATCAGAGGTGAAACCTGCTGCTGTAGCACCACCCGCCGTGGTTACTAATACTGCCAAATTCCTATCATCTGTTCCAGGAACACCACCATTAATGGTTACGGATTTGGAGGCTAATAAACCAGTATCTAGGTAGACTTGTTCGCCTGCGGTGACGGTGACACTGGAATCATTTCCAGCCCAAGTAATGCCACTTGCGCCAATTTCTCCCCCTGCAACTACGCTACCGAGGATGTCAACGTCTTTAGCACCTTTAATGTTGATACTGCTAGCAGCTTGTTTGCTGTTGACTTTAGATGTTGGGTGAATATAAACGCTGGAACCTTGACTATTGGCAGCCCCGGTGCTGGTTCCATTGGCTCTATAACCACCTGAAATGTCAATTTGGTCTTTAACGGTGAGGAAGCTTTCCATGTAAACCCAACCATCAGAGCGAATGTTTAGGTCGGAGTTTTCACCGTTGACGTTGATATTACCGCGCAGAATTACATTATTGGTAAATGCTAAGTTGACTGCGGTATTGTCGGTGTTACTGGTGAGAGTGCCGGTAAGGAATTTAGAAGAGGAAATATCTCCTGCTGGTAATCCTGAACCACTCGGATAATTCCGGCTCCAGTCTAACCCTCCATACAAGTCGACGTTACTACCGACAACATTTAATAACATTCCGGCTGTTGGTGCTTCTATTTTGGCATGGCCACGAGCATTAATTTGCTGGATAAATAGGGTATTGCCGGCTACTTGTTTCAGGTTGATCTCACCGCCAACTTCAGCACTAAGTTTGCTGGTTGCAGATAAACTAAATTGTAATGGGTCATCTGTTGTCCCTACAGCAGTACCAGCACGCAAGAGCAGGTCACCAGATGTGGTAGTAATAGCTGCTGTGCCAGGGGTTTGATTGTCTATGATGTTGCTGGCCGCTTGCAGACGCACATCACCACGAGCATTGATCCTACTAATCTTCATCTCGCCTGAAGACTGCACTGCTACTTTACTGGCATCAATGGTGAGGTTCCCACTAACGGTGATGTCGATATCATCAATTATTTGCAGAGTTAAATGCCTCACTTGGGCTTTATCCTGCACTAGTTGTCCGTTTGCCAAGGTGACGTTTGTGCCTGTGTGTGTATCATGATTGGTGATTACTCTTTGCCAGAGGGTGCGATCGCCATAAGTTTGTTCTGATAAATTTAATGTTGCATTAGTACCTAAGTACTTATACAGGCCGTAAGTTTCATGTTGTACCAGGACGGTTTGTCCTGTGGATATATTAACTTCTTGTTCAACAGTTGTAGTGGTTTGACTGATAAAGTCGATTAGTAGTTCTTGCCATAATGTTCGATCTGTAAAGGTGGCCTCGCGTAGATTAATACCTGTAGCAGCACTGCCTTTGTAGATGTAAATTTTGTATGTTACACCCACTACATCAGAGGCGGAGGCGGTGGAGAGAGTTTGCTTGTGGGCTGTTGATAAAGCATCGTAACCACCAGAAAAATCTATGGATATCTTGTCAGAAAGTTTTCCTAGTTGGGCATTTGCGCCTCCGGCTTTGACAACGATGTTGCGACCACTGATGTTAATATTTTCGTTGCTGCTGGAACTTGGGGTAACACCTGATAAGTCCACACTGGGATACAGGAAGCTGAATAGATTTAGTGGTAATGGATGCTCTAAATATTCTCGTTGAATCTCACCTTTGTCAACTAGTGCCTGTAATAGGGGGTTTCTTGGCGGGGAGATAACTGTGGGGTTTTCGTTCAAACCATCTATGACTGAACCGGCGGTAGTTTCTAAATAAATGTCTCCGGTGGTAGATTTGATGGACACTGGGTTAGGTGTGGGTGATGAGGGTGCCACCAGTATCATGTCTCCTGATGTTTCTAGGAGATATATGTTCCCTTGGGCTTCGGATGTGACTCCGGTGGTACTGTCAATGGGAATTGCTTGGCTTGCAGTTCCTATTGACCCGCTTTTGGCCTTGAGTTTAATGGTTTGACCACTGATAAGGGAACTGGCATTGTTTGCCGTAATTCCATTAGCGGCATTAATAGTTACGTTACCAGAAGTAGAGGTAATTGCCCCTAAGACAAAGTTGCTGCTGCTATTGTCTAAGGAAAGGGCTGTGATATCAATGTTGCTACCTGCTGTGATGTTGAGCGGGTTGGTACTACTGCCTTTAATATTTGCCTGGAAACTACCACCCACATTGACGTTACCAATGGGGCTGAAAATTCCTACAGATGTATCTGATGTCACTGAGCCTGTTGATGTGAAGCTAACCTTACCGCTATCTGGAGTTTTGATCTCGCCCCGTAAGTAGATGTCACCTTTGGCATTAATATTGATGTTTGGTGTGGCTGGACCTTGGATAAACTTGATATCAATGGGGTGATCTGCTTTCAAGGTGTGGGTGTAGAAATCTTTGAGTCCAGTAATTTCTGTTGTTTTGGTGTGATAGGTTTTTTCCCGTAACCAACCACCGCCAGTTGTCCAGTTTTCCACGGTTGTGGAAGAGTTGCGGTAATCACTGTCAAATTTATTTTCTTGTCTGTTTGTATAGCTGCTGGTGCTGGTGTTACCAGTGTCTTGCCATTTGCTAGTGTCGGTGAAGTTTTGGGTGGATAGTTCTAGGTCAGCATTTTCGCCTACGTAGCGATATATTTTGTTGTTGGCAATATTTCTAACCAGTGAAGTGTCTTTAATCAGGTCTACGCTGTTATCGTTTTTTTGTTCGTATGTTATGGCGTATGCGGGGATAATGCCTGTTCCCGTGGCTAATGACTCTGACTCTAGGAGGGGTTGGTCATCACGGAAGTTAGTCTCTTTCCAGTTATAACTGTTATCCCTGACAAGATCATCCCAGTCAAAACCTAACAGATTAAAGCTTTTCCTTTCATATTTTCTGACTTCTACTCTTGTTTTCTCTTGTCCCTCTGTCCAAGTGTACTGTAAACCTGATTTGGGACTATATTGGATGTTATCGCCGAACCCATGGTCAGTTGGAGAGCCTAGGGGAGTATAATTAATGGTTTTTCCTGAAACAGTCCCTGTATATGTGGTTTTCTGAATTTTGCCAGCACTAACTACATACTCAACTTTTTTAGGGTTATTTTGGTTGGATGTGTCAACTATGGTAATTGTTCCTTGTCTGTTGGTGGTGGTGTCAATGCGGTTCAGAATCAGTTGGTAGGAACTTTGATTGTCAATGTCTACGCTGGTATAACCATTGGCTACTTTGAGTTCACCGTTACCTGTGCTGAAAATTTGACCTGCTAGGGTAATTCTGCCACCTTGGGGAACTATATCTTCAACTACAATGGCGTTGGCTTCTGCATCAAAGTAACCCTTGACAGGAACGTTATCAGTACCAAAAGTAATGCCTGGTAGTATATTGCCATCGTCATCAAAAAAGCTTTGGGAAGTTCTACCGGGGTTGAAATTAGCAGCGATATCCAGTTCAACTGTACTGACACCACTTTGGACTAAGCCGTTGATATTGAGGTAACGGGCTGTTACGGCAATGGCACCTTGAGCTACAATGGCTGATGTATTCCGGTTAATGGCTGTATTTAAGTTTTGCCCTGCAACATCGCCACTATTTGCATAGGTTTGGGATCGCGAGTTTCCTTCCGCGTTATATACTGCTCTTCGCGCTGCATTATAGTCAATGTATTGACGGGGGTCTTGGTTGGTGTGGAACCAGTCGTCGGTGTTGAGGTTAAAGTCTTTAGCTGCTAAAATTGTCACGTTTTCGGCTCTAATTTCCCCGGAAACGTTAATACTGCCTTCTTGGTTGTCAATGTGCAAATCACCATCTTCATTGATTACATCACCGATGATATACATATCTTGGTCAATAGATGGCAGGACAAAGCCTCCTGTATCGTATTCATTGTTAGCAAAGGCATTTTGAACAATGGTGATGTTTTTATTGGTGGTATCTGGGGGAGTATTAGTAATATTGGTATTGTTAACGTAAACGTTCCCTGGTGTCAGGACGGTATATACACCATCAATGACGGTGACGCGCTGGTTGTCGCGGATGATGGTGTCGTTGACGGTGAGGGCAAATGGAGACTGGTTGAGGATGTCAATTTCTGCGCCGGATCTAGCGTTGAGTTGTTTGTTACTCACCAGGGAGGTAAACTGATTGGCATTCATGCTACCTGCTTCGATAAATATTGACCCTGGGGCTGCATAAATATCGGGTAAGTTGACCAATAATAAATCTAGTGTTCGTTTGACAACTTGGATACTTTCTCCATTGACGGTTACCGTGTCCATTAGACCCAACTCTGTTAAAGTGGCATCTATTTCATCTAACTGTACCTGATAACGGGCGATCGCTTCGGCATTACCTGCATGACTTTCCATCCAACCTAAGACTTGCTCCCGTTGTTCTAGTAGCAAATTACCCACATTGGCATAAGACAGTGTAACTGCATCCAAGTCTTCGGGCTTGATGACATAGAATTTATTTTCTAGTTGAGTTTTTAAATTCTTGGTGACATTACTTTGGTAAATTGTCAAGGCGTTTTGCTGCTCGGTGGTGAGAGTAGCACCTAAATTCTCCCATCTTGCTGTGTTTGAAAAGTTTTCATTCTGGAGAATAATGGAGTCAGAATCAGTAATGGGTTTATAGCGATAGTAATTACCAACCGTACCCCCCCCGTTAGCACCTGCAACTACCTGGACTACAGTACCAGTGGAAATATTAAAGGTTATGTTATCTAGGTTTAATGGACTATATTGGTAAGCTGTATCTGGCGATAGCCCTAAAGCTGTTTTTTCTGCGTCGGTGAGTGTACTTCCCAGTTTAGATAAGGACAACTGTTCTACACCATTTAACACATGGGGTTTAATCTGTACTACCGTCTTGTTATTAATCCCGGCTTCAATGGCGGTACTACTGCCAATATTCACTTGATTTGTGCTGTTGTCATGTGCCTGAATGGAAGGGCGGGAAGAATCGGGAGTGAGAGGGAAACCGTAGGGAGGGATAGCTATATTCAGAGCCAGTCCATCAGTTCTGGCTCGCCGATCACCCATTCCTTTAACTGCAAGTAAGTTAACATCTTCTAAGGCTTGAACTTTACTTGTATCGGTAATGTCTATTTTGTTAGTTTCGTTGATGGTGGCATTCAATACGGGAATAGTTATACCAAGCAGACTTACTGTGGTGATTTCAGCATTAGCAAAACTGTCTATGAGATTGGGTACAGCAAAACTATCTCGACCTGCATAGAGATAAATATCACTGCCTTTGATTTGACTGTCACCGTTAACCTTGATTTCATTGGTGGCATTGGTGGTTGTTTTGGCATCTCCCGCATTAGCACCAGCGGTTAACGCTAATATGAGGAGATTGGTGCTGGGATTGAGGCTGGAGTCGGTGCGGGAGGTGAGGTAAACATCCCCTGTTTTATTTTCTACAGTTGCTCCGTTTAAGTTCACCCCGGCTTTGGTGTGGGAATCTATTCTGGATAGACCCACACCCATAGCATACGTTCCAGCACTTTCAATTATTACTGAATCATAGGCAGTAACGTCGTTGAGGGTTTCGATTCGCAGCAGTCCGGGATTGGCATTGCTGCCGTTGACGGTGATGGTGCTACTGTTCCCAATGTTAACCACTGCTTCAAAGGCATTGTCATTTGTACCGATATCTGTACCACTTTCCAGAACCGTGAGGACTCCTCCACCAGCTGAACCTGATTTCAGGTTGGCTGAATTTACCAGTGCGGTGGGGCCGTCCGTTTCTCCCTCTTGTTTCTTTTTCTTTTTAGTCAGTCGGTTAATGGCGTTGATGATGACGTTATCCGCAGTTACTCTACTGCTTGCACCAATATCCACATTAGCTTTACTGGTAATTTCATTATCTACACCAGCACCGTTACCAACTAGTAAACCGAGGGCATAACTGTCGGCGGAGGAATCAACGTCTTGAGTGTGGCTGGAAGTAATGTTGAGAGTTTTAACATTGACGTTGGCATGGTTGCCAATTTTTGCCAAGGTGGCATAATCACTGGTCAGGAAGGATTTTGCACCTCCTGCTGCCACTAAACCGCCTCCTGCTGCTATGCTTTCTGATAACAGGTCATCACTACTGCTGGCGGTAACTCTCAGGGCGTTGGCAGTTATTTGTGTACCATTGCCGATACTGGCTTCTAGTTCATTAACATCGTTGCCTTTACCTAAGTTGACGTAAGAAACCATTGCCGTAACTGCTAGTCCTCCTCCTGCTCCACCGTTGGCGGAACTTCTAGCCCGGTTGTTGGCTGTGGATTGAATTTCTACATCTTTGCTGGAGTTTAGCTTTGTCCCTTCTACAAGGGCTTTGACTAGGGTTGTAATATTGGCTTCAGCTTCGTTGCCAACAACGCCTACCATGGCGGCAGAAACACCTGCGGTCAGGGTTTTATCTATGTTGGCAATGGAATCTGCATGGACTGTGGTGTTAACTGAATTTATGGTGGTAACTGGGGTGCCACTTGTCCAGGGTGCTGAGGAGTCATTGTCAACCCAGGCTTCGATGGTACTTTTTATTTTATTTTCAACTATGGCTACACCCAGGGCGGCACTGATGAATGATGCGGCTACGGTCACTGCTGTGGCATCACTGGAAAGGTAAGCATTTTCCTTAGCTAGAATACTGACATTACCACTGTTAGCAGTTAAGGTGACTGGTCCGCTGATGTAGGCATCAACTGTGTTATCTACGGTGTTGTACAAGCCTACACCACCCCCACTGAAGGCAAAGCCAGCACCACTTACATCGGCAGCTATGGAGGTTGTTACAGCAGTAACATTGCTAATGTGGGCGCGGGAAACATCTGCGGAAATTAATACGTTGCCTGTGGTAGCTTCTATGGTTTTGGCACTGTTGCTCTTAATGTAAGCCTGGACCTGGTTGGTGATTTCGTTGACTACTTCAGATGCTGCTACGGATACTGCTCCTCCACCCAATACTCCTGCAATGGCTACACCTACGGTGTGGGCTTTAGTGACTTGACTATCACTTGTGGCTTTGATTTCTATATCCACTCCGGCTGTTGCTGCGGTATTTTCTAGGTAGGCATGGACTTGGCTGGACATTTGGCTTTTGCTTTCTGCCCCAGCCCCTGCTCCTGCAAGACCAATGCCCACAGCTATGGCTACTGAACCTGCAAAAGATACTGTCTCAATGGTTTCTGTGTTGTTGGCGTAAATTTTAATCTTACCGGTGGATGTGGCGTTGGAATCTTTGACGTATGCCAAGGTTTTGTTGGTTTCGTCGTCAATTAGGTTTCTTGCTAAAGAAACACCAATTGCTCCCGATGCTGCTATTAATGCTCCTGAACCTGCAACACCAACTGCCCCTGCCAATGCAGAGATATGTGAAGTGTTTTGGGCGTCTAGTTGAATATGGTTGGTGTTTCCACCTTTAGTTTCTATGATGCTGTTATCAACGTAGGCTTTGACGCTGTTGTTGATGATGTTGGTTGATTCTGAACCTGCGCCAGTAAGAGCAAGTGCACCTGTAATGAGGGATGGAGCAACAGCAACTGCTACAGATACGGCTACTGCATTGGAGGTGATGGTTGATCTTTCAATTGCTGTCAGTAGCAAAGCACCATTTCTGGCTTCTATTTTGTTATCGGCATTTGCAATGTAAGCGTCAACCTGATTTTTGATATCATTACGAGCTAAACTTACGCCAATGGTTGCAGCTACTGCCAGTGTACCTGTAAATGATACACCTACTGAGCCTGCTCCCACTCTAGCTGTTGTGGTGGTGGTGTCATCCGCCCGCAAGGAAATGGTGTTGGCAAAAACACCATTAGCTCCATCTCCATTTATATATGCCTGGACTTCGGCAGCGACTTTATTTTTTGCCGCAGCACCAGCACCCACAAGGCTAATGGCAAAGTCTCCACTGGCGGCTATACCTAATGCTCCTGCTCCCACATCTGCGGTGATAGTATCTCTGGCTGTGGCTGTTTGGCTTAATGCTCCCCTGGCGTTGATGCTGGAGTTTTGTATGTAGGCTCTGATTTGGGATGTTGATTCAGTGCCATCGGAATTATAACCAATGTGATTTTTGGCTTCTGAACCACCAATGGCTGCCGCTACTGCTCCACCTGCACCAGAGCCTGCCCCACTACCTCCTATACCTACTACTGTTGCATTAATTGTGCCTTCGGATTCAGCTGTTAATGTCAAATCACCAACTTGACTAATGATGCTGTTGCTAATGTAAGCGTTGGTATCAGTGAGGATGATATTGGTTGCTCCTGCGCCTCCTCCACCCAAAGCTACACCTGTATTACTGCCAATGGCTGCTGATATGGCTACTGCTATGGCAGTAGCTGTGACATTGGCTTGTGAGTCGGCGGTGATGGATATGTTGTTTCCAGTGGAAGAAGCTGTGGAATTGTTAATGTAGGCTTTGATATCGTTGTCAATGGTATTTTTGGCTAAAGCCACACCTACGGAAATGGAGACGGATGTGCCTCCTCCCATGGAAAAGCCTAATGTACCACCACCCGCATCTGCGCTAATTGTGGAAGTATCTCTAGCTGTAATGCTGGTCAATTCAGAGTTAGCAACAATGGTGCTACTATCTACATAGGCTTGAATAGTGTTGTTAATAATGTTGGTGGCTTCTGCTCCTGCGCCACTTAAGGCTAATGCCGCACTGCTACCAATGGTACCGCTTACAGATACTGCTACAGAGTCGGTGTCAATATTGGAGTTGGATATGGCTTCTATGGTCAGTTTACCCGTTCTGGCTGTAACTGTGTTGTCTGCATTTTGAATATAGGCTTTAACTTCATTACTGATGGTGTTGCGGGCTAAACTTACCCCAATAGCGGCTGCTACTCCTGCTGAACCTGCAAATGAGGCGGCTACTGCGGCTGAACCTACGTAGGCTTTAATTCTTGTGGTGTCGTTGGCTTTAAGGAGGACTGTGTTGGCAGTAATTCCGCTGGTTCCATCTCTATTAATAAATGCTTGTACTTGGGTGGCAACTTTGTTATCGGCTAATACACCAGCACCACTGGCATTGACGACGTTATCTTGTTTAAGTGATACTGCTAATGTTCCTGCTCCCACTCTGGCAATAATGGTGTCCACGTTCTCTTGTCCAAATGTGGCTATTTGTGTCAAGTTGCCTCTGGCTGTAATGCTTGAATTTTCAATGTAAGCCCTAATTTCTGTTGGTGATTTTGTGCCATTTTCGGTATAGCCAATCCAGTTTTCAGCAACAGATCCCCCAATACCAGCTCCTGTTCCTCCTGATATGCCAACTACTGCGGCAGTAATTTTCGATGTATTTTCTGCTGTGAGAATTACATCTGTGACATTATTAATGCTGCTGTCTTTGATGTAGGCATTGGTATCACTTAAGATGTAATTTTTGGCATTTGCACCTCCACCACTCAGACCCCAAGACAAGTTAGTGCCTACGGCAATAGCAATGGATACGGCTACACTTGTAGCTGTGATATTGGCTTGTGAGTCGGCGGTGATTTCTATATTATTGCTACTAGAAACAACGTCGGCGTTGTCAATGTAAGCAGAAACTTTGTTATCAATAGTATTTGTGGCTAGGGCTACGCCAATGGCAATAGATACAGAATTATCGCCACCCCCGGAAATGGATAGGGTTCCACCACCCGCGTCGGAGGTGATCTTGGAATTATCTGTGGCTGTAATGGCAATTTTGCCACTAGCGCTGACTGTGGCTCTAGCTTTAATTGCGGCTTCAATGGTATTGTCAATTTTATTGTCTGCGGAAGCGCCATTTCCGGCTGCTGCCACTCCTGTGGTTCCTTTAGCGCCAATAATAGAACCTGCTAGGACGAAGTTATCAATGGTGGCATCAGATGTGGCTGTCAGGGTGATACCACCTGTGGTGGTCTTAACTTCTGTATTTGCCCCTTCAATCAGCGCCGTGATGGTGTTATCTATGTCGTTATTGGCTATGGATGCTCCGATACTGCCAGTGATGCTGGTGCTACTACCTAAAGAGGCAGCGATGGCGAATCCTCCGGCATCGGCAGTAATTTTAGAAACGTCTATTGCCTGTAGTTTAATATCTCCCTTGGCTTCAACCCCAGCAATGTTGGCAATTTTGGCTGTAATGTTATTTCTAATTGTGTTTTCTGAACCAGAACCAGTACCAGCAAAAGTACCTGTTAAGCCTGTGCTGTTTGCCGCCACAGAACCGCCCCCACTGAGGCTTAAGGCTGATACTGTTGCTGTTGATTCAGCTTTTAGTTCCACTTGCCCTGTAGTGGTTTTAACTCTGGATTTATCAATGATGGCGTAGGTGTCGTTGGTGATGTCGTTGTTAGATATGGCAATACCAATTGAACCAGAACCCCCTGAATTACCACGTGAAATAGCCAGGGCTATTGCTCCGGCATCGGCATCAATCCTACTATCATCAAGGGCGTTAATGCTGATGTTGCCACTAGCTGTGACTGAGGAGTTATTAATTTGTGCTTCAATATCATTGTTGATGGTGTTACCAGAACCCGCCCCAGCCCCAGCAAAGGTAATACTGCCTGATGTTGTAGATGAACTATAACCAACTGCTCCTGATATACTTATAGCCTTGATTTTGGCTGTTGATCTACTGTTGACAGTGATATTCTGCCCGGCTGTTACCTGGGAGTTATCAATTTTCGCCTTGGTATTAGTTGTGATGCTGTTGTTGGAGGCGGCAGCACCAACTCCAAGGGCTGTGGCTGACCAATTACCTCTGGCTGCGGCAACAGCAATTCCCCCGGCTAGGGCGAAAATGTAGCTGCCATCCACCGCACTCAGTGCCACTGCACCAGTGCTAGTCACACTACTATTATTTTGGATGAGTGCCTCAATGGTGCTATTGATTTGATTTTGTGACCCGGCACCAGTACCGGCAATACTGAAGGCATCAGCATCTGCAGACGAAGCAGCAGAACCAGTACCACCAATGCTAACGGCGTAAATTTCTGCGGTGGAGGTAGCATTTAAAGTGACAATGGCGGCGTTATTGACAGTGGTATTATTTAGATAGGTGCGAACTGTGTTATCAATTTCGTTGATGGCAACAGCTAACCCAAAAGTTCCAGAACGAGCATTAGTAAAATCATTATTTCCACGGACTAGTGAAAGGCTGACTGCCCCGGCTACTCCTACAATCTCTGCATCATCTTGGGCGGTTAGAGATAAATTACCTCCCCCATTACCCCCATTTAAGGTAATTGTGCTGTCCTTGGCAAAAGACTCAACGATGTTATCAAACTTACTCCAAGTGACGGAACCTACACCGGAAAAAGTATTAATACCACCAACAGAGGAAGGTGTTGAAAATAGTTTCTCACTTACTCTAGCACCTGCCAGCCCGGCTGCAACATTAATAAGCCGACTCTTTTCTTCTGCTTTCAGGGTGACATCATGACTGGTGGTGACAGTAGCACCATTAATAAACGAGCGGGTGTTGTGTTCCACATTATTAGTGCCGACAGCACCAGCTAGTCCAATTTTGGTTGTTTGAGCTTGATACTTGATGTTTGAAATTCCCCCTGCACCAGTGCCAAAATCTGTATCGTTTTCACTGTGCAGGTTAATTGCTCCAACCCTAACCTTACCAGTGCTGTTAATATATGCTTGGGCTTTTTCGTCGGCATCTGTTACAGATACACTACCTGCAATTCCCACTCCAAAAGGAGTTTTCACATTGGTGTTGGGCTTTGAACTAGAGAACCAATTGTTGTCGTCTGCTGATTCCCTGGCTACATAACCGGCTAAGGTGGCTGATACTATATACCCACTATTGCGAGCCTTTAGTTGTGCGTTGCCAGTAATGTCTATATTCAAACCAGAACCAGTGTTGTAGTTGGCAATTTCCCCTTGCTTACTAAAAATATCTAGGAAGGCGGCTCCTTGTAAGTAGTCGCGAAGATGGGTAATGGTTTCGATTTTAGTATGGTCTTGCAGTTGCACTTCATTACCAATCACTGCACGGGTGTTGCGGATCACTTTATTAACAGCGACTGTTGCGCCTATACCCAAACTGCCGGCTGATGCTTGGAGAGCGCCGAAGTAGTTGATGCGTTTAACGACACTATCTGCATCCAAATACAGTGAACCACCTGTAATAGTGACACCATTACCAATTTGAGCGAGAGTTTCACTGGCGTGTAAACTCCAACCTCCCGTACCAGTTGCACCCCAGCTATCGGCTTGTCCACCAGACTGACTGAAGTCGAGAACAAATACATCTTCCTTGGCTGTTACTTTTAGTCCCTCACCCAAGGTTCCTGTATGCACCTTTGCCCCGTCACCTATTTTGGCAATGGTGGTATTGGTCATGCCCTGCAACAGTGCTGATACACCATATCCCTGGCCAGCGCGATTACCATATAAGTTGAAGTATTCCCCTGATGGGTTCTTCAAACTCTTCCAAGCGCCTTTTTTGTTAGGTTGAAGTTTCCCGTCCTTAGCTGGTAATCCCTCCTTAAACATGACATCAAGGGCTATATCCAAGTGGATAATTCCTGCTGCGTTGAGCAAGGTCATATCGGTAATAGCATTTACTGTGACTGATTGGGTGTCATTCTTAAGGGTTTGATTAATTTTGGCACCAGAACCAATAATTGCAGTGGAGTCGTTGTCGAATAAGTTAATTGCTGTAGTGAGGGCGAAGGCAATATCTACCTGTTGAGCGTTTTTATCGACTTTACCTTTGTTTTTGGTGGTGACAAAGGTATTAAACAGTTTGTCTACCCCTAGTTTGCCCCCGAAGAGAAAACTAAAACTTAAATCAAACCATTTACCGATGGCTTGAGATTTTTTCTTGTTCTTATCTGGGTTATCTCCATTATAATTTGCCTCTTCACTCAATTTCTTGAAGTCAATTAAGATGGGGTATGCCAAAGAAGATGTAACACTGAGTTTACCTGCGGCATCAACTGTTGCATTATCTTTTATAATGGCATTGACATTATTGGTATAAAGCCCTAGAGCTACAGCCATGGCGGTAGTAACAAATGCTTTATCAGAGCTAGTTGAACCTTCACCTAAAGTTTTGAAAGATTGGGTTGCCTTCGCACTAACCACTATGTCACCCCGAGAATTTAATGTACCACTGACAATGGCATCAACATTGTGTTCAACATAGTTAGCTGTGAGGGAAATGCCAAAGCTGTAGTCAGAGGTGCTATTAATACCTTGTTGTGATTTCAATGCGTTTTTGATATCTTTGGGTGACAAAGCAGTCAATCCAGAACCCGCAGCAATTAGCATTCCTAAAGGTGCATTTCTGATCAAATCTCTATACTTGGGATTAGATCCTAAAGCTCCCTTGGAGTCTGCAACATCGGTGGCTTTGGTGAGGGTAGCGTTGATAGATATCCCTGGAGATTCTTCTGAAACAGCAGTTAAAGTGTGTTTGCCAGTAATTGGCTCTGCTAGCAAGGAATCTTCTAAAGTTTCCGTTAGTTTGAAGGTATTATTGTTAATTTTTACTACATAGTAATACTCCCCACTGGTAAGATTACCAATGGACTGACTAATGGTGGCATTTCCCTGGTAAAGGAGTCTGTCCCCTGTTGTGAAACCATGGTTGGTGAAGGTAAAGGTTTCTTGACTATCATTCACAACCCCAGTATCTTTGGGATTGAAGGTCAGAGAACTACCACCGTAGGTAAAGGATTGTGTGCCTGTTCCTAAATTAGCCAGATCGATGACAATGGGTGTACTAGCAATGGCATTATTGTAAGTTTCTGCTAGTTTGATGGTATTTAGCCCTGTCACCACTGCAAAGTAGCCATTTTTATCAATTAGTGGGCTAACGGCTGTATTTCCAATGCGGTTATAGGTGATGAAATCCCCTGTCCTTAAACCGTGATTATTAGTAAAGGTGATGGTTTCGTTACTGGTATGAACTGCATTGGCAGCATCAAATGACAGTGTTTGTAGGGTAAATTTGTCATAACTGAATTGATGCTCGCTTTTATTAGCTTGAGATAGGTCTATAGCATTACCAATGGCTGCATCATTGATGGTTTCTGCTAATTTAATGGTGTTAGCATCCACCACAATAACGTAGTAATCTTCGTTGTATATTAACTCTGTGGTGGTGGCTATGTCATCTGGATTACTGCGGTATGTGACAGCTTGACCATTAATTAAACCGTGGTTAGAGATTTTAATGGTGCTATCGGTGGTATATAGAACGCTTGTATTTTTACCATCAAAGGTGAAAAACTGCTGACTGCTAAAGCCGTGATTGTAGCCACTGGTTAGTGCAGATGTATTAATATTAATAATATCTAGGGCTTCACCTTTTAAGGCTATGGGTTCTGCTAAAAATGCTTCTCCATCGCTTTCTGACAACATGAAGCGGTTGTTGTCAATAACGATCGCATAATAATATTCACTACCATTGAGATTTTTAATTGGGGTATCCCCAGCTGATAAGCTGGCTGTAGTAGTGAAACTGTGGAGTCCGTTAGGAGAGCCTTGGGTTAAATCTATATTTCTACCTACTTGTGCGTCACTTTGAGTAAGAGCAATTTTAATCCAATCAGAGTCTTCAACTATGACCCAATAATCTGCGGCGCTCAAGGCGGTATTGGTACCGTTATGGAGGTACTGAATGGGAGTACCTGTTTCTCCTAAAAAGTCTACTTGGTAATTTACTTTATCCCCTGTTGTCAAACCATGACCGGGTAGGTAAATTTTGTTATTAGCTAAGTCCAAGTCAGAAGCCACTGTTAAGTCAACTGCAACCCCGTTAGTGGCATCTTTAGCAGTAGAGGCTAGTTTGATGCTGTTAGCATCGTTGTTAATAACGTGGTATCTTTCGTTTTTGTACAGGGGCGTATTAATATCAACGGTGGCATTGTACCTTGTGCTGGTACCAGCACCCAAAAGGGCTGCTAAATCATTCCAGGTGATTTTCTGTGCAGTTGTATAGCTACCCCCAGTCACTCTGATTGTATCGGCACTGATATCAACCCGGCTAGAATTAGTACTGTTAAAGTCAACGGCAATACGATTATTTGCGTCCTCCTGTGTCAATGCCAGTTTAATTAAATTACTATTGCTAGCATCAGCGATCACATAGTACTCTAAGTTACTATCCAGTGCTATGTCGAGAACTGTTGGCTGGGCATACAGTGTATTGCCAGAAATACCTAATTGAACTAGTTGAGTATAGGTAATTTCATCCCCAGTTGTGTATGTGTGTCCTGTTGCAGTGATTTTATCATTCCCTACGTCAATAATTGTGCTTTTATCCTGCGGCTCAAAGGTAATATTGATTCGTGTGGTTTCTGTAGTTAATACTGTGGGATCACTTTCATAAAGAATTCTATCCCCTGTGGTAAAACCGTGATCTTGTATGGTAAATATATTTTTGCTACTGTCCAGGATGTTATTATCCTTTGGATTAAAGATAATACCACTGGTTTCGTAAGTAAACAATTGATTTCCCGTACCAGCAGCAGTGATATTAATTACATTTCCTGTGTTTGTATCGATATTATATCCAATGGCATCTTGATAAGTCCGAGCCAGTTTAATGGTGTTGGCATCTTTCTTCACGACAAAATAGCCGTCACCTTTTGTCAGGGGAACTCCATTAAAACTAATGCCAGTGCCACCTTTATTATCATAGGTAATTAGCTGACCTGTGTATAGTCCATGATTATTAATAGTGATGGTATCATCGCCAATGTTAACTGCACTAGCACTGTCAAATTCAGATGTATTTGCTGATGTTCGCAGGTCGGCTGAGAGTAAATGGGCTTTACCCACAGTCACATTTAAATTAACAGGTTTTTTAGCAACTACATCATCTCGAGACTCGGCTAATTGGAAAGTATTTTGGTCTTTAACTATGACGAAATATGTCCCTTCAGTTTGCAGGTCTCCAATTTCTTGCTCTTCGGTGTTGTTTAAGTCAGCGTAGTATGTTACTTCTTGCCCATGTACTAAACCGTGATTGGCAATGGTGATGGTATTGTTAGCATCATTAACAACACTGGTGTCAGAACCGTTAAAAATAAAGGTATCAAGACGACTAAACCCATGTTTGACACCACTATTGACTTGGCTGTTATCAATATCAATTACGCCATCTAACCCGCCTTTAGTCACTAAGGCAATGGTTTTTTCATCTAATACTAGAACATCATAAACAGTTCCATCTTGTAATAAACCTGCTGGGTCTGTGTCAGCATTGTAAACAAATTCATTACCTGTGATGAAACTATGGTTTTCTGTGAAGCTAATGGTGTTAGTATTAATTTTGCTGTTGTCAATGGTGGTTTTATTTTTGGCTGTAACCAATCCAGTGGCAGTGATCCTACCATCTACGGAAGCTTTAATGTCAGTTTGATCAACGTTGACAGCAATACCATTTCCCACGCTGCCATCAACCCAAACAGATGTTTTTCCTTTAGCTTGGCTGTCAACTGCACCTGTGGCATCAACTTTAACGTTACCACCGGCTGTGATGTTGGCTCCTCTTTCCAGAATTGCTGTGGATGTGGTTTTGGTCTGGGCAACTGCTACAGCGAAACCATATTTGGTAGGGTCTTTACCAAAAAGTCCATTGACATTACCAAAAACATTAGCCTCAACTTTGGCTTTTGTCTTCACATCAGATAACACATCAACACTACCAGCAGCTGTAATTGTGGTATTTCCGAGAATGTCAGTTTTAGCAGTTCCTGTAGCACTACCTCCAGCGCCGGCGAATTTCACTGGCACACCTAATTTTGATAACCCTCTTTCTGCCACACTACCAAGCATACTAATTGCTTCGACAGAACTATCTACTACTGCCTTAGAAGAAATTTTGACATTTCCACTACTGCTTAAGTTAGAGTTATTAACTGTGATGTGAGACTCTGATGAGCGCACCTGTACCGACAGGGGAATACCTAAATTTTGAATGTTGTAGAGGACAGATTCATCTAAGTTGAAGAATTTAAAACCTTCGGTCACAGATTGAGGTATATCTTTGTTAAAAGCAATGTCTTCAGCCGCTGATGTAATGGTAATATCTGACCCTTTCAAGGTCACTTCATCTAGATGAACTCTTGCCTCCTGGTCAGTAAATCCAAAAATCAGGGGAAAGCGAGTATCTCGATCATAAGTCTCTAGTTTAATTTTCCCCGATGAGTAACTGCTAGTGTCCTCAACATGAGCCAACAGCTTGGCACCACCATTGGCGGTAGTGGTATTTTGATCCCCAATGGTAATGTTGCGACCTGTTAAGGTAATGTTACCAGAATTACTTGTAGAAGCGGCTGTATCGTAAGCACCGTTATTAAAATCTGTAGTGCTAATTTCGCGAGTTAGTAATGTGGCAGTATCGCCAATGGTAATATTTTTGGCTGCAATGGTAATGTCCTTGAGTCCTAGTCCACCAATTAAGCCATTAATGGTGACATTGCCAAGGTTCTCAAGATTATCTACAAGTAAATCTGCTTGGTAGCCACCATCTAGTTTAATAGTTAAACTATCAGGAGTACCGTCGTCATTACCCCTGATCTTCCTTCCATCAGCCAGACTAAAGTCACCCTTGATTGTTAAGGTGACGTTTCCGTTAATGATCAGATCACCAGTGGAGATTGTTAACCCGTCATTGTAGGTTTTATTACTATCAATAATAGTATCTGTGGTAATAGTTTCTAGAACTGAGTCTTCTAGAACTGAGTCAAACTTAGTTAGGGTTGTATTTTGCCAAGGGAGTGCAGTTTCAATGGCACCAGTTTTTACTTCTAAGTCCCAGTCTCCTCCATACTGGGAATTTCCTGTTAAGTCATCTGAAGCAGCAACATCAGCGTTAGTTATATGACTCAATTGGTGAATCAAATCTTCACCTGCAATATTTCCAGCTACGTTACAGCCATAGAAGAGAATATCCCCATCAGGGGTCAAGGCGTTACCCCATGCCGCTAGGTCATGGCTATAGTTAGATAGGTTATTTAAATTAAGATTTTCCGCTCCCAGCTGCACATTACCGATACTACCATGAGTGACGATATGAATGGCAGAAAGGTGAGAACGTCCTTGTAATACTTGAGTAATTTGCTGTAGGCCGTTGTGGTGGGAATCCAATTTCACTATTTGGATTCTGTCATTTATTCCATCTATTAAGGTCTGGTAAGAGGAAATATTAGCACCAATAAAAAGTATTTCGTTGGCATTTCCCAAACCATAGGGGTTTTGGGTATCAAAGGAATTGAGGTTTTGTGGTAATTGAGTGTTTTCCATGGTTTTAGTAGATGCGTAAAGTTAAGATGATTTGTAAGTGTTTGTATATCAGATAAGATTAGAATCCCCCTGATCAAGGGGGACTGGGATTAATTTTGAGAATCTGGGCTGTTGTCTGATGTCAGGAAGGTATGAGGATTTTATCTCCTGATGTGTCTGGTGCATCTTGAAGCACAACTTGAGATCCTAGAAACTTGGTGTTAATGATTTCTTGGTAGGTGTTGATGTCTCTTTGCCAATTGTCTATTAATTGATGGAGAGATTCTAACCTTTCTTCTTTTTTATTGCCGGACATTCTATAACTAAAGTTGCCATTGAACAGTACAATGGGCACTGTTTCTTCCTCGCTAACATAGAGGACACCTTCATTAATACCCAAGCTAAATTGACCCTGGGCTAAACTAAATACCAGCTGCACTGATGCTTTAACCGGTTGCTGGCCAATTTCTCGCCAAGGTGCGGGAGCTAGTAGGCTGTTGAGATAGCTTTGAGCCGATACTCCCTCACTTAGTTGAGAGGCTGTGATGTAACCTCTGACATCAATTCCTAATGCTTGATACTCTAGGTTAGGCAAAGCTTTTACATACTTATGGGCTATGTTTGATGCTTGTATGTCGTTGATGGTTTTTGCACCAATGATTTCTACAAAGCTGAGGATTTCTTGTTGGGCTGTGAGGGTTACGCCATTTCTGTATACAACTTGAGATCCTTGGTTTCCTGCTATGGGTTCTCTAGCTAGTTCCCAATCTTCTGGGACGATATCACTGTATTTCAGAAATTCCTGGGTCAGAATGGCAGGATTGTGATTTCTGATGGCAATGGCAATACCTAGGTTTTGCAGTACTATGTTTTGGTTTTGGCTCATTTTCCCCTTCAAAGTTTATATGACACAGTCCTGATAGGGTTTACACGTGTTTGTCCACACTCTACTAACTAACAATATCATACATCCCAGGACTTACGCAACTGGCACAGGCGATCGCTATATTATAGGATTTCTGTACTGAAATAAGTGACACAACTAGCACAAATAGTGGGCGGGCTTCGCGGTAGCAAAGCGACAAATTGAATCAAA
>Ga0169931_10002642_pt1 | contig 29031 bp, 22 predicted proteins | sample Kivu_15m_20L_FD_129675 | JGI IMG/M metagenome (GOLD analysis project Ga0169931, IMG submission 129675) | Freshwater microbial communities from Lake Kivu, Western Province, Rwanda to study Microbial Dark Matter (Phase II) - Kivu_15m_20L... | ecosystem: Environmental > Aquatic > Freshwater > Lake...
AACGCATGATGCGCGACATGGTGGCCGAACTCCAAGAGGATGGGGGTTGCGAACGCCCATCATACTTCCGGTTCAAGTTGCGTCGAGTGAAATCGTGCGAAACGGTCAGATGCGACGGGTCGTATCCATGCCGCCGCTCTTGGTGATGCGAAAAATTCGCAATCCGCACCCCGTGATGCTCTCGCCCGTACAGCGGTTTGAGCCGCAGCCCCAACTACAATGGAACGACTGGTCAGACGCCGAGAATTCGCAACGGGAGTAGTCCATGAAGTTCGCTGTCAAGTTCGCCGTCGTCGCGGCCGCCGCCGTCTGCTGGGCCGCCAGGGCCCAGGCCGATCTCTCGCAACCGGGACCCTACGCCGCCGGTTCGACGCAAGTGCTCATCACGAGACCTGACAATACCACGTTCAGCGCGCTGCTCTATTACCCGGCAACAGCGGCGGGCACCAACACGCCGCTCGCCCCCGGCGGAGAGTTCTCGGCGATCACCTTCGGCCATGGCTTCTTTCAAACACCGAATCGCTACTTCGGCACCTCCGAGCACCTGGCCAGTCGCGGACATCTCGTGATCGCGCCCGCATCGGAAGTGGGACTCACGCCGAGTCACCCGAACTTCGCCAGTGACATGCGCATCGCGCTCGACTACCTGACCGCGCGCAACAGCAACCCCGTCGACCCGCTGTTCGGCCGTGTTAATACCGGGGGCTTCGGACTGTTCGGTCACTCGATGGGGGGCGGTGCGGGCCTGCTCGCCACGGCGGCCGATCCGCGAATCAAAGCCTTCGCTGGTTTGGCCACCGCAATCACCAATCCTTCGCCCGTGCCGCTCATGCCCTCAATTAATGTGCCGGTGGCGCTGCTTTCGGGCGATGAAGACGGTATTGTTCCCTACAACACGGCCACCGTGCCGATCTACAACGCCGCTACCGCTCCGAAGCTGCAACCGCTGATCACCGGTGGTTACCACGTTGGTTTCCAGGACAATCCGTTTCCGCTCTTTGCTGACAGCGGTTCGCTCCCAGCCGCGGAGCAACTGGCAATCACCCGCGCCTATCTCACCAGTTTCTTCGGGCTGTATCTGCAGGACGATCAGTCGCTGTGGCGAAACATCTGGGGACCGGAAGCTTTCTCGCAATCCGGCCTGCCGACGCTTGCCGACTCAGGCATCTCGCTGAGCGCGGCGGCGCTCACGCAGTCGGACGATCCCGGTGCGGCGGTGATTTACCAGGTAACGCTGACCAACACCGGGCCGATTGCGAACAGCTTCGGCTTGTTCGCGGAGGACAACGCCTGGGCCGTGACGCTGAGCGACACGCAGTCGCCGCTGCTCGCGCCCGGCGAACAGTTTGTCTTCGACGTCGAGGTGCTGATTCCCGGCGGCGCCGTGCCGGGGCTCTCCGACTTGCTGCTGCTCTCCGCCCGCAGCGACAACGATGGCGGCACGCGCGGCTACACCGTTTTGACGACGCAGGCGGTTCCGGAGCCGGGATCGCTGGTGCTGGCGATGACCGCCGCGGTCGGGGTGTCCACCGTCGCTTTGAGGCGGCGACGCAAGATTTAGGAAAATAATTCCCGGATCGGCTGACCCGCGGCCAGCTTGAAGGGCCGGCCGGTCAGGTCGTGCAATTCAGTCTCACTGTCGAGGCCGAAGCGGTCGAAGATCGTGGCCGCCAGGTCGCCGGGCGTGACACCGTCGGTCTCGGGATAGGCGCCGATCTTGTCGCTGCTGCCGTAGTACCGGCCGCCTTGCACGCCGCCGCCTGCCATCAGAATGCTGTACACGTCGGGCCAGTGATCGCGGCCCCCCTGGCCGTTCAGCTTCGGCGTGCGGCCGAACTCGCCCAGCATCACGACCAGCGTCGAGTCGAGCAGCCCGCGCTGGTGCAAGTCTTCAACCAATGCCGAGAACGCCAGGTCGCACGGCGGCAGCAAGTCGTCCTTCAAGCGGCCGAAATTATTGTCGTGCGTGTCCCAATTGTTCGGGCCATTGCGCACGCGGTCGTGCACGCTGACGAACCGCACGCCCGACTCGACCAGCCGGCGAGCAAGCAGCGCGCTTTGCCCGTGCACGTTGCGGCCATAACGCTGGCGAGTCTGTTCATTCTCCCCGTTGATGTCGAACGCTTGCCGCACGGCGTCGCTCCGCAGCAGGCTGAACGCGCGTTCGTAGAACGTGTTCATCGTCCCCTGGGCTTTGGTCGGCTCCTGAGCGAGCCGGGCGTTCACGTGCGAGAGCAGCGCCTGGCGATTCTCCATCTCGCCGAGCGTGACGCCGGCCGGCAGCTCGATCGCGCCCACGCGAAACTGCGACGAGTTCGGATCGCTCTCCACTTGCAGTGGTTCGTAAGCTGGGCCCAGAAAGCCGGCTGTCTGACCGGGCAGCTTCACGACGTTGTACATCGTGTGCGGCAGGGCGACATGCGGCGGCACGTTCTCGGTGCGACCCTTCAGATGCGTGATTGCCGAACCGTAGCACGGGAAGTCGGACGTCGGATCGTTCGACAAGAGTTCCAGATCGCCCTTGAGTGGCGTGCGCCCGCACAGCGCTTCGACCGCGGCCGAGTTGTGATTCCGCATCGTGTGATGCATGCTGCGAATCACGGTCACATGGTGCATCACCTTGGCGATGTGTGGCAGATGCTCGCAGACCCGCATGCCGGGCACGCTGGTCGGGATGCTACCAAACGTGCCGCGCACTTCGGCGGGGGCGCTCGGCTTCATGTCGAACGTGTCGTGATGGCTGGGTCCGCCGTAGTAGAACATCACGATGCAGGACTTGACCTGGCTGGGCTTGCCGCCGGCCGCGGGCGTATTGGTCGCACCGCGAGCTTCCGCCTGCAGCAGATGCGCAAGGTTCAAACCCAAAAAGCCGAGCCCGCCCGCGCGCAGCAGGTGCCGCCGCGAGAACGTGGGCTGCACGAGGTTCGATGAGCGTGGTGTGTGAGGCATGGCCAAGCAGGACCTCAGGCGATTCGCAGGGGCAGGGCAGGGGGCTGGCGGGCTAGGACCGCGGGGGCCTTCAGCATACCGGACCGGCGGCGGAATGCCAAATTTCCAATCGCAGTCCGACGTCGGGTGCCACTGTCTGGCTTGCCCAGCAGTGCTTAGCTTTTTGATTCTTGCCTTGCTGCATCCTCTTCAAATAGCAGCATCCCTCGACTCCGTAGAGTGCAAGGCGAGACCGGGGAAGAGCACTGCTGGGCAAGCCAGGCAGTGGCACCCAAGTGGTCTACTGCGCGCTGGCCTCCGGCAACCTGAAATGCCTTACCAGCGACCATCCCCAGCCGACCAGGAACACCAGAAACACCGCGAGCACGGCCCACACCAGGTTCGACATCCGGGGCGGCTGCTGGCGATTCGCATCGACCACCAGTTGATGCAGCACGATCACCAGGCCTAGTTCCAGCACGGCCAGCCTGAGCATCTGTGAGACCAGGAAAGCCACGGTCCCCTCGCGCCGCTCGGGCGCCAGCCAATACTCCTTGTTCGGCAGGTTGACCATGCTCATCGGAAACCTGGGTAACAGTAGCGCCGCCAGCGGCGCGACCAGCGGAAAAATCAGCCCAAAGAAAGCCATGAACATCAGGTACGCACCTCGGCTCATCCAGCCGTTCGCCTCGCCCGTGAAGCCAAAATGCGTGGCGACATTCGCAGGCAACTGTACCGAGCCCACGGCCAGCAGAATGCCGAACAGGAAATACAACACCCCCAGCGCGATGATCGAAGTGCGGATGAAAGTCATGAGATGCGCCGCCCCGGAGCCTGCGGGTTGACCGACAGTGTGGTTCGAGCAACCAGCGCTCGGGCCACTGCCAACCAGGATACCGCCGTGCGCGCCGCCAAGAAAGCAGCGCTAGATCTCGGCCACTTCGCGGAGCAGCTTATCGACCTGTTCAAGCTGCGATGCAACTCGCGTCTGGGCCGTGAATGGCCCATGACATCGCTCCAGCGCGTCAACGCATTCGGCGTCCAGTCCCCGGCCGCGCTCCTCGCGCAGAATCGTCTGGATCTTTTCCCAAGGCATGCCCGCCCGATAGGGGCGATTGGCCGAGAGGGCTTCATAGATATCGGCCACGGCCAGCACGCGCGAGACCCAGTGCAGCCGGTCGGCCGGCACGCCGCGATGGTAGCCGCGCCCGTCGAGCCGCTCGTGGTGTGCGCTGGCCACGTCCGAGAGCAGGGCGAAGGCCGGCAGTTGCGCCAGGATCTGCTGCGAGTAGAGCGCATGCAGCCGAAGCTGGATCCACTCGTCGTCGTCGAGCTTGCCCGGCTTGTCGAGCACCAGGCTGGAAACGCCCAGCTTGCCGATATCGTGCAGCAGCCCGGCGCGGCGAACGTCGCGACGCAACGCATCATCGACGCCGAACTCGCGGGCCATGCACTCGGCCACGTCCGCCACGCGCGACGAATGCTGGTAGGTCCAGGGACTCTTGGCATCGACCACGCTGGCGAACGTATCGGCCACGCGATCGATGTAGGTATCGTCGGCAATCGTACGGCCGTCCTGCGTTTCCCAGCGGGCGAGCGCCGCGGCCGGATTGTCGCACGCCAGCTCCGTCCAGAAAGCCTCGTCGTCCTTCAAGAGCAGCAACACGTCGACCAGCGCCGGATCGAACCAGCTGCCGCGCCGCTCGCTCAGCATGTCAAGCGCCGCTTGCCGGCCGTACGTGCGGAAGAAGATCTCGACCGTCTGCGCCAGGTTGCAAATCCGGGCCAGCAGCGGGATCTGCTCGCGCTTCAGTCCGCGCGGATGCCCTTTGCCGTTCCAGAGTTCATCCAGCGCGCGGATCGCCTCGGACGTGGCCGCGGGAAATTCGAGTTCTCGCGCGATCGCCGCGCCGCGTTCGCAGCGCACCTCGACAATCATCCGTTCGCCGCGTGGTCCGCTCTTGGCGAGCGCTCCGATCCTGAGCAGCTTGTCGATCACGGTTCCGCCCGGCGCGCAGGTGCGCCAGACATATTTGATCTTCTCGCCGGCGCGGCTCCAGTCGACCAGCTTGCCTTCGTGTTTCACATGATGCTCATCCGCGCCGAACAGATAAGCCATCTTCGCGGCGTTTCTCGAGCAGCCGACGTCCTTGAGCAAGATCGCGTAAAATAGCGCGCGGCGGTCGATCGCCGACAGCCCCAGCACGTCGGCCAGCCGCATCCCAATCAGCGCGCTGCGCATCGCATGTCCGGCCGGTTGACCTTGGGTCAGGTCGAGCGAGAGCGACAGCGCCGAAAGGATCTCCGAGAGCCGGATTTCGTCGGCCGACACCAGCGCACCTGGACTGGGCGAGGTCAGGTCGCTGGTCGAACCAGGTAGCGCGTCGATCTGGCACAGTGCGGAATCCGTCACGAGCGATCCTCGGGCAAGGTTGAGAAGTGGCCTGTGAGATGCGCGTCGCGCACGCCGCCGCGTTTTTCGCGGCAGGCCATGCGGACCAACCAAACTCTAGCTCGCCCCGTGGTTGTGCTGCTCCGATTGCGGCGACTTTGCCGGCAGTGCGCGTCATAGTCGGCATAAAGCGACCGTGTGCGAAAATGGCGCAATCGCGACTTGCCGCAAGTCGATAGCTCGTGTGCACGCCTTTCGCTGGAAGCGAAAGGCTTTTTTGGTGGCTCAGCAGGGAGGAATGGTTGCATGCCACGTGCAGCTCGCGGTGCGCTTTCACTTTCGGACGGTTCGTGGCTTGCGCGGTTGGCGATCGCAATCAGCGTGGGAACGTGCCTGTGCAGTCGCGCGCTGGCCGACCGCCTGCCGGCGGTGACCGACGACGTGCGCGTCACGCCGATCAGCCTGCTCGATGAGCGCGGCGCCGTTTCGCTTGGCGGCGAACTCGCGACGACGCCGGTCGACGACTGGGGCTTTGATTCCTGGCTCGTGCCTTCCTGCGGCTGGCAGGACAACCTCGATGCCTTTATCGGTCTCGACGGCAGCAAGCAGCCGCAGGACTTCGGCATCAATGCCCAGTTCGGCGGTCGTGCGTCGGTGAACCTGGGCATTCCGATCTGGGGCTCGCTCGGCATCCAGATCGGCACGGCCATCGACGCCACGGCCGACGCCGTGCAGGTGATGAGCGTCATCGAAGGCAGCCAGGGGCGCACGCAAAGCTTCACCACGGTGGGGCTCTTCCAACGCACCGAGAACGGATTCCTGTGGGGCTTCGCCTACGACTTTCTGTACGAAGACTACTACGACGCATTCACGCTCGGGCAGTGGCGCGCGAACGTCGGCTATCAATTGACCGACCGCAGCACGGTGGGCATCTGGGGCACAATCGCCGAGTCCACTTCGAATGGCGAGTTCCTGGGCATCCCCGTGCAGCTCGAAGCGATATCGCAGACGAATTTCTACTGGCGCTACGGAGTGGCCCAGCGGCGTGCACACTACCATGTGGGGCGGCATCGCCTACGAGCACAGCCAGGCCAACGCCGTGCTTGGCGATCAGGCCACGCTGTACAACAACTTCGTGTTCGGCGCCGAGCTGCTGATTCCGCTCACCGAACGGCTGGCCATCTTCGGTCAGGGCAACTTCATCATGCCGCCCGACTCCGGCACGGTCGATTCCTATCTCGGTTTCGTCTACTATCCCGGCGGTGGCTCGCGACACGCCTATCGTTCGGCCTTCAAGCCCGTGCAAACCGTGGCCGCCCCGACGAACTTCGGTGTGAACCTGCAGCGGCGATAAGTACCCGCCGCGCGCCTCGATGTTAGCCCGAAGCGTGAGCAAGGGTACCCTGCCGCCGGACCCTCCCTGCGGTAATTACCTGGCTTTCGGCTCCAGCGGCGGAGTGATCAAACTCCATTGGCGGGAGACCCTCGCTCGCGCTCTCGCGCTTCGGGCTACTATCTAGCGGATTGGTCGCGCGCCCCACTTCGCATTACCGAAGTGGCACGAGCCCGGTATGATTGAGGGGAACCGCCGCTTTACCCATCTGCCGCTACAGCCCGTCTCGCCCGCCATGCCGCTCGTCAGTCTTCGCGATCTTGTCATCCGTTTCTGTGGCCCCGAACTGCTGGACGGCGTGTCGTGCGAGATCGAGCCCGGCGAACGCATCGGGTTGCTCGGCCGTAACGGCGCCGGCAAGACCACCCTCTTGCGGATGCTGGCCGGCGAGCAGCAGCCTGACTCGGGACAGGTCGTGTTTGCGCCTGGCGCGCGTGTCGCCTACCTGCCGCAGGACGTGCCGAGCGATATTGCCGGCTCGGTCCACGACGTCGTGACGGCCGGCGCGCGAACCTCGTCCGACGAAGCCGACTGGCAGATCGAAGAGCGCGTCGAGCGAACGCTGGCGCAAATGCAGCTCGAAGGAACGTTGCCGTTTGAAAGCCTGTCGAGCGGCATGAAACGCCGCGTGCTGCTCGCCCGAGCGCTTTCGAGCAATCCCAGCATGCTGCTGCTCGACGAACCGACGAATCACCTGGACGTCGACGCGATCATCTGGCTGGAAGATTTCCTCAGCCGCTGGCCGGGCACGCTGCTGTTCATCACGCACGACCGGATGTTCCTGCGAAAGCTCGCGGTGCGAATTCTGGAGATCGATCGCGGCCGGCTGTTCGACTGGTCGTGCGACTACGATACGTTCCTGGTGCGGAAAGAGCAGGCGCTCGCGGCGGAAGAGAAGCAGAACGCACTGTTCGACAAGAAGCTTGCCCAGGAAGAGGTGTGGATTCGGCAGGGGATCAAGGCTCGTCGCACACGCAACGAAGGCCGTGTGCGCGCGCTCAAGGCCTTGCGCGTGGAACGGAGCCAGCGGCGCGAGCGCGGCGGTAAGGTCAAGCTCGAAATTCAGGAAGCCCAGCGCAGCGGCGCGCTGGTGGCCGAAGTCGAGAACATCTCGTTCAGCTACGGCGAGCGAAACATTGTGGACGCGTTCTCGACCACGATCATGCGCGGCGACAAGGTGGGGATCATCGGCCCCAACGGCGCCGGCAAAACCACGCTGCTGCGACTGCTGCTCGGCAAACTCGCACCGCAGACGGGCCGGGTGCGCTCGGGAACCAACCTGCAGATCGCCTACTTCGATCAATTGCGCGAACAGCTCAAGGACGACGCTACGGTGGCCGAGAACGTCGGCGATGGTTACGACACGGTCGCCTCGGGCGAAGATCGCCGGCACATCATCGGCTACCTGCAAGACTTTCTGTTCAGTCCCGAGCGAGCGCGTTCGCCGGTGCAGTTCCTCTCAGGCGGCGAACGGAATCGCGTGCTGCTGGCGAAGCTGTTCGCCAAGCCGGCCAACGTGCTGGTGCTCGACGAACCCACCAACGACCTGGACGCCGACACGTTGGAACTGCTCGAAGAGCAGCTCATTGAGTTCAGCGGAACCGTGCTCCTGGTGAGCCACGATCGCGAATTCTTGAACAACGTCGTCACGAGCACGATCGTCTTCGAGCCGGACGCCAGCGGCGAGCTCAACGTTCGCGAGTATGTCGGCGGTTACGACGATTGGCTCCGTCAGCGGCCGAAGCTGCAATCGCCTGGTTCAAAGTCCAAAGCGGCCGAAACAACCAAGAGCAAGCCGGTCGCTTCGCCTGGAACCGTGGCCACACCCGTGGTTGAAAAACCCAAGCGCAAGCTCTCCTATAAAGAGCAGCAGGAACTCAAAACGCTCCCCGGCGAAGTCGAGAAGCTTGAAGCGGCAATCGCCGACTTGCACCAGACGATGGCTGATCCCGAGTTCTATCGCCAGCCGAAAGAGAAGATCGCCGAGGCCCAGGCCAAACTCAAGAAGCTCGAAGCCGACTACGAAACCAAGTTCGAGCGCTGGCACTCGCTAGAGTCTGGGGAGTAGGGGGCGGAGACGACGGGAACGAATCTTAACACAGAGGCACCAAGATTCGGAGGCACAGAGCAAGCAACGAGGGTCAGATACGAGACCATGACCATCGTTTCAGCACTCATATACGAATTCTCTGAGACTCTGTCGCTTGGTGGCTCTGTGTTAAAATTCTCTTCCATCAAGGACGCACCACGATGCAGGCCCTGCTGCTGATCGACATCCAAAACGACTACTTCCCGGGCGGACGTTATGCGCTCGAGCGAATCGAGGAGGCCAGCCGCACGTCGGCCGAGCTGCTCGATCACTTTCGCACGCAGGGCTTGCCGCTGGTTCACATCCGGCATGAGTTCGCGGGGCCCGACGCCCCGTTCTTTCAGCCGAACACGCCGGGGAGCGAGATTCACGCTTCGGTTGCTCCGCAAGCCGGCGAGCTCGTGGTGACGAAGAACTTTGTGAACTCGTTCGCCAAAACGGACCTGAAGCCGATCCTCGACAAGCACGGCGTCGATTCGCTCGTGATCTGCGGAGCGATGAGCCACATGTGCGTCGAAGGAACCACCCGGGCTGCGGCCGACCTGGGCTACAAGTGCCAGGTGATTCACGACGCCTGTGCCACGCGCGACCAGCAGTTCGGCGAGCGAGTGATCCGGGCGGCGGATGTGCATGGCACCGCGATGGCGACGCTGGGCTTCTCGTTCGCCGAGGTGCTCACGTTCGACGATTGGCGCGCACGGTGAGCGCCTGAGTGGAAGTGATTAACCGCAGAGGTACGCAGGGGTACGCGGAGGAAAGGGGGGAGTAAAGAATGAACGCTGCCGCGGCGTTGCTCATACTCGGCACCATCTTGGAAGGGATCGGCCTGTTCGCTTTTAGCGACCGTTTGCGGTTGCACCGAGGCGTTGCCGGCGTTCTGCTCCTCGTAGGCACACTTCTTTGGATTGCCGGCTTAGGCTTGGCGGTCTTCGGCAGTTAGCTACATGCGGAGCGTCTATCACCTGCCTTTCCCCCGATTTCTTCCTCTGACCTTCCCTCCGCGAACCTCTGCGTCCTCAGCGGTTAATCTTCCCCATTTCCGTAGTCGAACAATTGCGCATTGCGCACGATTCCGCTATGATAGCGCGCTAGAGGACCGACCGCCAATTCGCCCAGAACTTGAAATGGAGTTCTGCCTGTGTCTGCTCGCACCAGTGCACCCAAGAACAGCGCCGCCCCCGAAAACACGATCGTCCCGGGCGACTGCGTCGCTGGCCTACGGTCGCTGCCCGCCGGCTCAGTCGATCTGGTGTTCGCCGATCCGCCGTTCAACATCGGCTACTCGTACGACGTATACGACGACCGCAAGGAGCACGAGCATTATCTCGACTGGTCGCGCGAGTGGATCGGGGCCGTGCACCAGGCGCTCAAGGACGACGGCGCATTTTGGCTGGCGATCGGCGATGAGTACGCCGCGGAGCTCAAGCTCGCGAGCCAGTCGCTGGGTTTCCACTGCCGGAGCTGGGTCATCTGGTACTACACGTTCGGCGTGAACTGCAAGCAGAAGTTCACCCGTTCGCATGCCCACCTGTTCCACTTCGTGAAGAACGCGGATCAGTTCACGTTTCGCGCTGACGCGCCCGAGAATCGCATCCCGTCCGCCCGCCAACTGGTGTATGGCGATAAGCGGGCGAACTCGACGGGGCGCCTGCCGGACGACACCTGGATCATTCGCCCGGCTGAGTTCGTCGGTCAGCTCGACGTGTCTGATGCATTTGGGGCGGAAACCTGGTCGACCGACCAGATCGGTCCGCCCGTCGACGAGAATCAGACGTTCACGCTCCGGCCGCAAGATCTCGGAAGCTGCTTCCAGCCGGCCGAAGACACCTGGTACTTTCCGCGCGTGGCCGGCACATTCAAAGAGCGGGCCGGGTTCCATGGCTGCCAGATGCCCGAGCAATTGCTGGCCCGGATCATTCGCTTTTGCAGCAATGAAGGGGAACTGGTCGTCGATCCGTTTTCGGGAAGCGCGAGCACGGTGGTCGTGGCCAAGAAGCTCGGCCGCCGGCACCTGGCGTTCGAGCTCTCGGAAGATTACGTCCGGCACGGGCTGTCGCGGCTCGAAGCCACGCGCGTGGGCGATCCGCTGGTGGGTTCGGCCGAACCGCTGGCCTCGGCTCCGACCACGGCGAACGGCCGGCGACTGGGCGAGAAACGTGCGCCGAAGCAGCGCAAGGGCGAAACGGAATCGCCCGCGGTCTCGACCGGTCCGCGTCACGACGCCGCACAGCTCGAACTCACATTGCGGGGCATCCTCGCGGCTTTCGGCGAAACGCACGATGGCTTCTCGGCCGATCGAGTCGTGGCCGATCCGGATCTCGACGCAGCATTCGTCGAGCGCTGCCGCGCGCTGGGACTGGTTGGCGAGCCGCGCACCTGGAACACGCTGCTCTTCCGCTTGCGAAAGCAGGGGCGGCTGGCCGAGCTACCGACGCGTGAGCGGACGGGCTTGAGCTGGCAAGACTGCGACAGTTACCTGTTCGCCAGCGAGATCGCGCTCGAGACGATGCTCGACGGCGATGAAGCCGATACGCTGGACGAGATCCTCTGCGATCCGCAGCTCGCTGGGCGGTTTGATGAACTTGCCGCGCGGTTTGCTCCCGGCCACAAGCCGCTTGAGTATCGGCTAGCCGCGCTCAAGCTGCGGAAGCAAGCCAAACTGGCTCGCAGCCGCGGAGCGGTGCTCGTTCCACCGGTGCGCTTGGGCCGCGAAACGCCGCTGAAGGATCTCGACCTCGGCAAGTTACCTGCCGAAGGCGGCGTGTACCTGGTGACCGGCGGCAAGTCGCGGCTCTACGCCGGCGAGACGCTGAACCTGCGCGAGCGGCTGGCCAGCCAGTTCCAGGCCGATCGCCGCGCGGCCTGGAAGAGCCTTCCCGGCCCGCTGCTGCTTCGCACCTATCCGACCGGCGCTGCTGCCGCCGAGATGCTTGCCTGGCAGGCCTGCCTGGTGCGCAAGTATCGCCCCCGGCTGAACTACCGCGAGCTGCTGGCGGGCGAGTGACGGCACTCGCGCCCGATCTTTTTGCCCGAACCGGCCCATTTTCTTTTTGAGGCCGGCCGCTTCCGTCCGTCTAATCTGGTGAGTCGTGCCGTGGCGACGTTGGACGAGCGGAACAGAGACTCCTCGTGCACAACTCCCCCTCACTCGATGAGCTCGTGCTCGCGCTCCTGCCGGACGCGCTGCGCTTTGCCACGCGGCTGTCGGGCGATACGCACGAGGGAGAAGAGATCGCCTAGCTCCGCACCCACTGGACGACCGAGAATACGAGTGTCGTCAGCACGCTGGCATCGACCACCAACAGCAACAGCGTTTCGTGGATCGAATAGGCGCTGCGGCCGAACCAGCGGCGTTTGGGAGGGGTATTCATCGCGGCATTCTACCGCACCTCAGGGCGCCGTATACCGTGCGACTGGGGGTAGCGACCTAAATCGCCAGAGCGCGACCGCTTCTGCCAGGATCGGCACGCCGGTCGGTTGCATCGGCCGTAAACACCCGATAATCACTCGCGCTCTCCAGGAACGCGACCCTTCGTCGGAGCGTAACTTTACGCGCGGGGCTTTTGGCACCACAATGGGGCTCCCAGCCGGTCTTCACGCGCCCACCGGGCGGAGGCGCGCGTGCCGGCTCACGGTTATGCGCATCTCCTGTTATCCAGCAGTTCAGCCAGCCGCCCATGGGTTCCGATCAGCAACTGATTTCGTCCGCCGAACCAACCGTCGACTTTCCGATGCCGCCATCCAAACGCCGTGGCTTCGAAGCCGCAATTGCCAACATCCGCGGGCGAATCATCGCCGGTTTGCTGCTGGTGCTGCCGTTCTTCGTCACGTTCTGGATCGTCTACTGGCTCTATCAGACGCTCGACGAATATGTCATGGCGCCGATGGCCCGGCTGGTGGTCCGGCTCGCCGAGGGGGGCGCCGTCGCCGTTCCCACCTGGTTCACGACCTATGTCGCTCCGGTCGTTGGTCTGATCGCCACGGGATTGATCCTCTACTTCCTGGGCTTTTTCGCCCGCAGCCGGATTGCCAGTTTCGTCGACAACATTCTGCTCAAGGTGCCGATCGTCACGCCGATCTACAGCGCCGTCAGCCGCACGTTCCAGTCGCTCAGCGGGACCAGTGAACTGGCCAAGTTCAAACGGGTCGTGATGATCACGTTTCCACATCCGGGAATGCGCTCCGCCGGCTTCGTCACCTCGACCAGCCGCGACGAAGCCACGGGCAAGACAATCCTCTGTGTTTACCTGCCCACCACGCCGATTCCCACCTCGGGCTATATGCTGTTCGTGCCCGAGGACGAAGTCACCGAGCTGGACTGGACGCTTGAAGAGACGGTCGGAGCGGCGGTATCGTTTGGTCTGACCGCGCCGCAGTTGATCCAGTACTATCCGATCCCACCAGGCACGGTGCGCGAGAAGACGGGCAAGCGGGGTTCGAAATCCTAACAGGCGTTTTACGCAGGCAGACAGCGATCATGGCGAACATGAACACCGGCGAACTCGATTCGACTTCAGCCACAGGCTCGGACATTTCGCATAAGACCAGCTTCATCGTGCTGTGGGTGCTGTGGCTGGCGGCGCTCGCGGGCGCGATGATCAGCGGCAACGTGCTCGACCGGCACGGCGCGCCGCTGCCGACCGCGCTGCGGATGGGTTCGTCGCTCGTGCTGGTGGCGACGGGCTGGTGGGCCTGGAGCCTGTGGCGCCACGCCGCGGTCGGAAGGTTCGCCTTCTGGATTGCGCTAGGCATGACGCTCGGCACGATTGGCGACTTCTTCAATGCCGACTTGCTGCCGTTCATTCCGATCCGGCCACCGGTGCTGGGCGGGATCGCGGCCTTCGGCCTGGGGCACATCGCCTACATCACCGGCTGCATCGGATTGGCGCGCAAGACGGGACTTACCAGCAAGGGCGCCATGCTGATCGGCATTCTCGGCTGGCAACTCTTTGGGCTCGTCGGCTGGTATTACGTGGCTTACCTGGGCGACGACAATCGCGAACTGCTGGGGCCCGCACTCGGCTACACGCTGCTGCTGGCCGGCACGGCGGGCATCACCTCGGGCTTGGCCCTGCAAGAGGCGAAGCTCTTCCCGCTCGCGCTTGGCGGGGCCCTGTTTCTGTTCAGCGATCTGATCCTGGCGGTCGGCATGTTCGGCGAATCGGTTCGCCACGGCACCGAAGCGGTCTGGCTCACCTACAGCCCCGGCCAGATGTTCATCGTGTTCTCGATTCTCTCCGCTTTCGCCGTGCTGCGATTGCGCGGCAAGTAAGCTTTCGCGCGAATGCGCCCAAAGCCAGGGGAATACCTTCCCCTGGAAGAGATCGATTGCTAGCGCCGCTACGGTCGTTCCAGGGGAAAGTATTCCCCTGGCTTTCGTGAACAGCGAATTTACAGCGGGGCGTGCTCCGCGGCCCGCTCCTGTTCGGCCACGAGCTTCAGCGCCTCTTCGAACTGCGCTTGCAGGACCATGAACCGGCGCTGGTCGCCCCCGTGGTCGGGATGCAGTTCCTTGACCTTCTGCCGGTAGGCCCGCTTAAGCTCCTCTTCCGTGCACGGCATCTGGAGGCCAAACGCCGCAATGGCTCGCGGCGTGTAGACCTTCGCCCAGCCGGGTAGCGAAGTGAACGACTGCGTGGCCACGATCACCACCCGCCGCAGCGAACGCAGGTACGCCCTGAAGTCGAGCACCATAAACACGTACCCGGCCAGCGGCAAGAGAATGATCATCGCCAGAAACAACGCGATGATCGTCTTGTCGAGCGGGTCGGCGGAGAGCATCTGGACAGAACCGAGTCGGAGGTGCGGTGAAGCGAACTGTCATCTTACGTAGCGGCGGCCAGCGATTCCATCCCAGGGCCCAGCAGATTAACGTCGCTTCATCTGAAAGGCAGGTGCTGACCACCCGCTTGCCACGCTGATCAGATCTCCATCCCTTCGCCGAAGTAGTACTTGCGGGCTTCGGTATTCTTAAGCACCTCCTCCGGCTGGCCGTGGCAGAGCACCTTGCCGGCCCGGATCACATAGCTCCGATCCGTGATTTGCAGCGTCTCGCGCACCTGGTGATCGGTGATCAGGATCGAGATACCCCGCTCGCGCAGGTCGCGAATGATCTTCTGAATGCTGTTGATCGTCACGGGGTCGATGCCCGTGAACGGTTCGTCGAGCAGAATGATCTTGGGATTGGAAACCAGGCAGCGGGCGATTTCGAGCCGCCGACGTTCACCGCCCGAGAGCGAGTCGGCACGGCTCTTCTTGAGCCGGGTGATGTCGAACTGTTCGAGCAGGGCCGCACAGCGATTCTTCCGCGAGGGGCGATCCATGCCGAGCATTTCCATCACGCCCAGCAGGTTGTTCTCGACCGTAAGCTTGCGGAAGACGGACGACTCTTGCGCGAGGTAACCCATGCCTTGCTGGGCACGCAGGTACATCGGCAGCGTCGTGACGTCGTGGCCGCCCAGCGTGACGCGGCCGGAGTCGGGCTCGACCAGTCCGCAGGTCATGCGAAAGCTGGTAGTCTTGCCGGCGCCGTTAGGGCCGAGCAGGCCGACGATCTCGCCGGACTCGACCTGAAAATTAACGCCATCGACCACCTTCCGGCGGCCGTAGGTCTTCACCAGTCCGGCTGCTTGCAGCACTACCATGCGTTTGGTCCTCCTGACCACATCCGTCAATACTCAAGCTTGGGTGGCACCGACAACTTGTTGTCGGTGTCGCGCAGCGACAAGAGGGTTCAAGAACAGCGTAACCAAACTTTCAGCTCAACACGGGTGACGCGATACCCGGTCCCTCTTGTTCCGGAGGCACCCAGTCCCTAGTTCGATTTCCGGTCTCATACCAGCCCGAAGCGACCCTGCAACACGAGCATCCACTCGACACGGCCTGCGATTTCCAAATTGTCACCTGTACCGCCAGGATTTTTGAAGGGACGCCGCTTACCGGGGGCACCCTCGCTTGCGCTTCGGGCTACTATTAGACTGCTAGCAACCAACTGCACTGCCGCAGCCCCAGCGGTTCCTATCTCTTTACCGGATCAGGCCCATTTCGGGCAAGTTCGGAATCACGCCCAGGCCGATGTTCGTGCCCGGAATAAACAGTTGCAGCGGGTGTGGCCAGTACACCAGCAGGGCCTTGCCGACCAGCAGATCGCGATGCACGAAATGCTCATCCCACAGCCGCGCGTCGGCGCTGGCCGGGCTGTTGTCTCCCAGCACGAAGAACTGGTCCGGCCCCATTTCGAACGTCGCGGCCTGGCGACTGTCAAACACGTTGCGCCCGCCGCGCTCCCACCTATCGGGCGAAGCGAAGAAATCCGCGAGCGCCCGCCGGTTCATATTCATGAGGGGCGAGTTTGACGGGAAGTCGCTGATCGGCCCGCCACGGTTCTTACTCTCGGCGATGTAGTAAATGTCCCGTAGCACGCGCAGATGGCGCACTTCCAAGGCCGCGCCGCGCGAACCGATCCCTAGCGGCGCCAGGTCGCCAGGATCGTCGGGGGTCGACTGCGGGCGCTCATTCCCCAGGTCGTCGTAGGTCGTCGGCACGTCGAACTCGACAAGCGTTCCATCGATCCAGAGCCGCAGCTCGCGATCGGCATTGGCGAACTCAACTTTGTAAGAGCCTGGTCCACGAATTGAAGTTTCCGCCGTGGGTGCGAAGCTGGGCAGCCCTTCGATCGAGAGCGTGGCTTTGCCCGTGGCGACGTCGATCTGGCAGCCGAAGTGCTTGCCGCCTTTCACCAGGTCCAAGAGCACGGTGCCTTGGTCGCTCTTCACGTCGAGCTCGCAATCGAGCATCAGGTCGCCGACCCAGTGATAGCCCAGGGCAAACGGTTGTGGCTGGCGTTCGCCGCTCAGGATTTCGGTGTTGAAGGCGTAAAAGTCGGTGATCAGTTGCGGCCGGGGCTGAAACTGCGGCGGCCACTCGTCGTGATGCCAGTTGTCCTCAGAAGGAACCGTGTGCGCATAACGAATCCACGAGTCGCCCGGCTGCTTGCCGTCGATGCTGTAGGTCCGCGAGTCCTCGGAGACTTGCCAGTAGCTGTTCTCGTCGAGCCCCCACTCTTCCCAGCGATTCGGCCAGCCGCGATCCACGAGCGCCTGGCTGACGAAGTCGTTGTCGTGTACCACCTGGGCCATCGCCTTCAGCTTGTCGGGCGGTTTGCGAACGATCTCGAACTCGCTGCCGCCGGCCTGCTTCACAAAGATGTCGCCGTGCCGAATCCGCAGCGTCTCTTCGGGCAGCCCGATCAGTCGCTTGATGAAGTAGGTGCCGGCCCGCTCGGGAAAGCGAAACACGATCACGTCGAAGCGGCGCGGATCGCCAAACTGATACGGCACCTTGCTGACCCAGATCCGGTCGCCGCTGTAGCTGGGGTTGGGGTTGCCTTCCTTCGCCGGATCCATTGCCTGCGTGGGCATCGTGTAGCGGCACAGCGGACAGGTGCAGGCCACGACCTGGCGGTTCGGATTGTGATGCTCGTAACCCTCTTCGTCGGTCTCGTCGCTGGCACTCGAGGTGTACTGATAGCCGCACTGCGGGCAGACAACGTCCTTGTGACGACCCATCAGCGTGGGCGCCATCGAGCCGGTGGGAATCACGAACGCTTCGGCTTCGAACGTCTTGAACAGGAACGCGAGCGCCAGCGCGATCGCGATCGACTCGATCGTTTCGCGCATCCCGCGCGACATCCCGCCCGGCTTGCTTACCTTGGACGCTGGTTGCGGCGGGGTCGATTCCGGCGAAGAGGCGGGCGTGGTTGCCATAGGGGAGTGACGCTGTTGCTGTGGTTTCCAGGTGAAGACGAGTCTAGCGAATGAAACCCATCCGGGCGAAATTGGGAAAGAACGGGAAGGGGATGCTGGTGCCAGGAATCTGGTGGAACGAATGCGGCCAGAAGATCAAAAGCGCCTGCCCCACCAGCAGCTCCCGCGCGACAAACTTCTCGCCGTCCCACAGTCGGGCGTCGCTGCTCGCCGGGCTGTTGTCTCCCAGCATGAAGAATTGATCCTGAGCGAGCGGAAACTCAACCGTGCGGCGGAGCGTGAACGGGCTGCGGCCACCATCTGGCGACCAGCGGGCCGGGTCGGACCAGAACTCGTACAACTCGGCGTAACTCATTGCGCCGGGAGTGCCGGAATAGTTGTAGTCGGCGAGCGGTCCCATCATCGAATCGGAGGCCACGTAGTACAGATCGCGCCACAGTTTTAAGTGCCGTACGGCCAGCCCCGCCCCGCGCGAGCCGATGCCGGCCGGCGCCAGGTCCAACGGATCCTCAGCGGTGCTGCGCGGAATGTCGTCTTCGAGCTCGGGATAGGTGACGGCCGTCTGGCCGGCGAACTCGACCACGCTGCCGTCAATCCACAGTCGCAGCTGTCCATCGATGTTCGCAAAGATCACGTCGTGGCTGGCAGCGCCCTGGATGTCCGCCGCGGCTTTGGCGAGTGGTTCGGTCTGCTCATCGAGCGTGAGCGCGACCTCGCCGGATTCGAAATTCAGCACCGCGCGAAAGTGATGCCCGCCTTTCACCAGGTCGAGCACCGCGGCGCCTTTGCCATCGGTGGATTCCAGCTCGCACTCGAGCATCAGGTCGCCCACCCAGTGCAGCCCCAGCATTCGCGGATCGCTGGCGTTTCCACCTTGGGGAACGCTGGTGTTGTAGGCCACAAAGTCGGTCACCAGGAGCGGCTTGATCTCGCGGCCCGGTTTCTCCCCGCGCGCGAGCTGCCGCCAATCGGGAATCGAAGGGACAAAGTGCTGATAACGGAGATGCATTTCCTGCGCGCCGCCTTGAATGGCAAAGGACCTTCCGCCGTCGTCGCTCTTCCAGCCGGCTTCGTCGGCCGGAAGCTGCTGCCAACGCAGCGGCCAGCCCGCCTTGGTCATCTTGTCGACGAGATAGTCGTTGTCGTACACGATCTGTGCCATCGCCCGCTGCTCGCGCGGGCCGCGCAGCGCGCGATTGAACGAGCTGTCGCCCGCCGTGCGGACTTGAATGTCGCCATGTTGGATGCGAATCGTTTCGCCCGGCAGGCCCACGCACCGCTTGATGAAGTTGGTCTGCGCTTCGCTGGGATTCTTGAAGACGATCACGCTCCACCGCTCGGGCTCGCTGAAGTCGTAAGCGAACTTACTCACCAGGATCCGGTCGCCGCCGAACGTGCGTTCACCGCTCCCCGGACCAACATTGGCCCAGTACCGGCACATCGGGCAGCAGGCTTCCTTCACCAACTGAATCTGGGCGACGCGTCCCATCTGCTCGGCCAGTTGATCATCTTCGCTGCTCGCGCCGGCCGCATACTGGAATCCGCACTCGGGGCACGTGATGTCCTTGTGTGCGCCCATCAGCGTGGGCGCCATCGAGCCGGTGGGAATGACGAACGCCTCGGCCTGGAACGTACGAAATAGAAACGCCAGGATGAACGCGACCACGATCGATTCGACCGTCTCGCGCAGTCCGCGCCCCGTCAACCAGCCAGGTTTGCTGGCCGCCTTGGCTGCTGTCTTCTGCGGTGCATAGGGCTGCTTGTTCGAGGGCCGGCCCACGGCGGGCTGCTTCACGGTCTTCTTCTTACTCATGCATGCGTTCCTACCAGGCCAGCACAGGTCCCAACAGCATCTCGCCACTCACGCCGCCGCGATCGCTCCATGCCCGGCTGTCGACCGAATTGGCACTGTTGTCCCCAAGCACAAAGTATTCGTCCGGCCCCAGCCGATATCGGGTCTGCCCCTGGGGGCCGGGCGTGTAATGCACGTCGCGCAGCACCTCCAGCCCGCTCACCGCCAGGGCCGCCGCATCCGCTCCGATCGCCACGCGCGGCCCCCCGTCGCCACGCGGTGGCAGCGGCTCGAATTCATACTCCAGTACGGGCTTGCCAGCGGCTCGGATCGAGAATCGTCCGTCCGTCACGACCACTTCCACGGCCAACTTGGCGTGCTGTCCCGGCTCGACGCGGCCCCCCTTAACCCGGGTGCCATTGTGCGAAAGCCGGGCTCCGCCCCCGCCAATCGGCAGAATCACGCGGAATTCGTCGCCCCGGGCATGGATCGTGAAGAACGCCTTATCGGCATCTGCCCCGTGCAGGGTGCAGCGAAGGATGACATCCGAGACGGGATTCAATTTCCGGGATTCGTTCTGATTCACAGGGCTGCCGTCCAGGATCGGTGAACTCTCTTTGCCCGCGGGAGTCGCAGCCTCGCGGTGCTGGTACTCGAGCCAGTCGATGCGGCCGGATGTTCCCGCGGCGTGTTGCCACTTGTTTTCCGTGAGCGTCCAAGCACCCTCGCGCGCCGAGTGCCAGCGGTCGAGATCACCAGCGTCCGCCACGGCAAGCGCCATCGCCAGTTGCACGGCGTGTGGCTTCCGCTGGCGGCGGCCATCGACCAGCACATCGCCATCGGCGATCTCGACGCTTTCGCCCGGCAGCCCCACGATCCGCTTCACACACAGCGAACCGTCTTCCTCGGGCGAATGCAGTGCGACGGTTTCCCAGCGCTTTGGCGCCCGCAGGCTGTAGGCCGTACGATCCACCAGGAGCCGGTCGCCCGCTTGCAGCGATCCGGCCGCCAGATCATTTCGCGCACCACAATGCGGACAAACCGCATCTCCACCGGCAGGTGGCAGCGCCTCGACGTCGCAACGTACTTCGCGCTCACAGCCCGAGCATTGCCAGCGCAGGTGCGGCCCCATGAGCGTGGGCGCCATGGAGCTTCCGCTCACCACGGCCGGCACGACGAGTCCCGAAAGGAGCCACGTGTTAGCCAGCAACGCAACGATGGCAAGCAGCACGACGGCTTGCACGATTTTGCGCAGGCCCGTGCCAGCGATGATCGCGGCGCGCGGTTTCTCCGCGGCGCGCGTGCGGCTACCGAACATGCGTCGCTTGGGCGGCGATAACACGAGGCTCGGCATGGCGTGAATCGCGCTCGCTATCAAGAAGGGTTACTTCTGTTCCGAGGTATCGAGCACGGCCAGGAACGCCTTCTGCGGAATGTCGACGCTGCCGATCGACTTCATCCGCTTCTTGCCTTCCTTCTGCTTGGCCCACAGCTTGCGCTTGCGGCTGATGTCGCCGCCGTAGCACTTGGCCGTCACGTTCTTGCGCATCGCCGAGATCGTTTCGCGGGCGATGATTCGCGTGCCGATCGCGGCCTGGATAGCGATCTCGAACATGTGCCGATCGATTTCGGTGCGCAGTTTCTTTACGACGGCTCGGCCGCGGCGATCGGCATCGCGGCGATCGCAAATGATCGACAGCGCGTCGACGCGCTTGCCGCCCACCAGGATGTCGAGCTTCACCAGCTCGGCCGGGAAATAGCCGATCACCTCGTAGTCCATGGTGCCATATCCGCGCGTCACGCTCTTCAGCTTGTCGTGCATGTCGTAGATCACGTCCGCCAGCGGCAGGTTGAACGTGAGCATGGCCCGCGTCGGCGAGAGATACTCCGTTCGCACATACTCGCCGCGCCGGTCGGTGCACATCTGCATCACGGGCCCGATCGAATCGGTGGGCAGCACAAAGTTCACTTTCACGATCGGCTGGCGGAACTCTTCGATCTGGCCGCTGTCGGGCACTTTCTGCGGGTTGTGAATGTGCAGGACTTCACCACTCGTGGTGAGGATTTCGTAGGTCACGTTCGGCGCGGTTTGCACCAGGTCGAGGTCGGCCTCGCCTTCGAGCCGCTGCTGGATGATCTCCATGTGCAACAGTCCCAGGAAACCGCAGCGGAAGCCGAACCCCAGGGCATCGCTTGTTTCCGGCTCGAACTCGAAGCTGGGATCGTTGATCGCGAGCTTGCCGAGCGCGTCGCGCAGCTCTTCGAAATCCTGCCCGTCCGAAGGATACAGCCCGCAGTAGACCATTCGTTGCGGCTGCCGATAGCCAGGCAGCGCCGGCGCGCCGGCCTCGCCGGCAATCGTGACGGTGTCGCCGATGTGCACCTGGCCGAGCGACTTGATGTTGCAGATCAGGTAGCCCACCTGGCCGGCCTGCAACTGATCGCAGGCGCGGCGCTGGGGAACGAATTGCCCCAGTTCGAGAACGTCGTAGGTGGTGCCGGCCTTGATGAACCGGATCTTCTGGCCTTTGCGAACCGTGCCGTTCATGATCCGGACGTACGTGATCGCGCCGCGGAATTCGTCGTAGTGGCTGTCGAAGACCATCGCCTGCAGCGCTGCGCCAGGATCTCCGGTCGGCGGTGGCACGCGCTCGACGATTGCGCCCAGCAGTTCCTCGACCCCTTCGCCGCTCTTGCCACTGCAGCGCAAGACGTCGTCCGGGTTGATCGCCAGCACCGATTCCATCTCGGCGATCACTTCGTCCGGTCGCGCGTGCTTCAGGTCGACCTTGTTGAGCACGGGCACGATCGTCAGGTCGTGCTCCATCGCCGCGAACGCATTGGCCACGGTCTGGGCCTCCACGCCCTGGAAGGCATCGGCCAGCAGCACGGCTCCTTCGCAGCAGGCCAAGCTCCGCGAGACCTCGTACTGAAAATCCACGTGGCCGGGCGTGTCGATCAGGTTTAACTCGTAGTCTTCGTTCTTATAGCGAAACTTCATCGCCACGGCCCGCGCCTTGATCGTGATTCCGCGCTGCCGTTCGAGCTCCATGTCGTCAAGCGTCTGGTCGCGCATCTCGCGCAACTGCAGCGTACCGGTCTTTTCCAGCATCCGGTCGGCGAGCGTGCTCTTGCCGTGGTCGATGTGCGCCACGATCGAGTAATTGCGAATGTGTTTGCAGTCGATGGGTGGCATGCCGTCTCTAGTTTGTTAACGCCGTCGTTACTTTGTGTTCTGATGCTAGCCCGAAGCGCGAGCGAGGGTGCCCCGCTGGTTGATGGTCACCCGCCCCGGGCTCTTTCGTCGTATTTGTGAGTCGTTGCGAATCTCGCGTCCTGGGAAAAGAGCACACATGCCCCGCTTGCGAACGAGCAGGGTACCCTCGCTCGCGCTTCGGGCTAGTATGGACCTCTCACTGTTTCTCTTGCAGGTAATCCCGCCGCGCCAGTCCCGCCGCGCCGATGAAACCCGCGTCGCCGCCAAGCTTCGCAAAATCGATCGTCGTCAGGTCCGCCAGCGTGGGCAGCGCCCGCTCGCGAACTTCCTGCTTTACGCGCTCCAGGAACGCCCGGCCGATCTTGCTCTCGTGCTCGCCAAACGTCATGGCGCCGCCAATCACGACGCCATTCGGATCCACCGCGTGCATGGCCGACGTAATGCCGATCCCCAGGTAACGCGCCGTTTCCAGGATAATTTCCATCGCCAGTTCGTCGCCTCGCTCGGCCTCTTCGTCGATCATCAGGCCCGTCAATTCTTCACCCGCGTCGATCCGCTTCTTCAGCGAACTCGCCCGACCCGCCTCCAGGGCTTCTTCCGTTCGCTTCACCACGGCCGACGCGCTGGCGTACGCTTCGATATGGCCGCGCTGCCCGCACGAGCACATCCGGGCGTCGTCGTTGTGATCGATAATCAAATGTCCCAGTTCGCTGCCGGCACTGTGCTCGCCGGTGACCAGCAGATCGCCGATGATGATTCCACCGCCGACTCCCGTTCCCAGCGTGAACAGCACCATACTGTGCAGCACTCGGCCGCTGCCGGCCCAAAACTCGCCATACGCCGCGCTGCGGGCGTCGTTCGCAAACGTCACCGGCAGGCCGCATGCATCCGCCAGCGCCTGCTTGATCGGAAAGTTCCACCAGCCGGGCAGGTTTCCCGGCGTCAGCAGAATCCCCCGCGCCGCGTCCATCGTGCCGGGCGTTCCTAACCCGACGCGGGCAATATCTTTCTTCGCGAGTCCCGCATCCTGGACCGCGCGATCGATCGCCCCGGCCATGCGCTTCACGCCGTCGTCCGGACCGCGTTCGACCTCGGTCGCAATCGAGACCCAGCTCAGGGGGCTGCCATCGTCATCGACGACACCCACCTTGATATTCGTACCGCCGACGTCGACCCCGACGAAAAACGGTGCGCGAGCCTGAGCCAGCGAAAGGAACTGCCGGTTGTGAGCCATGGCGGTCGCTGGCTAAAACAGTTGCGGACGAAGCGGAAGTGCGGCGGGAATCGTAACCGGTTGGATTATAAGGGGTTGGGTCGCCGCAGGCAATGCGAACCGCGCGCCCGACACCAGCGCGCAAGGTGCTCCCCTACAAGAAGTTGCGCCACTCAGCGAGTCGCTACTTCTTGGGCCGAGTCAGCACGCCTGAGCATCTCTTACAGCGCTTCAGCCGGGGATTCACGGCGCCACCGCATTTCGGGCAGCGACGGGCCTTCAGGGTCTGGACGAACTTGCTATGCGGACGGGTTCTCATCTTGGTGGCTTTCTCGCGAACAAAAAGGGGCCGAATGAAGGTACGCCCCGCGGAAAACCAGCGGTTTACGTCCCATTGGGCAGGACCGAAGGCTAACTGAGCCCGGTCGACAATCCGCCCAGAATACCACCACAAGCAGTCGAGGGCAATTCGACCTGCTCGGCAGCGGCTTGATAGGATGTTCACCCTATGACCCCCCTCATCCCGCCTGTCCAATCGCCTGAAGATGCTCTCCCCTCGGCCGTTCGCCTGATCGACGACGGCATGCAGGTCGGCCTGCACATCGGGGCGCAGGTCTACGTCGCGCTCGGCCGAGAGATCGTCGCCGACTTCGGCCGTGGCGAAGCGAAGACGGGCGTCCCGATGACCGCCGACACGGTCAATCTGTGGATGAGCTCCGGTAAGCCGGTGGCCGCCATCGCGATCATGCAGCTCGTCGATCGCGGACTGCTCGCGCTCACGGATCCGGTCGCCAAACACCTTCCCGAGTTCGCTGCCGCCGACAAGCAGCACGTCACCGTCTGGCACCTGCTGACGCACACGGCCGGTTTTCGCAACGTCGACATCGGCTGGCCCAACTCAAGTTGGGAAGAGATCATCGCCCGCATCGCGGCCGCGCCGCTGGAGCGCGATTGGCCGCTCGGCGAGAAGGCCGGATATCACCCCTACACCAGCTGGTACATTCTGGGCGAGCTCGTGCAGCGGCTCGCCGGCCGGTCGTTTTCCGATTACGTTCGCGCGGAAATCTTCCTGCCGCTCGGGATGGAAGACTCCTGGCTCGGCATGCCCGCGGAGCAGTACCACGCCTACGGCGACCGGCTCGCGATCATGGTCGACACGATGCGCGGCAAGCTCACGCCGCATCGCTACACGACGCCAGAGGCTGCCAGTCAGTCCGTCCCCGGCGGCAACGCGTTCGGACCGATGCACGACCTGGCGCAGCTTTATCACATGCTCGCGGGCGGCGGCGAGTGGAACGGCGTGCGGATCCTCTCCAAACAAAGCGTCATCGCCATGACCAGCCGCCAGCGCGAAGGGATGTTCGACGAAACCTTCCGCCACAAGATGGACTGGGGTCTGGGCCTGATCGTCGACGGCAGCCGCTATGGCGCCGAGACGATCCCCTACGGCTTCGGCCTGCACTCCTCAGGCCGCGCGTTCGGACACGGCGGCGCTCAATCGTCGATGGGCTTTTGCGATCCCGAGCACGATCTCGTCGCCGCCATTCTTTTCAATGGCATGCCCGGCGAACCGAAGCACAACCACCGCATGCGGAAGTTCATCACTGCGATGTATGAGGACCTGGGCCTGGGCTAAATGAGGAAGAATCTTAACACAGAGGCACCAAGCGACAGAGTCACAAAGAAGCAAGAAAAACAGAACCACAGTTGGACAGATAAACACAAATGAAGAGTTGTTGGATCTCTACCAAAACCAATATTGCTCTTCGTCGTGCCGCCAGTGTCGTCGTGGTTTCCCCTTTCTTCTTCCCACTCTAAAAAACCCAATCAACCACAACGACACGACGACACAACGCCAGCAATTCTTCCCTCATCTGTGTTGATCTGTGTCCATCTGTGGTTCTCTTGCTGTTTCCCCTCTGAGTCTCTGACCCTTTGTGCCTCTGTGTTAAAATCCCTCCCACGCTCACCCACACGCTAGCCTCCGCGACAGCTCCCAATCGACTATCACTCCCAGCCCCGGCCGATCGGTGATCGTCGTGATCGGTCCTTCGATCGAAACGGGTTCCTTCGCCACGCGGATCTCGTGATAGTCGGCCCCCAGCATATCGCCCGGGAACTTCTCAACCTGCATGTTCGGACATGCGACCACCAGGTGGGCCATCGCCGCGGTTGCCACGTCCAGCTCTAGGTTCGAGCCAATCGAACACGCCACACCGTGCTCGGCCGCGAAATCCACGATCTGCTTCGACTTGCGGATCCCGCCGTTCTTTCCGGGATACACGCTGATCGCATCGCAGGCCTGGTGGCGAATCAGCTCCTCGGCATGCACCAGGTTGAAGCACATATCGTCGGCCATCACCGGCACGCGCGTCTCGCGCCGCACGCGAGCAATCGCTGCGTAGTCGCCGTCCGGCGTCGGTTGCTCGACCAGCGAGAGGTTGCAGTCGGCCAGCTCATTCACGCACCGCACAGCCGTCTCCGCATCCCAACCGCAGTTGGCGTCGATCGTCAGTGCATGGTCCGGCCCGATCGCCGCCCGCACGGCTCGCACTCGCGCGATGTCTTCGGCCGGATCGGGTCCGACCTTCACCTTGATCGTGGTGAACCCCATCGCGACCAGCTCCTTCGCCCGCGCTGCCGCGTGCTCTGGCGGATAAGCGCCCATGCTGTAGCGGCTGCGCACCGCCAGCGGACGCACCGCCCCGCCGAGCAGTTCGTAAACCGGTTTCCCGACTGCTTTACCGGCAATATCCCAGCAGGCCATTTCGATCGCCGCCTTGGCGAACCAGTTGTGCGCCGCCGCGGCATCCATCCGGCGATCGATCTCAGCTACGTCGGTCGGATCACAGCCGATCACGACCGGCGCCAGCACGCGATCGATCATCGCCACGGCGCCCCACACGGTCTCGCCGCTCCAGCGGGGCATCACGGTCGCTTCGCCCGCCCCTTCCAAACCATCGTCCGTGAGCACCCGCACCAGCACATACCGCGAAGTGACGTGCTCGCCCAGCGAACTCTTGATCCGCCGCTCAGGCTTGATGGGGATCTCGACAGGATAGGTTTCAATGCGGGCGATCTTCATAGCGGAGCAGGGCAGGGGGTGTGCGGATGAAACTTTGGGCGCCGGGCTTCCCTTTGTACCATGCGGCAGGCAGTGGTTCGACATACTCACCGTGTGGTACAAACGTGGCGTGCCGCTGGAAGTTTTACGGGTGTTCTTTCAAGCGTTGTTTCGAATGCTCTGATCATAACCCGACGCGTGAGCGAGGAGGGAGTGCTCGGTGGATCGCCTCGCTCACGCGTCGGGTTGTGAGGAGAAAGCTACCCGAAGAACAGTGACGATGTCCTACTATTGGCTTCAGTAATTCGAGTCACCCATGCTCATCGGTTACGTCAGCGACCAGCGCTACCTTGCCCTGGCCGACGTCCTCATCGAATTCGAAAGCGACTCCGGCTCGATCGAAACACGCTCCCGGGCCAGCGGCGCGGTCTATGCCGACATCGCGCCGGGCACCTATTGCGTCACGCTCCAGAAGAGCGGTTACGGCGCGAAGCGCAGCACGGTCACGCTCACCGGTCAGCCGCACCACTTCCGCCTTTTGGCCGACGACCTGCTTGGATATGCCTGGCCCAAGTGGGTTCGCTCGGGCGAGTCCTCCGAGTTCCGCGTGCACTCGGTCGAGCCCAACAAGATCGACCTCTGGCGCTACGGCTGGCAGAAGGAACGGGTGCGCAAGATCGGCTGGTTCGACGAGCACGGGCCACTGGCCACGATGCAGATCACGCCTGACGGCGACTACTCGCAGACCGGCGTCCAGTGGAACAAGATCGGTTACTCGAGCGGCCAGCATCACCAGCGCGTGGTCGCCCCCGAGCGGAGCGGGCTGTACTACTTTCACGCCCGCACGGACAGCGGCCGGTTCTTCGCCTTCCCCTGGATCGTCGCGCCAGCCCAACCCGCAGCGCCGATCGCGGTGCTGGCCTCGAACATCACTTGGAACGCGTACAACAACTTCGGCGGCCGCAGCAACTACATCCATGCCGACCATCTGCCGCCAACGCCGACCGTCAACGCCCGCAGCGAGTTGGCCCGCTACAACGACCCCGAGTTTGGCACCTGGAACGCTGCGCAGTACGACCCGCTGTCGTTCGATCGACCCGAGCCGCTCAACCATATTCCGGAAGCGACCGCGATCACCGATCCGATCGAGGGCCGTGCGGCCTGCCACGTCGCGCCGACCGAGTGGCGGCTTCTGGGCTGGATGGAGCGCGAGCGCATTGCTTACGACCTGTATGCCGAAACGCAGTTGCACTTCGACCAGCTTCCGCTCGATGCCTACCGTGTGCTCGTGATCAGCACGCATCCCGAGTACTGGTCGCGCGAGATGTATTTCGCCGTCAAGCAATGGGTCAACGAGCGCGGCGGGCGGTTGGTGTACCTAGGCGGCAACGGCCTGAACTGCGAAGTCTCCTTCCCCGACGATGCCACGATGATCGTCCACAACGAGGACATGCGCCGCCTGGCCGAGCGGCCTGAGCTCGAAAGCCGGTTCGGAATGCGCGTCGAGTCCGAGGCGAACCTGCTGGGCGTGGTTTACGACGAGCGCGGCGTGATGACCGCGGCGCCCTACCAGGTGCTCGAGCCCGAGCACTGGGCGTTCGCCGGCACGGGCGTTTCGCGCGGCGATACGTTCGGCGAAGCCAGCCTGCACGAGCGGATCCCCGGCGGAGCGAGCGGTCACGAGACCGACAAGATCACGCCCAGCTCGCCGAAGAATCTGGAACACATCGCCAAGGGGCTGAATTGTGATGAAGGCGGCGGCGACATCATCCACTACACCACAGCCAGCGGCGGCGCGGTCTTCTCCGTCGGCTCGATCACCTGGCCCAGCAGCCTGCTGGTCGACCCGGTCGTCTCGCGCGTCACCGCGAACGTCCTCCGCCGCTTCGCTCAGAAGTAATACCGGCAGGGACTGAATTCTAACACGGAGACACAAAGCTACAGAGTCGCAGAGGAATACCAAGACGAGAGCATGGTTGAACGCAGTTGTGAGACAAGCCTTTGAAATTGCTATGGTTTCTTTACTTGCTTTCTCCGCGCCTTTGTGCCTCTGTGTTAAGCCCGCATTTCCCAGATGACCTCTCGATCTTCGGCACATGATTTGCGCCAGACCCTGGAAAACCAGGGGTATTCTGCCGTTTCATGTCGAACTGACCGAGGAACCCGATGGGTGACTGC
>Ga0169931_10002644_pt1 | contig 29011 bp, 18 predicted proteins | sample Kivu_15m_20L_FD_129675 | JGI IMG/M metagenome (GOLD analysis project Ga0169931, IMG submission 129675) | Freshwater microbial communities from Lake Kivu, Western Province, Rwanda to study Microbial Dark Matter (Phase II) - Kivu_15m_20L... | ecosystem: Environmental > Aquatic > Freshwater > Lake...
GGTTCAAGTCCTCTCGTCCGCACCAATTCTCCCCAAGCTACCACCGCACTCCGTTTCAGGCGGGCTCAGCGCGCCTGACGCACGCGGAACGTGTATTTCGTGGCCTGGTTGTTCATCGAGGTGAAACGCACCGTCTCCTGGCCGTTCTCCGTGAGGATCACGTCCTGCCACGGCGTTTCGTCGCCCGTGCTGAAGCCGGCCGAGTCCTTGAACACACATTGCACCTGCACCTGGATCCGACGGTTCTCCCGGTTGCGCAGGATCGCGCCGACTTCGAGGCGGCCGTCCGGCAACGTCTTTTCCTGGAGGCCGCCGGTGGTCACGGAGCGCTGCGCGCCCGAATCCATGAGCACGAACTTCGCGTTCGTTTCCAGGTTGTATTTGGTCTCGTTCTTGGGCGCATAGGCGCCGCCGGCACAGCCCGCGAACAGCAGGGCGGCGACACCGAGGGTGAGGGCGGGGATGAGCTTCATACGTGGGGAATCACTGGTTGCGGTCGCTGACGAACAGGACGGTGTCCCGGCCGGTCTGGACCTGAAAATCAAGGGTGCGCGTCGTGAGCGGCTGGCCCTGCTGGTTCTGGAACTGCACCTGGAGCGAGTGCGAACCCGGCGGCAATCGCAGCGCGGCGAAGCCAAGGAAGTTCGGCAGATTATCCCACGCTCGCGTGTCCGCGGCAGGCGTCGTGGCGGCAGAAATGACCTTGCTGATGAGGCCCGCGGCCAGCAGGCCGAAGCCCACCTCGTCGGCCGCTCCGCGGCTGCCCTGACCGCCGGCGGCCAGGATGGCACCGGAGATCACCGCGGCATCGCCAAAGGCATCGGTGCTGCTCTTGAAGACCGCCTTGCCGGCCAGCACATGGTCCATCACCCGTCCGCCCCGGGTGGTGGCCTGATAGGTGAGGTCGTCGTAGGGGCCGAACTTGTTGGTCTGACCGTTCACGGCCAGTTGCAGGAGCGATCCCGGCGCGCTGCCGGCGCGGAAGCGGAGCTGTTCGCCGTATTCACCGGTCGCGTATTTGGCCGGCCCGGTGCCGCATTCATGGAACACCAACACGTTGGCCTGCGCGTCGTAGTCGGGCGGCGGATTGATGCGGGATTCCTTGCGGGCGCGCTGGAGTTGGTCCTTGCCGTCGCCCCGGAGCTTTACGGTCACCAAGCCGTCGAGGTAATCGAGCAAGGTCCAGTCGGCCTCGGTGACGCCGATCTCCGGTGCCATGTCCTGCACGGCCGCGCTGCGGAAACAGGCGCGGGCATTGTCCGACTCGCCGTCCATCCAGTAGAGGATGCCGCGGTAGTAGAAGGCCATCGCCCGCTCGTAGGGTTCGCCGCGGAAGTTTTTCCGGGACTCTTCCTTGAAGTAGTTGCGGGCCTCCTTGGCTGTCTTGTCGCCCACGGTCAGGCCGCCGAGCGTGAGGGTCGCATTGTCGAGCCGTTGGCGGGCCGTGACGAAGTCGCCCCCGCGCAACGCCCGGAGCCCGGCGCGATAGTCGTCGAGCTGACGGTTGCGCTCGGCCTGCTTCTCCGGCGACAGGCCGGCGCAGCCGGTGAGGGCCAGCGCAAGTCCCACCAGAATCGTTGTCCACGGGCGACGCATTGTGACAGGTTTCTCTTACCGATACGCCGCGTCCTCCAGGCCCTGCTTCTTTACCTCGGCGGAATCTTCCCAGAGGATGTCCGAGGAGCGGGCGTCGATGAGCTGGAAGCTGTAGAGGATGTAGTCGCTCGTGCCGGCCTTGGTTTTGGTGGTCAGCCCGGAGAGCTTGCCGGTCAGGAAGAAGTCCGCGCCCTTGAACTCCTGCACGTTCGGGTTCGTGGTCGAGTTCAGCGAGCCTTCGCGCTTCATTTGGCGTTCCTTCTCTAGGTCGGCCAACGCCTCCCGGGCGAGGAACCGCACCTGGCCGTTGGCCTTCGAGTTGAGCTGCACCCGGATGCGCGTGAGGAAGATGTCCTTGTTGATCGCGAAGCGCGTCTCGTTGTTCACCGGCAGGAGGGCCACCCGGGGCGGACCGCCGGCGAAGTTCTTGATCTCGGCGGTGTTCAGGACGCTCCGGGCCATCTTGTCGGTCACGGCCACGAGGTCCTGGGACTCGATGCCGGTGCCCGCGACGAAGCCCTGCTCGTCGGGCTTCATCACGGTCACGGGCACGCCCGAGGGGTTTTTGACACCGGAAGCGCAGCCGGTCCCGAATAGGGCGGCAGCGGCGGCCAGGGAAAGCAGGGACAGCGGACGCAGGTCGTTCATATGGGGCGGAATCAAGTGGAAGGCGTCCGCCCGGTCAACCGGACTTCGGCCGGCCGGAACGGCGGAACCTTCCGCGCCACCAGACGCACCCCGCCGCCGGACATTCAACGGCGCCAGTCGGTCGCCGCCGACACGGTCACCAATTCCCGCGTGCCAGCCGCCCGTTCAGGCGCCAAGCTGGCAACATGCGTTTGGCGAACCGGGGCGGCCCATCGATGGCTGAAATCAGCCGCGCCTGGCATTGGCTGCTTTGCGGCCTGTGGCTGGGCATCGCCACCGCCCAGGCCCAGCGGATCGTGGACGACTCCCATCCGGAGGGGCGCTGGGAAGTCCTCGACCGCTGCCGCCTCGCGACCAACGCGCCCACGGATGGCGACAGTTTTCGCATCCGGCACCGCGGTCGGGAATACGGGATGCGGCTCTATTTCGTCGATTGCCCCGAATCCGATCCAACCCTGCGCGAACGCATCGAGGACCAGGCCGCTTATTTCGGCGTGGACGCGGCCGACATCGGCCGGGCGGCAGAACTCGCCGCGAAGTTCACCGCCGACCGGCTCTCGGGCCGCGAATTCACCGTCCAAACCCGCTGGCAAAATGGCCTCGGCCGGAGCCAGGTTGCCCGCTTCTACTGTGAGGTGCTGGCGGACGGCCACAACCTCGCGGAAGACCTCGTCTCCAACGGACTCGCCCGGGTCCACGGCATCAAGGCGGTTCGTGCCGACGGCACCCGCGCCGCGACCGTCATCAGTCACCTGAAGAATCTGGAACTGGGCGCGCGGACGGAAGGCCGCGGGCTCTGGAACACCAATCGTTTTGCCCGGCGAACCGGCGAACCCGTTCGACCGGAAACCGCCAAGCCGGCACCGCGGCCGGCCACCGTTGACCTCAATCTGGCAACCTACGAGGAGCTCCAACGGCTGCCCGGCGTCGGACCCAAGCTCGCCGAACGCATTCTCACGCGGCGCCCGTTCCTTTCGCCGGATGATCTCACCGGGGTGCCGGGAATCGGGAGCAAAACCTTGGAACGGCTGCGTCCGCTGGTCCGGGTTGCGTCCAATCCGCCGCCGCCCAAACCGTCGGCTCAGCGGTAGATCGGGCCGTTGAAGATTTCATTCGGCACCGGCGCCTTGTTGATGAGCTGCTGGGTGTAGTTCCACTTCACCATCATCGCACTTCCGCCGAACGCCCCCACCACCGCCCCGCCCGGCAGGTTCTTGGTCGGCTGGTTGCCGCTCGGGTTGTTGAGATTCCACCACCCCGCAACGCCCGCGTGCCGGATGGAGACACCGTTGCCGACATTGCCCGGCGGCGGGACATTGCCGGCGTCGTTGAAGTTCAGCGCGTCGAGCTCGTTCTGCTCCCACATCTGCCAGTCGGTCGCGAGGAAATCGCTGAGTTTGTAGCTGCGGCCATCGGGCGAGAGCGACGGTTTGCCGATGTGGTTGTAGCCGCCGATCGTGCCGTTCCAGCAGTAGGAGGTAAGCTTCACCGGGCGCGCCAGCCAGAGCTGCTTGAGCTTGCCGCTGCCCCGGGTCGCGACATCTTTCGGACACCAGCAGATGGTGTGGGTGGCGAGGTAGGGGCCGAGCTGGCTGATCCTGAAGAAGGCCATCTGGTTGCTGAACTGCTGCGAATTGATGTCCTTGCCGGCCGCCGACGTGGGGGCGGCGGGGCCACCGGGAATGCGCCCGTTGTTCCTCGTGGCATACACCCAGCCGTCGGGACCGCTCAGGTCACCGCCCCAGGTGGGATGCGCGTTGAAGTCCTGGCTGTCGGACGCGTAGAGATGATTCGCCATCAGGACCTGCTTCACGTTGTTGAGGTCCACCGACAACTGGGCACGATCTTTCGCCCGGCCGAGCGCGGGCAACAGCATGCCGGCGAGGATGGCGATGATGGCAATGACGACCAGCAGTTCGATCAGCGTGAAGGCGGCAGAAGCCGTCGGACGAAGGCGGGAGTTCATGGGGTGCGTGTCCTGACTTTCGGCACGCTACGTCGCAGTGCGACGGTCGCCAAGGCCGATAACCGGGTAGTCCAGTCAGCCGTTTCCCGGCTTGCCGAAGAAGGCTGAAGGCAGCTCCATAGCGGTGGTGAAGGCCCTCGTTCCACTCCTGACGGTCCTGCTCTTCACCGGCTGCGCCACTTCGCAACCGGTGGTGCTGCGCGAGCCAACCATTGTTGAAGCCGCCTGCGGCGAATGCCTCTTCGGGCTCAAGGGTGACGACTGCGATCTCGCGGTGCGCATCGGCGGCCGGGCCTATTTCGTGGCGGGCACGAACATTGACCAGCACGGCGATGCCCACGCCGCCGACGGGTTTTGCAAGGTCATCCGCCGGGCCCGAGTCACTGGCGAGGTGAAGCGCGGCCGCTTTGTCGCGACGAGCTTCGAACTGCTGCCGGCCGGCAGCCACTGACCCCGGCACTCCCCCGCACTTACGCGGTCGGCGTGCTTGCGGCCGCCGTTTCCGCGGCCTTGAGGCGCTGACGTTCGGCGGCCTTCGCGAACGGCCAATAGACCGCCATCGCGATCACGATGGACACCGCGCCCCAGACAGCCGCCTTCCAATCGCCGCCCGTCACCAGGTAGTGGCCGATGATCGGCGGCGTCGTCCACGGCACGTTCACGAATGGCTTCTGGATCACGCCCCCTTGGATCAGCAGGAAGCTGCCCGCGGTGAGCAGCAGCGCGTTGAGCACGTAGGGGATCATCAGCAGCGGGTTCAGCACGATTGGGAAGCCGAAGAAGATGGGCTCGTTGATCTGGAAGACCTGCGTCGGCAACGACAGCCGGGCGACCTTGCGGTAGCCCGGTTCCTTCGAGTTCAGCATCACCAGCGCGAGCGCAATGGTGGCACCGGTGCCGCCCACGTTGACAAAGGTCGTGAAGAAACCCAGCGCGGTGACGTAGGGCAGGGGCTTACCAGCGGCGACGGCGGCCACGTTGTCGCCCAAGTATTGCAGGAAGATGGGCCCGACGATGGCGTCCAGCGCATTGTCGCCGTTGATGCCGACCGACCAGAGCAGCGTGACGAGGAAGGCGAAAACGACGATGCCCGGCAGCGTGTTCAACGCAAACACGAGCGGCTTGAACGCGGTCTGGATCAACGTGTTGATGTCCACGCCCAGCACGAAACGGATCACCCAGAACAGCGCCAGCAGGAAGGCCATCGGGACGAGCGAGGCAAACGATTCGTAAACCACCGTCGGGACGCTGGCGGGCAGCCTGATGACGAGGTTGCGTTCGGTGAAGAACCGCTGCACCGGCACACACACCAGCGCAACCAGGATCGCTGTGAACAGGCCCGCCGAACCGAGTCCGTGCATGTCGAGGACCTGGGCAGGCTCGGGGCCATCCGTGAGCTTCAACTGGAGCAACAGGAAACACAGTGTGGAGATGGACGCACCGGAAAGCGCATCCTGTTTCAGACGCTGGCCAAGGTCGAAAGCCACCGCAAAGCTCACGAACACCGCCAGCAGACCGAAGGTCGCGGTGACGGGAAACTGCAGCAGGTTCAGGTAATTCTTGATGACATTCTCCCAGCCCGGAACCGGCAGGTAGGCGATTACCATGAACAGCCCGCCGAGGATCGTCAGCGGCGACACTGCGACCATGCCGGCGCGGATGGCGGACAGGTAGGTGTTGTCGCTCACCGCGTTCAGCGGCGGCACCACGTGGCGGTTCAGGAAATTGGTGAAGGCGGTCATCGTAAAACAATCTGGAAAACAGGAAGGCAGGAAAACGGGAAGACGTGAAAAGTCATGGGCCGGTTTTCCGACCTTCCTGTTTTCCGGTTTTCCAAATTCATCTTACGTCCGGGGTCAAAAGATTCCGGCCCAGATAAACGCAGCCGTCCGGTTCTGGGCCGACACGGGCGAGTTCCCGGAAGCCGAGCCGGTCATAGAAGCCGAACGCACGGCGGTTACGCATCGCCACCCCGAGGTGGGCGCCAGGCACGCCGCGTTGGCGCAGGCGGACCATGACCTGTTCCATCATCCGGCGGCCGAATCCGTGGCCCTGGGCGCGCACCAGCAGGTCGATGTGCAGGTGCGCCGGGTAGTCGGCGTAGGGCTCGGGACAGAAGTAATCGGGCTGGTGATACCAGCTGTGGACCATCTGCGAACGGGTCCAAGTGGCGGGATCGCCTGTCGGCAGAGGAAACTGCGCGCACAGCCGGGGACGCCACTCGCGTTCGTAGCGCTCGTAAAAAGTCCGTGAATCGAGAGCCCCAAGCGCATAGCCGCAGATGCCCTGGGCGTCTTCCAGAATCAGCGCGAACTCCGGTTCGTAGGCCAGATACGGCCCGACAAAGATGCGTCCCAACGCATCCGGATCGTCGCGGTAGAACGGCTCGCCGTCCGCCCCGAAGTCGCCGGTCTTCAGGCAGACATGGTAGGCGCCGGCCTCGTCGCCAGGCCGGGCATCGCGGAGGGTGAAGTCAGGCATGAGATCGTCAGAAGTGTTCACCACTCTTCGCAGTGTCGTGGAGTGAAATTGCCGCAGCTCTAAACCTAAGGAAGGCAAGCCTGTGGTTACACGCTACGCAGACCTTGTCCCGGCGCGGCTGCCGATCAGGATCTACCTCCGCTACCAAATCCAAAACTTCACCGACAAGGCTGCTGCCGGGCAGGCCAAAGTAGGAGGAATAGTAGGAACCAAAGTCAGCATCGCAGAAATCGCACAGCACGACCTTCAAGGAGTTGAACGCAACAAACTCGTGATAGATGTGTTCGCGGGCGTCACGTTCAGCCAGTTCATTCGGCAAGTGCCCACAATCCCAGCACGGAGCGACTTCACGAACTTCAAGCGCGCCATAGCAAATTGGACAATGCGTCTCCTGCATACCTGGTCGATCGGTCAGACTTTCAGAGCGTTTTCTTGGCAATCGGTTGCCTCAAACACCCCGTCGGCCCGCTGCCGGAGCAACTGCTGCAGCCGCGCCACATAGCCGCCGCGGTAGGTGGCCGGGAGGTGATAGTCCGAAGTCGCCGGTGCCTGCGGATCGGCTTCCTTGATCCGGATATAGCCGAGCAGCAGGTCGAGTTCCTCGCGCAGTTCCCAGGTGCGGCGGCTCAGGGCGGCGAAGAGCGCACGGTCGCGCAGTTCGGCGGTGCGGGCGCAGAACTCGCGCAGGCGCGTCGCCGGTTCGCGGAACGCGGCGATGAGTTCCGGGGTCCACCGCGCGGGCTCGGTGGCGAGCAGGCGCTGGAGCGCGGCGAACAGTTCCGCCGCCGCCGGTCCGTCGGCGTAGGGCAGGTAACAGGCATCGCCAAACAGGCTCAAGTCGGCGGCGGTGATCGGCTGGCCGACGGTTGCGAAACGCGGCAGCCATTCCACCAGCGCCTGCCCGTAGGCCGCCCGGGGATTCCACACACCTTCGTGCCGGACGAATTCCGCGAAGGTTCGGAAGGCCGGATAGTTCACGGGGTATTCGGTGTTCGGATTGGTCAGCAGGCCGGCGACTTCACCGCGCAGTTCGGAAGGGCGACCTTCGTAGGGGCCGAGAAAGATGCGGCGGCCGTCGTAGTCGTTCGCATGGAGATTGTCCCAGATTACGGGCGCGCGCCGGAGCAAGTGCCGCAGCTCGCGGACATGCGGCACTGTGATTTCACGCGAGATGATCTCCGGACCGGTCCAGCACACGCCGATTTCGGGCAGCAATTCGCGCCCGACCGTTTCGAGATAGCCTTCGCCGCCCAGCCGGCGTTCGGCCATGCGGCCGCAGTAGGGCGTCGGACAGAAGAGAAAGCGCGCGGCCGGCTGTTGGTCCCGGACCCAGCGGAACAGCTCGTTGGTCACGTCGCATTGGGCGGAGGCGAACGAGCCGAAGCGTTCTCGGTCCGCCGGGTCCATTCGGTCGGGAATGTCGTCGAACAGCAGCGCGAAATGCCGGCAACCCAACGTGAGCAACTGGCCCAAACGCGCCTTGAGCCGTTCGCGATCGGACGCGCTGGTGAAACGCAGATCCAACCCCGGTCCGAGCATGTAGAAGAACTTCAGCCCGCGCCGGGCACATTCGGCGATGACCTCGGCGAGTTTGGCGGCGTCGGCGTCGGGATACGTCTCCCGCCAGATGGCCCGGTGCCGCAGATCGTCTTTGGGCCCGTAGAGATAGGCATTGAGACCCCATTGCTGCATCCAGCCGAAGAGTTCATAGCGGTCCGCCTGCGTCCACGGGGGTCCGTAGAACCCTTCGATGACGCCGGCGACAAAGTCTGCGGAAGGCAAAGCCATGCGGGATGTGTCTGACCGAAAACGCTACCGGTCGCCCCGGCCTGCGGACAAGGCGGGAGCGGCAACGGATTCAGGGGATGCGCCGGAACCCAAATCGGCCGGGTCTACTTTAACTGAGCCGCCACCTTGCCCACTGCCGTCACCACGGCGGGACCCGCAGTTTCCCCGTAGAAGCTCATGCTCGCCTCATAACCGCCCCGCCGATACTCCTCGGGCGACAGCAGGTAGCCCACCCACTCATTGGCCAGACCACCGACCGCAACGTGCTTCACACCGGTCAGGCGCCGGACTTCGGACTTGAGACCGAGGCCCAGGCCCGAAGCCATTTCACCCGGCACTCCCGCGATCATCAGGTCACCGAGCCTGACCGCCGTGGTGACGGTTTCCGTGGGACAAACCGCCTCGAGGAGCACGCCGATGTTGTCGTCGGTGAGACCGTATTCGGCGCCGCCAGTTTTCTTGAAGTCCACGTGCGCCGACCGGGCGGGCAGCGCGAATCGGCCCGACTGCCAGGCAAACTCCGGATTCGGCTGTGGCCGCAAATCCAGCCACACGCGCCATGCCTCGAGCGCCAGGTCGCGGCCGTAAACTTCCGCCTGCTCCCACGCGGAACCGCCATTCGGCCGCGGGGTCGGCGACTGGTCACCCTCGGCGCCATTGTAGAAGAGCACCGTCACCCCGCGTCCGACCAACGATTCCAGCGTGCGTTGCAGGTGTCCCGGCCAGTCGCCGGAGAAGTCCATGTGCCGCGGATCGAGGAAAGTCGGGTGCGCCGTCCAGTTCACCAGAATTGCCAACGGATGGCCGGCCGCGGAATCCACCCGGGTGAGCGTGAGGTCTGGATCGGTCACGCCCTGGCCCGAACGCCGGTTGCGATTCCATCCCGGCAGCGCCCGCACGCCGGAGGCCACGCTCACCGCTTGGTTGGTCCTGCCCGCGGCGCGCACCGCTTCCGCGAGCCGGTTGACGAGGAACGCCCGCGCTTCCGGTTGAAAGATGCCCAGCGGGGCGAGGCGAAAGGTGTTCTTCGGGTTCAGCGCCATCAGGTCGAAACTGGTGTGGCTGTGGCTCGCCAGCAGCAGGATGTCCTCGGGTCGCCAGCCATCACCGGCGAGTTCCTGGGCCACGGCGTCCCGCAAGCCGGGCGGAAACGCCAGCACATCGGCCGTCACAATCGCGCGCCGGAGTCCGGCGTCCTGAAGCACCAGCGCCTTGGCCCAGATGCGGTCGTGAACCCCCGTCGCCGGTCGGCTCATCCGCTCACCGTAACCGCCGAGCGCGACCTTCATCGTCAACGGCGGGGTCACATCCATGCGGGCGACTCCGGCTTTCAATTCGGCCGTCCGACCCGAAACACCGCTGCCAATCCCTACCCACAGGACCACCACCAACCAAAGGAGCCGGCTGAAACTTTGGACGCGATAGAACAACCCGCCTGAGTTCATGGCCAAGCGTTAGCGTTCACGTAAGTCTCAGGCGACAACAAACAACCCAAACTCGTGGCAGCCTCATACCGGGCCGGCGGGACGCCGGCTCCACGGCAAGCCGGAGGCTTGCGCTACGTTGCGGCGCCGGCTCTGGCCGGCTGATCGCAAACGTCCCGCTGGTTGCCCCGCTATTCCCGCCGGAGCGATGACTTGAACCAAATTCGGACCGTCGGGCGGTTGGCCTGCGGGTTGTATTCCGCCCGGCACCACGTCGCCAAAATCCGCTTCAGAATTGTCAACAAGGCCAGCTTGCCTCGTTACCTCGCCCGGTTACGGTGCCTTCGCTCGGCTGGCGTTCCACCCGGCCGCAGCATTCGCCAGCATGCAGGAGACACCCTTTGTTTCACGCACCCGAGGATTTCGGGCCTTCACCCTCATCGAACTGCTCGTCGTCATAGCGATCATCGCCATCCTGGCAGGAATGCTGTTGCCGGCGCTGTCCAAGGCCAAGGCCAAGGCCCAGTCCGTGCAGTGCATGAACAACCTCCGGCAGTGGGGTCTCGCCCTGCATGTCTATTCGTCCGAGAACAATGACGGCATGCCGCGGGATGGCACGGATGACGGCGGCCAATACGGCGCCTTCACCGGCAGGACCACCGGCGCGGGCAGCCCCAACGATCCCTCGGCGTGGTTCAACCTGCTGCCGCCCAACGCGGGCGAACGTCCGCTTTCCAACTACTGGGCAGATGCCCAGGGCAAGGTCGCCAAGGACTTCCTCCCGTTCCCCGGCGGCAGGGGCAAGTTCTGGCACTGCAATTCCGCGAAGATCAAGGACGCGGAAATCCCGGCGATGCCCGCTCGCGGCAGCTTTGGCTTCTTCAGTTACGTGATGAACATCGACCTCAAGCTGCGCACCTCGATCCGCAATGGCGTGGCGGGGAACGATTACGCCTATCCTGGCATGCCCAGGCTGGGTGGCATTCCCGTGCCCTCGTCCACCATCATGCTCATCGATGGCGTGTTCAATCCGGTGAGCGAGGCCTACGGCGATGCGTCCCCCTCCATCGGCGTCATGCCGGCCGCGCGCCACAACCGCTTCGCCGCCCGTCATGGCGGTCCCGGCGCCGGCGGAGGCGGCAACATCATGTTCATTGACGGTCATGCCGCGTTCTTCAAGCGCAGTGCCGTGACCAATGGCGGCGCCGGCCGTGAGGAGAAGTTCTCGGCCGACTTGATCTGGAATCCGAACCGCGAAATCAACTGACCGCGCACCGCGCTTTCCCCGCCCTGACCGGCGGCGCATTTGTTTCCCCTCCCTCAACGTTGAACCTGACAGCAACCCCAAGGATGAAACTCCAACTAACTGCATTGCTGGCGACCCTGCTCCTGGGCTGGACCGCCACCGCCGATGTCATCGCCCAATGGAACTTCAACAATGCCGCCGGCCAAACCGTTCCGAGCGCCGGTGCGGGCACGCTCGGCCCGATTGGCGGCATCACGGTTTCGGCTCCCGCTAGCGGCGTGGGCTCTTCCGACCCGGAGACCGCGGCCGGTGCCGACAACGCTTACCAGACTACGGCCTATCCGGCCGCCAGCGTGGGCGACCGCACGGCGGGCATCGAGGTCGCCGCCAGCACCGTCGGTTACCAGAATGTGAAGGTCAGCTTCGACTACCGCGGCTCGAACACTTCCAGCCGCAAGCTGGCCGTCCTGTATTCTCTGGATGGCGTCAACTTTGTCGAAGGCGCCGTGGTGGACATTCTGTCCGGCGGCGTCTTCACCAACGGAATCACGGTGGACCTCGGGGCGGTGGCCGCGGCCAATGACAATCCCAGCTTCAAGGTCCGGATCGTCACCACGTTCAACGACGGAGTTTCCTACGCCGCCATTTCCGGCAATTACGGCACCGCCGGGACCGCCCGGTTCGACATGGTCACCGTTGCCGGCGATCCTCTGGGCGGCGAGCCCAAGGCGCCCACAATCTTCTCCCAGCCGGCCAACCGGACCAACTTCGTCGGCTCCACGGCCAGTCTCACCGTCGTCGTGAGCGGCACCGCACCGTTCACCTACATCTGGGAAAAGGAAACTGGCGGCACGTGGCAGGCGGTCCCCGGGGGCACGGCCGCCACGCTCACGCTGGCCAACGTCCAATTCGCCGCGGCCGGCAGTTATCGCGTCCGCATCAGCAACGCCCAAGGATCCGCCACCAGCGACCCCGCGATCCTCACGGTGCAGGAGGATCCTGCGAACGTCGTGACGCCCATCGCCCAGCTCCGGGCCAAGGTGGACGCCACAACCCTGCGGCCGACCGACACCACCACGATCTACAAGGCCGAGGGCATCGTCGTCACCCACGTCAACATCACGACCGCGGGCAATCACTTCTATTACATCCAGGATGACACCGCCGCCATCGGGGTATTCGTCTCCGGCGCGACGGGAGACGTCCCTCCCGCCGGTGCCAAGGTCCGCGTGACCGGTCCGCTCACCCATTTCAACGGTCTGCTCGAACTCGGCCTCGCCGGATCCAATGCGTCGCACAAGGTCGAGGTGCTTTCCACCGGGAATCCGCTGCCCACGCCCACGCCGCTGAACTACGCGTGGCCGACGACGCCTTCCGCCGCAGATGACGTCAACGTTCTGGATGCCGAAGCGAACGAAGCGAAGCTGGTGATCGCCAGCAACGTGATCATCGACCAGAGCTCGGGACCGACCTTCACCAGCGGCTCCAACGTCACGATCACCGACGCCAGCGACCCGTCGAAGACCTTCACTCTCCGCGTGGATTCGCGGGTGATCGACATCATCGGCCAACAGAAGCCCGCCGGACCCGCGACCATCGTGGGCGTGCTCGGGCAGTTCGACAGCGCCGACCCGCGCGCTGGCGGCTACCAGCTCATCCCGACCCGTTACGCCGACATCCAGAGCGCCTTCAAGGCGGCCACCATCCGCTTCACCAACACGCTCGCGAACCTCGTCCGGCCCGGTGATGCGGTCACCAACACCTTCGCCGAACACGCACTCCGGCCCGGCGAGTCGATTGCCATCGCCTTTGAGGTCACCGATCCCGAGGGCCGGTCCGTCACCGTTACCCGCGGCAACGAGGCACCCGCCAATTCCGAGTGGAGCTTCACCACCCTGAGCGGCACGCAGGTCAACGGCACCTTCCGCGGCACCGCCTCGGCCGCCGACGCCGGCAAGGCGTTCAACTTGACCGTCACCGCCGACAACGGTTCCGCCAGCTTCACCCAGACCATCCGCCTCTACGTGCCGACCCCGGCGGAACAGCAGGTCGTCATCACGGAATTCTACGCGAACGCGGCCGCGACCAACGCGGTCCCGTGGTTCAACCCGCTCAACCGTTCCGAGCTGCTCCCCGGCGGCACCGACGCCAGCCCCGCAAACCGCGACGAGTTCGTCGAGCTCGTGAACCTCTCGGGCGAAGCCATCGATTTCACCGGCTGGATGATCTCCGATGCGCTCCTGCGCCGCGCCTACATCTATCCGGGCACGCCCGGCACACTGGTGGCCCCGTCCAACTCGATCGTCGTCTATGGCGGTCCGGCCTTCGGCTTCACCCCGCAGTTGTCCGTGCCCGCCATCGCCGCCGAAGTCGGCCCCGGCGACGCCTTCAGCACCGCCGGCCTCGCGCTTAATGACGGGGGCGACGCCATCATCCTCCGCAACGCTCAGTCGAACATTGTCTCGCGCATCGTCTATGTGCAGTCGCAGGTCAGCACCAACGGCTCCCTCGTGCGGTTCCCGACCGACCGCGACGGCTTTGTGGCCCACAGCGGCACCGGCGAGCGCTACTGGTCGCCCGGCACGCAGGCCAATGGCAATGCCTGGACCGTGATCCAGCCCAACGCGGACGTTGCGCCGGCCATCGGCACGGCGCCCGTCTCCCTGTCCGTCCCGGCAGGAACTCCGGCCACCTTCAGAGTGATCGCGACCGGTGTGCCGGCCCCGACCTACCGGTGGATGCGCAGTGGCGTGGTCCTGCTGGGTGAAACTGCGGCCAGCTACACGCTCGCCAGCCCGCAGATGACCGATGATGGTGCCATCTTCCAGGTCATCGTCGAGAACCGCGCGGCTTCGATCACCAGCGCTCCCGTCACCCTGACCGTCACCACGCCGCCGCCCGAGGTCATCCGGACCAACATCGCCCATCTGCGCTCGCAGGTGGACCCGGTTAACCTGCGTCCGGCCAACACCACCCAGCTCTACGAGGTCGAGGCCATCGTGAACACCCACGTGAACCTCACCGGCGCCGCCAACACGTTCTTCTACTGCCAAGATGCCACCGGTGGCATCGGCGTGTTTGTGACCGGCAAACCCGGCAGCGAAGTGCCGCCGGCCGGCGCCCGGGTCCGCCTCGTTGGCCCGCTCGGCCACTTCAACGGCCTGCTCCAGTTCAGCCTGGCGTCCACCAATGCCAAGCACGTCGTCGAAATCCTCTCGACCGGCAACCCGCTGCCCGCACCCGCAGCACTCGACTACGCCTGGCCGATCACCACCACCGACATCACCGCCGCCTCCGCCGGTGTCGCCGGGGCCGAGGCTAACGAAGGGCGCCTGGTGCGCGTGGACAACGTCCTCGTGGACACCGCCTCCGGCGCGAACTTCGCCAGCGGTTCCAATGTGACCCTGACCGATGCCGCGGACAGCGCGAAGACCTTCGCGCTCCGGATTGATTCCCGCGTCACCGGGATCATCGGTCAGGCCAAGCCCACTGGCCCCGTGTCGCTTGTGGGCGTGCTCGGCCAGTTCGACAATGCCGATCCCCGCGCCGGCGGCTACCAGCTCCTTGTAACGCGCCTCGCCGACATCATCACGGCGGCCGAACCCGGCCCGATCACCGCCACCGCGACCCTCACCGGCAACACCGTGACCCTGACGTGGAATGGCACCCCCGGCGCGACCTACTCCGTGCTTCGTGGCACCAACGCCGCCGGGCCGTTCACCTCGGTCTCCACCGGCCTCACCTCGCCGACCTACAGCGAAAGCACCGCCGGCAAGACGGAATCATTCTTCCGCATCACCTCGCCCTGAGCGGGGAACTCCACGCGGAAACAAAGCGGGCAGGGTGCCATCCCTGCCCGCTTTTTCTTCGTCCGAGCCAAGTTCCCCGAGCCAAACACTTTGGTTGCAGCTCACCAGCCAGTCCGTTGGCCAATTGGCCAAGTGAACCCGCGCAACCGGTTCGTTCGACCGCCTTCCCTCAATCCGGACTCACGAGAGTCAGCTTCGGAAAATACGTGCGGTAACGTGCCGCATCGCGCGTGACGAGCGTCAGGCCGGCGAACTCCGCATGGGCGCCGACGTAGAAATCTGGCAGCGGCGAACGGCGGGCACCGCCCCGTTCGCGATACGCCACAAACGCCTGCCCTGCCCGAAAGCCCGCCTCGAACGGCAACCGCAGGCGGTTGAAGATCGTGGGCCGAAGCCAGCGGTCGAGGGCGGCCTGCGAGTCGAAGGCCGGGGCCAGTTCCGCGTAGATGATCGGATTGACCAGCACCTGCCACTCCTTCGCCGCAACCCGAAACTGCGCCGTGGACCAGTCCAGCCACATCGGGTCCGCGGTGATGATGTCCAGCAGCACGTTGGAATCGAGCATCCGGGCCATCAGTCCTCCCCGCGCGTGAGCTTCATGACCTTCGCCGTCGTGGTCTTGCCCCGGGCAACCCCGGTCGCCTCCTCCAGCCAGGCGTCCACGGGATTGTGGCGTTTCCGTTTGGCCCGGAGAATCACTTTGCCGGCCTCCGCGACGAACTCCACGTCGGTGCCAGGCTTGAGCCCGAACTCGCAGCGGATGGGCAGCGGGATGGTGACCTGTCCCTTGCTGGTGATCTTCATGAGGCGGTAATACTCGTGTCGGTATTACTCAGCAAGCCACGAAAAAGCCGGCTGACGTTGTCGCCAGCCGGCCTTACTGGAAGTGAGGCCAGCTCAGTTGAACTTGTTCTTCCGATACGCGCCCATCGCGGGAGCGTCGGGATTCACCTCAGGGCCGAAGTAGCGGAGGGTGACGAGCGGCTCGGTCTCGCTGGTGTTCTCGAAGGTGATGCCAGCCTTCGCTCCGTCCTCGGTGCAGAAGTATTCGTCCTCGGTCAGCTCGTGGAAGCGGATCAGCTTCGGCGAGTTGAGCGGCAAACCGTTGATCGTGCCCTTGCCCTGCACGCAGATGAGGCCGTAGGCACCCTTGTCCTTGATCGTGCACTTGGCGCCGGGTTCCACGGTCAGTTCCTTCGCGGTGAAGTATTGGTTGCCGTCCACCTTGCCGTAAACGATCCAACGATCGACGAAGCCTTCCTTGCGCGTGTCGGCGACGGGCACGGGTTCCAAGTAGTGGTTGTCCTTGAAGTTCGGGTCCACGTTCTTGTCCCAGTCGAGCTGGTCCACAATGAAATCAATGTCCTTGTGCTTGCTCTTGGGCATGTCCTTCACGAGCAGGCTCCACGGCACTTCGCGGCCTTCGACGAGGTTCTGATACATACCAAAGACGTCGCTGCCCCACTGCGGTTCGTAGGTGCAGAGCGAACCGGGCGCGTGCAGGATGCACGGATCAATGAGCCAGCCGGAACCGACCTTGAGGCGATAGGCCTTCGAGAGATCGAGGATGCCGTTGTCGCCCTTGTTCCAGTTGCGGATGCACTGCTTGACCTGCTCCTTCGTCGTGCCGGGTTCGAAGCCCATGAAGGTGTAAGGGAAGTTGTTGCCGACGTTGTTGTGCTGCGGCGGGAAGTAGTAGGACTCCGGTTTGCCTTCCTGGCCGACGAGCTTGGCCTGCTTGGCCGACTGGTGCATGTGGTGCGGGATGGGCCCCATGTTGTCGAAGAACTTCGAGTAAACCGGCCACTTGCCATACTTCTTCCAGATCTTCTGGCCGACGAGCGTCGCACCGCAGTCCTCGACCGCCTGCGCGAGCGTGAAGCGTTCGCCGCCCACGACGACGTAGTTCAGACCTTCGTCCCAGGCGCGGCCTTCGTTGGCCGTCGGCGTGGTGGAAGCGAACCAGCGTTCGTCGATGCCGCCGCGGTTCAGGCCGTAGGCGTAGGTGTCATCGGGATGAAGCTTGATGCGCAGGCCGGGCTGGAGGAACGAGCGCGGCACCCAGGCGGGGGCGAGGCGGAGCAGGCCGCCGGTGCGGGAAAGTTCCGCGCCGACTTTGGCGGCGGTCTTGTTCTTGATCGCCTTAAGCTGATTGACGGTGTTCATGCGTTGACTCGATGGATGATGAAAGGGAAAGCCCTGATGACTGTGAGGACGAGCCTAACGAGAGCCGCGCCGGGGCTGCCAACGGAAAAGGGACGATTCATGGCCGAAGCGTGAAGCGTGGCCCGGAGGCGAGGGTGGAGCAGTGAGGCTCACCGCCTCGTGCCCTGCGGATGAAGGGCCCCTCGAACGCGACGCGGGGCGCGTCACTTGTCCGCCTGCGTCAGGGAGACTTCCCGCGCGTTAGCCGCGACGAGTGTCCGGCTGATCTTGCCGCCGGGCCAGCGGACCTCAACGGCCGTCGTTCCGGCCGGGCGCGCCAGCACCGTGATGGCGCTGTCCACGCTCCAGTAGCCCGCGCCCAGATGGAGCTCGCGCCACGGTCCAGTCCGTTCGCCCTGCACCAGGCGCACGGCCGCTCCGATCGCCTGGGGGTTCAGGCCGCCGCCAGTGAGACGAATGCGCACGCCAGCCTCGCCACCCGCATTGCGGAACAGCTTCGTCGCGGCGCCGTTCTGGCCCACGACCAGATCCACGCGGCCGTCGCCGTCGAAGTCCGCCAACGCCGCCCCCCGGCCATCGCCGTAAACCGCGACGCCGCTGTTCAGGTCGGCCTGGAATCCGCCCCGGCCGTCGCCCCGCAGCCAGAGACCGCGACCGGCGTCGTTGCGGCCGGTGAAGGGTTCGGAAGCCGACCAGTTCTGCGCGAGGAACAGATCTTCCGCGCCGTCGCCATCGTAGTCCCCCACGGCAAGGCCGAACACGGGGGCAAGCTGCGCCGCTGCCGGCAGCGCCCGGACCTCGTAATGATCACCGCGGTTCAGGAAGACCGCGCTCGCAAACCAGTTGGCCGCCGCCGAACGCAGGCCGGGCAGACGTTCGCCCAGAATCTCCGTGGCCGTGGCCGCAGCGAAGGCGGCATGGCTACGGAAGCGCTCCCGCAGCCACGGCAGCGACATGGCCAACGGCGGCAGCGGCCGTTCGCTCCATTCCTGTCCATCCCCGCTCCAGGACTCGAAGATATCCTGGCCTTCTCCGCCGCCGAGGTCACCGAACCACACCCGGCGCGGCACGTTGGCACCGGCCCGCAACCGAAAGTTCAGGCCCGCGTTGCCCGCCGCGAAGTCCAGCCGCCCGTCACCGTCGAAATCGCCGGCGACGACGCTGTTCCAGAGTCCGCTCAGAGCGGAGAGGTTCGTCACGCCCGGAGGCAGGCCTTCGCCGGACACGCGCAGCATCGCCTCCTTGAGTTGGCCTCCGTCGTTGCGCAGCAGGCGCAATGGGCCCCATTCGGTTGCCAGCAGCAGGTCGCTGTCACCATCACCATCCACATCGCTGAAGCACGCGCCGCTGATCAGTCCCAGCGCCTCGAAGCGTTGGCGCAGGACAAAACGGCCGCCTTCGTTGCGCAGCAGGAGCGACGTCGCCGGCTCGGGCCAACGTCCAGCCACCGCCCGGCCACCGACGAACAGCTCCAGCGTGCCGTCGCCGTCCACATCGGCCATCGTGAGCGGCCCGGTGCTGGCCTGCGGTCCCAGCACGATCTCGCCGCTCACTTTCCGGTTGGGATCGTAGAGCCGCAGCGTGCCGCCGTTGGTCGAACCGTCCTCCCAGTTCGCCGAGCCAACGAGCAGCACGCGTTCCGCCGGCAGGATCGTGGTGGCGTCGCGAGCAAGGGGTTTGTTGAACGGCGCCTCATCCAGCCGGCGAAAGCCGCCGCGGCCGTCGTTTTGGAACACCGCCAGCGGACCCGACCGGCCGGCGCCGACGACCAGATCGTCCCAGCCATCGCCATTGAGATCGGTCCAGGTGACGCCCGGACCCAGTTGGCTGAGCCGGTTGGGCAACAGCGGCTGTCGCTCGAAGTCATTGAACGGTTCCTCGGCATGCAGGTGATTCAGCCGCTCCGAGACATCCACAAACACGGGCTCAGAAAGTTTGGGCGGGCTCGCCGGAACCGGTGCGTCGGCAGGTTCGCTGATTTCCACCAACGCATTGACCGGCACTTCGGCTAGCTCACTGATCCGGCCGGAAGCCCAGCGCACCCGGACGTTCGCCTTCGCCCCGGAACCGGCCGCAAAGGTCAGCGCCGCCTCGTCGCCACCCAGATAGCGCCCGCCCGCGCGGACTTCCTGGAATTGCTCGGGCAATCCTTCCGCCCGCACGGTGACCCGGGCGCCGATGCCGTGCCGATTGACCCCGCGGCCCCGCAGTTGCACCCGGAGTCGGGCCGCGGTCGTTTCATTGCGCCAGAGGCCCGGGCCGGTCTGAAGGTCGTTCATCACCACGTCGGCATCGCCGTCGCCATCGAGGTCGGCCATCGCCGCGCCTTGGGAGATCGTGCCGGGGCCAAATCCCCAGTCCGCCGAAACGTCGTCGAACACGGGCACGAACCGGTCGCCGGCCGGGGCCGCGCCGAGCCGGTTGTGGAAGGCCGCGTTGGGCGTGTCGAAACGCGGAAATGTCTTCACCAGGGCCGCGAGTTCCGCCGGAGCCAGAGGACGCCCGCCGCGTTGGGCCGCCGCCAGCCGCGCGGCGCCGTCAGCATCCTGGAAGTCCCGCGCCTGGCCATTGGGGATGAGGATGTCCTCAAAGCCGTCGAGGTCCACGTCGAGGAACAGCGGTCCCCAGGACCAGTCGCTCGCCTCGACGCGCGCCTGGATCGCCGCTTCGGCAAAGGTGCCGTCGCCGCGGTTCAACTGCAGCGCATTGCGTTTCACCTGTTCCCGGGCGGTGAACTCGCCGGGCGGACGCAGTTCGGGCGTCATGCCCTCGAGCTGCGTCAGACGCAGCGCACGGTCGCGCGCCAGCATGTCCACGGTGAAGAAATCAGCGTGGCCGTCGCGGTTGAGATCGCCGAAGTCCACGCCCATCGAGAACGTGCTGTTGTTGCGCAGCGCCAGCGTGGACACGGCCTGAAACCGGGCGAGGCCGTTGGTCGAGACGTTGCGCCAGAAGCGGTCCGGCGTGTGCAGGTCATTGCACACGTAAAGGTCGGGCCGGCCGTCGCGGTCGTAGTCGTGGAACTGCGCGGCCAGACCCCAGTCGCGGTCTCCTGTCCGCCACGGCTGGCCGTGCTCGTCGAAGAACGTCTCCGGCCACTTCGCGGCGGTGAAGCGGCCCTGGCCGTCGTTGAGCCACAGCACATCCGGTTCACCGAACTCAATGACGTTGCCGCTGCCGCCAACCTCGAAGCGGTTGGTCAGATCCGGCTCGGTGACCGGCCGGCCGTTCAGCGCGATCACCACGGGCCGATTGCCGACCGGACGCACGGTGAACTTCGCCGTGGGCTGGTCGAGGATGGTGTCGGGCCGGAAGTTGCACACGTAAAGGTCGAGGTCGCCGTCGCCGTCCACATCGGCCAGCGCTAACGACGTGGCCCCGGTGCGCGAACGCAGACCCGCGGCGTCCGTGGCCTCGGTGAACCGGCCCCGGCCGTCGTTGAGAAATAGCCGCGTGCCGGTCCGCAGGCCGTTCACCAATAGGTCAAGATCACCGTCGCCGTCCACGTCGGCAAAGGCGGCGCCCGTGCCGTCGCTGGGCAAGGTCTGTTCAAGTCCGGGAAAGGCGGCCGCGGTGACGTTGGTGAACTTCCAGGACCCGAGGTTGCGGTAAAGCTCGTTGCGGGCGTCCAGCCCGGCGAAGAACAGGTCGCAACGGCCGTCTCCATCGATGTCGCCGCACGCCACGCCGGAGCCGGACAGCAGGTTGCGGTTCGTCAGCGTGCGTTCGTCCGCGAGCCGGTTCGTGAAATCAATGCCGAGTCCGGCCGCCGGCAGGCGCGTGAATCCGACCGAGCGGGCACCTGCCACCGGCGTCAGCGGGGCAAAACGCCAGCCGTCGCGCGCCTGCCATTCCCGCGCCAGAACCGGACACAGGCCGAGCAGCAGACACAGCAGAAATCGTCTCATGGCAGGGGACGGACCGAGCCGTCAGGTTGGATCTCCACCCGCGCCGCCTGGGCAGGAAGGGTCGAGAGGGTTCGTTTGCCGCCGGGCCAGCGGACTTCGAGTTGGGCGTCCGCTCCGGCAAACGGAAGCATCACTGCGGTGCTGTTGGCCGAGGCGTAGCCGGAGCCGAGTTGGAGCTCCAACACCGGCCCGTTGTGCCCTGGCTTCAGCCACCGCAGCTTGGCGCCCACCGCGGCCGGATTGCCCTCTTCACCCCGTAGCCGCACCCAGTGCCGGCCGGGCATCGGACCATAATCCACTGTTTGCACCGGACCCTGCGCATGGGCCACCGCGGCCGTCAGAGCAGAGTCGTTCTCAAAATCGCCCACCACCAACCCGCGGCCTTCGCCAGTGGAGCCGGCTGTTGCTGCCAGCTCCTCATCTTCGGCAAAACGCCCACGTCCATCACCCCGCAGCAAAAGCGTCCGACCCGCATCCTGACGGGGCATCCCGAACTGCTCGCCGAAGAAATTCTGCGTCAGCAGCAGATCCATCCGGTCGTCCCCGTCGACATCCGCCACCGCGAGACCAAACACCGGAGCCAGTTGGACCACGTCCGGCAGCGGCATCACCTCGAACCGTTCACCCCGGTTCAGCAGCACCGCCGACGCCAGCCAGTTGATCTCGATGGACGAGGTTCTTGCCAGGCGCGTTCCGAGCACGCCCGCGAGATTGGTCTGCGCAAACGCCCGGTGCGTGGGAAAGCTGTGCGCCAGCCAGGGAAGGGCCGCGTTAAGTTGCCCCAGCGAGCGCAGCGGCCGCAGCGCGTCGCCGACGCCGTAGGCCTCCAGGACATCGTAGGCCGCGTCGTCGTCCAACTGGCCATGCACGAGCACGAGTGGCACCGCCTCCGCCCGGCCGCGCGCGGCGGTTTCCCGGTAAAGTTCGTAGCCCGAATTCTCACCCCAGTTGCCGGCCACGAGATCCATCCGGCCATCCCCGTCAAAGTCGCCGGCCGCGACGCTGTTCCAGAACCCACGCAGTTCGGAAAGCTGGGGAAAGCGCCGTTCCAACGCGGGATTCTGCCCCATGCTGACCGTCCAGGCCCATTCACTGAACGTGCCGGCTTCGTTCCGGAAGCAGCGCAGCGGCCCGGCGTCGCAGGCCAGCACCAAGTCGGGATCGCCATCATCATCCAGATCGGTGAACACAACACCGCTCACGAGGCCGACGGCCGTAAATTCCTGGGCCAGCGTCCAACCGGAAGCGCCCTGCCGGTAGAGCCGCGAGGTTGCCGGGGCGGGCCAGCGGCCCGGAATCATCCGGCCGCCGACGAACAGCTCCAGTTGGCCGTCCAGGTCCACATCCGCCAGCGCCAGCGAACCAACCAGGTCCGGCAGCGCTGGAATCACTTCCCTTCCACCAAGGGTCCGCACCGCGGGGGCAGTGGAGGCCGGATCGGCGAAGTTCGATTCCGCGACGAGCAGTTCCTTGCCGAAGGGCACCACACAGGTCTGCGCCCGCAGGGCCGGGACATTGGTCAACGCGACCCAACGGCCACCGCGACGGGTCAGGACCGACAGCGCTCCACCTGCACCCGCCGGGACAATCAGGTCGTCGCGTCCATCCCGGTTGAAGTCGGCCGCCGCCAGCCCGCCGCCCAGCGAACCAAATCGTCGCGGCACCAAGGGCTGGCGGGCGGTGTCCTCAGGCAACCCCGTTCCGCTGGGCACTTCCACCAGGCTGGAGGACGCCGCCGGCCGATGTGACGGAGTGACCATGGCCGGATCTCCCTTCACCTCGCCGGTCTCCGTCTCGCCCATTGTGACTTCACTGTTCGCCGGCACCGCCGTCACCGCGGACATTTTTCCGCTCGGCCAGAACACCTCGACGTTGACCGGAGCCTTCGCGGCAAAGGTCCGCACCGGTTCATCGCCGCTCAGGTAGCGCCCGCCCACGCCGATCTCCTGCGACTGGCGTTCGGGTTTCACCGCACTGCGGACGATCACCTGGGCCCCGACGCCATGCACGTTTCCCCCGCTGCCTTTGAGCCGCACCATGACCCGCGGGGCCGCCGACCGATTCCGGTAAACCGCCGCGGGAGCGTTGAAGTTGTTCACCACGACATCGAGGTCGCCATCGCCATCCAAGTCACCGAAGGCGAAGGCCTGCGACACACCCGGCAGCGCAAAGCCCCATTCGCCGCCCACTTCGCGGAAGCGCGGCACAAAATCGCCGCTCCCGGATTCCGCCCGGTCCGCCTCGTTGCGGAAAATCAGGTTCGGCGGCGCGAGCCGGGGAAACTTCCTCCGTTGCTCGAAGATCTCCGCGTCGCTCCGCCGGCCGCCCATGCGGAATCGACGGAGTTCCGCTGCCACATCCGCATCACGCGCGGCGCGTTCCTGCCCGTTGGTGATGAGCAGGTCCTCCCAGCCGTCGAGGTCCACGTCGAGAAACGCCGCCGACCACGCCCATTCCGCGGCGATCAGCCCGGCCATGCCCGCAGCCTCCGCGAACGTGCCGTCACGGCGGGCGAGTTGCAGCATGTTGGCCTCGAACTGCGGCCGGGCGCGGCCGTCGAACCGCAGTTGCGCCAGGCTCGTCGGCATATCATCCACCTGCGTAAGCCGCGTGACGTGGTCGCGGCTGGGCATGTCGAGGGTGAACAGGTCATCGCGCCCGTCGCGGTTCACGTCGGCGAAATCGAGGCCCATCGAGAAGCGGCTCGTGTGCCGAAGCGTGCGGGCCGGTGCCGCCCGGAACCGGATCGCGCCGGGCTTCGATTCGTTGAGCCAGAACCGGTCCGGCGTCTCGAAGTCATTGCAGACATACAGTTCCGGCCGCCGGTCCCCGTTCAGGTCGCGGAACATCGCGGTCAGGCCCCAGTCGAAGGGCGGCTCGGTCAGCGGTTTGCCGGCCTCATCCAGAAACGCCCCGCCGTTCCACGGCACGACGATCAGGTTGGTGCCGCCCTCGTTCCGGAACAGCACGTCCGGCTCGCCCTGCTCCTCGATGCCGCCGGCGGCGTTCACCACGAAACGGTTCGTCAGGTCCGCTTCCGTCGTGGGCCGGCCGTCCAGGGCCGTGACGACCGTCTTGCCGCGAACGACCTTGAAAACAGCCCGGGCGTTCGGCCGGTCCAGCAGGCCGTCCTTGCGGTAATTGGCCACGTAGAGATCGAGCCAGCCGTCGCCGTCCACGTCGGCCACCGCCGCGGTCATCGCGCCGCGGCCCGGATTCAACGGCCCAAACCGCGGGGCGAACCGGCCGCGACCGTCGTTGAAGAAGACATGCGTGCCCTGGCCCAGCGTGTTGACGACCAGGTCCGGCGCGCCATCGCCGTTGAAGTCCGCGAAGGCCGTGCCGGTGGCATCCAGCGCCGCCAGCGCTCCGGCCCGAAACGCCGCGACCGTGTGGTTCGTGAACTTCCAGTCGCCCAGGTTGCGGAACAGCGCGCTTGCCCCGCCCAGGCCGGCCAGGAACACGTCACAACGCCCGTCGCCATCCACGTCACCGAAGGTCACGCCGGAGCCGTTGAAGAAAATCTGGTTCGTGAGGTGTCGCGATTCCGGAACGAAATTGGTGAAGGTCAGACCCGTGGCCGCCGGCCCCAGGAGCTCGAAGCCGGCGCGTCCTCCCGTGGGCACTGGCAGCGGGCGGATCACCGCCGCGGAGACGCAAAACACCGCCACCAGGTGCCCCAGCAGCAGCGCGAGCAACGACGGCGCCGCGGATGGGGACACCGGTCGGGCACCAACCGCTTGGTCCGTAAATCGAGACTCTCTCATTGCGCCTCCGCGGTGCCGTCCGGTTTGGCCGTGATCCGCTTGGTTCCGGCCGGAAGCGGGTAGCGCTTCACCGCGCCACCGGGCCACTTCACTTCGAGGGCCGTGGGAACTCCGGCATGCGTCAGCACGGCCGTCGGACTGTCCACACTCCAGTAGCCGCCACCGCGGTGCAGTTCCCGCAGCGGACCGCCCGTTTCGCCCGCGAACAGCCGGAGCTGCGCGCCGATGCCGTCGGGATTGCCTGCCGTCCCCGCCAGCCGCACGCGGAGACCCGGCTTCGCGATCCGGTTGCGGAAGAGTTTCGTCTGGCTGCCGTTCTGGCCGACTGCGAGATCGCTCCGGCCGTCCCCGTCGAAGTCCGCCACCGCCGCACCCCGACCATCGCCGTAAACAGGGGCGCCGCTGCCCGTCACCGCCGCCAGGTTACCCCGGCCGTCGCCCCGCAACAGCAGGCCGCGGCTGGCATCCTGACGCGCCTCGTCCGGACTGACCGCGTAGAAGTTCTGCGCGAGGAACACATCGTCGTGGCCGTCCCCGTCGAAGTCCGCGACGGCCAGGCCGAACGTGGGTGCGAACTGCGCCTCCACCGGCAACGGCCGGGCTTCGAACCGGCCGCCCCGGTTGAGGAATACCGTCGTCCCAAACCACGCCGCCTCACGCAGGGGCAGTTTGGAGAGCGCTTCGCCATAGATTTCGGCGAGCGTCGCGGCGCCATAGTCCGCGCGGGTCGCAAACCGTTCCCGCAGCAGCGGCACCGCATTCGCCGCCGCGTCGAACTTCCGATACGGCAGTTCGCGGCCCGCGGCATCGAAGTAGGACTCGATCAGGTCGGTCACGCCGTTGCCGTCCAAGTCCCCCCAGCGCAGGCGCCGGCGGTTGGTTGCCGCGGGTTCCTGGCCATCGAGCGGCGCCCGGGGAACCGGGAAACCGTTCCAGCCCCAGTTGCCCGCGATCAGGTCCATCCGGCCGTCCTCGTCGAAGTCGGCCGCGGCAATGGAATTCCACCAGCCGGAGGTTTCGGCCAAACCCAACGGGCCGGTGAGTTCGGTGAACTGGGAGCCCTCGGCCCGGAACAAGCGCACCGGCGACCAGTCCGCGGCCACCGCCAGCTCGGGTTTGCCGTCGCCGTCCAGATCGCTGAACACCGCGCCGTTCACCCCGCCCAACTGGTCGAATCGCTGGATCACCGTGAAGCGCCCCGCAACGACCTTCACCAGCAGGGACGGCGACGCTTCCGGATAACGGCCCGCCACGGCGCGGCCGCCGAGGAACAGTTCCAGATCACCGTCGCCATCCACGTCGGCCGCCGCCATGGCCCCGTAGTGGCCAGCCTGCCCGGTGAGCACCTCGCCGCTGACGTTCCGCGCAAGATCCACCAGGCGGAGCGCCCCGCCGTTGGTCAGCCCGTCTTCGTAGTTGCTGAGGGCGGTGAGGAGCGCGCCGGACTGGAACAGCACGGTGCCTTGGTCGCGGGCGGTCGTCCGGTTCAAGGGCGCATTCGTGGCGCGGCGGAACTGCCCGGTGCCATCACTGTGGAACACCGCCAGCGTTCCCCCGGCGCCGGAGCCGATCACCAGGTCGTCCCAGCCGTCGCCGTTGAGGTCGGCCCACGTGACGCCCGGTCCGGCCTCGCTGAGGTGCCGGGTCAGCAGCGGTTGGCGTCCCAAATCGTCAAAGGCGGATTCCGTGTGCACATGCGGGAGCCGCTCGCTGACGTCGTCGAACCACGCCGCGGCGGCCGCCGCTGGGTTCGCCGGGGTGGTCACCGCGGACGTTTCCTCGACGACGAGCGTCTGGTTCGGCCGGACGTGTTCGACCCGGCTGACGGTGCCCGAGGGCCAGCGGACTTCGACGGAAAGCTCATGGGCCGTGCCGGCGGCAAAGCACCGCGCCGGGTCATCGCTGCTGAGGTAGCGGCCACCTGCCATCACCACCTGCGCCTGCTCGGGAACCGGTCCGCCCCGGACCACGATCCGGGCTCCAATTCCCGCGGTGTTACCCCGCGCACCCCTGAGCCGGACCAGCAGGCGCGGTTCCGTGGCGAGATTCTCGTAGATGGTCGGCGTGTCGTTGAGGTTGTTGGCGACCACATCGAGATCGCCGTCGCCGTCCAGATCCGCGAGCGCCAGCCCCTGCGTCACCGCCTCGGTGGCGAAGCCCCAGTCGCGGCTGACATCGGCAAACGCGAGGTTGCCCAAGTTCCGGAAAGCAGCCTTCGGCGGCGCAAACCGCCGGAACATCCGGCGCAGTTCGAGCAGTTCCCGGTTGCTGAGCGTCTTTTTGGACTTGGCCTGTTCGGCCCGCATGGACGTGTCCGCATCCATCATGTCCATCTCGTGTCCGTTCGAGACGAGCAGGTCCTCCCAGCCATCGAGATCCACATCGAGGAACACCGGCGTCCAGGCCCATTCGCTGGCGCTGAGCCCCGCGAGCCGGCCGACTTCCGCAAATGAGCCGTCCGCGCGCCCGAGGAACAGCGCATTGTGCGAGAACTGCGGCCGGTCACGCCAGACACCGGCCTGGTGACTGCTCGTGGGCAGGGCGTCCACCTGATAGTTCCGCTCGCGGTGATCGCGGCTGAGCATGTCGAGCACCAGCACGTCGTCGTGGCCGTCACGGTTCACGTCGGCCGCGTCCACGCCCATGGAAAAGGCCGGGGTGTTCCGTAGCGCGAGCGTGGACACCGCGCGGAAACGCAGCGGACCGCCGGGCGAAGTTTCGTTGAGCCAGAAGCGGTCGGGCGCCTCGAAGTCATTGCAGACATAAAGGTCCGGCCGGCCGTCGCCGTTGAGGTCGCGGAACAGAACGCTCAGGCCCCAATCATGGGGTGCGGCGGCCAACGCCTTGCCGTCCTCGTCGAGGAAGGCCCCTTCCGTCCACGGCACCGGCGTGAATCCGGCCCGCCCATCGTTGAGCAGCAGGACATCCGGCTGGCCGTTCTCTTTGGGGCCCGTGGGCGTGAGGTAAAAGCGCCCGGCCAGATCCGGTTCCGTCGTGGAGCGGCCGTTGTAGGTGACGATTCGCTGGCGGCCACCGTCCTGCTTGATGCCGAACTTGCCGTTCGGCTCATCGCGCAGGGTGACCGCGCGATAGTTCGCCAGGTAAAGATCCAGGTCGCCGTCGCCATCTGCATCCGCGGCGCTCACCGACATGCCGGCGCGGTTGAGGTTGAGTGGTTGACCGGCGGGCTTGAGGACGCCGTTGGGCGAATTCGTGAAGATCCAGGTTCCCTGGTTGACGGTGTTAACCACCAGGTCGGGTTTCCCGTCGCCATTGAGATCCGCGGCGAGACTTCCCGTGACGTCCAGTCCGCCCGGGAGGGCCGGCAGGGCGGCGGCGGTCGCTTCCGTGAACCGAAGTTTCGCTTCACCGCGATACAGGCGCGAGTTCCCGGCCATTCCCGCGACGAACAGATCGGTGCGTCCATCGCCATCCCAGTCGGCCAGGGCCAGGCCGGAGCCGTTCAGATAGATCTGGTTGGTCAGGTAACGGTCCGCCGGAACCCGGTTGGTGATGAGCAGACCGGCGGTCTCACCGCGATGCATCCGGAAGCCGGCGGCAGCGACGGTGGCGGCGCCGCCAAACGCGGCGACGACAGCCAGGAGAGTGCGGATGCGGCGGGACACCGGCGGAGTTTGACCGCTCCGCGGGGACTGGTCCAGCGGGGCAGGGCGCATCTTTTTCTTTCCTCGCTGTTTTCGGTGGCTGGGCTGACTTCAGGCCTGTTCCCTGACCAGTTCCCGTCGAAATCTGCTTCGCGCGGTTCAATGGCCCCGGAACCCAACTGCCTTTCCCGGCGCTCGTTGGGTAGGGCGCTGGCTGCGGAATCTCCTCTCCTGGGGGAGAGGGAGAATCTGCAGCCAGCGATTGACACAACCAGTGACCGGGAAGGCAGCAGTGTTCTGGCTACTGAAATCGGTGAAGTGCCTTCTTTTCCTCGTGGTTTCGGCACGACCTGCGGACGGCTGCGCGGCAGCACAGCCCTACCAGGGTGGAGCGGAGCTGCCGCTCCGCCGGTGGACGTCCAACCCATCATCGTAGCTACACCAGGGGGGCATTGCGGCGATGACCGAAGTGATCCGTGGGCATGAAAAAGGGGCCGGACATTTGTCCGGCCCCCTGTCGTTCGATCAGTCGCGAGGACTGGTCTCTTATTCGTAGATGATCGTCAGCGTGGAGCCGACGAGCGTCACGCTCTTGATCTTGCTGGCA
>Ga0169931_10002645_pt1 | contig 29003 bp, 25 predicted proteins | sample Kivu_15m_20L_FD_129675 | JGI IMG/M metagenome (GOLD analysis project Ga0169931, IMG submission 129675) | Freshwater microbial communities from Lake Kivu, Western Province, Rwanda to study Microbial Dark Matter (Phase II) - Kivu_15m_20L... | ecosystem: Environmental > Aquatic > Freshwater > Lake...
CAAAGCAAGCGCAAAGCGCGCAAGGAAATATACATAAATTCAACTGATCTCCTTGTGATCTTTGCGTTTCCTTCGCGAACTCCGCGTTAAATATTTTCTCGCAACAAACGCCAAGCGCGGAGAAAGAGGTGTTACAATCAATGGATTTTCTTTGCGAAAACTTTGCGTCTCCTTTGCGTGCTCAGCGTGAAAAAATTCGCGCAAGGGATTAAAAGTAAAAAGCCTCTCAGCACGGAGAGTAATTCTTTCAAGAGAAGTCGGCAATTTCAAAGGGTTATGCGGTATAAAGCAATCATATTCTCTGAAATATACCCTCGCTTTTCAGATTGAATGACACGATTCCTTGTTTTATGCAGCCTTATAGGTTTGTTGGTTTTTGGTGAGGTGCTACATCAATTTGCACGATGGAGCAACATTATCCTGTGCATTATCAAGGAGGCCTTACACATCAATATTGGTTTGTAAGTGTTGGGAAATGTAGCGTGATCAAATGTGTGCAATTGGAATGCATGAATTCAAACAGTATGTTTTTTCATTTGAGTCTTTTGGATTACAATCCGAAAAATGGATCGTTGAGTGACCAATTGGTTTCCAACAATGGAGATACCGAGCTTGTCATGAATACTGTGATTTACTGCTTTAGGGATTTCTTATCACTTTTTCCGAATGCACGCATTACGTTTACTGGAAATTCTCCTGCGAGAGATCGACTTTTCAAAATGTGGATTTCAAAATTGAATCAGGAGGTATTAACCGATCTGCTCATCGTTCTTGATCATTTAGACGATGGCGGAATTATTTTTTATGTTTCCAAAAAAAGAGTAAATTTGAATCATCCATGAAATCAAAAGAAAAAAATAAAACCGATTTTTCTGCCGCCCTGCAAGCAGCCATGGAAAAGGCAAAAGATCAACCTTCTCCTAAGTTAAAGAAGGTAGAGCATCTCATTCCACGAATGATGGATGGTTTGATGGCCTTGGATCAATTGAGTTAAATTCTTTTATCCTAACCAATCATTATTACTATCTTTCCTTAAATTAGGCATTACTATCAGCGTGAAAATTTTCGCGCAAAGGACGCTAAGCAAGCGCAAAGCGCGCGGAGAGGGAGGGGTTTCAATCGATGGATCTACTTTGCGTTTCCTCTGCGTGCATAGCGTGAAAAATTTCGCGCAAAGGACGCCAAGCAAGCGCAAAGCGCGCGGAGAACGAGGGGTTTCAATCGATGGATTTTCTTTGCATAAACTTTGCATCATCTCTGCGTGCATAGCTTAAAAAAATTTCGCGCAAATAGCGATGCTTCGCTACACAAAGCAAGCGCAAAGCTCGCGGAGAGGGGGGTGTTACAATCAATGAATTTTCTTTGCGTAAACTTTGCGTGCTCAGCGTGAAAAAAATGCTCATAAAGGACAAAAAGCATGCGCTGAAAAAATGATGTCCCTTTCCAAAATGGGGCAACAAAAAAGGCGGCTCAAAGGAACCGCCTTTCATTATTCTTTTCTGCAAAACCTTACTCGGCTAAAACCACTACTTTGTTTTTCATTACCTCTACCGTGCCTCCATTGACTTCAAATTTCATCTCTTTCCCTGCCTGATCTTTGATGCGCAAGGTGCCTTTTTTCAAGCTGGAAATCAACGGTGCGTGGTTATTCATGATGCCCAAACTTCCATCGCTTCCTGGAAGAAACACATAAGTGGCTTCTCCTTGAAATAACGTGGCGTCTGGGGTAATGATCTCAATGTGCATAAAATTAGGCTTTGGATTCTGCTAACATCTTTTTACCCGCTTCAATGGCTTCTTCAATAGAGCCTTTTAAGTTGAACGCGGCCTCTGGATACTCATCACATGCCCCATCCAAAATCATGTTGAAACCTTTGATGGTCTCTTCAATGGGTACCAATACTCCGGGGATACCCGTAAATTGCTCCGCAACGTGGAAAGGTTGTGACAAGAAACGCTGCACTTTGCGTGCGCGGTAAACCGACAACTTATCGTCTTCTGACAACTCATCCATTCCTAAGATGGCGATGATGTCTTGTAACTCTTTGTAACGCTGTAAAATTCCTTTTACTCTTTGTGCACACTTGTAATGCTCTTCTCCTACGATTTGAGGAGTCAAGATGCGAGAGGTTGAATCCAAAGGATCTACGGCAGGATAAATACCCAACTCGGAGATCTTACGGCTCAATACGGTAGTGGCATCCAAGTGAGCGAAAGTAGTAGCCGGTGCTGGATCCGTCAAGTCATCCGCAGGTACATAAACCGCCTGAACAGAAGTGATAGAACCGCGCTTGGTAGAGGTGATGCGCTCTTGCATCGCTCCCATTTCTGTTGCCAAAGTGGGCTGATAACCTACCGCTGAAGGCATACGACCTAACAACGCTGATACCTCAGAACCCGCTTGTGTGAAACGGAAGATATTGTCGATGAAGAAAAGGATATCACGACCACCCGATTGCTCATCCCCATCGCGGAAGTGCTCGGCCACCGTCAAACCAGACAAGGCCACACGGGCACGTGCTCCAGGGGGCTCATTCATCTGACCAAATACCAAGGTGGCTTGGCTTTTTGCTAATTCTGTTTTATCTACTTTGGTTACATCCCAGTCTCCTTGCTCCATTCCATGAACAAACTCTTTTCCGTACTTGATTACGCCTGACTCGATCATCTCACGCAATAAGTCGTTTCCTTCACGTGTTCTTTCGCCCACACCAGCAAATACAGAAAGACCCTCATAGGCCTTGGCGATGTTGTTGATTAACTCCATGATCAATACGGTTTTGCCTACTCCGGCACCACCGAACAATCCGATTTTTCCTCCTTTTGAATAAGGCTCAATCAAATCGATTACTTTGATTCCGGTGAAAAGAACCTCCGCGCTGGTAGTCAAATCCTCATAGCGAGGAGCACTGCGGTGAATCGGATATCCACCTTCTTTTGAAACTTCACCGATACCATCAATTGCAGTACCTACTACGTTGAAAAGGCGACCCTTGATTTGCTCACCGGTAGGCATTGAAATGGCTTGACCCATAGCCACCACTTCAGCTCCTCTTTGAAGGCCTTCTGTGGCATCCATTGCAATCGCACGAACGGTGTCTTCACCGATGTGACGTTGACACTCTAATATCAATTCCTGACCATCAGGACGCTTGGCTACCATGGCGTCTAGGATGTTGGGGAGTTTTTGTCCAGCTGGGAAAGTGACGTCCACAACAGGACCGATCACTTGTGCTACTTTACCATTTTGTTGAGACATAAAAAGGTCTGTTTTAAAATTCGGGGCAAATATACGCAACAATAACTTTGGGAAGAAAGTTTTTTGCTCCGAAAATCAAGAGGAAAGTCAGCCTTTCTTGATTATAAACAAGGATGGAGAGGATAATAAGGCTTTTTTGCTGTAAAATTGCAACCTAGAAAATAAAACGGAAGCAAAGCCGTTTGGATGTATTTTAAATTATGCAGTCTAACATTTCATCAGAGAACACCACCAATGTTTTGGTGGTTATTTTAAAAAATCGAAAGAAGCTATTGCTCATTGCTCTGGTTGCCGCGGTATTGTCTGCCGTTGTGTCCTTGATCATTAAGGAGAAGTACAAAAGCGTTGTGGTGATGTTTGCTACCCAGCAGCATTCTTTTGGAGAGCAGATGTTGGAAGACTTGAAGAAAGAGGACGTTTTGGCTTATGGAGAAGAGGAGGATGCGGAAAGGCTAATGCAGATTATCAATTCAGAACAGATCAAATCCAAAATCATCGATCAATTTGACCTTTGGACTGTATATAAAATAGCCAAGACAGATCCTGGGGCCTATACATTGATTGGTAAAGAGTACAACAGCAACGTCAGCGCGAGTCTTACCAAATTTGGTGGAATTGAGGTGGAGGTAATGGATGAAAATCCCAAGAGAGCCATGGAAATGGCCAATGCCATTGCTACCTATACGGATACGGTAAGCAACAGAATGCGCAGTGAGCGAGCGCGAGATGCCTTCACTTATGCAGACGCGACACTCAAAGAACAAGAGTATCGATTGCGCTTGATGGAAGACAGCATCAATGTACTGAGGAGGATGGGAATTTATGATTATAAAGATCAGATTGAAGCGTTGATGAAAGACTACAGCGCCTCTATTTCCAAAGGTCACCCCGATCGTGCAAAAGAAATCAAGGCGGAGATGGATCGCATCTCCAAATATGGAACTGTTTTTAATAAGCTAGAATTGGACATCGAGGCGGCGCATGAGAAATTGGACATTTTAAAGAAGCGTCACGAGCTGATGAAGATTGACATTGATACAGAATTACCCGCTAAGTTTATTGTCGATAGCGCTGCAGAGGCGGATAAAAAGTCTTATCCGATTCGTTGGTTGATTGTGGTGATGTCCACTTTTGCCTCTGTTGTTTTTGGATTGTTTGTTATTCTGTTTTTGGATTATTGGAATTCTCTGAAGAGCGCAGGTCAGGTGTAAACCATGCGGGCATTGTTTCAGGATAGAATGGGGGTTGCATCGCTGTGTTTTATTGCGGTGATGTCCGTTTTCTTGTGGGCGGAGGTGTATTATATTCTTTTGTTACCTCCTTTTCTGATGTTGGTTTGGTGGATGTTTACACGCTTGGAGTGGGTGTTTTATGCCCTGCTGTTTTTTACTCCAGTAAGTTTGAATATCATTGAGTTGGGAATAGAGGGTTGGGGCTTGTTTGTTCCCACTGAACCTATTATGTTGGGTTTGACGCTGTTATTTTTCTATCAAGTAACACACGGTAAAATGCGTTTACCAAAAGAGCCCTTGTTGTTTTGGGTGCTCGGCTATTTTACTTGGTTGATCATCACCACAATCACCAGTGAGATGCCTTTGGTTTCTGCCAAGTATGTGCTGAGCCGCGCGTGGTATGTTTTGCCTTGTTTCTTGTGGATGATTCAGCTTTTTGCGAAAGGACTTAGTTTGCGCAAAATGTTCTTGTTGTACTTTATTCCCTTGTTGGGGGTTATAATTTTTACGGTAATACGACATTCCTTTCATGGCTTTGATAAAGATTCAGCCCATTGGGTGATGGAACCTATTTTCAGAGACCACACGATTTATGGCGCTGCTTTGGCATTGGTCTTTCCCTTTGTTTTATTACAGCAATTTTCGAAAAAGCACTCTGCGTTTTTGCGATTTTTTTATGCGCTGGGATTGGTGATATTAACGGTGGGATTGGTGCTTTCTTATACTCGAGCGGCTTGGCTTTCCATTGTGGGAGCGACCATGATAGGGGTGGTGATGTGGATGCGAATTCCCTTTAAAACGGGGCTTTCTTTATTTTTGATTTTTGGAGGGCTCACGTTTTATTATTTCGATGAAATTCAAGTTGCATTAAAAGGCAACAAAAAAGAAAGTTCAGACCACATGGATGAGCACATCAAATCCATTTCCAATGTATCCTCCGATGCCTCCAATTTAGAGAGACTCAATCGTTGGCATTGTGCCATGGCGATGTTTGAAGAGCGTCCTATCGTGGGTTGGGGACCAGGAACATATCAGTTTTTATATGCTCCTTTTCAGCGAGCGGAGGATAAGACCATTATTAGCACCAACCGAGGAGATGGGGGTAATGCACATTCCGAATATTTGGGCCCTTTGGCAGAACAAGGGGTGATGGGAGGTGTACTGTTCAGTGTTTTAGTGATTATTACGTCGTCTTTGGCTTTTCAACTTTTTCAAAGGGAGCAAGGCTATGAGGAAAGATTGTTGATCATGGGAGTGTTTTTAGGATTGATGACCTATTTTATCCACGGCGCACTCAATAACTTTTTAGATGCAGACAAGGTTGCGGTTCCTTTTTGGATGTTTTTGGCCTTTTTAGTACATAAAAAACACTGGAAAGAGCAAGAGTCTGCTTAGGCGAACCATTGATCAATGGTGTTGGCCATGTCCAAGGTAAAGGGTTTGGTGAGATAATGAACGATGCTGGGATATTCTTTTGATTTTTGAATATCAGCGGGATCCACGGATGAAGAGAGGATAATGCCTTTGAATTTTTTTTCTAAAGCCGGAATGTTTTGATTGAGCGACTCGATAAATTCCCAACCGGACATTTCAGGCATATTGATATCGATGAGCAATAACGTACTAAATTGTTGAGAAAAAGAGGGGTAATTGGTTGTGATTGAATCCAGCGCTTCTATTGGGTTATTAAAAACTGTTACTCTCACGTCAGGTTTCTTTCGCAAGATAGAAATCTCCGCAATTTTGCTACTGACGGGATCGTCATCGATGATAATAATTTGAGGGGTCATGATTTTGGAAGCAAAATAGTAAATTCTAGCCCATTATTCTCATTTCCCAATACGGAAATTTCCCCTCCCATAAACTCTACTTGTTGTTTGGTAATAAAAAGACCAAGTCCTTTTCCTTCAATTTCTTTGTGAAAACGTTTGTATAATCCAAAAATTTGGTCTTTGTTTTTATTGAAATTGATTCCTTTTCCATTGTCTTGGAACTGAATTTTTATTTCGTTTTCAAGCATTTCGGAGCGGAGTTGGATCTCCAGGTGCCGATCGGTACTGCGATATTTTACGGCGTTGGAAAGGAGGTTATAGAAAATAGAATGGACATAAGCGGGATATGCAAAGGCATAGGGCGCATCCTCTGTATGAATGATGATGTTGGGTTTTACTTCTTTGATTTGGTGATGGAGTAAATCCACCACAGCCAACAAAGTTTCTTTGAGATAAACTTTTTGTTTGGATTCTTTGATTTCTGTGGTACTGCTCAGCGCTCCATTCAGATCCTTAATGATATGGTCAATACCATTGGCCAATTGTCCAAGCTCATTTTGCATGGATTTATATTCGGGTGACTGGACATCAAGAACGTCGAGCAATTGCAGAATGCCAATCATGTTGGCGACGGGAGCTCTAAGGTTGTGAGAGATGATTTTGTTGAATTGCGAAAGAGATTGGTTGCGCTTGGACAGCTCATTGACCAAAGAGTCTTTTTGCGACTCTAATTTTTTAATTTCCGTAATGTCAAAGAAAATCCCCGTCACCACCGCTTGGTTTTTAAGCAATTGATCTTTCGTGTCAGCTACCCGCCAGATGACAAATCTTTCTTGTTTATTGATGGTAATTCTCAAATACCCGGGGGGAGCCTCTCCTGTATCCCAATAATCTTTCCAGCTACTCCGAAAAAAGTCGATATCACCGGGATGCAAAATGTTTTCTAATTCTTCAAATGTCAACCCCCTTACGGATTGATCTTTTTCCATGAGCTCCTCTACTTTTGGATGAAAATAGATACGCTGGGTAACGTTATGGTATTCCCACGCGCCGAGTTGGGCCACCTTTTGAGCGATTCTCAGCTGGGCATTGGTTCTGATCAGCTTGTCCATGTTGTGCAAGCTGTCTATTTTAAAGGCGCAAAGAGAGGCGATGGTAGAGAGCATTTCGAGATGCTTGGGCTGATAGAAGTTTTTTTCGGGATGTTCGCTGTCCAGCACACCAATCAATTTGTCTCCTAGTTTAATGGGTATCGCAATTTCTGATTGGCATCCCTCTACATCTTGAACATATCGATCATCTTGGGAGGTGTCCGAAATGATTTCGGGAGCTCCAGTGAGCGCTACATTGCCCACAATTCCCTGTCCTAATTTCAGCGCGATGGGATTCACCACTTCCCAAGATCCGTCTGCTTTTTTTTCACCCAATGCGGCAAACTGACGAAGTGTTTGGTCTTCATCGTGATATAAGTAGATTACACAATCCTGCAGGCCCAAACGATGGATACAGTTTTGGGTGATTTCCCACAAAACGTCCTTGATGGTATTTTTAGCCATAACCGCCATCACAATGTAATGGATGGTTGCTTGCATTTCCTGAATCTCCTTGATTTTGTTCTCGAGGAAAATTATTTTTTCTTCTGAAGTGCTCATTGTTGTTGGATGGCAAGGATAGCTAAATCATCGACAAAAGGTTGGTCTTCTTTGAATTTTTCCGCTGTGAAAAGTATTTCCTCAGGGAGTGATGAGTGGTGTATTCCTTTCAATACTTCAGCGATGCGATCCTCTCCAAAGGGTTGTTTTTGTGAATTTTCTATTTCTACCAATCCATCTGTATAGCTGATGACGGTGAAAGTTTGAGGTATGGAAATACGGATGGTATTAAAAGCGGGCAACACATCAATCATCCCCAGTCCAGGGAGGATGGCGGTTAGCCACGATTGTTGATTTTCTATTTGCAGCAGTGTCGGGTTGTGGCCGCAGTTGATGTATTCGAGTACTCTATTTTTTTCATTGAATTTACAAATGAAAAAAGTAACAAATCGCTCTCCTCTGGAAGCGGCAATCACATTTTGGTTCAATGAAACGACAGCTTCTGATAACGTGGTTTGAGATTGATGAAATAATGCTTTGATGTGCGCTTGAAAACCGGCCATTAAAAACGCGGCACTGATTCCCTTGCCCGATACGTCAGCCATGCAGGATACCCACTCATGGTCATTGATGTAGAAAAAATCATAGTAATCACCTCCCACCTCACCGTGTGCTTGATAGAGTGCCTCTACTTTTATTTTATCATTCTTGGGAAGTGCTTTTGGCAAGAGCATATTTTGCATTTCGGCAGCGAGCTCTAACTCTCTTTGAAAAGCTGCTTGTTTGAGCGACTGCTCCTGAAGTTTTTTGTTTTCAACCGCTACCACGAGAATGCTGGTGAGCGTTTGCACAAAGCGCATGTGTTTTACGCTTGGACTGATACTCATTTGCTCATCCTCACCGTCTCCTAGAAAAATAAAAGCGATGGACTGCTCATCTTTTTGGATGGGTAACACAATATCCAAAGATCCAGCAGCGGCCCAGTCTGTGATGGACATGGTGTTGTCTTCAAAGGAGCGGGCATTGGCCGAGATTAGTTGGAGTTGTGTGTCCGAAATACCTGCGCTTGAGGCGCAATGCCAATTTTTTTCCTTGATGAACAGCACAAATTGGGCTATTCCCAAATCGGTGGTGATAACGGTTTTGTATTGTTCAAATAGACCCTCATTGGAAAGGTTGGCATTAATGGCCTTGGTGAGGTCCAGTAACGCATTGAGCTTACCATCCCTGATTTTAATTCGATCTTTCGCTTTGCTTTCCATCCGATTGACGAAGATCGAAAAAAAAATCCCTCAGAGAGGGACTTTCGATTATTTTTTCACACGATCGTGGTACTGGCCGGTGGCGGTATCCACACGGATGGTATCTCCTTCATTGATGAACAAAGGCACCCTCACCTCAACACCGACATCCAAAGTAGCTGGTTTCATTGCGTTGGTAGCGGTATCGCCTTTCAAACCAGGCTCGGTGTAGGTGATGTCATACTCTACCAAGGTGGGCAAGTCACAAGACATCGGAGCGTCGTCTTCTGCATTGAACATTACGATGCATTTCATACCCTCTTTCAAGAATTGTGGTGCATTGATCATGGGCTCTGGAATACTGATTTGCTCATAATCATCCAAATTCATGAAATTGTAATTGTCGTCTTTGTAGAGATATTGATATTCTCTGGTTTCAATTCTTACCGTTTCAATCTTAACCCCAGAGTTGAACGTATGATCGATGATTTTTCCGTTGTTGAGGTTGCGCAATTTGGTTCTTACAAAAGCAGGACCCTTGCCTGGTTTTACGTGCAAGAATTCAATTACTTTGTAAATGTGAGTGTCCATTCTGAAACACATTCCATTGCTGATGTCTGCGGTAGTTGATGCCATAAAAATATTTTTCTGGTTGCAAATGTAATCAATCTCAAGGGTTGTATTCTACAGCCCCCTCCAAAATGTAATTCATTTGGTAAACGTCGTCACCATTGAGCTTGAGTTTACCTTTGAAAGTTTTTCTGTCGTCCGTTTTGTAGTTGGGATGCTTGGCAGGGAATCTTAAATCCACAACGGACTCCGGCCCACCGCCACCACAAAAGAAACAATTGGCATAGGGATATCTGGAAACAACGTAAAAATTAGCGTCATAATCCACCGGAATCACGTATCCCGTTACAAACACTTCTTTTCCTTCTAACGCTTTGATCGATGGTCCAAAGGTGGGTTTCCAATAATAAGCATCCAATTCTTTTACATAAATATCCTTGAACTGCACGTCTGTTAGGGTTTTCCACGTAAGCTCTACGGGACCTCCGTTCACATGGGTTGCCGCCACAGGCATAGGCAAGTTGACCGGTGAAAAGGAAGAGAATTCCTTCACGGGCAGTACATAGGTGGTGGAGGGTTGCCACGAAAAAGACCACGAAAAAATGGCCACAAAAAGTAGAGTAATAATGGTAATTTTATTCATGTGCAAGTGTTTTTGAAATGTCCATTTTATAAGCGTTGATAGCAGGAATCAATGCGGCCATCACCCCAAAGAGCAACGCGGCCACCATGAGATATACTTCTTGAATGCTAAAGTCAGAAACGTTCATGGTGTAATGAAAACTGTTGTTCAATTGACTACTCAAAATACTCAATCCTAATCGGCTGAGCAACCAAGAAAAAATGATGCCAGTGCTCACCAAAAGCAGAGATTCTGTAATGATCAGGGCGAAGACTTTGAACTGACTTGCACCCATGGACCGCATCAAAGCCAACTCATACTTTCTTTTCTTCAATGAATTGAATAAAGAAATAAAAATACTGAAGAAGGAAAGCCCGATGATTACCCAGGCCACCGCTTTGACAGTGTCCATTCCCAATCCAAAGTTTTGAGAAAGTCTGTTTACTTCAATGGCTGTGAAGGCCAATTGCATATTGGTTTCCTTGATGAGGTTGGGCAAAATCATTTGAGCCATGGCCATGCGGCTTTTGATCAAGTAGGCGGTCACCTCTTTGTTGTCATTGGGAGAAGGGGCCATCGCCTTGGCTGGACGGAGCATCATCATAGGCCCTTTTTTGATCATGGGAGGAGGGCTGTTGATGGAATCATTGCTTTCTTCTATTTCTGAAGAAGCAGGCTCACTGTCTTCATGGGCATGCCAAATGGTTTCTATGGGTGTTAGAATTAAGCGGTCAATTACGGACCCTGATTTTTCAAAAATTCCCACCACTTTGTATTCATGATGATGCGCATGCTCCTCATCATTTTCTGTTTGATCTAAGCCATGGGTACTCAAGAAGGTATCGCCGAGTTTTAATCCTGTTGCCCTGGCTACATCAGCTCCAATGGTGGCGTCATATTCCTCTTTGAAAGCAATTCCTTCACGCAATTTCATTTCGTAGTGTTGTGCATAATTGGAGTCAGTTCCCACGATTCGCCACTGCTGGAAATTGTCACCATAGGCCAAAGGGATGGCCATCGCAACAGTGGGGTTAAAAATCACCTGTTTGGCATCTCTGATTTTGATGTTTCCTGTTGGAGCATCCACGTGGTAAACGTTGGCCAGAATCAACTGCAGAGGACTTCCTTTGGCACCGAGCACCATATCAATGTCTTTGATATTTCGGTTGAATTGCTCAGAAGATTGTTTTTCGATCAGAATGAGTATGGAGATGGTTCCCAAACCGAAAGCCAACAACAGAACGCCTAAAAGCGTGTCGAGCCATTGGTGGCGAATATTTTTCCAAGCGAGCAGAATCAAGTTCATAATCGAATGGTTTTTGAAATGAAAGGGCTCCAGCGATGATCATGGGTAACCACCAACAGAGAGGAGTTGTTTTCCGCACTGATGTTTAACAGCAGTTCAATCACTTGGTGGGCGTTTTTATCATCCAACGCACTAGTGGGTTCATCTGCAAAAATCAATTGAGGAGATTGAATAACCGCACGGATGATGGAAACTCGCTGCTGTTCTCCAATGCTCAGTTGAAATGGTCGTTGGTGTATTTTGTGATAAAGACCTACCTTTTCCAAAAGGTGTTTGGCTTTGTGTTGATCTTGTGGTTGATGATTCAGATATAAGGGAGTCATCAGATTTTCCAGCACAGAGAGGGATTGGATAAAAGCAGGTGTTTGAAAGATCAACCCGATATTTTTTCCTCTAAAAGCATCTCTTTGTCCACTGGACAATTGATATAAATGGGTGTTGTCATATAAAACAATTCCTTCCGTTGGTGCTCTGAGCCCACTGAGAATGTGAAGCAATGTCGTTTTTCCTGACCCGCTTTCTCCCAACAATAATCCGGTTTCGCCTTGTGAAAGGGAGAAATCAGGAAAAGTGATTTTTTTTCCTTTCGGGTATTGATATTGAAGCTCCTTGGCGGTTAACACTCAACAAAATTAGGAGAATTGAAGGTTCAAAGCTGTTTTTTTGACGACTTTGACAAAAGTTTGGTTTTTCATTTTTACCATTGCATTATGAAAAAGAACGTCATTTCTCTCATGGCCTTGAGTGCTGTGATAGTGAATAGTCAAGCACAATCAGGTTACCAAATGACCATCGTGAAGGATCATCTTCACGGCAAGGTAGAAGATCAGTGTCAAACGGGTACGTGTTGGAGTTTTGCCACCATCTCCTTTTTGGAGGCCGAGGTGATGCGAATTAAAAAGGGAGAGTCCGTGGATTTGTCGGAGATGGCCAATGCCCGATATGTGTATCCACAAAAGGCCGCTAGTTATGTTCGTTACCAAGGCAAGCAGCAATTTGGCCCCGGTGCGTTGGGTCATGATGTTATCAATACCATGCGCGATTTTGGTTTGGTTCCGGAGTCTGCTTATTCAGGATTTGTAGGCGGTAAGAAAGAATACAATCACAATGTGTTGGATACGTATTTGGAAAAAATGACACAAGCGGTGGTAGAGAGGAAACTCAATGAACAGAATGCTGATTGGATGTTGGGTGTCGAATCGCTACTGGACACTTACATTGGACCTCTTCCTAAAGAGTTTTCGTACAATGGAAAGACCTATACACCTTCCTCATTCAGAGACTATTTGGGATTGAAAGCGAGTGATTATGTCATGCTCACTTCTTTTACACACCATCCTTATTACCGTGCGTTTGCTGTTGAGGTGCCTGATAATTGGTCCAAAGGATATTATTGGAATTTGCCACTGGATGAATTTCAACAAGTGGCAGATTATGCTTTGAACAACGGCTACACCATTGCTTGGGATGCCGATGTGAGTGAGCCAGGATTCTCCTACAAAAACAATATGGCCATCCTGCCAGCGGAGCCATTAAAGAAAGAGGAGGCCTTTACCAAGAAACATATGGAGCAAACCGTTACTGCAGAAACGAGACAAGAGGGATATGATCGATTTGAAACAACGGATGATCATTTAATGCATATCACTGGATTGGCTAAAGATCAGGATGGGTCGTTGTATTATATTACCAAAAATTCTTGGGGAGAAAACAACAGCGCCATGGGATATCAATATGTTTCGGTTCCCTATTTCAGGGCTAAAACGATCTGTATGATTGTCCACAAAGATGCCTTACCCAAGGAGATTGCCAAAAAAATCAATGGATGATTCGTTTGATTTTTCGATGGGTATTTAGAATTCTCTTGGCTTTTGTAGCCATCAGCATTGTTTGGGTTTTATTGTACAAATGGGTGAATCCTCCGATCACATTTTTGCACATTTACGATAAGTTCAATGTAGAAAATTGTGACTATCATTATGATTGGGTGGATTTGGAAGAAATCTCACCCTATGCGCCTTTGGCTGTGATCAGCAGTGAGGACAATCATTTTTTGGAGCACAGTGGATTTGATTGGGAGGCCATTGAGAAGGCAAGGAAATACAATGAAAATCACAAGAAGAAGCGTGGCGCAAGCACCATTTCTCAGCAAACAGCCAAGAATGTTTTTTTATGGCCTTCTCGCTCATGGGTGAGGAAAGGCTTGGAGGTATACTTTACTTTTTGGATGGAATTATTGTGGTCTAAAGAAAGGATCATGGAGGTGTATTTGAATGTCATTGAGATGGGGCCCTGCACCTATGGAGTAAATGCGGCGGCTGATTTGTATTTTAAAACCAATGCACGTTCATTGACCAAGGAACAGGCGGCTTTGATTGCCTCTTGTTTGCCCAACCCTAAGAAGTTTCGATTGGCCCAACCAAGCGCGTATATGCAGAAAAGAAAAGGTCAAATCATGCGGGTAATGGGCTGTTTGGGAGATGATTTTTTTAGTAAGCATATTTCTGGGGAGAAGGAGTTGACGCAAGAGGAAGTGAATCAAAAGCTGAAAAAGGCGCGGTCAGAAGATCTCATAAAACCAGAAACCATCGAGGTTTTGAAGGAAGAAGAAGAGCCCGACACCACCATTCAGGAGGTGGGCAGAGATACCTTGTCGGAATAGCGACAAGGTTGTCGTGGTTCCATTGCTTTATTAGATTTTGCAGTTTTGCTAAAAATAAATAATATGCAAAACACCACCACACACTACCTTTTGGTATTAGACAAAAGCGGAAGCATGGGAAACGCTTGGTCCGCTACAATGAGCGCTTTGAATGAGCAAATTCAAGCCATTCAGAAACTTCAGAAGAAGAACCAGGACATTCCAATTAAAACCAACTTAATCACCTTTGATGATGAGGTAAATTTCAATTTCATGGATGTGCCGGCCGCTCATTTGGAGGAATTAAACCCCAATAGCATTGAGCCCAATGGCATGACCGCCTTGTTGGACGCTGCAGGCAAGGGAATAGATATTTTGTCTGAAAAGAAGTCGGCAGAAGACGACGTTATTTGTATCATGATTACAGACGGAATGGAGAATGCCTCCAGAATGTACAGTTATGAGTTGATTGCATCAAAAATTGCAGATAAAAAAGCTACAGGAAAATGGACTTTTGTTATCTTGGGTGCAGACTTTGATGTTTGGGACATTGGAAACCGATTAAACATTGACAGCAACAAGCGGATGCGGTATGAGAAGAATCGGACAAAAGAAACTTTTCAGTACATGGACAACATGATGACAGAGTACGTATCCTATAAAAAGATGGGCAAGCTGCAAGACGCATTTGATTTGACGAAGAAAATTAAAACACCTAAAAAGTAAGGGCCATGAAAAAGATTCATCTTATCCGAACCAGCGAAGTGGATACTGAAGTGTATGACACAATCGTACAGTATTTGAAACAATTCAGTGGTCCGATGACCTTTTTTGGATATGATGAATCTTTTAAAATTACAGGCAACGCTGTGCGTGTTATTCAAAAGACCGATGATGATTTTGAGGACATGGAAATGCCGATGATGGAGATGACCTCCAATTATTTGATTTCACATAAGTTGAGATCAGATCTGAATCCCCCAAAGGTAGATTTATTTGAATGGGACGATTTGTTTAAAGTAGCTCGAAAATTCAGAGAGGAAAATGGAATAACGGATGCCGAATTGGTTTTTGTTTTGACCTACAAGGGCAATAAGAACAATTGGTTTGTTGGCTCAGCACCCAAAGGTGTGAAGGACTTTTTTATTCATCTATTGTATTGGGAACATTACATCATGTCGGAGCCAACCTTCCCGGTGGCCTATCATGTGGCCTCTACCGTTTTGAAAAACGATGTTTGGGGCAGCATTGAGCATTATTTGCCCTACACGCATGAGCATCCGATTGGTTGTATGTCCGACATGTGTCAATACAAACCAGATGTGATTTATAAATTGCGCACAGCAGACATTTGCTCAGATTGTAAGAATAAAATGATTGAGACTGGGGTGGATCGCAGTTTGTTTTTGCAGGTGCTGAGGATTTTTGATAGCGTGCGATCTCAGCTTTTATTCCGTGAGCGTTTTGAGATTTTGAATGAATTGCCGAAAATGCTGCTCTATCCCGCTCAATTGAGATTGGTGTTTCCCGATTTGAATGGACTCACCATTTCATTGCGCCCGATACAGTTTGCGGTGTATTGGTTTTTCATCAATAGACCACAAGGAATTTTGCTGTCGCATGTCGATGAATATTTCGATGAATTGCTGAATTTGTATCGGCAGTGTTCACCGGGTACAGACCCCGATGTTCAAAGAAGCGTGATCGACACTTTATGTAACCTTCAAGATCAGACGTTGAGCCAAAACATGTCAAAGATCAAGAAATTGATCAAACAAAACTTAGGCGAAGAAATTGGGGAACACTACACGATTCTCGGTCGCAACGGAGGAATTAAAAGCATCTCTATTTCAAGGGATCGGGTGGAGGTTATTCTCCCGAACAATGCACCTTGAAGCGCTGAATGGTTTCCGCTTGAACCATTTCAATGATGTATTGACCACTCGCCCATTGGGAGTGTGGTAGTACATATCTATTTCTACCCATGGGAATTTCAATGGTTTCGGAAATCATCAATTTTCCACTCATATCATAACACTGAAAAGTGATGGGCGCGGATTGAGCGTTTTCAAAAAGAATCTCCCATTGATGAGGAAGGGTCAAAAGTTGAAAATCAAAATCTTCTTCTTCTTCGGTAAAGATGGGATTGTTGTTGAAACCCACGTACACGACGGTGTTATTGCCTGAGTTAGGGATGGCCAGTGTGTCGTTTTCATTGGCGTAACAAATGTCGGCTGCAGAAGACAAACCACCCGCCACGGTAATGATTTCATTAACGGAAAAGTCATTGTTGAATTTGGTAATGCGATTCGGAGACCAAGAGGCCACAAAGAAGTTACCGCTTCCATCCATGTCGATACCATCGCAATTGCCTAAATTGGTAGTGTACAGCGTTGATACGGTATTGTCCGCAAGGTTCACCGCTTTGATCGGAGCGCTGGTTCCCCAAGCCACAAAGACTAAGCGATTGTTGGCCGCGTCTAAAACAATTCCATTGGGAGTGCTCATCGTGTTGTTTACCAACACAGTGGTGACAGGATTGGCCAAATCCGTGAAATCAATTTGATGAATTTTCTTTGCTCCGAAATCAGTTACCCAAACGAGGTTACTTCCATTGCTGGCCATTCCGTTTAAGAAGTTAGCGCCTGTAATATTGGCGGTACTGAGCAAGCTGCCGTTATTGAGGTCAAATACTTTTACGGCATTGGCATGAATGGCATACAATTGATTATTCATCACCTCCATTCCATAAGCCGCCGCTGTTGGGCTGGGAAGGGTAGCTACTCCGTTACCATTTCCGTTTACATGAATCACGCTATTGCCATTGCTTACTAGGAATCTTCCTTGTTGGGGATCGTATTCAATCGACTCTATGTCCATAAGTGATTGGCTCTTTGCGAAATTTGCGAAAGCAAGCAATAAAAAAGTTCCAATGATTGAAGTAGTATTTTTCATGTCGGCTAATATAATCGTTACTGTTTTGATATGGTTATCTTTGCGGCATGTCGACCGTTAATTTAACAACAAAAATCGCTGTTTTGGGTGGAGGTCAATTGGGCAGAATGATGCTTCAAGAGGTCTCAAGGTATCATTTGAACATTGAAATTTTGGACCCCACTCCTGACGCCCCAGCCGCCGCTTTGGCCGCTCGATTTGTACAAGGCGATTTTAAAGATTACGACACGGTAATGGAATTTTGTGCGGAGGCCGACGTGGTAACGATTGAAATTGAGCACGTCAATTTAGAAGCATTGAAAGCTTTGGAGCAGCAAGGAAAAAAGGTTTTTCCGCAGCCAGCGATTTTGGAAATTATCAAGGACAAAGGATTGCAGAAGCAATTTTACCAACAAAGGGGAATTCCAACGGCCCCCTTTCGCTTAGTGGATGGGGATTTGGCTGATCATGTTGATTTTTTCCCTTGCATGCAAAAGTCCCGCACGGGCGGATATGACGGCAAAGGAGTCTATCCTTTGAAATCTGAAGGGGATATAGAAAATGCTCTGTCAGGTCCTTCCATGTTGGAAAAGTGGGTAGATTTTACCACTGAAATCGCGGTGATTGTTGCCCGCAATGAATCCGGACAAACCGCTGTTTTCCCTGTTGTAGAAATGGAGTTTAATCCAGAGGCCAATTTGGTGGAGCTTTTGTTTTGTCCCACACAAGTTAGTCAGGAAATTCAGGCGAGGGCCGAGCAAGTTGCATTGCAAGTGGCCAACGACTTGGGGATGATTGGTTTGTTGGCTGTGGAAATGTTTGTCACTAAGGAGGGAGAGGTTTGGGTGAATGAAGTGGCGCCGAGGCCGCACAATAGTGGTCACCATACCATCGAGTGTTGTTATACGTCGCAATATGAGCAACACATTCGGGCTATTTTGAATTGGCCTTTGGGCGATACAAAGCTGATTCAGCCCGCCGTGATGATCAATTTGCTGGGGGACAAAGACCACAAAGGCGAGGTGCATTATAGAGGTCTTGAGGAGGCCTTGGACCAATCAGGGGTGTATGTTCATTTGTATGGTAAATCGAAAACAGCGCCGTACCGAAAAATGGGACATGTTACCGTCATGAAGCCCAGTCTAGAAGAAGCGAAGCAAGTAGCGAGAACGTTGATGAATCGCATCAAAGTGGTATCGGTTGATAATTCGAAATAGAAAAAAATAGATTCTTTATTTTGTTGAATTAGCTTCGCAAACATGAAGCAATATCATGATTTACTGCAGCATTTATTGGATCATGGGGTTCAAAAATCTGATCGCACCGGTACTGGCACCTTCAGTGTATTTGGATATCAAATGCGCTTTGATTTGAGTGAGGGTTTTCCATTGTTGACCACTAAAAAATTGCACACCAAAAGTATCGTTCACGAATTGTTGTGGTTTTTGAAAGGCTCCACCAATATTGCCTATCTCAAAGAAAATGGTGTCTCTATTTGGGATGAGTGGGCGGATGAAAATGGAGAATTGGGCCCAGTGTATGGTTACCAATGGAGATCATGGCCCAATCCGGATGGCACGAGCATGGATCAAATTGAGAAATTGGTGGAGGGGATCCGAAAAAACCCGGATGGAAGAAGACATATAGTGTCCGCTTGGAATCCCTCCTTTATTGATCAAATGGCCTTGCCGCCTTGTCATTGTTTGTTTCAATTTTATGTGGCCAACGGAAAATTAAGTTGTCAATTATACCAACGCAGTGCCGATACGTTTTTGGGCGTGCCTTTCAACATTGCCTCTTATGCATTGTTGACGATGATGGTAGCACAGGTATGTGATTTAACTCCCGGAGAGTTTGTTTGGACGGGTGGGGATGTTCATCTATACAGCAATCACGTGGATCAGGCCAAATTACAATTGACCAGAGATTTCCGATCACTTCCCACCATGAAAATCAATTCGGAAGTGAAGGATTTATTTGCCTTTACTTATGAGGATTTTACACTGGAAAATTACGATCCACATCCACACATTAAAGCAGCGGTGGCTGTATAGTAAAACATGGCTGTCGTTAGCATCATTGCCGCAATTGGCAAGAACTTGGAAATTGGGAAAGACAATGATTTGTTGTGGCATTTGCCCAGCGACATGAAGTTTTTTAAAGAACAAACGATCCATCATCCAATTGTGATGGGAAGAAAAAATTACGAGAGTATTCCCGAGAAGTTCAGACCTTTCAAGGATAGAATCAATATTGTCGTATCCCGACAACCGGACTATCCCGCATCAGGATGTTTTTCGTTCAGTGATTTAGTGGAGGCCGTAGCATTTGCTAAAGAACATAATGAAGAGCGAGTTTTTATTATTGGAGGCGCGCAGATTTATGAAGAGAGTCTTCGTTTAAACTTGGTGGATGAGTTGTTTATCACCCAGGTGGATGCTACATTTCCAGAGGCGCATGCTTTTTTTCCTTCCATTGATTTTTCAAAGTGGAAAAGCACATTGATCCAAAAGCAAGAAAAGGATGAGAAACACGCTTTCGCTTTTGAGATTTATCGATACACCAAGGATTAAATTTTGCAGGCTAAATAGGCCATCAAGCCTACCCCAACAGATAAAGCACTTTCATCAATATCAAATTGATTGTTATGTACCGGTGCTGAGCAAGACCTATCTTTTCCGGCGGTGCCAAGGCGATAAAAACAACTTGGATACTGTTGCGCGAAATAAGCAAAATCTTCTGCGGTTGTTCTTTGTAACAACGGAACTACATTTTCTTCTCCTAAAAAATCTTTAGCGATTTCAATGGCTTTTCCCGTCAAATCAGGATCATTGTGCAACGCGGGATATCCCACTTTGATGGTTACTTCTGCCTTGGCGCCCATGCTTTCTGCTAAATGATGGCAGAGGTGTTGGATTTTCTCATGGGCGATGTATCTCCAAACTTCATTGAAGGTGCGGAAAGTGCCCTCCATGGTGACTTCGTCTGGGATGATATTGGTAGCGCCCATACCCTGAATTTTTCCGATGGTCAAAACAGAAGTGTCATTGCTGTTGGTCCATCTACTGGCCACTTGTTGCAAGGCGGTAATGAGATGGGCTGAAATCAAAATGGGGTCGATGCATTTATCTGGTTTTGCACCGTGTCCGCCTTTTCCTATTATTCTAATATAAATTTCATCCGTAGAGGCCATGTACCATCCTGATTTGAAACCTACTTTTCCGGCGGGCAACTCAGGATACACATGTTGTCCTATAATACCACGGGGTTGGAAGTTTTTAAATACCCCCTCTTTGATCATTTCATTGGCACCTCCCGGCAAAATCTCTTCTCCTGGTTGAAAAATAACCTGCACGGTTCCTTCCCAATGTTCTCTCAGCTCATGCAGTACTATGGCGGCTCCCAACGCGCAAGTGGTGTGCACATCGTGACCACAAGCATGCATCACGCCTGGGTTTTGACTGACATATTCCACTTGGTTTTTTTCCAGAATCGGCAAGGCGTCCATATCTCCTCTGAGCGTGTATTTTCTGCTCTCTGGGTTTTTCCCGTAAATCATGGCGGTAATTCCTGTTTTTACCCAACCCGCCGTAAAAGCAATTCCTGCTTCCGTTAATTTATTTTGTATGAATTGTGAGGTATTGAATTCTTGGAAAGAAAGTTCGGGATGTGCGTGGAGATGCCTTCTTATGGCCACCCATTCCTCCATTTTTTGTTGGGTCAATTCTTTGATTTTTTCCTGAATATTTTCCATGATTAAGGGTTGAGGCATTCAACATTGATAGGAACTCCAATGCGCGAAATTTCTACGATTTCTGCAATGGTATCTTGCAACAAACAACGCATGTAGAGGATGTCGCTTTCCAATTGATAGAGTTTTTCTTTTTCGTGGGTATTGCTTTTTTCAAAATTGATGGTTCCATCTTCCAATACTTTTCTCCAATCTTCCTCTTTTATCATTTGTTGTTGTATAGTACAAAGGCTTTTTGGACTGAATTGTAAAGTGGACTGTTGAATTTGTTGGCGTATTTGTTTTCCCGGAAGCCATCCCAGCCAATCATAGTTGGGAAACATCCAAAATACCAACAGGCATCCCAACCCAAAACCGATGAGATAGCGCATCAAACGTTGCCAAAATTTCATGATGCAAATGTGCGTGAATTATCACAAGATTGAAACAGGATCTAAAATAATTAACCAAGGGAGGTGAATGGAAATGCAAGAAAAGGGTATGGAATGAGGGAGCTTAATGCATCTTTGAAAAAAAAGCAATGCAAAAAATAGCAGTAGTTTGTGGAGGTTATAGCGGAGAGGCGGAGGTTTCGATGCGCAGTGCCGCAATGGTGATGGAGCATATTGATTTGAACCTTTATTCTCCCGTGAAAATAGTGATCCAAAAAGATCGGTGGTATGCAGAATGGAAGGGATCGGAATGGGAGGTGAATCGGAACGATTTCTCAGTGATGCTGGACGGCGAGAAACACCAATTTGATGGGGCTTTTATTATTGTTCATGGAACGCCGGGAGAGAATGGGCTTTTACAGGGTTATTTCGAGATGGTGGGTATTCCTTATACCACGGGAGATGTGTTGAACATGTCTATTACCTTTAATAAAAAGGCCACCACAACCTATCTCAAATCTTTGGGATTTTCAGTTGCGGAAAGTGTGGTGTTGTACAAAGGAGAAAATTGGGACTCAGATTCCATTTTGCAGCATGTAGGATTACCCTGTTTTGTAAAACCTAATAATGGTGGGTCTTCTATTGGCACCTCTAAAGTCAAAGACCCCAGCCAATTGTCTGCGGCGATTGATAAGGCCTTTCAGGAAGATGGTCAGGTGATCATCGAGTCATTTTTAGCAGGCACCGAGGTGACGTGTGGAGTGATCCAATGGGAGGGGAAGGTTAAAGCTTTGCCCATGACGGAGATTGTAACGGAGAATGAATTTTTTGATTACGAGGCGAAGTATAAAGGTCAGTCCAATGAAATTACGCCAGCCCGCATAGAAAAAGCGCTTTTTGATGAAATACAAAGGTTGTCAGAGAAAATTTATATACAATTGAAATGCAGGGGAATGATCCGAGTGGATTTCATTATTCAACAAGGAGTGCCACATGTGGTAGAGGTGAACACGGTACCGGGTTTTTCTGCAGCCTCCATTATCCCCCAACAAGCGGCTTGTGTGAGGATTGATAAAACGACCTTGATATCTGCCGTTATTCAGTCTTGTTTTTAATATGTAATTCTGTGGTTATCAGCATTGAAACGAGAAAAAAAGATATTTTGCATGTTAAGATGCGTTAAAAAACCCCTTTTTCATTATTTTAGCAACCTTTATTAAGAGAAATTTAACAAAACATAAACGCGATATGCGGAAACAGATTACGCTCTTGTTGGCAAGTTTCATGATGGTCTGCACGGCTGCCATGGCTCAAAACACTGGAACTTTGAAGGGAAAGGTGACGGACAAAATTTCTAAGCAACCCCTACCTTTTGTGAATGTGGTGGTGTTTTTAAATGGAAATTTAGTGACGGGTGGTGCCACAGATATTGATGGGGAATACACCATCAAACCAATAGATCCAGGGAGTTATGATGTACAATTCTCCTTTGTGGGATATCAATCACAAGAACTGAAAGGGGTTCCGATTACCGCCGGTAAAATTCAGTTTGCCAACATGGAAATGACGGAAGGGGAAGAGTTAAAAACCCTAGAGATTTCTGAATTTAAAGTTCCTTTGATTGACAAAGATGGAGGAGCATCTGGAGGAACTGTAACCCGTGAAGAATTGGCGCGCATGCCGAGCAGAGATGCATTGGGATTGGCGCAAACAGTAGCCGGTGTGAGCAGTGCAGGTACAGGAGGTGGAATTTCCATCCGCGGTGCTCGTACAGGTTCTACATGGATTTACATTGATGGAGTGAAGGTTCGTGGATCTACCTCCTTACCGAAGTCAGCCATTGAAGAGGTATCGGTTATCACGGGGGGTATTCCTGCTAATATTGGGGATGCAACAGGAGGGGTAATCAATATTTCTCTGCGTTCTGCATCGGCAAATTATACCGGTGGTATAGAGGCGATTACCTCTGGATTCAAGATGGGAGACAATGTGTATGGATTGGATAAGTATGGTTACAATTTGTTGGAGGGATCACTTTCAGGCCCACTATTGTTTCAAAAGAAAAAGGATGGATCGAAAGGGCGTCCATTACTTGGATTTTTTGTTACCGGAAACTACACAGATATAGTGGATGGTGGTCCTGCTTTTGGCGGGGTGTACAAAATGAAGGACAGTGCTATCAACGATATCTTAACAAATCCTTTGAGACAGAATGTTCAAGCCGATGGTTCGGTGAACGGAGCCTTGTACAATGCTGATTTTTTAACAGCGAATGATTTTGAAAAAGTGCAAACTCGCATGAATGTGCGAAACAGACAAGCCAATTTGGTGGGTAAAATTGATTTAAACACCTCTGAGAATATTACGCTGACCCTTGGTGGAACAGGTGCTTTCAGAAGGGGCAATGATTTCGATTATGGCAATATGTTGATGAACTTTGATAATAACCAACAAGCCACAGATTGGGATTGGAGAGTTTATGGAAAGTTTAGTCAGCGTTTTAGAAATGCTGAAGAGGAGTCCGCCGCCTCCACTTTAAAAAATGTTTTTTACTCCATTATGGTGGATTACAGTAGCACCTATCGCTTGAGACAAGATGCTTCTCATGGTGACAAGTTGTTTAGATATGGTCACGTAGGTTATTTCGATCGCCTGAGAATGCGTTCTTATTCTTTAGGGCCTGAGGGAGGTTATTATCAGCAAAATGGATGGCAAGATGTGAATGTTTCTTTCCGTCCAAGTGAGTATAATCCAGATTTGGCAGCGATCACCAATCAGTATTTTTCATTGTTTGATACTCCAGCCAGTGTGAATGAGGTGTTGGATGGCTCAGATACTTTTATTACTGACGATCAGTTCTTCGATTTTTCTACATTGTCGGCTACTTCAGAAATTGATCAGATCGGGGACTCTCCTTATTCCTCAATGACCAATATACAAGGTAACAATGGATTGATCAATGGTCAGGTACCCATCGGAACTTATGGTCTTTGGAACTACATCGGTGGTCAAAGCAACAACTATTCTATCAGCAGCAACAAGCAGTTCAGGATTTCAGGAACGGGTTCTGCAGATATTGGCGATCATGCCATTCAAATGGGTTTTGAATTTGAGCAAAGAAAAGACGCAGGTTATGCATTGGCTCCAATTGGATTGTGGCAGTTTGCGAGACAATATGCGAACTTCCATAATTCGGGTATCAATGAAGAAGATCCCACTTATTATTCTAACGATGGGTTGACCTATATCAATTACGGTGGATTAGTGGGAGAAGATCAGTTTGAGTTTGACTATAACCTGAGAGAATCACTGGGGTTGGATCCGAATGGAACCGATTTCGTGAATGTTGACGCGATGAATCCGGATGATTTGGACATTACCATGTTTGGAGCAAATGATTTGTTGGCTCAAGGAAACAACATCGTTAGTTATTATGGATATGATCCTTATGGTAATAAGTTAAAGGGCCGTCGTCCCACTATTGACGACTTTTTCTCTGAGCGTTATGAGTTGGGTGGAAAGAGTTATGCAACCCGCCGAGTGGGGGCTTTTGAACCTATTTACATCTCCGGTTACATCATGGATAAATTTGCGTTTGATGATTTGATCTTCAACGTAGGTTTGCGTATCGATCGATATGACGCGAATCAGTTTGTTCCCAAAGATCCATTTGTGATCAGCGAGGCATTTACGGCAGGTGAGGTTGATTTTGATCAATTCAGTGCGTCACGTCCATCCAATATTGGAGACGACTTTGTGGTTTATGTGGACAACATTGAGCAGCCTACGGCTATTACCGGTTATCGTGATGGAAATACTTGGTACAACGCGAGCGGTGCATTGGTAACGGATCCTTTCACCTCCGTAGCGTCTGGAGGTAGCGTTAAGCCGTACTTGAAAGTAGATCCAAAAGCGGAGTTGACTTCCAAAGCATTCAAGGAGTATGATCCTGCGGTGAATTTTATGCCTCGCGTAGCCTTCTCTTTCCCGATTTCAGATGAAGCTTTGTTCTTTGCGCACTATGATGTGTTGACTCAAAGACCTACTGAAAGCAATCGTTTCAATCCAGTGGATTATTTGTATATGGCCAATCGCTCCGTGTTGTTGAACAACCCCAACTTGAAGCCAGAGCGCACCGTAGATTATGCGTTAGGTTTCCAACAAGTTTTATCTAAAACTTCCTCTTTGAAAGTGGAGACATTCTATCGTGAGTTGAGAAACATGATCCAGGTAAGAAGCTTTGTAGGAGCTTATCCTTCTACTTATCGTGCATTTGACAATTTAGACTTTGGTACCGTAAAGGGGTTGACATTGACTTACGATTTGCGTCCAACAGGCAACCTTTGGATGAAGACCTCTTACACCTTGCAGTTTGCTGACGGTACAGGCTCTACCACACAAACCCAGTTGGCTTTGATCAACGCTGGATTACCTAACTTAAGAACGGTAGCTCCTTTCAACTATGATCAAAGACATCGCATTGTAACCACAGTCGATTATCACTATGGTTCAGGCGCTGATTACAATGGTCCTGTTTGGTTTGATAAGCCCATTTTTGAGAATTCAGGGATTAACTTCATTGCCAACCTCGGATCAGGCACACCCTACACTCCTCAAGTTTTGGCTACTCCTATTACGGGTGAGATTTCTCCCACCACAGAGGGATCCATCAATGGAGCTCGCTTGCCATGGCAGTTCAATGTGGATATGAATATCGACAAGAATATTGCCCTTGAGTTTGGAACCAAGGATGGTAAGAAAAAAGCCGCTAATTTGAATGTTTATCTTTGGGTGAACAATTTATTCAACACAAGAAATATCACCGGTGTATATCGTTTTACGGGTACTCCTGATGACGATGGTTTCTTGGCCGCCGCTCAGTTTCAATCTCAAATCGAGTCTCAAAACTCACCAAGTTCTTACAGAAATTACTACAGCATGTTCGTGAATAATCCTTACAATTTGGGTTCACCACGTCAGATCCGTTTGGGTGTACGTTTTGATTTTTAATTATTAAGCAAGAAGAAAATGAAAATGAAGTCGTTATATATCAAATCAGCCTGGGTGATTTTCCTAGGCGTGATTTCTCTTACCGCGAGCGCTTACAAATCGGTTTATGTGAGAAGAGGCAGTGAAGGAGCATCCAATAACGAGCAGGTGAAGGCGGCAGCTTGTGCGCCTGCTACGGGATTAAGAGATTTGGAATGGAACAACGTCAAGGCGAAGATTGAGACAGGTGGAAACATGTGGACAGACCGCGCCAACTCGAGAGCCGCTTATGAAGTTCCCAAGGGTGGTGGGGTATCGTCATTGTATGCCGGAGCATTGTGGTTGGGTGGAAAATCACCTGACCAACAATTAAAATTGGCGGCGATTACTTTCCGTGCGGCCGGTAATGATTATTGGCCAGGACCTTTGACCAACGACGGAAGCGCTTCTGTGAATGAGGCCACTTGTGACCAATTCGATCGTTTCTTTGTTTCCTATCGCCAAGATGCTCAGCGTCATCGTGCGTTTTTCGATTGTCAAGCAAGCGGAGGTGATGATTGTGAAGAAGGATACTCAATCCCCGGATATTTCTACAATTATCCGGCTATTGGAAACACTGCGGCTGGTCAGGATTTGTACCTCGCACCTTTCTATGATTATGACCAAGATGGATTTTACAATGCACAGAATGGTGACTACCCATGGTATGATTTCTTGAGAGAAGTGAATTGCGCCTCCAGAAAAAGAGAAGACATCGTTCCTTTGTTCGGTGATGAGACTTTTTATTGGATTTTTAATGACAAAGGAAATGCTCATACAGAATCACAAGGCCAGCCGATTGGAATGGAAATCAGAGCCCAGGCTTTTGCTTTCACTTCTAATGATGAGATCAATAACATGACATTCTATAACTATGTATTGATCAATCAAGGTACCCAAACATTGACGGATACTTATTTCGGATCATGGGTAGATGCCGATTTAGGAACTTCTGTGGATGATTATGTGGGTTGTGACGTAAAAAGAGGATTGGGATATTGCTACAATGGAGATGCTTTTGATCAACCCACATCGTCTTCATTTGGTTATGGCCTGAATCCACCCGCCGTGGGAGTTGACTTTTTCGAGGGTCCTTATCAAGATGAAGATTTAATCGATAATCCATTGACATCAGATATCATCAATGCCACAGATTCTTCAGGTATTCCATACAAAGGTTTGGGAATTGGATATGGTGATGGTGTGGCGGATAATGAGCGTTTTGGTATGCGTCGTTTTGTATATTATAACAACAACTTAAATCCAATAAATGGGGAACCTCAGGTAGCGGCGCATTTCTATAACTACATGAAAGGGATTTGGAAGAATGGTGCTGAAATGTTGTACGGCGGTAACGGGGTAAGTGGAAACGGCGTATTAACGGGAGTTCCGGCGCAGTATATGTTTCCAGACGATACGGATCCTTACAATTGGGGTACTTTTGGTGTAAGTGTTCCACCATGGACTGAGGAAAGCAGTGGAAACGTGGCTGCGGATCGTCGTTTTATCCAATCAGCAGGTCCTTTTACTCTTGAGCCCGGAGATTACAATAATATTACAATGGGAGTTGTTTGGGCCCGTGCTACGGGTGGTGAACCGTTTGAATCTGTGAAATTGTTGCGTCAATATGATGACAAAGCACAGGCTTTATTTGATAATTGTTTTGAACTGATCTCAGGTCCAGATGCACCGGATGTCACAGTGCGTGAATTAGATCGCGAGGTGATTTTGATGTTGTCTAACGATAATATTGTGAGCACCAATTACAACGAAGCTTATGGCCCGCAGCAAGGAGGTTTTGACCCCAGTATCCCAGAGGAATTGGCCGATGGAACGCAATTGGATACCGTTGCGAGATCGTATAAATTTGAAGGTTACTTGGTGTATCAATTGGCCAATGCGGAAGTAAAGGCCAATGATTTGGGAGACATTGCCAAAGCGAGATTGATTGCCCAATGTGATATTGAAAACGAAGTGGCTAATATTGTCAACTTTAACCGTGATCCTATTTCTGGTTATATCGTTCCTGAGCTGAAAGTGCAGGGGGCTAATGAAGGCATTCAGCGTTCCTATCAAGTGACGACAGACGCCTTTGCGCAAGGAGACAATCGATTGATCAATCACAAGACCTATTATTTCATGGTTTTGGCCTATGGATACAACAATTATCGGCCTTATGACGTAGGGGCTGAGGCGGGTCAAGATGAAGCGTTTTTGGCCTCTCGTAAGGCAGCCATTGGAGAGATTCCTGTAATTGCCACCATCCCCCACAATACACAACCTGCATTTGGTGGTAGCATCTTGAATGCGCAGTACGGAGATGGAGTGGCTTTGACACGCATTGAAGGAAAGGGAAGTGGATTGAATGCGATGACCTTGGATCCAAAGACGGAAGCGGAGATTTTGAATAATATCAATGCTTCTGAGTGTACTTATTTGCCCGGCATGGGTCCAGTAGATGTGAAGGTGGTTGACCCACTGGCCTTGCCCGCAGCTGATTTTGAGTTGCGCTTGACAGCAACAGACAACACAGAAGCATCTCCCGACTCGATGGCTTGGGAATTGCGCAACCTCACAACCGGTGAAGTAATCACCTCTTCTCATAGCTTCCGCTTGGGCAGTGAAGATATCTTGTTGGATTATGGATTGAGCATCAATTGGAGTCAATACGAGTTTTTGAAAGA
>Ga0169931_10002646_pt1 | contig 28999 bp, 19 predicted proteins | sample Kivu_15m_20L_FD_129675 | JGI IMG/M metagenome (GOLD analysis project Ga0169931, IMG submission 129675) | Freshwater microbial communities from Lake Kivu, Western Province, Rwanda to study Microbial Dark Matter (Phase II) - Kivu_15m_20L... | ecosystem: Environmental > Aquatic > Freshwater > Lake...
AGCTACATTTACTAAGCCTGTAGATAGTGCTGCTGGAACTGTTTCAACATCGAAGGTTATAGTTTCGGGTCAAGCAACATTTACTAAGCCTGTAGATAGTGCTGTTGGAACTGTTTCTACATCAAAGGTTATAGTTTCGAGTCAAGCAACATTTACTAAGCCTGTATATAATGCTGTTGGAACTGTTTCTACATCGAAGGTTACAACTCTAAATCAAGCCACATTTACTAAGCCTGTAGACAGTGCTGCTGGAACTGTTTCGACATCAAAGGTTATAGTTTCGAGTCAAGCAACATTTACTAAGCCTGTATATAATGCTGTTGGAACTGTTTCTACATCGAAGGTTATAGCTTCGAGTCAAGTTGCATTTACTAAGCCCGCAAGCACTAACACTGCAAATGTTTCTACATCGAAGGTTATAGTTTCAAGTCAAGCTACATTTACTAAGCCTGTAGATAGTGCTGTTGGAACTGTTTCGACATCGAAGGTTATAGTTTCGAGTCAGGCTACATTTACTAAGCCTGTATATAATGCTGTTGGAACTGTTTCTACATCTAAGGTTACAACTCTAAATCAAGCCACATTTACTAAGCCTGTAGATAATGCTGCTGGAACTGTTTCGACATCGAAGGTTATAGTTTCAAGTCAGGCTACATTTACTAAGCCTGTATATAATGCTGTTGGAACTGTTTCTACATCGAAGGTTACAACTCTAAATCAAGCCACATTTACTAAGCCTGCATATAATGCTGTTGGAACTGTTTCTACATCGAAGGTTACAACTCTAAATCAAGCCACATTTACTAAGCCTGTAGACAGTGCTACTGGAACTGTTTCGACATCAAAGGTTATAGTTTCGGGTCAGGCTACATTTACTAAGCCTGTATATAATGCTGTTGGAACTGTTTCTACATCGAAGGTTATAGCTTCGAGTCAAGCTGCATTTACTAAGCCTGCAAGCACTAACACTGCAAATGTTTCTACATCGAAGGTTATAGTTTCGGGTCAGGCTACATTTACTAAGCCTGTAGATAGTGCTGCTGGAACTGTTTCGACATCGAAGGTTATAGTTTCAAGTCAAGCTACATTTACTAAGCCTGTAGATAGTGCTGTTGGAACTGTTTCGACATCGAAGGTTATAGTTTCGGGTCAGGCTACATTTTCTAAGCCTGTAGATAGTGCTGTTGGAACTGTTTCGACATCGAAGGTTATAGCTTCTGGTCAAGCTACATTTACTAAACCTGTAAGCAGTAACACTGCAAATGTTTCTACATCGAAGGTTATAGCTTCTGGTCAAGCTACATCTACTAAGCCTGTATATAATGCTGTTGGAACTGTTTCTACATCGAAGGTTACAACTCTAAATCAAGCCACATTTACTAAGCCTGTAGATAGTGCTGCTGGAAATATTTCTATATCAAAGGTTATAGCTTCGGGTCAAGCTGCATTTACTAAGCCTGTATATAATGCTGTTGGAGCTGTTTCTACATCGAAGGTTATAGCTTCGGGTCAAACTACATTTACTAAGCCTACAAGCACTAACACTGCAAATGTTTCTACATCGAAGGTTATAGCTTCTGGTCAAGCTACATTTACTAAGCCTGTAGATAGTGCTTTAGGAATATTAAATATATCTAGAATGGTTGCTTCTGGTCAAGCCACATTTAATAAACCTATAGATAATGCTGTTGGAAATGTTTCTATATCAAAAATTACAATTTCTAGTCAAGCAAAATCCATAACAGTTTCAAGAGGATCTGCGGATATAAAGATATCTAACATAAAAATATCTGGACAGGGACAGGTTTACAATATAACTCCAATTAGTTATTCAAGAACTTTTACATTCGGGAAATATCATATGACTACTTTAATAGAAAATAACCTAAAAATGTATTATGATTGGTCATTTTTGACCATAGGGGGATGGGTAGATGTTTCTATACCAACTAATCAAATTACTAATTTTGATTTAAGCAGATTACAACCTGTTGATGATCCGCATTATGATTTTGGTCAAGTTTGGGAAGCCCCACGAAGAGATTTTGTTTATGAAAAAAATATAGATTATTTAGACTACTATAAAAATATTAGAAATCCTTTTATTATAACAAATCCATATGTCAATTCTTCTCCTGTTACTAATGGTTATCATATAAATTATCCGTTTGGTCAAATAATTTTTGATAATCCCCTAGATATAAATTCAATAGTTCAACTTCAATATTCTTATAGGAATATACAAATTCAAAAAGCTGGAGATTTACCATGGTGGGATCAATTACAATTTTATGCGGCAGGTTTTGATAATGAAGCATTAAACAAAATAAGAAACGGAGAATGGTCTATTTTTGGTCAGAAATTTCAATTGCCCATGATTGTTATAGAAACTTCTTCTGCAAATTCTAGAGGTTGGGAATTAGGAACTTACAACAGAAAAGCAATAAGAAAAGTAAATTTTCATATATATTCTGAAAATATATTTGAAAGAAATAATTTAATGGATATTATGAATTTACAATCAGATGTTAGAATTCCATTTTTAGATATTAATGAAATTTCAAAGAATAATGATTTTCAATTAAATCATAGAGGTGAATTATTAAATAATTTACAATATCCAGACTTAGTAGAAAAATATAGATATAGAATATGCCATATGAAAAATTCTACAATAACAAATATATCAAGAATAAATCCCCTTTTATATAGCGCAACTGTCCAAACAAATATGGATGTTATTCTATGATGGTGTATAATAAAAAAGGAATTTTATCTTATTATATATATATAATATACGGAGAATTTTAAAAATGCCAAATAATAGAATATTTTATCCTGTTCATACAGTCGCAATGAAACCCATGGAGACTGCTAATAATAATTTAATTTTTGATTATGCAGATAGTATTCATGGTGTTCAAACTATGTCTATGACTACAGACTTTAGTTTGGAACAAACTAATGAATTAGGTACACAAACAATTTATGCAAACGTAGAAGGTGTACCAAATGTTTCTGTTGATATTACTAAAGTATTAGATGGTTGGCCCACTCCATATTTATTAGCTACACAGGCAACTAATGCCCCTACGCTTATTGCTAGATCAAAACCAAGGTGTGTTATAGGTGCCGCTGTTTATGATGATACCTTTACAAATTCAAGTGGAACAGCAGGTCTTGTAAGTGTTTGCGTTATTTCTGGAGCATATGTGGATTCTGTAAATTATAGTTTTGGAACCGATGGAAATTTTACTGAACAAACTACTTATGTCGCAAATGATAAAATATGGTGGAGATATGAAGGAGCTACTTATAAATTTGCTAGTGGTGTAAATACAGATGCAAAACCAATCCCCGCACCAACATGGGGTGCCGGTATACCAAATGTTGACGCTCCAAAATCTATTAGAGGTATTGCGATTTCTGATGATTTTAATTTTGATTTACCAACAGGAACTTTAACAGCAGATGTAAATGGAGCAGTTAATCATCCAGATTGTACTGTATTACCAACAGATATTGCTGGAATTAGTGCTTCTGGAACCAACGCTTTGGTTTCTGGAGCATATTCTGCTCACGTTTCTAATTTTACCGCATCTGTAAGTTTATCTCGTGAAGACTTGAATGAATTAGGTCGAAAGGGGCCTTATTTCAGAGCGGCAACATTCCCTGTTGAAGTAACTTCGGAAATTACTGCCATAGCCACTGAAGGAGATTTAATATCTGCTTTAGAGAATGGTATTTTTGGTACAGGCGTAGATAGATGCGCTTCTCCTTCGGTTAATACTAAAGACAGAACAATTAGAGTAGTTTTGTGCGAAGGGCTAAGATTATATCTTGGGGTTAAAAATAGACTTCAAAGTGTTGGATATAGTGGTGGTGATGCCGAAGGGGGCAATGTAGAAATTAGTTATTCTTATACAAATTTCAATGATTTCACGGTAATGCATTATGGAGATCCTCATTTTACTGGTGCTTTAACAAGCGCAAATCCTGTAGGACCATCATTTAATTGGAATGATAGATTCACTTACTTAAAAGCTTAAGAGGCTCCTTAAAAAGATATTAAAATAGGGGGTTTATCCCAATAAGCCCCCTCCTTACTTCTCTGGACGGATTAAAAGGATGGATATTGAAAATAAAAAAGAATTAATAGATAGGATACGTTCTGGATATGTTATATTAAAAGATTACATTATAGATATACCTTCTCCTCGTATTTTAAACGAAGCTAATAATCTTTATCTTGAATTTCTTCATGAAAATAGATTTGAAGATATTCTAGATAATGATTCTCTAGATTTTCTTTTGCTAAAAAATGGCATTATATCTGTTTTTGATCAAAATAAATTAAAAGAAATACCCAAAAAAATAGATAATGCTAAATTACAATTATTTAAAGATTTTATGCTACCATCTAAAAGAAAATATATTAAACAAGAAATTGAAAATTTAAGAAAAGAACAAAATCTTATATATAATAAAAGATATCCTTTTGAAAAATATACTATAGAATATTTAGCAGAAAAAATTAGAAATCGCCATATATTTTCAAATGTTGTTTTAAATAAAAAATATAAAAAGATAAAAATTAAAAGTTGTTATATAGATTTTGTTATAAATAAATTTAATGAAGATTATATATCTATTACAGAATATAGACAGTTAGCAAGAAATTCAGAATGGACAAATATTTGGTATATTTTTAAAAATAAAAGTTTTAGAAAAATAGGAATTGAACAACAAAATTTAATTTCATATACTAAACTTTATGAAAATGTAAATAAACATCCAGAACGCCCAGATGAAATGATAATTCAAGACGATGATGCATTAGATGGTTGGTTGATTGATATAAATAATAAAAACAAAGAAAAGGAGAAATCTAACAATAGTCAAAAAAATAAAAAAGATCATAATGAACATTTTATTATAGCTAATGACGAAGAAGATATAAAAAGTATTATAGGAATGAATGATACAACAGGAAAAATAATTCAAAAGAAGATACATAAAATGACCCAACAAACAGGATTTGCAAATGAGCTTCATATTCAAGAAATAGCCCAAAATGCAAAAATAATTCATAGATAAGGAATGTAAAAATGCACGAAGATGAGTTTAAAAAGAATCAAAAAATAGTAGAAGAAAGAAAAAAGGCCAATAATCTTAGAAAAAAAATGTATGCTAAAAATAGATTAGAGCATAATATAACAAAGAAAATTAGGACAACAATGATTGGGGCCTTATCTAGTTTTGAAGAAACATTTGGCTATTTATGGGGAATAGATTTAGATGAAGAAGAATTAAGCCCAAATCATATTAAATTTAGGAATCTTTGGGAAAATACAAGACGGGAAATATTGAATAAAGGAAACATGCAAATTAGGGCCGCTCAAGATGAAATATCAGAATATGATACTGAGTGGAGCATGTATAAAATAGATTTTATAAGAAAGGAAAACTAAAATGAAAAATAGTAATAATATTTTTGAAGCAAAAAACATAGATGGGGAAAAAGTTAAAATAGAAATTATAAATGCCAGCGATCAAGCTTTAGTTGAAGCGGGTAAAATTTATAGTAAAACATTTGCAGATTGCCTAAAAGCTGGTGGTTTATTAAGAAAAAAGTTATCGGAAGAACTTAAAAAGCAAGGACTTTGGGATGATGAAAAGCAATCTAGATTGGATGAACTTCAAAAAATTATAGTTGATAAAGAATATAAATTGCATAAGGGAAAAATTAAGCTTTCAGAAGCTAAACAACTCGCTTTATCAATAAAAAAAGATAGAGAAGAACAAACAATATTACTTTCTGCTTTTAATGAATATGATAATAATACAGTTGAGGGACAAGCAGATAATGCAAAATTTAATTTCTTAGTTTATAGTTGTACGGTGTATAATGAAACTAAGGAAAAATATTTTAAAAGCTATCAGGAATTTCTTACATATAAAGATCCTATAGCTCTTTTGGCAGCAACAAGATACGCTAAGCAATATTATGGTTTAACTGAAAATTTTGAAAGTACCTTACCAGAAAACAAATTTTTAAAGAAGTTTAAGTTTATTAATGATAAATTAGAACTTATTGATTCTGAGGGCAATTTAGTTGATGAAGAAGGTCACAAAATTGATAAAGAAGGTTCTAGAGTTGATGAAGACGGAAACAAATTAGATGTATGCGGGTATAAGAGAACAAAAACTGGTGAATTTGCAGATGAGTCTGAACCATTTTTAGACGAAGATGGAAAACCAATCTTGGTGGATAGCAAAAAGGATAGTACCTAATAAATTCAATTATTATAATTATATTTTTTAGGGGGATCACTTGGCCGCTTTTAATTTAACAGCCAACATTAATGCTAGATTAAATACAGCTAATGTTAGAGCTATAGCTAATCAGCTTCGTAATCAATTAAGTATTGATGCTAAAGTAAATTTAGTTGTGCCAAGTGCCACCTCTAATAATATTAGTAGTTTAACTAAATCATTTAAAGTATTTAATAGAGAATTAATAGAAGTTACTAAAAATTCAAAAAATGTTCAAACTGCCCTTAATTCTTTAGCTAGTGCTTTTCAAAATGTAAATAATCAATTAGCTACTAATGTAAAGACTCAAAAAGCCCTAAATAATTTAAATAATTTGGGCAATGCAGCAAAAAATGCAACCAACCAAATGGAACAATTTGGTAAGCAAGCAGGATTAGCTTTTAGGCGTTTTGCTGGTTTTACCGTAGCTACAGGAGCTATAGGAGGATTAATAGCTTCTTTTACTTCTGCTGTAAGAGAAGCTATTAGTTTTCAAGATCAATTAGTTAGAATCTCTCAAGTTAGTAGAAAAAGTTTGAGTTCTTTAAGCGGACTTGCAAAAGAAATATCTAGACTATCTATAACTTTGGGTGTTTCTTCTAATTCTTTGTTGGAAGTTTCTCAAATATTAGTACAGGCAGGTTTATCCGCTAGAGATACACAAATAGCTCTTGAAGCATTGGCCAAGACCTCTCTTGCCCCTACTTTCGGAGATATTAAAGAAACAACAGAAGGGGCTATTGCTGTATTAGCACAATTTGGTTTAAAAGCTAAAGATTTAGAAAAGGCACTTAGCTCTATTAATGCGGTTTCTGCTGCTTTTGCGGTTGAATCTGATGATATCATAGCGGCAGTTAAGAGGTCTGGAGCGGCTTTTGCTGCTACTTCAGAAGGTGTTGTTTCAGGTATTGATGCTTTAAATCAATTTATTGCTGTATTTACTTCTGTTAGAGCTACTACTAGAGAAAGCGCAGAAACCATTTCTACTGGTTTAAGAACTATTTTCACAAGAATTCAAAGACCCGAAACTATTCAATTTTTGAAAACTCTTGGTATTAATTTACAGGATTTAGAAGGTAAATTTGTTGGGCCTTTTGAAGCTGTTACTAGACTGTCTGAAGGATTAGCCAGGCTCGACGCAAGAGATCCTTTATTTGCCTCTGTAGTGGAGGAGCTTGGCGGATTTCGTCAAGTAGGAAAAGTTATTCCATTATTAGCTCAACAACAACTTAGACTGAGAGCATTGGCTGTTGCTCAAGCTTCTTATAATTCTTTAACTGAAGATGCCGCAATAGCACAACAATCTTGGTTAGTGCAAATAACTAAGGTTAAAGAAGAATTTATTACTTTAATTAGGGAAATATCTGAAACTGAAACTTTTAAAGCAATTATTAATTTAACTCTTGATATGGCAAGGGCTTTTATTCAAGTTGCTGATTCAATCAAGCCCATTATACCTTTGCTTGCGGCTTTTGGAGCAGTTAAAGGTACTCAAGCATTGTTTGCATTTAGTAAAGGTTTATTTGGAAAAGGAGGAATTAGATTTCATGATGGTGGATATGTAGGAAGACAAAGATATGCTTCTGGTGGAGACGTAAGAGCAAGAGGTTTAGTTCCTGGCGGAAAAGGAAATGTAGACGATTATCCTGCTACATTACAAGAGGGAGAATTTGTTATTAGAAGAAAAGCTGTAGATGCTATTGGAAAAGGAAATCTTGATAAGATGAATAAAAGTGGTAGATTAGGATTTAACGGAGGTGGCGAAGTATATGGGCCTTATAGTCTCAAATTAGCATCACTAAATGAACAAGATAAAGATGAATTTGATAAAATTAGTGAACCTGGACTTATAGATGTTTTAGTAGGAACTTCTAATAACTTTTTACCTGAAGCTGATGTACAAGAAGCAAAAGCTTTACAAGCACTTAAAGGATCTAATTATCAAGGAATTATGGGATCATTATTTGAAGCTGTTTTAAATCTTACAAATGATCATAAATTATTTAACCCAGAACAAGATCCAAATAGACCTTTTGATTTTGATAAAGGATTTTCTGGAAATCTTGCTGAAAAATTTGAACAATTAAAAGGTATAAATTATATTGATGCTAAGTATTCTAAACAAGCAGCTTCTAGAAAAGCAGATATGAGGAAAAAAATAATTAACCAAGCAGCATTAGAGAAAAAAAATAAGAAGGTTTCTGGTGGCATTCTTACTAAGAAGGAAATTGGCGCAGCTATATTTACTCCTTTCTTGCCTTCTAATCAGCAACCTTTAACAATAGATCAATTTACTCAAGCAGATGTAGACAAAAAATATAATAGATTAATAGGACTTAAAACACCTGGAGATGGAGAAGAAGGAAAAACAACAACAAGAAAAGGAAGAAAACCAAGTGAGGAAAAAGTAGCAGCAGCAAAATTTTTAAATTCACTTATAGGGAAAACATCAATAACACCAGAAGAAGAAAAAGAGGCAGATAAAGCATTAATAGCATATGGAATAGGCAGTGGAAAAATTAGAGGAAATATAATATCAAATCTTGCGATCAGAAAAAAGACTTTTAATTCAGGTGGAAAAGTTCCCGCTTTATTAACTCGCGGTGAATATGTTATTAATCGCAATGCCGCCAGATCTATAGGATATGGAAATTTAAATAAATTAAATTATGCAGATAAATATAATTTAGGTGGAATTGTAAGGAATAGACATAATCTTGGAGGAATTGTAAGACAAAGATATGGATTTGGTTCTCTTGTAACGCGAGGATTAAAAAAATTAGATCCTAGAAGGAGAGCAAGATTACAATCAGCACAAACCCTAAGAGAATATAAAGCTTCACCACAAGCGGCAGAAAATGCTATGACTCCTGCTGCACGAATGTTTCGAGCATCTAATACTTCTACTTCTAGTACATCTATTGATGATCAAATACAGGTTCGTAGTCGTGGTATATCTGGCAGTGCAGATGGACAAACTAATGCTATATTACAAAAAATAGAGGACAATACATCGAAAACAGCGAATAATACTAACACTGGACAAGGTGGTGACGCTGGTGGTAATTTTGGTCTTATTTCAGAGGCAATTGAACAATTTAAGAAAGGCAGCGCAGGAGGAGGTTTGAAAGGATTTGGTAAAGGTGTTAAAGGGGCCTTGAAAGTAGGAGCTAAAGGTCTAAGTGGTTTTGGGGGTCTTGGAATAGGAATAGCTGGACAAGCGTTAGGAGATTTTGTTGGAGGAAAAACAGGAGGTGCAATATCGGGGGCTACTTCGGGTGCTGCGATAGGAGCGCAGTTTGCAGGACCATACGGCGCGGCAGCAGGGGCATTAATAGGAGGGGCAGGAGGATTTCTTGGTGCCGCCCAAGAACAAAGAGTACAAGCACAAAGAGTAAAATCCGAACAAGCACAAAAAGCATCAGACCAAATACAAGAAACAGGTTTGAAAGATTTTGAAAAAACCGGAGATATAAAAAATCTAAATGCGATATTTAAAAGTTTAGGAAATTCAACTGAAGAATTATTAAAATTAAAACAGGAAGAATCAAAAAGTTTACTATCTGTTATTCCTGGTTATGATAAAGCTAAAAATGCTATATTGTCTTTAGTAGACGGCGTCGCGGGTACAAGTTTTAATAAATTTAGCAATCAAGAAAATCGTGAAACAGGGCAGCTTTTAAAAGAAAGAACAGCGCCTGCCGCTGAAGTTGCGACAAAGGCGATTGCTGAAAAAATAGCCCGAGGGCAAACTCTTAATCAAGCTACTAAAGGTATAGACCAAGACACAAAACGGGCACTAGTATTACAATATGGGGGTGCAAACGCAGAGCGAGAAATAGGAAGAATACGAAACGAGAGGGTAAAAGCCCAAAGTTTAGGGAATGCAGGTAAAGTTGCTGAATTGGATCAAGAGGAAGCACGAATAATAGAGTCGAACTATAAAAGTGTTGCAGCGGCTAGGCTTCAAGAAGAAGCTGCAATCAAAAAACAAGAATTATCTATGCAAGCGTTGTTAATTCAAATTTCTCGCATGGATTCAGCACTAGATACATTAGGCGATTCTTTGGATAAAAGTTCTAATGCTGGACAAGAATTTGCAAAGAAAAATGCAGCACTATTAAGTGGGGATTTAATATCATCGGCTAGAGATACTGATTTTAGTGCTAGAGGCATCAGCAATAAAGAAAGAGGCGAGGCGGCGCGTAGTTTATTGAGGGATCGTGGGGTAAATCCTAATAATCCAGGGATAAATTCATTGCTTAGTATTGCGGATAATGCAAGCACTGCGATGGTCGCTGTTCCTGATATATTAAGAGGCATTGCACAAAGACCAGGGATTTTAGGAGGAAAAGACGATGTTAAAGCGAACACTATTGCAAATAGAATAATTAGTGATGAACGGCTTCAAGGATTGCCCGACTTCGTTAGAGAAGAAATTAACTCAAAAATACAATCTGGTTTATCAGAAGCAGGCCAGAATAGGCAGGCGGGACAAACATTGCCTGAATACCTTTCTAGTGGCCAAGCAGAAAAGGATACAGAAGAAGTATTTAAAAAATATCTTGCGACTTTTGAAAAATTAAATGCCGCTCAAAATCGAGCCATTACAACTTATGAAACAAGCTTAGATCAATTTGCTGCTTTGCAAGATAAAGCAAATCAAGAATTTGATAAACAGCAACAAATGAGAATAAGCAGTGAAAATGCTTTAACTGAAACTTATAGACCTTTAACTGATGAAGAAAAATTCAGGGGAACACGGATAAGTAGAGAACAACTGGCACTAAGGGCCGGAGTTACTAACCCTGGATTTGGTATAGGAGCAAGCTATACTGGACCAATACCCATAACAAATGATGTTCGTGCTATTCAAGAAAGAAGAGCAGTTATAAAAAAGCAAGCAAGTGAAGTAACAGAAGCACAAAAGACAGCATCGGGCACTGAAGCAGCTGCCCTTTCAGAACAAGCAAAACTTTTACAGCAACAAGACAAAGCTGCCTTGGCTCTTTTACAAGATATAGCAAATAACACTCAAGCGGCTGATGCCGCTTTGCAAAAAATAAGATCAATCGAAGAAGCTAAAAAAACGGTTGCATCTTCGCTTAGATCTGCTTTAGAAGGAGGGCCAGAAGCATTGGCTCAACTAGAAGAAGACGCAAGGAATGCTAGTTATGAGGATGCAGGAGTATCATTGAGTGGAGAACAATTAGCATCAGCAGCGAGAGGACAACAGAGGAGATTTGACGTTATGAGGGCAACAGGACAAACAAATATGACACAGGAGCAATTTGAGGCCAAACGAGATAATAGATTACTCCAAAGGGCAGATGCCCAAGGCATCGCTAGTATTTTGGGAGTAAATAATTTAGGCAGTCTTACACAAGGAACACCTAATGAGGCACAAAGAATAGCAGAAAGACAATATGGTCAGGCAACAGGACTTCAGCTAGAAGCTCAAGGCGCATTGGGTGATGCAGAGCAAGAAAGAGCAAATACTTTTTTAGAGGATGCAAGGAGACAATACGCAGAGCAACAAAAAGCTATAAACGAGAGTTTAGCTAATTTTGAAAATAATTTTAGACAAGGGGTTGACGACATGGGAAAACATGCGGAAAATTTCCCAAAATCAATAGAAATAAATTTTTCCGCCCCAATAGACGTAAATGTAGCAGGTTTAGACGGCTTACGAAACACAGAAGAGGGTTTGAGAACTATCATAACGGAAATGCTAGATTACGAATTAAGAAGGAGATTAACTCCAGAACAAAACATGGAGGGTGGTTCTTCTCCAAGACCCGCTGGTAGACCAACAACACCACAAGGTAGAGCAAGATAATGTCTAATTTAACCAATATAACATATGGTACTTATGATTTCCAAAGGGACTTTGGACCTGTTCCTTTATTAGATATATCAAAAACCATAAACCATAATGAAGCTGGAGAAATTATAAACTGTTTATATTCAGTAAGCATTAAAGGGGAAATCAATTTAATTCCTTCAGGAATTGTTGGATATGCGAATGTTGGTCAAAGACAAAACTTATTGATAAGTGGTTTCTCTCAAGATTATCAGGATTTTGAAGTTAAATGTGGAAATATAACATTAATAAAACAAAAACCTATGATTAAATCTATAACATTTTCTCCAAGTACTGATAATTGGTCAGAAACAGCAGATTATAGTATAGAATTAGAATGGTATGGGGAAGAACTATATAATAGCAATTATTCTTTAGATACCGCTTCTGAAACTTGGGATTTAGCACTAGATACCCAATCAAAATATTATAGTTTAAATTTACCAAATAATACTGGTGATAATAATATGTATTTATTTTCACTTAGTCATAATGTTTCCGCAAAAGGATCTAAAAAAGCAAATCAAATACCTTGGCAAGAAGCAAGAAGGTGGGTGGTAAGCAGACTTGGATTTCAAACAGGAGAAGTAAGTAGCTCTGGAGTTTTTAATTTAAATGCTATTAGTTTTAGTGGATGGAATCATTCTAGGACACAACAAAAATCTGAACAAGAGGGTACGTTTGGAGTACAAGAAACTTGGTTAGTTGCTAATACAGGATTGCAAAATAATGCCGGTGCTGCTATAGAAGATTTTACCACAAGTATTTCTTATGATATTCAAGAAGATTTAACAAGTGTTTCAATAAATGGATCAGTACAGGGTTTAGAACAAGTTTCTTATGGTAGTAGCCCAACTGGTTATAGTATTTTAAGAAGCACTTATGAAAATGCTTCTGGTTATTGGTTAAATATAAAACCAAAATTATGGGGAAGAGCTTGTGCATTATCTGAAAATTATAATTTAAATCCTATTCCTTTAAATTATAATATTGGATATAATCCTACTAAGGGAAGTATAAGTTATACATATAGTTTTAATGATAGACCATGTAATTTAGTTACTGGTTCATTATCTGAATCAATAACAGTAAATGATACTAATCCAGTTGATGTTTTTGCAGAAGTAGTAATACTAGGAAGAAAAAAGGGACCAATTTTACAAAGTCAAGGAACAGTAACATCTAGTAAAAGAAATGTTAATATAGAAGTAACTTTTCCTAAAGCTACAGTATGTTCAGTTACTGGAGCGGTTCTTCAGAAACCAACATCTGAAGTAAATGTAATATTATGTGAATTATATAAACAAATTTCTGGAGTGGGTGTTCAGATATATAAAAATAATGATAGTGAATCATGGGATTTTAAAAAGGGAAAATATTCAAGAAATGTAGAATGGACATATGTGCCTTGCACTGGTCAACCTCCCAATACTTCTTTTTGCTAATAAAGGAATCTAAATGTCTTGTCCGAATATTGAAATTGAACAAACATTATTTTTAGGATGTAGTATTGTTTCTTTTAATGTTTCTGCGGGACTCAACGAGCAGAGTACAGAACTTACTGTTGATTTAGTAAAAGATCCATGTCCAGGGCAAAAGGTTTATTGGGATTCTTTATTAGTTAAAAATACAGTAAATATCGCAGATCCAGGTTTTATTGGTGAATTATATGATATTATAGGTGTTCCTGCTTATTTTCGTTTTAACGATTTTGAGTTTTGTGGTATAATTCAAAATTGGGAATCAACTAATGAAGGAGACAAATATCAAGTAAAACTTTCTTCTCCAACTAAAATCTTACAAGATACACAAATTATACTTTCTGATTATGCAGGAAAAGTTACTGCTCAATTTGGACAAGTTGCACTAAGTCCTTATAATATAATAAATGTATATGGCTTTAGAGAATCTATAATTGGAAATGGAAATAGTGCTTCTGCGCCGGAAATTGTTCAAGATGGTTCTGATGGTGTTTATAGACCTATTAATCAGGCCACTCTCGCGGGAACTGATGGTACTATTTTTGGTAGTTCTGCTCAAGGTTTTGGAGGATCTTATAAAAATAATAATGGAATGTTATGGAGTAGAATAAAAGAATCATTAAATTACTTAATAAATTCTTACCCAAAACAAGCAGGTAATTTATTTTCTCCCTATGGAAGAATAGTACATAAAGGAATTAATATTGGGAACAATCTGAGTTGTGGTTTATTGTCTTTTGATTTTACACAAAATATAGTTGAAAATTCTGCAATAGTATATAATAAACCTTTAAATGAATATCTTATAGATATATCTGAGTTACCAGCAGTTCCAAATGATTATAGATTTAATCAATCATCTATTTCAATTTTAGAAATAATTTCACAAATTTGCGAAGATACAGGACATGAATTTTTTATAGAGTTGCTCCCTACTAAATATTATTTTAACCAGCAACAATATCAAATAATAAAATTTATAAAAATCAGAACAATAAATAGAACCGTTACTCCAAAATTTGGAGAAATAAAACTTTTTGTTACAGATGCACAAAATAGTGGAATTTACAAGGGAAGTAGTTATGGAAGAGAATTAAAAAATGATAATACAACTAAAATTATAATAGGAGGAAATAAAGAAAGCGTTTATCAGGCACATCAATATATTAATTCAAATGATAATAATATTGAGGATGATATTATTTTACCATTTTTTGGTACTCATCCTAATGGAGATATGATTGTTCCATATCTTGATGCTTCTGGTTATTGGGAATTTGAATATCCTACCGATTCTCTTGAAAAATCATTAGAATTAGCTGGTTTTGTAGGCAATGTGGCAATTATTAATGAAAAAGAATTACAAGCTTCTGCTGATTTTAGCATTTGGAATACTTATATCAAGCAAAATCAAACAGATACTTGGGCGGCGACTTATCTTGAGCCTTTTACGCCTGCCTCGACTGGAGATATCTTTGTAGGCAATGATACTTCTAAGGTTCCTAGTGGTCTTTCTTTTGAAAATTATTTGCCTTATCTAATTAATCCAAGCTATTCTTGTCAAAGAGCAACCGCATATTGGTCAAAGAGTGGATCTCCCACAAGCGAAAAGGAAACCGGAACCGGGGCTGGAGATGAAAAATATAGAAGTATGAGGCAAAAGTATAGCGACATATGTGCGTCCTTCTTAAATTACAGCGGAAATGAATTGTCAGAAATTAATCGTTCAGCAAGAGACTTTCACGTTTTAACTATGAGTAAGAAGGATCTAAATGAAAAAGTAAACTATGAGGCAGAATTAAATAAGATATTAAAAGATGATAGCCAAAAAATATTTCAATTTGTTAGTTCTTTAGCCGATGAATATTATGGCAAAAAATTTGCAGTAAGAGTTCCTAACACTTCTGCTTTCTTAGATCCTACAAGTAATCAAATTATGTATAGTGAACAACCTTCACAAGACGGAGGTTGGACAGAAAAACCATTTGTTCTAGGATTACCAATAGGTGGAGTTGAAATTGATGTTTTCAGAAATCAATCAAATAAAATAGAAACATTTGTTGCTTTTACTGGACAAGGTAAAATAGATACTTCTGAATTAAATAATGATGATTATGTTACATATAATAATAATTTATATGTTAGGGGAAACGTAGATTCTGAATATGTATTCCATAATGTGCAAACACAACAATATCCTAGAGCGATAGTAGATATTCCTTCTCCTGTTACATTATCTATAGGATCTGGATTAGAAAATTTTTCTAGACAGCAAAATTTAATTTTGGGATTATCCCAAATGGTTGCAGAAGGCACAGATTTTCAGGGACAAATAAACGACACACCTCTCTTTTCAGGCTTCAGAGGATCAGTTGATAGAGGGCCCGTTACGGGTTATGGACCGGGTCTTACCTGGAAACAAAAATTAGAATTACAACTAGAATATGCCTATAAAGGAACAGCAGGAAAAAGTATAGGGGGACTAAGACATCCTAGAGCGGTCTTTCCAAGCGCAGCAGCTTTTGGAATAAAAAGTCTGGTAAATACTTATGGGCCTTGGATAGAAATGGGACCGCCTGGAGGAATTTCAATAGAAAAAAATGAAGGTCTTGTTCCTTGGGAGTATGGAAGTTATACCAATATGAATATTGCTGCTCTGGAATTAGCTAAAGCAGCAGTTACTAATGCTCAAGCAACAGAACAAGGCACCGTCGAGGTTTTTGGGTTTCCAAATAGACCTATTTTTGCAGAAATTAATAGACCATTTCAAAATAACTATTTAGTAGAAAATAGAATCGCTTCTGTTAGTGCATTTAATAATTCAGATTTTCTATTTTTTAATAATGGATTTTTAAATTCTGGTCAATTTGGACCTACAATTACAAATGTGACCATAGGAATAAGCGACTCTATTAGCACTACATATAGTTTTAGAACATATACTCCTAGATTTGGAAAATTTTCGCATATGAATGCGGAAAGACTGAAAAAAAATAATATGAATAGAATGCAAATGATAAGAGATATGAGAACTTATCAGACGCAACAAGCCAATTCAAAAAATGCAAGAAATTTATCTTTTAAATCAACGGTAGCAAAAACAAAAAGAGCATTTGACAAAAGAATGTTTGTGGCAAATAGATTTAAAAAATTAGGAACTCCTCATGAATTTTTTGTAGGATCAATATTTCCTTTTGGTATTGAAAATAATATAAGAACAATAATTTCAAATGTTTCTTCTAATGATCTTCAAGACGAAATTGATCAAGAGCATGCTACTAAAGCAATAAGTACTTTTGATTCTCTTATTAGACCAATTTCATTAAAAGGTTCTGGAAAACTTCCAAGACTTATATTGCCATTAGTAAGTCATACTGGAAATTTACAAATTTCTCAAATAGATTTAAATCCTTATGTAAATCCTACTAGAATAGATCCTAGTGGCTTATTATCTAGAAGATATGAATGTAAAGATAGCGGGAATCTTGGTCATGACATAGATATGATTGCAAAATCTAATTATATATCTGGTAATCCAAAATTAGGATTTAATGACAATGACGGTTCCGATTTATCTTTATGGAATAGATCTCCATCAGTAAATCATAATACTGAATCTGGAATAATTTATGATTATAAAGATGATTATCGCACTTTCGCCTTAAGAGGCCCCATATTATTGCAATCTTGGGGTTATGATACAAAAGGATATCCTGTTCCTAATTATGTAGACAAAATGTCAGATACATTAACAGGATATTTTCAATCTACTGGTCTTAGTGGGTCTTTCATGTCTGGATGGCTTAGGAAATCACCAAGTTGGCCAGTAGCCCCTATTGATTTAAGATTAGATAGAAATAGAGGAGTCTGGGTAGGAAGTTCAACGACTGTAGACACTGTATTAATTACAGGTAATGTGCAACCCGCCAATTGGGATTCTAGTGAAAAAAGATTGACTAGAAGATCTGTTAAATGTCTAAGATTGATAGAATCAGACAGTGGCATGATTTATTCAGATACTATTACAGTATATAATCCTTTTGCCACCACGATATCTGTTGCCGCAAATAAGGCCCGCATAGCTACTGTCATTAATGATGTTTTAATGAACATAGATTGCAACGAAATTACTTTTACAGGAATATAAATTTATGTCAAATAGATTTGGATTTTATTCTATATGCCCCTGCTGTAGTATTGGTGGCCCTTTTGATTTCTATGGCAAAGTGTTTAAAGATATAAATATGACGCTTGGAGAAGAGAGTTTTGGCTTACCACAATATAGAGAACCATCAACATATTTTTGTAGATTTGCCAGTGTGTTTCCTAGCATAGAACCTTTATATCATCCCCCGTCTCAATGGTCTTCTGCTCATGTACCTTATAAATCTAATGCTTCTTATATACAATATAAAAAAATATTGAATAAAAACTATAAATTTCTTGGAGGAATATATTCTAGTAGTATTGGGTTTCCCGTTACTAATTTATCTTCCATATATAGTCATGTAGAAGCAGGATCTTCTAACGACAGAGAAAGAGTTTGGAATATTAGAAGGCTATTTTCGCCCATATTTGCTTCTCCAAATCGTATTTTAAACGCAAATTTTACAACAAATGTTTCTAGTGGTTTTAAGTATGAAAATAATATTTTAGAAACTACAGGAACCGGATATTTAACTAATATTACTGGTGGTATTTTATTAAATTATAGTTGGGTTTGTAGTTCGCCAACTTGTACAGGAAGATATTTGTTTCATTTTGCCGCAGAAGCAAAAGATGTTCAATATTTAAAATTGAATATTAAAGAATCTGGTTATTATTATGATGAGCAGGAGGCAGCTTTTGGAAATCCTATTCAATCTTTTAGTAGAACAAGATCAGTACCTATAGATTTAATAAATAAAAGATTTCTTTCAACAGATCAACAAAGTAAAGAACAATTTCCTGGTTATTATCCGTTAGTAGTTCAAGAAGGGCAAGAGGGCACGGTGAGTAAATACCCCGAATTTTTTCTTGATTATACGACAGTAAGCGGAAAAGACATAGTATATTGTATATATGCTCCACTGATACCAATGAGTATACATTCAAATATTTCTATTTGTCCTGTAGATCAATTTGGAGGATCTGTATTAAATGCTAATACTGGACTTAAAATAAATATATATGATATTAATTATTCTATTAATACAAATGACGGAACTTATTCTATTAATGAGGATGGATCATTTAACATACCAGATTTTGATACCTTTGATATTGCTTTAATAGAAGAATCTGAATCAGATCCTAATTTAAGAATAAAAGCATTAGTACCAATGAATAATAAAAATTTTGAATATTTAGTAAGACAAACTAATTTTTGGCTTCCTACTAATTTATGGAATACAGCATTAAGTACTCAAGAAGGACCACAAGTAGTATGTTATCCAAATTATAGTACTACAAATTTATTAATCAATGAGGGGAGATATAGACCATTTCCTAGATATGTTGCCCCATGGTATGGTTTTAACAATCTTTATCTTTTTGATAGTAATAGTCCAACAAATTGGATTATTAAAAATGTTATGTCTGATAGAACGCCTTTCAGTATTACCGATAATGGTTATGCTATAGGTCCAAATAAAATGAGCTTTTTTCGTAATCTTGGTACTCCTTCATTTAATACGGGATTATTACATAAGAATGGATTTTCATTAATTAATGATTTTGATTCTGATGGTTGGTCTGAATTTGGATTTGATTTTGTAGGAGAGTTTTTTGACGAAGATGGAAATGTTAAGGAGAATTATCAGGATGAAAACGGCAATCTTCCTGATATTTTATATTCAGGCATGTCAGCAAGGAAACAAACAGAAATAGGAGCATTGACTTATCCTCAACAATATTTAGACATAAATATTTTATTTTCTGAAGATCAACAATTATATTCTTTTGATTTAGTAGATAATTCAGGTAACATAACAGGAACTGGTTATCTTCCTTTTGAGGATAAATTATATATTTCTACAGGAAATGATCATATGTTTCATACTGATTATTTTACTTTGGAAAATCCTTGTTTAGCATCTCGATTTCATCAAGTAGAAGATGAATTTTCTGGACCATACAAACTTGAGAGATATAATGATGGGGACTATTCAGATATTCTTTATCATGACCCTGAATTCGCATCGGGGTTTTCGTATGTTTGTTCGTCTGCACCAGATCATTATGTGTGTAGTGATGGTGCTATAAAAAGAGGATTATATCAAACCACTGAAGCTAGATTTAATTTAGAAAATAATGCTCCTATAATTCCTCGGTATGTTGTAAAACCAAGATATGATGCTGATTATATTTTTTCAGAAAAAATAGATAGATATCCTGTTTTTTTTGAAGCAGGGCTATATCCACAAAGATCATTTGAAGAAAAAGACGAAGAATGGTATGAAGATGTTTGGATTCCCGGTAACCCGAACTGTCCAGATAAAAAACCAGGAAATGCAGTCTATGTAATTGATGGTACATATTATTTGGATGAATACGTTGATCCCACTTTATCTAATGCTTCATATAAACAAAAAATGAAGACAATATCATTTGATTATGCTATTTATTATGGAAAATATGGATTAAAAAGATTTAAATATCAAGACGGTAACAGATATTATAATATTGGTTATCCAAGTTTTCAGGCCGCTGACTCTGATACGAGTTCTAATTTTCTTTTATATGGATTAGCTGCTACTAATTATTATAAAATTCTTCTTCCATTTCCTCCAGACAGCGAAGCATCATCTCATAATTTGAGCGAATATGGTTCTGATCAATCTAAAGTATTTTTTAAAGCAACGGTTACTGCGGATTTGCCCTACGAGGTTAAAGGAATAACTAACCCAATTGGAGAATCTCTTGTATATAATGAGAACGGACCTATGGGGGCGTCCAATTTAGAAGTTTTTGATAAAGTTTTTAGACCTCTCGGATTGGGTTTTCCAGGCGTCGGCGTACCGGACAACGGCTTCGTAACCAGAAATGATACAAAAAAACCATTAGCTTATGGAGATGTGATTTGGGCAGATGGAAAAATTGATGATTCGAGACAAACTAATAATCATTATGCAGCAGCAATATTTCATGTAGCAACTGCTCGCAACATAACTTATAATGCACAAAGAACAACTCTTCTGTCAGAATATCCTCAATTTGTTTGTGAAGGAGATTTTGAACTTGTAGCACAGGGTGACCCGCGAGGCCTTGGTTATGAATGTCGTACAACTGAACAATTCTATCAGATGGGATTCCTCGCCGTTGACATTCCAGTTTCGCAAACAGTAGAAAGACTCAATAATAGTAGTGAAGATGATATTATTTTTCCAACTTTCTCAACATTTTCTGCTACAGATACATCAGATATAACTAAAATTAGACCATTAAACCCTACAACTTTATGTGCTAGCTGGGCCTACCCTGGAATAGACAATAATCCATGCAATACTCAACCGGACTATCAAGCACTAGAAGATTTTTGGCAACAATATCTTGGTGCAGCGAATAATGAAATAAAAGATATGATTGCGAATAGAGATTTAAAGACTAATACGCCGCAACCGCAACCTTTTGCTCAGAGTATCGGAGATAGAATCACAACGGTTGATTTTGATTATCAGCATGAATTAATTGTCAAAATCCATAATACTGTCTTAGAAAGATTAACTATAACAAAACAAAATGAAGCTTTTTATCAAAGAGATAGATTTCCTACTGATGAAAATCCAGATCCTAAAAATCTTAAAACAGATGGTGTCCAAATAGATGACAATGATTTAGATAGCCCTGCTTGGCCTTATAGTGAAAGTTTTAATATGAGGTTCTGTGGTCTATCCGCTATAAAAAGATCTCCTTATGTCCCTTCAACAGGAATAGTAGATTTTGTATATTTTAAAAGAATTTGGAGTAATAAAAATGAATTACCTATAGATGATCATAGACCATATGTTGGAGAACCAACAGGGAAATATGGAGATCCTATTGGGTGGGATATGATAGCGGTTAATAGAAATGGAGACGTAGTCTGGACTTTACCAGACAATAGGGGTGGTCTAGAACATTATGGAACATGGAGCGGAATTTGGAATTCAAAATTGCACCATCCAGACGTTTTCAGTTCTAGTGAGGAATTTATATATGTTCACGGATTTTGGAGAAACGATAGTGGTTTTAGATTAGAAGGATCAAGTTGTGAACCTACTATAGAATGCGGAGCTTGGAGAATTGCTCATGATTTAAGCAGCATTACTCCACTAAGAGTAGTAAAGCAAGGAGAACATAATGATAAGAGACATGGAATATTCAGTGATTTTGCTTTTATGAATGAAGATGATATAGACTATTTAACCGTTGGAGCTTATGATCCTGATTATATAAGAGGAGAACATTTTTCTGATCCTGGTTTAGCAGTAACAGAGCAATATCACTCAAATAATTTGTATGATTCTGTTAAATTTCCTAGACTTATTTCTAATTCTCCTGATGTGTCTCTAGATAAATCAACAGAAGAAGCTCCAAGCGAGGCACCAGAACCACCAAACGACATTTATGATTTGGTAGTCAGCAAATCTTTCAGCGGGTCTTTACCTTCACCATTTGAAGGTCTTGAAAATTGTGGAGGAAATTGTCCTGATGGTATACTTAATGGTTCTGGTTATCTTCTTTCAATTGGAACTATTAGCAATCCAAATAATTTTAATCCATATTTAATAGATCTTGAAAATGAGTATGGATTGACTTATCCTTATCCTTTTTATAATAGTAGTCCTAATCCTAATAGAAAATATAAACTTTTATCTGCACAATGGGTTTATGGAACGGGAACGGGAATTTTTGATAATAATAATATAGTAGGCACTATACAAGATAATGGGGGCGATTTTATTTATTCTGCCGGTCAAACATCTTATTGCAGTGGAAATTGTGCATTCAGTTTTGATTATACTAGGGTAAGTACCGACGAGACTCTTGAAGAAGACTTTAACAGACCTTTTGTGCTAGCCGGAAATAATCTTTCATTCTTACATCAGAATAATGCTAGTTTTATAAAATTCAAAGTTACATTATCTGGATGTTTTTCTTCTAAAGAATATTATAGTAATCCAATAACAGGGCAAAATTATACTTGTTGGAATTTTATTACCAATTGCAATTAAGAAGGGGAAAAAATAATGAATATAGATTTAGTAAATCAATATTTTAAAGAAAGAGCCAAATGGAATAAATTTGGTAAACCTTTAAGATCCGAAGAAGAAAGACATATATTATTTGAAATATGTAATAATTGTATTAATTTTCAAAAGAAAGATTCTAATACTGGAACATGTTCTATTTGCGGATGTAATATTAAAAAAGATGGTAATTTTTTAAATAAAATAGCGTGGGGAACTACAAGGTGCCCTTTAGATCCTCCAAAGTGGAAAGAAAATAAAGAAGAATATGAAGAAAATATTATAATTCAACCACAAGAAATTGAAGTTGCAAAAAAAGAATACGGCATAGAAAAAGAAGTTTCAAAGGCTAACGACAATCCTTCTCCTAAGGGCTGCGGTTGCGGAAAATAATATGAATCCATTTAAATATTTTTTAGAAAGAGCAAAATGGATAAAGTTTGGTAAACCATATCGAAATATCGAAGAGAAACATCGAATTTTCAATATATGTTATCTTTGTGATAATTTTATTAAAAATTCAGAAGATGATGGAAGTTGCTCAATATGTGGTTGTGGAATAAAAAAAAATAGTAATTTTTTAAATAAAATAGCGTGGGGAACTACAAGGTGTCCACTTAGCGAGCCTAAGTGGACTGAAGATAAAGAAGAATATAAAAATTTATCTGAAATTAATATAGAGGATTTACAGAATGCAGAAAAAGAACATTTTATAGAAATTCAAGAACAAAATGCTCCAAAACCATGTTCTTGTAAAGGTTAATTTATTTTGATGGTAAATGATCATTTATTTTATGACAAATAGTATTCATAAATCTTTCAGTAAAATAATTAAATTCTGGTGTTTTTACTTTCATCTTTTTAAAAGCCTTAAAACATGCGCCTATATATGTTTTTGATTTTACAATAACAGTTTTATTTTTTTTGTGCAAAGAAACTTTCCAGGTATACATTTTCCTTGTTCTCATTATTCCATCTCCTTAGTTTCTGGATTCCACTTTAACCAACCATTATTTGGTAAATAAATTGCTTTTCCATTATTATCTTTAACAGCTTTACCTTTTTTATCTGTTTTCATTCTCTTTTTATAAAGATTTTGATCTGCTTTGCTCAAACCCAATGGTAATATAGCGCCGCATTTTTGACATCTTATTTCATAAAAAGTATTATCTTCTACCATTCTTGATTGAGGAAAGGTATCTGTACTTTTGCATTTACCGCAAGGTTCCGGCCCTATTGCTTCTTTTATGTGGGTAAGTTTATCAACTATATCTTTTATAGATTCTGCTTCAACTTCTAAAGTAACAGAATCATTTAATTTGAATAGTGCCTTCATTATTATTAAGATCTCCAGTCTGATTGATAACCAATTAATTCTGTTGGAACTCCGGTATCTTGGTAAGAACTAATTGTTTTGCAAATTTCTTGGGCTTTGGACTTTGATATTTTATCTATATGATCAATCTTTATATCGTATTTATTTAATAGTTTTTCAATATTTATATTTAATTTTGCCTTAGAACACATTTGATTTATCATCATAATTTGTGCCGCTTCAATTCTATCGCTAGGATCAAATATTTGAGTTTCGTCAACCAATTCTTCAGCAGCGACTACATTTTGTAACTTTAATAATTTTCTGTATGCTCTACCTTCTGCTCTAGTTTCAGCCGTCGCAACTGGAAACTTTGCAAATAATTGTTCTGTATTACCAGGATATACATCTGCTGCTCCACTGGCTCTTAATATACCGTGTGGCGTAGATACTTGTACCGCAACTGATACTGTTGCTCTCCATCCATTATCTGCACTAGGAGATTGACATACTTTAGTATCAATATCAACAATTTCCCCTATTAGTAGTTCTGTTAATCTTCTTAAAGAGTCTGCTTTTGGGTGTCCTTTGATTTTTTCATCTTCTCTTAAATAAGATAATACATAATCTGACCATTCTGGATCAGAAGGTTTTATTCTTTCTTTTTCTTCAATTATTTCTATTTTTTGCTCATAATTCTTAGACGATTCTTCTATAGCTTCTGCAAACATTTCGTTTGTCTCTTTTTCTATAGATATTTCTTCAAGCTTTCTAACCATTTCTGATATATTTTTAAGTTTATTTACTTCTGCTTCACTTAATCCAAATTTTATTAATTTTTCTTTCAATTCTTCAATTTGGTGCTTTTGCCCCATATTACCCCCCTATATAAAATTTTCTTTTACCAATTGGCGGAAAATTATTTTTAATTTCTTTAATAAGATTTTTCAATTCTAATAATATATCTCTGGTGAGTTTGTTTGTAATGTCTTTTTTTTGTAAAATTCTGACAACGCAAAATCCCATATTCAATAATAATCCATCTTTTTTACTATCTGAATAAATACTTTTTTTCAAATTTTCTTTTCCCCATATTGGTTTGAAATGACTTGGTCCATCAACCTCTATGATTGTTTTTATTTCCGGTAACAATATATCTAAATGCATTTTTTCATTAGCAATTAAGTGTTGCTGATGATATTTTACTATATATCCCCAAGATATTAATCCTTTTAAAATTGATTCTTCTAATTTTGATCCTTTTTTAGCAGCTTGTCTTATAGCAATATTTGCTTTTCTATGAAGCTCTGCTTTTTCTTCTTCTGACATATTCTGCCATTGTTCTTTTGCCATTTCTGATCTTCTATTTTTTTCTTCTTCGTCCATATTTTCCCAAATATCTGCTAATGCTTCGCTTATTTTAATTTTTATAGATTCTGGTCTTTTTTGTCCTTGCGTTGGATGTTTTTGCCTTCCTGTTTTCAATGCTACTTTTTGTGCTTCACTTTTATTTCTAATTTCTGCACCAATTTTTTGTGCAAATCTTCTTACCTTATTAGGATAAGTATTAAAATGTTCAGCTATTTCAACTATGCTCATATTTTCCTGATGATGCATTTTGTTGAATTCATCTATCGTAAATAATTGATTTGATTTCATCGACATTAAAATCCTGTATGATATACTCTGGTTTTTTAAATACTCTACTTATGATATCAAAATGAGATTTAGATCTTGCTATTAATTTTACATCATCATTAAGATAAAGACTTTTAATATTTGATATTGGTCTTGGATTATAAAACCAATTAATATCCCACACATAAAAATATTTTTCTTTTGCACGCATACATGCTTTAAACATATTTACTGATATTTCGTCTGTAGCTATTAATATTCCGTCATAGTCTAAAGCTTCTATTGTTTGCATAACCGCGAATTCATTTTTAATATTGCACATGCCTATATCATTAAAAAATAATATAGGATCTATGTCTGGATATTTTTGAACCATTTCATTTAAATTAATACTTAATGCATTTGTCTTTTGATTTGGAAGCATTTGATGCATTAAAAAACCTAATTTTTTCATGATAAATTTCCTATTAGAGAAAGGGATCTTTCTTTATCGCTAATTAATCCTATATTTTCTAAAAGATTTGCAACATATTCTATAGAATTAGTATTATCAATTATTTTTTTTCTTTCTTCTTTTAATTTACTTTTTCTTATTTTTTCATTTTTACATATTTCGTCTATTTCTTCTATATCTAATTCATTAGACAATATTGCGTATATCTTTCTATTTAGTAAAGAAATTTTTTCAATTTCATCAGTAGTAATAACTATTTTACTACATAAAGCTATTTTTGTAAATTCTTCTGTTTCTAAAAACCCCGCAAAATAAGGGCTCTGTATATGTGAATGTCCGCAGTATTTTATTCTTAAATCTGTTTTCTCAAATACTTTGTCCATCAATCTGCTAAGATCTCTTTCTTTTTGGTAGTAGTTACTAGAAAATAAAATATCTGTATTAAATATATGATTTTCAAAAGTATAAGGATAAGAAATTAAATCAATTAAATTGGTTTTTGTTATTTTAGCTATGGCTTTATTTATTGGATCATGATTTCCGTAAAAAATATACTTTTTATTTTTAATTATTTCCCAATAGTTTGGTTTTAAAGAATTATTTACTATTATTATATCTGGTTTTAATTCCTCAAGCATTTCATAAATGCTCTTATGATTTTGATTCCAAAATATTATTTTATGCCCAATAGCATTTAATACTTTAGATATTGAGATAATAAAAGGACATAAATTATTTTCACTATGCTCAACAACTATATTCATATTATTTCCTTTATGTTTTTAATATCTATTAAAGAATCTATATCTTTTGTATAAATTTTATTTGGTAACAAAGTTTTAATTTTACCTTTATTATCTATGCAATTATTTATAGCTTCAAATCCAAAACACTTATAATTATTATCATCCATACAATATTTTTTCATTATATCTAATTCTTTATCTTTCAAATGCAAAATTTGTGACCATTTATTTCCAATTCCATAAGACATTTGAACCAATATTTGATTATGTATTACACACCCAACATCTGAATCTTTCATTGAATTTGAAATTATTACTGATGATTCGTTAGAATGTATAGTATTTAAGGCAAATTCATTAAAAATTAAATCTCCATAAACAATAATTAAATTTTCATAATTACAATATCTTAATCCTAAGCCTATACTATATACAACATTTGTTTCATCATAATTTTTGTTTTCTACAGTAAATATTTTATTAGAATTTAATTCTTTTATTTTATTATATTCAAAACCGCCAATAATTATTATTTCATAATCTTTTATAATTTTGTCAAATATAGATATTTGAGATTCTAAAATAGTTTTATTATTAATTTTTATTAATGGTTTTGGCCCATATTTTTTCATTCTGTTACTTACAGTAGCAGCAGGAATCAATATTGAATATTTTTTTTTATTTGTTTTACAATTTATTACGTTACGTTTTGTACTACCCATTGACATTCTTGCATGATTTGGTGAAAATCTTGTTGAGTTATATTAATACGAAATCCTAATTCGGGAATGTGCCAAGGAAGACAATGTTTACACAATTGCTTTAATATATTAAAAGATTGATATTTTAAATGTTTTTGTACTAAAAGTTTTAAATTATTTTCTTCTCCAAAAGAAACACAAGCAATAGGAGAAAGTATTATTTTATCTAAGTTTGGATTTTCAATATCTAAGTAATATTGATTGCTTTTAATATCTCCATCAGATATTATTAAATCAGTATATATACATTGAACTCCATATTTATTATGTGCATATAATATTCTATCTAAAATATCATCTATTGGTTCAAATGCATCTTCCTTGAATAAAAATAAATCATTATTTTTTTTGGATATAGCGTCTATAAATTCTTTTGAATCATTTATAATTTGTAATTTAGCCATTGTGTTTCAAATATCCTATCTAAAAAGTGTTGACCTTCTTCTGTTAAATATTCTCTTATCATGTCTGTGGGCATTAAAACAAATTCTTTATTTTCTGTATTAGCATATGCAAAACGAACTAATTCTCTTTGAACTTTATTTAAAATTTCTGTTGTAAAATTTGATCTTAATTTATAATTTTTATTATAAAATGCTACAAATGGAGCTTGCACATTTAGCATAAAAACAAGAAAAGATTCATAAAAATTATCTAATTCTTTATCTAAATTTATTACTAATTTATATTTAATTTTATTTTCTTCTATTTTATTACTAAGCTTTAATAATAAGTCTTGATCTTGATGCATATATCTAAAAGTTATATGAATATACTTAGGCTTGTGATCTAAATTTAATAATTCTTCCACCGCTTTTTCTATGTCAATTTCTTCATTTTCAAATATAAAACAATCAAATGGAAAACCATTTTCTTCAAGTATTAAATCTTCAATTTCTTTATTTGATAAGTTTTTGATAATATCTTTATTTTTCCAATTTACAGTTCTTTGAAATGGACAAATAAATTTTTCAATTATGGGAGTTCCATTTTTACTTCTTATAATTTTTATTTCATTTTTATGATAAAGTTTTAATTTGTCTAAAGAACAAAAATATATTTTTTCTTCGTTGTTTTTATCTAAAAAAATACACTTACTACAGTCTGTATATCTTTTCATTTTGTTGCCTCTAAATAATAAACTCCATTATTTAATTCTAAAGATGTTATTTTTAATCTATTTTGATTTAACAAAAAATTTATTTTGTCTATTGGAT
>Ga0169931_10002647_pt1 | contig 28999 bp, 20 predicted proteins | sample Kivu_15m_20L_FD_129675 | JGI IMG/M metagenome (GOLD analysis project Ga0169931, IMG submission 129675) | Freshwater microbial communities from Lake Kivu, Western Province, Rwanda to study Microbial Dark Matter (Phase II) - Kivu_15m_20L... | ecosystem: Environmental > Aquatic > Freshwater > Lake...
GCGTGCAGGCACCCGCGGAGGGCACCGTGCCCGAGCGCCGACGTTTCTGCCAGGCGGGTAGGCCATGACCGCTATCGTGACTGATGAGCTCCAGCCGCAAATGCCTTACGGGCCGCGATTTATCATGCGGTAGCCCTGGGGTGACATCTTTGCGGCCTTGCGCCGCGGCGGACGGGGCAGAATGGTGTGCAGTCCCTGCGCATCGGACGAAAGCATCTCCCCGGATGAGGCGAGCCGGGAATCTAGCGGATTCTCATGACAACTCGTCGATTGGCGGCACGGGCAGCCGCCAGTTCCGGGCCGGCCAAACCCTTGATGTCGACCTTTGGACGCGTGTGGGCAAATGCCTCGATCGACACATGACCCTCACCCACACCACGCTGCTCAAACTGCTTCAGGAGCGAGATCCCGCGCGAGGCGCTGAGCTCCCAGTTGGATGGAAACTCGGAACCCGGCTTGAGCGGAACGTCGTCCGTGTGTCCCTCAATCACGAGGTGATACTTGCCGGCAGCCGCAGCGATGACCTGGAGCACCTTGGCAACGGGCGCGTCGGACTTCATGCTGAGGCGCGCCGACCCGGACTGGAACAAAAGGTTGTCGCGAAACTCAATCGCCAGCCCCTCGACGTCGAGACGCACCTTGACTGCCTCTTCCAGCTTGAGGCGCTTGATCTGGGCGAGAAGGCTCTCCGTGATGGCATGGAGGCTGTCCTGACGTACAGGCACTTTGACCTGCATCGCCTCGGTGACCACATCGGCCTTCCTGGCGTCGGGTTTTGACATGGCGAGGAGGATGATGAAGAAGCAGAGGAGAATCATGCTCAGGTCGGAAAAGGACATGAGCCAGAGCGACTCACTCTTCTTGACCTTTGATTTGTGAATGGTCGCAGCGGGGGTCGGCGTCGCGTTGGGTTCATCTCCCTCGGCGCCCGGCTTCTTCTGCGTGCGCCTTATGCCGCCCGAAGTCGCGCCGCCGCCGAATGACTCCCCACTCGCCATTTGCCAGCTGTTGTGGGGTTCCACGGCTCAGGCTCCCTTCGCGGGTTTCGCGCCGGTTTTGCCCGCGTCCTTGCGCTCGCCGCCAGCAGGCTGAGCAGCAGGTGACCCGCGCGCGCCGTAGGTCTTGACGATATCTTTCAGATGAATGCTCGACTTGCGCGCCTTGATGTTCAGGACGCCCTCAAGAACGAGCAGGTCCGTTTCGAGTTTCTTCTCGGCTTCCAGCTGAATTTTTTCGCTCCACGGTCCGTAGAGCATCGTGCCCAGAATCAGCCCATACAACGTGGTGATCATGGCCATCGCCATCCCGCCACCCAGCTTTGACGGATCATTCATCTGGGCGAGCATCGCGATGAGTCCAAGCAGAGTACCGATCATGCCGACCCCGGGACAAAGCTTCGACATGTTCTCAAAGAGACTCGCCGCCGAGCCCATATGGCTCTGCTTCGTATTGATCCGTGCGGTGAGATTGTGTCGAATCTCCTCCGTCTTGAAGTCGTTGATGATCAGCGCAATCCCATCGCGAAGAAGCTCATACCGCGCTGCTTCCTTGACCTTGACGAGTGCGCCCATACCCTCTGCGCGCACCATGCCCGAGGCCCGCGTGAGCAGCTCGATAATCTCCAGCTGGTGATGACGCTGCCGCGAAAACATCGCGTCGAACAGCAACTTCCCGCCGAGAATCAAATCCGCGATGGTGTGCGAGAGCAGCATGACCGACGGCGGGACGACGATGAGAAGCACCATCGACGGACCGTCGAAATAGCCAGCAAATCCCTGCGAGGGGTACGCGAGGACGTACCAGATGCTGCCAATGATGCCGCAAAGGCCGAGCAGTTGAGACAAGAGGAAACCGCCAAGACTCAGATGAAGGTCGATCGGACGCAGACGTCCAACGTCAATTTTATGATTCACGGGAAAGCGGTGTCAGCGGGCAGAACCTGCACCGTGCGCTGCGTCGAGGCACCCTCACCGGACCATTTGGCGCAGCTCAGCATCGCGGTTTTGTGGATTGATAAACCTGCGTTGACTCACCGGCCAATCGATGCTAGCTCTGAACTCTAAGGAACTAAGAAATTTTTCGTTTGTTTTTGGTGGTCGGGCCCAACGCCAGCCGCGCCGTTGCGAACAACCATTCGCGCTCTGCCGGTAACGTTAGCCCACGTTGATCGTGCAACGCCTGCGGTGAGGTCTCATGAAGAAGGCGACCGAGGTCAAGTACCCGAATTCAGCAAGTCTGTTCCAGTTCTGCCGCCGTGTGCTCGATCACAAATTCGGCGGAATCCGCGTCATCGATCAGGACGTCGGACAAATTCTTGGATTCGATCCAGCCGACTGCTCCCACTGGAAAAAAGGCAAAAAGAATATCCGCTCGATTCAGGCGATGAAGTCGATTGCTGAACACCTCGGCGTCGACGAACGACTGGTCGTAGACGTTGCCGCCGGCGAACTCGATGAGTCGGAAGCGTTCCACGAGTTCAGCGGCTACGGTGCCTTCGACATCGATTCGAAACTCCTCGAAAGCGCCAAAAAAGAATACTACCGACGCAACGCAGCGACGTGGTCGAAAGATCGTGAACAGGAATTCCGCGCGCTCTTCAGTCCAAACGAGGGCGTGATCGAAGAAGTCGTTTCAGCGATTCATCGCAAGATCAATTTCATCGAGGCGCCGCTCTATTTGCCGGAGATCTCTGCGGCCTATCCGGAGATCAAGCTGACGCCCATCAATCCAGCTCAGGACGCAAAGACGACGACGACCGCAACACCGAACGAAGTCGTCAACATCGTGGTCACGCATAAAGGTGAAACCGGTCCGAATGGCGAGCCGATCACAACGAGCGAGATCAACTATGCGATGGGCACCGAGATGCGGCCGTTCGTGCGCTACCGCATCGCGAAACTCATGGCGCAACACTTCCTTGCGCACGTGGCGCCAACCCCAGCTGAGTTTGGCGACTTTGCAAATCACCTGCAGGACGTCCAGGGCAACATTTTCGCGGCGAAGCTTCTGGCACCGCCTGCTCTCATCCGGCGCGAAATGCTGCAGCTCAACGTCGCCAAGGATATCGTGGCGCAACTGGCTGAGGTTTTCTGGGTGTCGAAGACATTCATGAACCGACGCCTGAAGGACATCCTTCAGCACGGGCCGGCGCTCTGAGACCTTCAGAGGTGCCTGCTACTCAAGGCGATGGTGCTGAGTCGCTGCCAAGAGAGAATCCTGGCAACGTGATCTTTCCGGGCTTGAGTCCCGGGTCACCGTCCCCAAACTTGCTGCAAGCACGCTGCCGGACGTAGGCGCTGATGTCCGAATGCAAATCCTTCCGCGTGCTGTAGTTTTCAATCACATAAAATTTTGACGTCGTCAGGTCCGGTTTTCCGCCCTTGAGTTCACGCGTCCGCATGATGACGCAGTCTTGGGTCGTGCGGGACAGCAGCTGGCTGTTGGCTACCGTCGCGCCCTGATTGACTGGAATGAAACAGAGATTTGCCCAACTGATCTCGCTGGCGGTCGATTCTGAAAAGGCATTGGTGTTGAACCGCGTACGGAACTCCGGCTCGGTGAACAGTTTCTCCGTGTCGGCGTTGGGCACCTGGATACGTCCGCTTCTGCAGATCGCGCCGTTCAGCATGGTCGCAAGACCGCCGTCCGCGAGGACCTGCGTCCCGTTGCTTTCAAATCCACCGACCAGCTGCAATCGATCCACCTTCGCGAGCGGCGGATCCTTGAGCAACGACTCCGCCCGCGCGCCGAAAGATCCGGCCGACGCCAGACGCACTCTGCCGTCGATCAATTGCCGATTCGAGCTTTCGTCGACGATCCGCGCATACGCTTCCAGCGAATCGATCGTGGATCGATCGACGCCAAACACGAAGTGATGCTCTCCGGGACCCGGTTCGGAATTTACTCGCGTCCGAACATCGACTTTTCTGCTGTCGCGCTGAATCTCAGCTTCGTAGCGCGCGCCGGCAACGTTGACGAGATTGTCCGAGGGGTCCTTGAAGCTACAACCAACCGCGACTTCTGAAGCACCGCTCGCGATATCGTCGGGAACGTCCCGCATACACGTGAGGTAAGCGCCCGTGACCAAAGTCGACTTCTCCGGTTTCTCGTCTTCGTTCTTGCTGCCGCCGCGATTGCCACTGCCGGTGAGATTGCCGCCGCTGGAACAGGCCGCAAGGATAATGAGGCACGCCAGCCCCGTTGCTCCGAATGACTTTGATGTTCCAATCATTTGCGGTGCACCTCAGAAAAGTTTCGCAGAAGCCAAACGCTGGAAAAGTCCCAAACCCCCTAAGTTCGCTCATCGGCACGCAGCGACCCCACCTTAAGTATGTCCAAACAAGCCATAGCTTTCGAGCACTTACGACCGATCACAAGGGAACAACTCCGGACATTGGGCCCACAACGTCAAGAACCGGGCGAAATGCACCGATCACGACAAGAGTGCGGTGCAGTTCGCGCCGCGATTAGCACCGGTGAATCGAAATGCGCCGTCACGTTCAAACAGCTCTGGCTCTTCTTGCGGGTCTCGCAACAGTTGGATCCGTCGGCTGCGGCAATGACGACAAAAAAAGGGCAAAAGTCGCGCCCGCAGCTGGACTGATCGACGGTGGGATGACGAAAAACGTCCGCAACGCCTGCACCGCGGCAGTCGTCTCGACCAATCTCACGGCAACGGAATCCGCTCGCGGCGCGATTCAGCACTTCACCGTGGATTCGATTCCGATATGTGGCCATCACCATCGCGTGATCGAAGATCAGGACGGACTTGTTGTCGCCGAACTAGGCGCGGACCTGCGCAGCCGTGCGCTCATGCTCGATCCGGAATCTGTGTGGCCCACGCTTTCGGATGCCGTCACAAAAATCGAAGCGAGTCCGTTCGCTGGTGAGAGACTTGACGTCAGTACCGCCCACCGCTGCTGGCACCTTGCGACGGACAAAGTTCTGCACCCTGCATGGGAAATCACGGTGATTGGCGAACGCTCCGGATGGTTTGCGACAGTCGGGAGCGATCAGGTGTTCAAGTTCAACCCGGCAGCCATCCACGCAGCGGGGCGCGTCGCCACCCAATCAGAGGGTGTCGACTTCCAGCGGATCGAAGTTGACCTCGACACTATGGATGATTCTGGATTTCTGCAGGGTCCGAATTTCCGCACGACCGTGCCGACCGGACGCACAAGAGCAAGCGCAACAAACGGCAACTTCCTCTTCGAAACGACGGACCCACGCTTCATCGAATCGAGCCTCTATGCCAACGCAGAGCTCGCACTACAAAAATTTCGCGCAGTCGACCCCGACCATGTCAGCGTCGACTGCTTTCCGTTCGAAATCATGGTGAGCTATGTGGGCCAGGGTGGCGACGTGAACAACGCCTTCTATGAGCCTGCGCTGGCGCGGCGCAGCGGGAAACCTGGAATCTCCGTCGGCGACGGCAATGGCGAGATCCTGCGCAATCTGGGGCGCGATCCGGATGTGGTCGGACACGAACTTGCCCATCACGTTGTCTATCGTGGCATTCAAAACATTTCGGACTTCGAGTCCCTTGTTCTGCACGAGGGTCTCTCGGACTTCTTTGTGTACGCTGCAACCGGGAACGCATGTCTTGGCGAAAGTATCTGTCCGCAAAACTCCGGCGCCTGCTGGTCGCGCGGAAAATGCCTGAGGACGGCGGAGAACTCCATCAAGCTCACAGACTCGAATGCGCCGCGCGATTTCCACCGTCTCTCGCAGGTGATCTCGGGAATGCTCTGGGACCTGGAAAGCGACATCGGCTCACACACCGCGACGGCAAAGATCGTGTCGCACGCCCTCAACTGGATGCTGCCGACGGGAACCTACCGGGACTTCATAACCGCGATGATGCTGGCCGATCGGGACTTGAATGCTGGTCGGAGCGCATGTGCCATCTACACAGAAGCAGAAACCCGCGGACTCTCGGAAGAGATCAGCGGGCTCGACTGCTCACAGTTCAGGAAGTAGTCCCACCACCAACACAGCGGCGAGCCACCCTGAACCTTACTGGGACACCGGCATCGACAGGATCCATTGCCGGACGAGTTCGACAAACTCAGCGTCCGGGAGGCTCGTCCCGATCTTCGGCATCATGACTGGGTTCTGCCGCACGCTGATGCGATGAAACAGCACGCTGGATTCCGGACGCCCCGGATCGATCAACTTCTGGAAACCCGGGAAACCCGGAACTGCCGGCACATAGATTTCCGCCGGCTGATCGATCATCCGCTTGAACGGTGCCGACGCAAGATCGACCGCTCCTGCGGCATCCAGCGGCAGGGAAAGATCGAGCTGAAAGCGACGTACGCTTCCGGCCGGGGAATGGCAACCAGCGCAGTTCGCCTGAAGGTATCCGGCGATCTTTCGCTCGGTGTCCGAAGCGGCTGTGATTTCCACATAACGAGGCGTTGATTCAACGACGCGCTCTTCGGTGATGAGCTCTTCGAGATCGAGTCCGACAAGAGGCAGAGGACCCTCGCGACGCTGGCTACCGAGTTGCACGGCGTCGAAGCCAAGAACCGGATCACCGCCGCGGGCATGGCAGTAGGTGCAGTGATCAAACGCTGGTGCGGCGTGTGAAATGCCTGGAGCCAGTTCCACGAGATTTGCCGTACCGAGATCGCCGCTGAGGCGTGTCGAATCGCCTTGCCAGATGTACGTGCCAAACTCCCAGGTATTTGCGTCGACTTTGTGGACATAGCGGGTCTCGACCAGCCTCACCGTTTCGGCAGCAGCAGCTCCGTCTCCTGAATCACTGCCCGGTGTGACCTTCGAGAATTCTTTCCAGATCTTCGTGCCAACTGGAAAAACCCAGAAGTTGAAGTTCGTCGTGTCGATCTGTGCGCCAGCTGGAAGCTGAATCCACCGTCGCTTTGCCAGTCCATCGCTCCACAAGGGAAACGCTGGGGAATAGCTCCGGTTCTGAGAATCGATCTCTGAGCCAGTTGCGCGATCGGCGGCAGCGTCAATCACAGCGGCAAAGAATCCGGTGCTGGCGAGATCAGGCGTTGTCGTCCAGACGAACGTCATGGCACCGGTCGTGACATCACTGAGCGCCGCAGATTCTGTATATCGATGGTCGCCCGATGTCGGCGCCACGCTGCAACTGACTGAGGCGAACGTCGCGACGGCCAAGGCAACGACAAAACGAATTCTCGAGACGACTTTGTTCATTTCAGTGCACATCATGGTCTGGTCTCTTCTCCGCGCTCGCCTGTCCCGAGCGGCACGCCAGTGCCACGAGATCCTTGCCGCGGATTGGAATCTCACGCCTGAGAAATTCGGATATCACCGGTGGCTGCGTCGACCAACGGGGTTCAATGTGTAGAAATCGGGTATCGGTTTCGCCGGAGTGGCAACCGCTGCAGGTCGCGAGGGAAAAGGCCTTGCGCGCATCTTCACTCACCCCGGCATCAACCAGCCAGCGAAAGTTGTCATGCGGCACGAGCGCGTGCCCGCCGAGGAATTCCCGCGGCATCTCGACCTCGCCAACGGTGATGGCGGATGAATTGGCGTTGATCCACTCCACCAACTCGCTCCCACGACTGGAGCGAAAGGCTTCGGCGGGCGTGCGCGCCACTGGCATCGCGACAAAACCAAGATCGGCTTCGCTCCAGTGAAACTCGCGCAGATCCCACTCCGTCATCATCACAAAGTCGTTCGTACGAATCTGTCCGATCGGCGGATGGATGACCCGTGCTCCAGAATGCGCATCGCCCTTGAGGCGGGACACCAGAGCCAGGTCAACAAGCTTGACGAGTTCGCTGCGATACCGGTCAGCATCGGAGATTTGCGCAAGGCGCATCCAGCGCTCAGCCCAAACCTCGGGAGAACCGGCCACGAGAAACTCGAAGATGATGGTGAGGGGCCGCGGTGCCAGCGTGTTCGGATCGAAGGCCCCGAAGACGAAGCGCAGCTCACCGGCTTCGGCGTCGACCCGACGAAGATCGAGACGAGGAAGCACGGCAAGGAGACGAAACGGTGCACGATCGAGCGCGATGCGATCTTGATTCGCTGCTGGGCCTTCCTTCGGCCAGTAGAGCAGCATTTCATCGACATTCGCCGCGGGCACGACATGTCCATTCACAAGGCGAGATTCTCCCCATTTTCCGAGCCACGTCTCGACCGTTGTTCGCGGATCGATCGGTGGTCTCGTCGATGACTCGATCATTCGCTTGAACGACAGCGGTCCATCCGCTTTCGCAATCACATGTTCGGTGACGTCCAGCCGGGTGATCAGGAGGGTTTCATCGGAGAACTGCGTGCAAGACTCCAGAGCTGGCAAGCTCGACTCTGCACGCGCCGCTGAAGAAGCAGAAAGAACGGAAGCAAGGAGGCAGAAGATCACTTTCGAAGCGGTCCCGGGAGTTTTGTGAAGCGTTGGCATAAACAAACTCCCGGGATCGTCTTCGAAAGGTTGAGATCAAATTACGGCGTCGGCTGTGGCAGGTTCGTCGTACGTGCGGTGATGTTCATCGACACACTGACGTCGACCTGTGCGCGTTCGGTGTTGGTGTGCAGTCGCAGCACGCCCGTGTAGTTGCTCGGTGCGCGCATCGAGTGCGGCAGAACCGAAACGCTGATCGACTCAGAAGCGCCCGGAGCGATCGTGAGTTCCGTGACGCCCGTCTGAATCCAGCTCGTGAGCGGCTGAAGAGTGATCGTCAGCGGGAGGCTTCCCGTGTTGCGAACGACCAGCATGTTTGCAGCGGGGCGAATTTCCTGCTCAGTCGTGAATGCCAGCGAGGTTGCAACGTCAGCAACTGCGCGCTGCGCAACGTCGGTTGCGAGAACCGTCAGCTGAACCGGGATCTCGACGACCGTCGCGGTGCCGACGAGTTCGAGTTTCAGAACCGTCGAGTACTCGCCTGCTTCGAGGCTTGCGGTCTGGAAGTCGATATTGATGCGTGCGTTGCTGGACAGGGCGACTTCGGCCGTCGGGAGGCTCATCCACGCGACCGATTCGGTGCTGGTGATGGCGACGTTGACCGCCGCGCTGAAGACGCGGGCGAGGTTGTAGGTACGAGCACCAAGATTCTGTCCCTGAACAACCGAAAGGTTGAGGACGCTGACTGGGCCGCCCTGGTTGTCCGTCAGGCGAACTGCGGCAAGCTCAAGGGGTTCGAGGTCGAGATTGTTCGAGGTGTCGATTTCCTCGAACAAGTCACGGCTGTTGAGGAGCGTGAGGAACATGTGACGGCCGGCTGGGATGTGATCGATCGTGTTGGAGTTGGTGTAATAGTCGATCACGATCGGGTGACCGTTGGCATCGCGTTCTGACTGCCATGCAAGCGTTCCCCACTGCTTTTCGACGCCTGAGCCGTACGGAGCGGTCCAGAGCTTCTTCGCTTCGATATTGGCAACCATGAATCGTGCCCACACATCACTTGCGCGAACGTTGTTCTGAGCGCCGCGAAGAATCGTGCGCGACACGTGCATGATGGAGCCGCGACCAGATGGCAACACGTCGCCATCGATCTCCTGGTAGAAGTCGGTGCCGCCAACGGCCGGAATTGCCACGTCACGTTCGATCGTGCGGGTCGCGATCAGGTCTTCCGTGTGGTTGTTGGCGATGTTGTTCGAGCCTTCGTTGATCGCGCTGTTTGAGTTCACGATCGCGCCGAGGAGGTAGCGACCGCGGATCACGCGGGGAAGTTCCACAGACACTTCCTGAGTGATCGATGCGCCTGGTGCGAGGTCGATCTGCAGATCGCTGAAGGGAAGAACGACGCCTTCACGGGTCGGTTCAGCTGCGAGGTCGATCGTTGGGATCAGGATACCCTTGATCCGGTTCAAACCGACGGCAGCACTGGTGCCCTGGTTTGTCACGACGACTGAGTAGGAAATACGACCTTCCTCGACTGAGACCTGATCAACGAGACGACCAACGAGATCCGGGGCCGAAAACGCTGCCGGAGCAGAAGACAGAGCCGCGAGGGCGGTAGCGATACGAATGACACTGTTCATAGTTCCCTACTATCGATGTGAACAAAGTTATTAATATGCTCGCAAGAGCTTTAAAAGTTCGCGGTTAATACACTCAAATTTTTAGTATTTCAATGTGGGTGGGGTGCTTTTTCGATAAAACTATGAAGCTGGTTGTTCAGCCAGGAGCAGGCGACCCGAGGGGGGGCCGGGAAGGGGGCAAACAACAGGTGTCAGAGCGCCCGGTTGGGCCGGGGCTGACATCCTTGAATCATTCATTTTGCGTATGGAATCATATCGAGGTTGCGGCGCACGAATAGCACCGCAAAGCGATCCAACAGCCCTGGGGGCTCACTCCTGGGGAGCGCCCGGGTCGTAGGGCTTCTGTTCAGCCGCAGTCACGCGCCCCTCGGGCAGGATCGGTTTGCCGTCCGGGAGGGAGACCCATTGTTCGGCACGAAGTTCCGTGAACCGAAGTTCAGAGCGCTGCTTCCACAGGAAGTGCTCCGCATCGATTTCACGCTTCCGACATTTCTCGACGCGATACAGCCGCGAGTAGAAGGACACGACGCGCCCTTCGAGTCCGGCACAGGCTTCATCGATCGGGATGATGTCGATCGGGGCCCATTCCGCAGCCATTTTGCGGAATTCATCATCGACGATTGAAGCGATGGGGTCGCCCGATTTCAGTGCCGAGAACTCGACCCAGCTGACGGCAAGAACCTCGTCACTCGCCTTGCTGAGACCGCGCGCCCGGCGATGCGCAATGTAGCTCTCCCAGTCCGGAACGAGGCGCTTCACGCAACGCTCAACAAAAAACAAGTCTCCGGACGAGTACGTCACGTAGCGATTATTGAATTCGCTGCAGGAGCGCGCGATGCCACCTTCAGCACCCGGATCCAGCGGCTGACCCTCAGGAATAGCGGCGATGGGTTTGGCGTCCACTTCGACGATGCGGTTGCCGCGCCGTACGATTTCGAAGACGTAATCACTCGAGATGATCGGACGGCGCTTGCAGTCCTCCACGAGAAACACGTCGCCGGCAAACCCGATGAAGCGGCCGTTGAAGCGATCGCAAATCTTCCTGCGTTCAGTAACTGTAAAGACTCGACGCACAGCAGCTGCGCGCGGTGGTGCCTTGATGATGTTTTCATCTTCCTCGACGGGAGCCGCTGCGGTTGCCGTTTTGCCCGAGGTCTCGACACCCGGCGTCGACTCTGCGGCGGCCAGCGTTGCATTGCCCAGAACGAAGGTGAGGATGAGGATTCTTGTCACGGTTCGCATCGCTGCTCCCTGCCTGGCGGTCCCTGCGGGCCTCAACACGTCCTTGAGGCCACCGGATTCACTGAGAGTTCGGCAACTTCTGGCAATTCTGTAGAGATTCCCTCACAGATTCTGCCGAACTGAGGTCGCGGTCCCGACCATATTGGTACATTAGATTTATGATTTCGGTAAGTTATGGAAAAGAGGAACAATCGTCGGGAGGCTGAAACTGGCATCCTTCAGGCGAGGTCGACGCCAAACCAGGAGGCGAGAAACCGCACCCAGAGGGCATACACGGCGGCCATTCCCAAACAAGACAGGGCGAGGGCCAACCAGAAATGCAGACCAGCTTTCAGGAGCAGGGGCAACAGGACAAAACAGAGGAGAGACGGCAGGACCATGAACAAAATCGAATGTGACATGGCGGTGATCTTCGTCAGATCGCCCGTGTCATGCCACAGCCAGGCCAGCGCAAGAATCGAGGTCAGCGGCAGAGAAATGAGCAGGGCCGCTGCATGGACATTCCGGCGCGAGAGTTCACTCGCGCCGGCAATGAGAAGTGCTGAAATGAGGGTCTTGAGAAGAAACTGCGTCATGCCCGATCTATAGCGCAGAGCATGACGGAAAAAACCTATTTCGTGGACTTGTCGGCCTTCTTTTTCGCTGCAGTCCCAGACTTCTTGGACGAGGTCGACTTGCTCGAAGCGGCAGACGCCTTGTCGCCCTTGCGCAACTTGCGCTCAGTGACTGCCGCCTTAGGCTTGGATGCCTTGCGATCTTTGGCGACGCTGACGGTCTGCGGACGTGCCTGCATCTTTTCGGCTGTCGGCGGCTGCGTATTACGCTTGATTTCAGCGATCTTGCCCTGCCATGCCTTGCGCTTTTCACTCACGGGCAGTTTGCGGAACGCACGCTCTTCAGCGGCAATTCGTCGCTTGTCCGCAGCCGTTGGCGGCTTGCGCACCTTGCCGTCGCCAAAGGCCGCGCCTTCGGTCCACTGGGTTGCGCTCTTGACGACTTTCGGTTCGGATCCGCGCGCAGAGTGCTGGACCGGTTTGGTCGAACTGGACTTCTGGGCAACACCTTGATCGGCCTGACCACTGACTTTGGTGATCCAGCCGGACGGATTGGCCCAGGCCAACATGCTCGACCACTTGATGGATGAAACTGCCGAATAGCCCTGCCAGCCACCGTAGCCAACGCCAGCGAGGACCAGCATCACGACGAGCGACTTGATGATTGTCGCACGGGACACGAAGGAGCGTTTCGGGGCAACCACGTGCGCGCGGCTGATGAACCCGCGCAGGAAGCTGGTTTCGCTGCCAGCCTTCTTCTCGCTTCCCGAATTGGCGTCCTTTCCGCTCACAGTGCGATTTCCCCAGCTGAATTTGGCGAGTCCCGAGGCGCGTTCCTTATCAGTCCGTGCAGCAAGCACGGTCGGTGCGACGCGGACCGTCGTCGCGAGCGCGGCAGCGCGCTGCTTCAGCGTGGCTTCAGCAAGGTCGGCAAAACTGCGAAACGACCCGCCTGCCGCCTTCTGTCCAGAGTCCGCACCATTCTTGAATTTATTCTTGTTCTTGCGTCCCATCTTCGATCACCCACATCCGCTGAAAGACAACCACAGGAGCACCACAGGAGCACCACAGGCCAGTTTCTGAGCAACCGGTGGGCCATTTCACTCGGTCGACCCTTGTTCAATCTTTGTCGGAGGTTGGCGCCTTGACGACTCGAAATGCCCGACTGGTTGGTGTAAAGCCCTTTGACACCCATGTCGGGATTAGGACGCCCCCCCAAGAACTCTGGTGCCGAGCGGCACCGGTCCATAAGGGAAACGATGTTCACCAATCTGCAGAGCTACGTCGCCGAACTCAGAAAACGTCGCGACATCGTTGAGATCAACGCCAGTGTCGATGCCCACCTCGAACTTGCGGAGATTCACCGCCGCGTGATCGCCGCCGGTGGTCCAGCTCTCCTGTTCACGAATGTCATCGGGAAGAGTTTTCCGGTGGTTACGAACCTGTTCGGATCGGCGGCCCGCGTCGACCTTGCGTTTGGTTCGGGCCCAAAGGAACTGATCCGCGAGGTGGCCAAACTTCCCGAAGAACTCCTGCCGCCGAAGCTGTCAAAGCTCTGGAAGCTTCGGCACACGGGCAAAAAGTTACTTAATGTTGGTCTGGGCGCACCCACATCGCGCGCACCGGTACTCGCCGAGAGCATCGCGCATGCGGATCTGACTCGACTCCCGGCGCTGACCAGCTGGAGCGAGGACGGCGGGCCGTTTCTGACCCTGCCGCTCGTGCACACACCAAGTCTCGGGGGAAAGCCGGACAATTTGGGTATGTATCGCGTGCAGATTCACGACAGCCGTGAGGCCGGGATGCATTTTCAGATCGGCAAGGGGGCTGGTTACCACCTCCATGACGCTGAGTCGCGCAACGCCGAGATGCCCGTGAATGTCTATCTCGGGGGACCGCCGGGGCTTGTACTCGCAGCGATCGCACCGCTTCCGGAAAATGTTCCGGAACTGCTCCTTGCCTCGTTGGTGCAGGGGCGAAAACTCCGACGTGGAAAGATTGCGGATTGGGACGTCGATCCAGTTGCAGAAGCCGAGTTCGTCATCCGCGGTGTCGTTCCGCCGCATGTCCGGCGACCTGAGGGCCCGTTCGGAGATCATTACGGATACTACTCACTCAAGCACGACTACCCGGTGCTGCGTGTGAAGGAGATTCATCATCGGCGGGGTGCAATATTTCCGGCGACCGTTGTTGGCAAGCCGCGCCAGGAAGATTTCTTCATCGGTGATTATCTGCAGGAGCTCCTGCTGCCGCTCATTCCGGTCGTCATGCCGGGGGTCCGCGATCTCTGGAGCTATGGCGAAACCGGCTACCACGCGCTTGCGGCTGCAGTGCTCAAGGAGCGCTTCGGCAGGGAGTCGATGACGTCGGTGTTCCGCATTCTCGGCGAGGGTCAGCTGGCGCTCACGAAGTTTCTCATCGGAATCGATCAACCGATGGATCTCAGGGACTTCCGCAAAGTCCTCGAACATGTCCTCGAGCGCTTCGATCCGCGCACAGATCTCTTCGTGTTCTCGGAACTGTCGATGGATACGCTCGACTACACTGGACCGGCCGTCAACAAGGGCTCAAAGGGCGTGATTCTCGGTCTCGGAAAACCACGAAGAACGCTGCCCCGCGTGGTGAGTGCTTCTGGAGGTCTTCCTCGCGATCTGGTGCGCGATGTGCGCGTCTGGTGCGCCGGTTGTCTTGTTGTGGAGACAGCGGAATTCGCCGCGGATCCGAAGGTCGCAGAAAAGATCGCAGCACTGCCGGCACTGACGGATTGGCTACTGATCGTCGTCGTCGACAACGCGCAGAAGGCCACCAAGTCGGAAGCGTCGTTTCTTTGGACGACGTTCACCAGGTTCGAGCCGGCTGCAGATATCTACTCGAGCCGCACATCGATCGAACGGTCGCACATCGTGCGCGAGGGACCGATCGTCATCGACGCACGCATGAAGCCGCACTTCCCGAAGGAATTGTTCTGCGATCCGGATACGGCGGCCAAAGTTTCGCAGCGCTGGAATGAATACTTCCCGGATCGCAAGGTCGTGATGGGCGACAGTGACCTCGCGCATCTTTGATCGGGCGTCGCGGGGCGACGAAGAGAGAACAGCGGTCGGCTCGGAGCGACGAAGCCAACACAGCGATCTGCCCGAAAATCAGGTTGCTCTAAAGGGGCAGAGCGCAAGGCGGCGAGGAGCGAGGACCGGAGTTTACCGAAGCGTAAATGAGGACCGCAGCGACGAAGCCAACACAGCGATCTGCCCCTTTTCAGCAACCTGTCAGGTGATCTGACCGCGAAACGCGCGAACTGGCTCCACACTCGACGCCTTGCGCGATGGCGGAATGGATGCAAGCCAGCAAATGAATATCCCGCAGAGCAGCACGACAAGGCTCATGATCGGATCAATCTCCGGATGCACGAGAAGAACATCGCTGCCGAAGGGGCTCTTGAACGGCACACCGACGTAGTCCATCGAACCGACGACCAGATTGCCAACGACAAGTCCCAGAGCGCCGCCAAGGGAACCGATCAAAGCTGCTTCGAAGGCGAACAGTCGACGGATGTCGCGCCCGCGCGCACCGATGGCCATGAGCGTGCCGATCTCCACCGTGCGCTCTGCCACCATCATGAAAATTATGTTCAGCACCGAAAGACCGGTGAGCAGAAACAGCAATGCGGAAATCACACCAACGACAGAATCCCATATTCGCCCGACGTTGCCGATGATGGGTTCGATCTGCCACCAGCCGCGAAGCTCGACGCCATCAGCCGCTGCCAAAGGCGCAAGATCGGCGACAAACTGCCGCGCGTCGACTCCTGGTTGAAGCCGGACGGCCAGCTCAGTGAAGCGCGACGGCAGACGAATGAGACGCTGCATGAGATCGATTTGGGTGAAGAGCGCGCGCTTGTTGAAACTCGGGACGCCCGCATCAACGATCCCGACAATCGTCGCGTCGATTCCATTCACCGAACCCTCGATGGTCGGAGCCACAAGCGTGACCGAATCGCCGATCTTGAGGCTGAGCGTCTGCGCAAGTCCAGCGCCAACCACGACGCCATCCGGGGTGTCAGGATGGACAAAATTCCCGACGTCATTGGCGGTGAACAGTCGCGGCGACACGCGCTGTTCACTTGGGCCGGAAACCCCGATACCAAGAAAGTACAGACTCTCATCGTTCACGCTGATGAGGCCTTCGAGTTTTAGTCTCGGTGTGACGCTGAGAACGCGCGGATCTTCTGCGACCCTTCGCAGAAAGGCGTTGTCTTCGGCGATTGTGAGTTCTTCGGTGACACCCTCTGGTTGATCAAAGTAACCGAGCGCGTGAATCTGTGCGTGCGCAGTCCCCGTGTCCGCAGCCCCGTCCTGCCACAGTCGCATGATGGCGACTGAGTAGCGCGAGGCAATGATCGCCATCGCCACGGAAAAACCGACGGTGAAGATCGTCAGAACCGTACGACGCGGATTGCGCCGCAGACTGCGGAACGCGTAGATCGTTGCAAAACGTAGAAAGTTGGTGCGCACCGGGTCCTTCCTTGTCAGGCGCTCGCAAATCCAGCGTCTTCACCACTCATGTGCACATCCGTGATGAGGCACGGATGCTTGTACTGCTCAAAGGCCGTGCCCTGAGTCCTAATTCTCTGATCCCGCAGCTCGCGAAAGTATTGATCAGGAACTTCAGCGATACGAATCGGACCGAGCCGTTCACCCTTCTGCTTGTCACGGTACTCGATGTTGCTGTGCGAAAGTTCCGTGTCGAAAGCCTTCGCGAGAACATCGGGCGCGCGCACCGCACGAAGATTGCTGTGTTCCATCAACAATCGGTAGTACGGCGGATCGGCGAACACGGGCTGCAGGGCAAACTCACCAAGATCGATCTCGAGAGCCGCCTGCACGCGGCGCGCAGCTTCAGCCACCTGAAATGCGGTGAGCTTCTCGCCAGTGATGTTTGCGATGTCGCGCCCCTTGTTCAGAAACCGGAGCAGCGGCGCTTCGCCGAGAAAGCCGTCCACGCGCACAATATCCTGCATGTCATAGCGCACGAGCCCGCCGGACGTCGTGAGTACGATTCCATAATCGCGTCCAACTTCGAGCTCGTGGGCAAGAAGCGTCTCAGGATTTTTTCGACCAATCTCCGACTCCGGCAGGAACTCGAAGAAGTGCGTGGACACATCAAGCACACCGGACGATGTCCCATCGACAAGGGGAATCGTCATGCGTCCCTCGCTGGCAGAGAGACCGTGATCGCGGAGTGGAACCGGGCCATACCAGTGCGGCAGCTGCGCGAGAAACGGAGCGGTTGTGCCGCCGGTCCAGACTCCGAGTCGGGCCAGCTCCGGCCACGCATGCCGCGGCAGGAGTCGTCCGGCCGAGGCCCGCGAAACCACCTCGAGTTCTTTGGCTCGTTTCGGATCGCGTTTCGTCAGCAGCGACCCGGCAAGGCGTCGCAGATCAGCTGGCAGATCATCGCATCGGGACAGCGTGCCGTCATGAATGTCCCGAATCAAGTCATCCTGCCACTCGTTGCACCAGCGACCGAGCTGAATCAGAGTCGTCGGATTCGCGCAGTTGATCATCACAACATCGCGCCGCGCAAGCGCCATGCGCAAGTAGAGATAGTAGCGCGAGCGTGTCGGCGTATAGCGCGCGAGCTCCGGATGGAGAATGTAGAGCTCGCGCATGAGACCAAAAAGAATACTCGACAGCTTTCCCGTGATGCTGCCGCACGGGACTCCCGACGGAGCGTTCTCACTCTTCCAGCTCGATGCAAGGATCAGAATCTTGCCCATGATCATCGATGGATTTTCGCGCGCGATGGCGACCGACCACATGCCCCAGCTCCGACGATACTCGGCGACCTGAGCCCGGGTGACTGGAATGTACTTCGACGGACCGGTTGTGCCACTCGTGACAGCGAACATCACGATCTCGGTCCGCGGCGCAAACAACTCCGTCACATCTCCGTGCATGACAGATGCGATGTAGGGCGCCATCCGCGGGTAGCCTGCCACCGGAATGGCGCGGCGAAACTCGTCGACGTTCATCTTCGGGCTCAGTCCGTGATCACGGGCAAAACGCGATCCAGCAATGCGCGAAAGTTTTTCGTGAAGTTTCTCGCGCTGCAATTCTCGCGCGTTCTGGACGGTTCGATGCCAACGCGTGAACTGCATCGATTTGGCAGCCAGCAGCGCATTCGCGACCACTCGTCGAAGAAGCATGTTCACAGTTCACCCGACCTGAGTCGGGCCAGACGGCCGCGACGTTGCTGAGTAACTCGTGCCCATTGCACCGACCGGAGCAAGTGCGGTCATCGTCTCCCGAATGCCTTCGGCGAAAGACCACTTCGGCGCGTAGCCGAGTTCGCGCTTTGCGCGTGCGATCGAGTAGTCGAGATTCAGGCCGAGAAATTTCCACGACGCAAGACTGATGAACTTTGGACCGTGCCCACCGAGCAGGCGGTCGATTCCCGAGAAGCCGCAGGCAAGTGTGTAGGCAACCTTCAGTGGGATCTGTCGCGTCGGGATCGGGAGGTTCAAATGCTGCGCCACAGCACCGATGAACTCGCGCTTTGAGCCAACTGGATCATCCGTAATGTTGAACACGGCACCTGGTTCGGTTGCTGTTTCCAACGCAAGGACGACCGCATCGGCGAAATTTCTGACGTAGGTGTGATTGAGCTTTTGTGTTCCGGGGCCGAACCAGGCCAACTGGCCGGAGCGCAGCCTTGAAACCAACCGCGGCATGACGATCCGGTCGCCCGGACCGTAAACGAATCCAGGGCGAAGTGCCACTCCCGGAAAGTTTCGATCCCGACAGAACGCAACAAATTCCTTCTCCGCGATCGCCTTGGTCCGCGTGTACGGGTCGATGCCCTGAGTATCAATGGCGGCCGACTCATCGGTCCCGAAGTGATCGCGCGCCGGATAAACACCGAGCGAACTGACGAGAATGAACTTCCTGAAATTTGGCGCGTAGGACGCCACGGCGAGGAGATCGCGCAGACCATCCACATTGACGCGAAAATAGGGCTCTGCCCGTCCGCCGTCGCCGACCATGGCAGCAGAATGAACGACCGTATCGGCACCTGCGAGCGCGACCCGCAGCGATCTGCCATCGAGAACATCGCCCGGAACGATCTCGACGCGGGGCGCACGTGGTCCGGTGTAGCGCAGGGAAACAAGTTCGGGAGTGAGGCCCGCAGGCGAAAGCAGAGCTGGATTTCGCACGAGGAGGCGCAGCGAGTAACCGGCATCGAGAAGAGCATGGGCAATCCATTGCCCGACAAAGCCAGTGGCTCCGGTCACCAGAACCGTTTTGCGGACTGTTTCCAAAATCTGGGCACCTCAGATGACAGATGACTTATGATATCACCAGACGGACCCGCTCGAATGGCGATCGGAGCACGATATTGCGTCCTTGCAGACGTCTGGCGCAGGAAAGCACCCGAATCTCATGCTGACGACCACCACTTTCGCTGCGGCATTCTCGCCCCGCGAATTTCGCGTCGCGGTTGCAGCACTTGGTCATTCGCAAAAAGAAGACAACACTCCACGCGAATGCAGGGTGTTACTCCACAGCAATCGCGATAGTCAGGCGCTGGTTCTCCTGCTGCACGGCAGCGAGAGTCACTCGGGCTGGTTTACCGACGTTGCAGGAAAACTCGCGGGCCGTGGCTTGAGTGTGGCCACGTACGATCGCCGCGGCTGGGGACAAAGCCCAGGGCCAAGAGGCGTTCTGCGCCGGCCGGAGGACGCCTTCGCCGAGCTCGACGCCGTTGTCGCAGAACTCATGCGGCAGACCAACGGCAGGGACATTCACCTCGCTGGAATGTCCTGGGGTGGACTCCTTGCAGCGGCATGGCTCAATGCCCGCTCCGCACAAGGCGGAATGTTGTCCAGCGGCCAACGCGTGGCAAGCCTCACGCTCATTGCACCGGGCATCAGGAGTATTTCGGACATCACAGCAGTCGACAAGATTCGAACCCTGAGGTGGGCATGCCTCGGGACAGACAGCTCCGTGAAACTGCCGATGAAGTCCTGCGACTTCTCGAGCAACAAGTCGACCCAGACCTTCATCGACACGGATCCTGCGCGCGTCACCAGCGTGTCCGCGAGTTTTTGTTTCTCGACATGGCTCATGCGTCGCGGTCTTGCCACACAATCGGCAAAGCGGTTTCTCGCGACCCAGAATCTTCACGTCATCCTCGCCGGCAACGACTCGATCATCGACAACAAGCTGACCTCCTCTTACTTCGAAGACGTTGGTGGCGCGAAGATGACGACGATCGCTGGGGCTGACCATGCGATTGTGCTTGAGCGAAGCACCGACGTTGCCGCCGGCATCGCAGAGACGATCGCGCGCGCCGAGCACGGACGACGCAACGCAACCCTGCACTTCGAGTCCATCGAACTCTTCGACGTCGCCACACCGATGCGCCTCACGTTCAGGCACGCGGCGGCTGCGCGGAAAAACGCGCAGCGCATTCTGATCCGTCTGACATCTCGTACCGGGGACAATCGGCGATTCCAGACCCTTGGCGAGGTTCTGCCACGCGACTATGTCACGGGTGAAACGTTCAGCGGTGCACGCAAGATCATCGCAGGGGAACTCTGGCCAAAACTCCGCGAACTCGTGCTGTCGCCCGCAACGCCGCCAGCGACGAGCCTTGCTTCCTTGCACGCGTCGGCAGACACAGGAATGGCGCTCGCGGCCTGGGCGGGCCTTGACGTCGCCGCGACAACAGCCTGGATGAAAGCGTTTGGGCAAGGCGCAGCTGCACTTCCCGTCCCGCCGGGGCTGCAACCGGGCGACGCTCACCTGCGAGCGGACTCGCGGTCGAATCCAGCGACCACGACTGGGCCGATCGGAATCAGCAACGGACTTGTCACGACGGTGATCTGTCTGGCATTTCGTCTCGCCGGGTTCACAGACTTCAAGATGAAGATCGATGGTCGCGCGCATACCAGCGATGACGTGATGCGCCGGGTTCGGCTGGTGCGCTGGTTGATCGGAGACAAGGCCACGCTCAGAGTCGATGCCAACGGTTCCCTGAGCCCCGAAATCCTGCGCGCGATTGCCCCAGATCTTCAGTCCCTCGGCGTGATTTCCATCGAAGAGCCCTTCCCGCGCGGCAGGCAGGCTGACATGCGAGCCATGGCAGCAGAACTCAAGGGAACCATCCGCATCGTCGCCGACGAGTCCTTGTGCACCTTGAACGATGCACGCCAGCTTACGGGACCAAACATTGGGTGGAATCTTCGCCTTGGCAAGAACGGGGGATTCACCGGCATTGCCGCCCTGCTCGAAATCAGCAACAAAACCGGGGTCCCCGTCCAGCTCGGATGCCTCGTTGGAGAATCCGAGATCCTCGAGGCGGCAGCGGGTAGCATTCGACACTGGGCCCCCTGGCAACACCGGGAATCGAGCTTTCCAGGGTTGCTCCTCGCGGAAAACCCGCTGAAGGCCCTCCCGCCTGCGACCTCCACAAGCCAGCCTTGAGCGGGTCATCCCCGCGAAAGCACGTGTGGCATTCGATCGATCTGTGGCGTAAAGTCGTCGCGATGTCACGCACCTGTGCCACCAACCGGACCTGTTGCCACGCATGAGTTCTGTACCGCCAGTGACCAACTCAACGACCAGGGATCCTTCGATAATCGCCGCCCCACTTTCGGCGCGTGGGAACGAGCTGGTCGCCGATCTACGTCAGCGGATCATCTTCCTCGACGGCGCCATGGGCACGATGATCCAGCGCCATCGCCTCGGCGAGTCTGACTTCCGCAACGAAGCGCTGGCTGGGCATCCACGCGATCTCAAGGGTAACAACGACCTCCTTTCGATCACCAGACCAGAGATCATCCGCGACATTCACCTCGCCTATCTCGACGCCGGCGCCGACATCATCGAGACAAATACCTTCTCGGCCACCAGCATCGCCCAGGCCGACTACGGTCTCGAACATCTCGTCACGGAACTCAATCGTGCATCGGCACGACTTGCGCGCGAAGCCTGCGATCAGGTCATGAAGAAAAATCCCGGTCGCCGGTGCTACGTTGCCGGGGCCCTCGGTCCGACCAACCGCACTGCGTCGATCTCGCCGGACGTCAACAATCCCGGCTATCGGGCGGTGACGTTTGATGAACTGGTCCGCGCCTACTCGGAGCAGATTGCGGCACTTGTGGATGGCGGCGTCGACATTCTCCTCCCGGAGACCGTGATCGATACGCTCAACCTCAAGGCTGTTATCTACGCCATCGAGAAATTTTTCGAAAAAAGATCAGAGCGCATCCCGGTCATGCTCTCCATGACGATCACCGATGCCTCCGGCCGCACGCTCTCCGGCCAGACTGTCGAAGCGTTCTGGAATTCCGTACGGCACGCCCGTCCGATCAGCGTTGGCATCAACTGCGCACTCGGCGCGCGCGAAATGCGCCCCTACGTTGAACAACTGGCGCGGATCGCCGATTGTTTCATCTCCTGCTATCCCAACGCGGGTCTGCCAAATCCGCTCGCTCCGACCGGCTACGATGAAACACCGCCGGTCACCGCCCATCTCGTGAAGGAATTCGCGACCAGCGGATTTCTGAACGTCGTCGGTGGCTGCTGCGGAACGACACCGGATCACATCCGGGCCATCGTCGAAAATATCCGTGGTATTGCGCCACGCGCGGTCCCGCCGAGTGAACCGGCGCTGCGCCTCTCTGGTATGGAGCCGCTTGTGCTCCGCCAGAATGCGAACGAGCGGTCCCAATTTCTCATGGTTGGCGAGCGCACGAACGTCACGGGTTCACCACGCTTTGCGAAACTGATCAAGGCCGGTGACTTCAACGCGGCGCTCGATGTTGCCCGCCAGCAAGTGGAAAACGGCGCCAACGTCATCGACATCAACTTTGACGAAGGGCTTCTCGACAGCGAAGCGTGCATGCAGCGTTTCCTGAATTTGGTCGCCTCCGAGCCCGACATCGCGCGCGTCCCGATCATGATCGACAGCTCGAAGTGGTCGGTCATCGAAGCTGGACTGAAGTGCGTACAGGGCAAGGCCATCGTCAATTCGATCAGCCTCAAGGAAGGCGAGAAGGAATTCATCCGGCAGGCTCGTGAATGCCTGCGCTACGGCGCTGCGGTCATCGTGATGGCGTTTGATGAAAACGGCCAGGCCGCAACGAAGGCGGACAAAGTTCGAATCTGCCAGAGAGCCTACGCGCTTCTGACGAAAACGGTCGGCATGCAGCCCGAAGACATCATCTTCGATTCGAACATCCTGACCGTTGCGACCGGAATGGAAGAGCACAACAACTACGCGGTCGACTTCATCGAGGCCGTCCGCGAAATCAAGTCCACCTGCCCTGGCGCGCGCACCAGTGGTGGTGTCAGCAACATCTCCTTCTCGTTTCGCGGCAACAACCGAGTGCGCGAGGCGATGCACTCGGCCTTTCTGTATCATGCGATCCAGGCCGGGCTCGACATGGCGATCGTCAATGCCGGCATGCTCGAAGTCTATGAGGAGATCGACAAGGAGCTACTCGGCATGGTCGAGGATGTGCTCCTCAACCGCAGACCAGATGCAACCGAGCGCCTGATCACGTTCGCCGAGAAGTTTCGCGGCGAGGACACGACGCGCGTTCGCGAGACTGAGTCCTGGCGCAGCGGCACCGTCGAAGAGCGTCTGGCCCACGCGCTGGTCAAGGGCATCACCGAATACGTAGACGCGGATACTGAAGAAGCATTCCGCAAGTACCCTCGCCCGCTCGATGTGATCGAAGGTCCGCTCATGGCGGGCATGAAGATCGTCGGTGAGCTGTTCGGTGCCGGGAAGATGTTCCTGCCGCAGGTCGTGAAGAGCGCTCGCGTCATGAAGCAGTCAGTGGCCTGGCTTGAGCCGCACATGGCAGCCGAGAAGGCGCGCAATGCCAGCTCTTCAAGTTCGCAGGGCAAGTTTGTGATCGCGACCGTCAAGGGCGACGTCCACGACATCGGCAAGAACATCGTCGGTGTCGTGCTGGCCTGCAACAACTACGAGGTCCACGATCTCGGGGTGATGGTGTCCTGCGAGAAGATCATCGCCAAAGCTCGCGAAGTTGGCGCCGACATGATCGGGATGAGCGGGCTGATCACGCCATCGCTGGATGAAATGATTCACAACGCTTCGGAATTTGCCCGCCTCGGGTTTGACGTTCCGATTCTCATCGGCGGTGCCACGACGAGCAAGGCACACACGGCCATCAAGATCGCGCAGAATTATCCCGGGGTTGTTGCGCACGTGTCGGATGCATCCCTCGTCGTCAACGTCTGTTCTGATCTCATGAATCCGGATCGCCGCAAGGAATTCGACCGGCGGAACAAAGCCGACCAGGCGACACTGCGCGAGCGTCACGCCGCGAGCAGTGCCGAAGTCCGACTGAAGCCAATTGCCGAAGCACGCGCCGGCGGATTCACCTGCGACTGGAAAACAACTCGCATCGATCGCCCGGTTCGCACGGATCTGACGGTGCTGGACGACATTCCTCTGAAGGAAATCGTTCCATATATCGACTGGTCGCCATTCTTCTGGACGTGGGAACTCGGTGGATCCTGGCCAAAGATTCTCGATCACGAAAAGTACGGCGCGCAGGCGCGGGAGCTTTGGGCAGACGCGCAGAAGATGCTGCAGGAAGTTGTCTCGAAGAAGATCTTTTGCGCCAAAGCCGTTACGGCGATCTGGCCGGCAAACAGCGTCGGTGATGACGTCGAGATCTACACAGACGAGTCCCGCCGCGAAGTTCTGGCGACGTTCCGGTTTCTCAGACAACAGCGGGAAAAACTCGACGAGAAGTATTTCTACTGTCTCTCGGATTTTGTCGCACCAAAGGCGTCCGGGCGGCCCGACTGGATCGGCGGCTTTGCCGTCACGGCCGGCTCGGAGGTCGAGAGCTACGCGCGCGCGGCAACCGAGCGCCGCGACGACTATTCATCGATCATGGCCAAGGCGCTTGGTGATCGCATCGCCGAAGCACTTGCCGAGCTGATCCATATGCGCATGCGCCAGGTCTGGGGATACGGGGACGATGAGGCGGGACTGTCGATCGCAGACATGATCCAGGAGAAGTACCGCGGCATTCGTCCTGCTCCCGGCTATCCTGCGTGCCCTGATCACACGGAAAAGGGTCTTCTCTGGAAACTCCTCGACGTCGAAGCCAACACCGGGATTCGACTGACAGAAAGCTATGCCATGCATCCGGCCAGTTCCGTTTCCGGACTCTATTTCGCACATCCCGAAGCAACTTATTTCCGGGTCGGCCGCATCGCCGATGATCAGATTTCCGATTACGCAGCGCGCAAGAAAATGCCGCTGGCGGACGTGCGGCGCTGGCTTGGGCCGAACCTGATTTGACCTGCGCGCCGCGGGGTCTCAGACCTGAGCCTCGACTTCAGCCCCAGCTCTGAAGGACCTCAGATGACCATTCCGTGACATTTCCATGACAAATTCTCATCCTCGTCGTGGCAGACTCCAGGGAATGCGATTCATCCAGTACATCGTGAAACAATGGCACAGCCGCCCCTGGACGGTTGGTGCCATGCTCGTTTCTGTGGCACTCGCAACTGCTGCCTTCTATGATCGAAGCTGGCTTGACTGGAGCATCACGGGGCCAAACAACGAAACTAAGCAGGTAGCGTCCGCGAGCGAAGTCTTTCCCTCCGGAATTCATCAGGCTCTCGAATATGTGGGGCAGTCGATCCGTGATGACGTCAACTCCGCGTCCGAAACACAGCGCCTCCTGTTTCGGCTGAGTGACGTGTATCCTCAGGCAGCGCAGCCGAGTCTCCTTGAACCCACACGCGTCCTCCCCGACTCGACTTCCTACAAGAGACAAGACCTTCTCACGCTTCTGAATTTCAGCAGAACATGCGCAATTGAAAACCGTGGGCAAACAGTGGCTGAAACTCGCGCTGAGCCACGCAAGCAACGTGAACTGGACAAAGCTTGGCATTGGGAAACGCATCAATGTGAAAAACCGTCGTTGCTCCGGGCTAGTTTCTTCGAGTCGCCTCCCTTCATTCATCCGTTTGGCGGATCCTTTGCGTGGCGTGCGCTGCAGCTCCAGAGGACAAATCCCCGCCCAGACGAAGTGCCCATTGATCACCGGACACTCGTGCGATGGCTTCATGTCAGCGAACTCCGCGCAATCGCGGCCGCCGGACAATCGCCTGCAGCTGAAGCGATCGCGAAAGACCTGCGACTACGATTCCTGGCAGAGCTGGACGACAACGCGGTTCGATCTCTTCGCGATGAATCCGTCGCCGTCATCGGACGCACCTTGGTGGCCGTAAAACTCGAGGAAAGAGGCTCGAGTCGGCGCAAGCGAGTTGCTGCGGGCGGCGATCCACTCTCGGAGAGTGTCTCCGGTCCAACGTTTGCACTCATGCCGCGAGACCAATTCGCGAAAATGCTTGCGAGGCGCGGTTTTCGGGCCGAACCTGCGACGTCGATCGGAACGTCCTGCACATGGCTGGCAGCTGGGATTTGCTGGAACTCCACCGGCGATGAGCTCCGTGAGGTTCTCGTCACACTCACGGTGATCGCTGCGGTCCTCCTGCTCGTCGGTGCCCTGCTCGACCTGCGTCGGCGCAACGCAAGGGTCCGACTTGTATCCGAACGGGAGCGGGCGTTTCTTCTGAATTCTCTGACACACGAGATTCGCACACCAGCCGCGACCATCCGCGTTGCGCTGGAAAACATGCGACGTGACTTTGACGACTGGTCGCCGGAGACGCAGTCAGAGTTCCTCCGACTCTGCAATGAGTCGACACGGATGAGCCATGTCATCGCCCGCAGCGAGACACTTGCGCGCGCTGCGACGTCCGGTCAGGACAAAGAGCTCGGGACCGGCGTGCATCGGGTTCAGATTGATTCATTGCGCGATCTGGTCCTCAACGAAATCGAACGACTTGATCTTCCGGAGTCAGTTCTTCTTCCAGGCGAGGATGTGTCGTGCGTCACAGATCCATTCTGGACCGCCGTTTGTGTGCGCAATCTTCTCGACAACGCAAGACGTCACGGCGCGCCTCCGATCAAGGCATCCGTCACACGAACGGAAGCTGCCGTTGAAATCAAGGTGACGGACAACGGTGGCAGTACAGCGGCGCTGCTACCGGAAAGCAAACAACGCTCGCCCGGTCTTGGTTTTGGCCTGAGTCTGGTGCGTGCTGCAGCAACGGCGATGGGTGGTCGTCTTATATCGAAGCAGAATCCAACGCAGTTCAAACTGGAGCTGCCCACATGACTCGACTGCTCGTCGTGGAAGACGACCGCAACCTTGCCGACTCGCTCGCGACGCTCCTGCGCCATGAGGGGTTTTTGGTTGATCTCGCGCACGACAGGAGCACGGCGCGCACGGCGTTCGAACGTGAGCCGAGCCAACGTCCAGGTCTTGTGATCCTTGACTGGAATCTTCCGGACGGTCAGGGGATCGATCTCGTTCGTGAGTGGCGGGAACGCGGACTCGGGCACCCGGTGATCATGCTCACGGCCCGCGCTGAGCTCGTGGATCGTGTTCTTGGACTGGAGTTTGGCGCCGACGATTACGTCACGAAACCCTTCGAACCGCGCGAGCTGGTGGCACGCGTGCGGGCGCGGCTCAGATCCCTGCCGATGCAATCACAAGCGACTCAGGTTCACGGTCAGCCTGTCTCTGACACCATCAGAGACGATGCCGATTTGCGCGTGGCCAGCTTTCGCATGAATCTCGCTGCGCGCCGCGTATTCTTCCATGAACGCGAAGTCGAGCTCACGCGGATGGAATGGAATCTCCTGCGAACCTTTCTCGAAAGTCCGGACCGTGTCTTCAGCCGCGATGAACTCCTGAACGAAGTCTGGGGCCTCGACAACTATCCGACGACGAGAACTGTGGACAACCACGTCCTCCAGCTGCGCAACGCGTTTGGAACCGAGTGGTTCCAAACCGTTCGCGGGGTCGGCTATCGATTTGTTTGTCCTCCAACTTCGGCAACAGACGCGCCATCACGCGTCAAGTCTGTCACGACAGGCGCGGCAAAGATTGGACACCGATTTGACACGACGGCGACGCGGCCGTGACACGAGGCTTGCTCGCAAAGGGCAGGATTACCCGTGTGGAGATGGTCTTCACAGAAACACGGAATCGCCAAAGCAAGGAGACTGAACATGATACTCATCACGGTTAAAGGGATCGCAGCATTGACTGCTGTGGCAATGCTCGCCACCTTTTCTACACAATCAATGGCTACGGGATTGGCCACGCAAGGACAGACCGCTCTGTCCGAAGCGCACAAGTTTCGCGTTGAGGGCAAGTTTGGCGACATGACGAATGCGGTGCGCGACGCTCTGCGTGCTTCCGCAAACGATCCCGCCATTGCAAAGAACGCATCTAAGCTGCTGCGGGCTGCCGCCCTTGAATCGCGCCGACCGTTGCCGATGGACTGGACGGTTCCCGACGGCATGTCGAACGTAAAGCTCACGCAATCCAGGCGTGAGCGTGCCAACGGCAGTGTCGGTTGGAAGCTAAGGATTCAGGCCGACCTCGTTGCGGCTGGAGTCGTCCAGCAGCTGCAGATCGTGCACTACCCGAACCGCATCATCCTCGACAAGCAAGCTGGCATCGGCGAGTGGATTGAAGGCAACTGGCAAGGACAACCGTTTTTCACGTTGACCAGCGGATCTGAAGCAACTTCATTTCCAGAAGGCCTCTACCTTCTGAACATCACGATGACCTCTGGTACCAGCGTCCTGGGTTGGTTTGTGCTCAGCGATCTCGAAGCAGACAGTTCGCCCATCGTGACGTCACCACGCTCCGGAGAAGTGCTCAACTCCGCATCGCCAGAAGTCACTTGGGAGAACTGGTATTCCTCCCACTACCGAACAGATGAAAGGCGCAGCGCGTTTCTTGGAATTCGTGCCGTGAATGCTCAGGGCGAGTGGACGGACGCCTGGGAGACGTTCTGGTCCAATGACATTCCGACATCGGCGCGAGTTGGCGATGGAGGAAACGGTGTTCCATCTCTGGTCAACGGCGACTACGTGGCCGTTCTCAACATTCGTGAAGCCTACCGGTTCGGCGACATTCGGATGCGCCGCGAGGGCTCCCGACTCGTTCCATTCAAAGTGCTCGTGGAATAGCGTCCCATCCAGACACAAAAGCGCCAGCCCCGGTTTTCCCGGGGCTGGCGCAAAACGAACGAGGATCTCGACGCGACTAGTCTACGTAACCTTGCTCGAGAATCAGCACC
>Ga0169931_10002648_pt1 | contig 28994 bp, 25 predicted proteins | sample Kivu_15m_20L_FD_129675 | JGI IMG/M metagenome (GOLD analysis project Ga0169931, IMG submission 129675) | Freshwater microbial communities from Lake Kivu, Western Province, Rwanda to study Microbial Dark Matter (Phase II) - Kivu_15m_20L... | ecosystem: Environmental > Aquatic > Freshwater > Lake...
AGCATGATTTTAGTGCCTTAAAGAGAGCCAGAATGTATGCTCCTTCAAATACACCCTTAGATGAAATTATCCGTGATTATTGTGTAAATTAATGTCTCATTCTTAAGTTAAATGACTATATATGGTGAAAATGAGATTTTTTATATACTACATATACTCAGCATCCCAGAGGATAACCTCAATTACCGATCCAGATCATAGGTTAATATTTGCTTAACCCTAGAAAAAGACTATTGCTAATAATTATCAATATGAGACTTACAGTATATCGTAACGCTATTATTGTAGCTTGTGCTTTGGGCTTGCTTGGGTTCATGGTGGGATGTTGGGAAATAAGTGTTTCTTTTGAAACCCTAGATTCTCATAAATCTTCTGCCGTTTCAGAAGATACAGAAAACCAGGATGTAATTACCTTAAATGCCAAAACTAACCAAACCAACAAAATTAAACTCAAAGACACTCACATTTTGACAGATCGTCAACACCCAACTGCTGATGATCAAAATCAGGGGAGTTTACGCATGAGTAATCAAACAGATCAGCCAGTGCGCCTGGCCTTACTAGCTCAACAATCCCGGGGAAAAAAATCTGGTGAGCAAAGTAACTATGATGTTCCCGCCCATTGGGATTTTGATCCCCAAGAAGGTAGTGAACAAGGATTGATTCTATCCTTACCTGATGAGGAACTAAAATTAGAAAAAGGAGATATTATAGTCGCCTTCGCACAAGATGGTTCTCGGCGTTACTGGGGTCCCTATGTTGTTGGGGAAACGTCTTTGCCTCAATGGAACACGGAAAAGCGAGAATGGTTATTGGTACTAAGTCCTTGACAAAAGGCGCGATCGCTCAGTTCCCCGTTTTTTATGGAAGAACAAAAAACAGCTAGTCAACGACTTAAGACCATGACCAATGACCAATGACTAATGACCAATGAGAATAAAACTGAGTGTTCCGGGTACTGTTAACGAGTGTTACCACAATCTAATCAAAAGTCCAATCTTTGCGGTAACTATACTAATTCTGCTAACTTGGCTGGCTTATGGGTGGAACTTAGGCAGTGTAGGTTTAATTGATGAAACAGAACCATTATTTGCTGAAGCTTCCCGTCAAATGTTAGTTACAGGTGATTGGATCACTCCAGTTTTTAATGGACAAACTCGTTTTGATAAACCAGCCTTAATATACTGGTGTCAAGCCATAGCCTACTCAATTATGGGAGTTAACGAATGGTCTGTGCGCCTACCTTCAGCCATTGCAGCTGTTGGAGTCATCGCCTTAACCTTCTACACCGTACATTGGTATTTATCCACCAAAGACCAAATACAAAAAAAATTACACCCCACTCAGCCCAACTTAACAGCCTTGATTGCAGGTGCTATGCTGGCACTTAATCCAGAGATGATTGTCTGGGGAAGAACGGGTGTATCTGATATGATGCTCACCGGTTGCATAGCATCAGCATTATTATGTTTTTTTCTAGGGTATGGGGGTAAGCATGAGCAAAAGCCAGGATCTTTTTCAGCCCTATTCCCCAACAAGTGGTATTTGGCTTGTTACGTGCTAATTGCTGGAGGGATTTTAACTAAAGGTCCAGTGGGGTTTGTTCTCCCCGCATTGATCATTGGCGCATTTATTGTATATGTTGGCAAGGTTAGAGAAGTATTAACAGAAATGCGGATTCTTATGGGTATGCTGATTATTTTCTGTTTGTCAGCCCCCTGGTATGTTCTAGTTGCTTGGCGTAATGGTTGGGATTATATAAATTCTTTTTTTGGCTATCACAATATAGAACGTTTCACAGAAGTGGTGAATGGTCACTCAGCACCTTTGTATTTCTATTTTGCAGTGGTTTTACTCGGTTTTGCGCCCTACTCTGTGTATTTACCCCTGGCAATAGCTAAACAGAAGTTTTGGCAGCGATCGCATTGGTTATCTCAACAACGCTCTCAACAATTTGGTTTATTTGCCTGCATCTGGTTTATTACTATTTTTGTTTTTTTTACCATCGCAGTTACCAAGCTTCCCAGCTATGTATTACCTTTAATGCCAGCAGTAGCTATTTTAATAGCCCTGTTATGGAGCGACCTTAACCAAGATCCGCCCTCCGTTTCCTTTTCTCTCAAACTCAGCGCCTGGATTAACATTATCTTCATCACAGCACTAGCGGCAGTACTCTTTCACATCAACTATGTCATCAATGATAATTCCGTTGCTCCCGGTTTCCTCACACTGATTCAAAAAGCAAATTTACCAACACTGGGGGGAATGATTTGGTTGCTTGGTGCCATAATAATTGCCGCTTTGACCATCCATCACCATTGGTACAAAATTATTAAAGTTAACTTACTCCTGTTTACGATGTTTTTAATTACTGTCCTCATGCCGGCTTTACTTTTGATGGATCAGCAGCGTCAACAACCCTTAAGAGAGTTATCTGCTTTCATAGTCCAAGAAAAACAACCACAGGAAGAATTAGTCATAGTTGGTATCAACAAAACAAGTGTAGTATTCTACACACAACAACAAGTAAATTATATTAAACTCACTCAGGATGCTGTAGAGCATATTAAAAATCGCACCTCTCAACCGGCACAACCACCCTCAATGCTCCTCCTCGCCAAACCTAAAGCTCTTGTGAAAATGGACTTACAACCAGATACTTATGATATTTTACACACCACAGATAGTTATCAGTTAATTCGAGTTAACTGGAAAAAAATCAACAAATTGGTTACAAACAAACAATATTCATCCACTCTTACCGGTTAAATGGCTCATTTTAAACCTAAAGCTTGATTAATCTGAGTTAATAAATCCTCCATTGAGATAGAACGGGGCAAAATCTGAGCGGTGGTCTCTTCTTTGCTCCTCACCGAGACACCACCTGGTAAGCGCTGGTTCCGCGAGGCTTGATGTGACCCTATACTAACTACAAAGTCCGCCAACTCACTCATGAAATTTTCTGGTGGAGAAATATGCCCCTGAGAACGTGTCACAGTGTGATTTAACCCTTCATCAATGATTAAAATCGGTGGTAAATCCCCTGGTAAATCCCCCAAAGTCTTTAATTTTGCCAGTAAATCCTGATCTACAGAAGAATCGCCCCAACAAATTAGCAGCAAATCAACACTTTGGTGAAGAATTTGTTGTAACACCTCGGTCCAAGAACGCCCCATAGCAGCCTTAAAACCGGCAGTCTGTAAATACTGAATTAAAGCCTGGAACCATTCAGCCCCCCGTTCGCTAGCCTCATGATTGAGTGAGGATTTTTTCACCTTTTTACCGCTAACGTCTTTACAACGCATTTGTGGTGCATCATCTAGCATGGTTAAATCTACCACCAGAATACTGGGTGGACAACAAACACCAGAAGCAATTTGCAACACAGATAACAAAGGGTCTGGGGCGACACTCAAATTATTTTCATCTCCAGATGATGATATCAAACAAGGAAACACCGACAAACCAGGTATTTGTGAAGCAGCTAGAGTAGTAGCCACATCGCAAGTCACTAGGGGAATCTCAGCCAATATGGGATGTTGAATTAACCGTTCTAGATAACCTTCAGCCACAGAACCTGACGCATCCAGTAAAATTACATCAAACTTCCAAACCCTTGCCAAAAGTTCAGCTTGATCCAAATCATCAACCTCTATCACCCGGTGGTCTCCCAACGCAGGACGGGAGTCAACTGATTCTAAATTTGGTTCTACCAACCTCAAAATTCGCAGTGGAGTTATAGTTGGCGTGACTTGCTCATTGTCGAACCCCGAATACCCAACCGGTTGGGTGACTAAGTTTTCTAAAAGTGGTACTAAGTCCTGGTGCTTAACTGGTAAGTTGAGAAAACCATCGGAACCATTAGCAAAAGCTTGGTCTTTTTCCGCCCCGGTCGCCGTCACTATCACAGGAATGTATCTAGTTGCAGCATCTGATTTTAATAAAGTCAACACATCCCAACCGGAAAGTAAAGGTAATAAGGGATTTAAAAATATGGCTTTTGGTTGCAAGCGACGGGCTTTTTCCACTGCTTCGGTTCCTGAACGAGCAATTACCACCCGATAACCTAAACTTTTGAGTTGCTCAGTCAAATCTTCGATATATCTAGCCACAGCCTCCACTACCAGCACTAAGCGTTGTGAGCTTGTGGACTGATGTTGGGCAATTTTCCCCACGCGCTCACGTGGTACATTTGTATTTTCTCTGGTTTCAGACACTGGGATTTTACTATGTTCTCTAATTCCCATATCAGGACTTGTTAAACCCGTAGGTGGTGGACTGGGTGGGAGGAGTAAAGTAAATTGGCTACCCTTGCCTTCACGAGATAAAAAGCTGACATCACCCCCGTGGAGACGAGCTAAAGCCCTAGTTAAAACTAACCCCAAACCAGTCCCTTCAAATTGGCGAGTCAAAGGATTTTCTAGTTGTTGGAACTTTTGAAAAATTAAATGTTGCTGGTGTTCAGGAATACCAATACCCGTATCCCAGACTGTAAAAGCCACCCAACCTTCCCAACGACTTACCCGCAAACCAATTTCACCCGAGTTTTCTGTGAACTTAAAGGCATTAGAAAGTAAGTGTACCAACATCTGACGCAGGCGCAACTCATCCGCCACCATTTCTTCTAAGCCTGGTTCCAGGTCAAGGGCAAATTCAGGAATGGAACTTGTGCTTGGGGTTGGGGAGGCGTTGGCCTTAGTAGTTTGAGTGTGGATTGCTTTTGCTTCAGCGAGGGCGCGATCGCACACGGCCCGAATTTTTACAGGTACGAAGGCCAAATCCATCTGTCCTGTTTCCATGCGGGTTAAATCTAAAATATCATTGACCACACTCATTAAATGCCGTCCGCTTTGATGAATCAATCCCGCATAACGGGCTTGGCGCTCATTCAGTTCACCCAACTGCTGATCCACCAGCAACCGTGATAGTCCTAAAACAGCAGTTAGGGGGGTTTTTAGTTCATGACTAATACAAGCTAAAAATTCATCTTTTAAGCGATTTAGTTGAATTAAATCAGCATTTTTGGCTGCTAGTTCTTTACATATCTGCTGCTGTTCAGTGACATCAGTGGCCAATACTAACCATAGGTCATTAACTGGCAAAGTCCCCGCGGTTTGTTTCAAAGTAAACTCCCCAGCCAACATTTCTCGGAATAGCAGTTCTGATTTCTGACTATCTAAGGAAATCTTGGCAAACTGCCAAATCCGTTCCTGGCCACTTTGTACTTCCACAATACAAGTACAAGTACCCATGTGAGTATCCAAAAAGCAGCGATTGGATGTGTTCTTTGTGGCTTTTTGATCTGGTGGCGGAGGGATTTGAGACTGTAGTGATATTGATTGTTTTTTTGCGCCATGATTATTCCCCATGTCATGGGGAATAAATCTGGTTACTGGTTGACTGGCGTACTCTGTGGTTCCCTTAGCCAAAGCCGGGGCTAATATTGCTTCCACTTGTTGTCGGATGGTTTCTGGATCTTTTAATGCTCCTAATTGCTGCCACCAAGCCGGGTTTTTGGCTACTACTTCACCACTTCCGGTTTGCAGCATTAACGGCCAAGGTAGTAATTCTAATAATTGAACCAGTGATTTCTGTGCTGGTTGACTTTGGTTTGTTGTTGGACTTGGGCCTTTGCTCCTACCAGCTGAAATCCCCATCCCTGACCACTGTGTTTCCTCCTGAGTTTTTGCTGTTGTGTTAGAGGTGTGAGGATGGTTTGAGGAAATATTGCGGGACTTTCTCTGGAAAACAGAAGTATATCTATTTTTCTTGCCATTGACTGCTAACTTTTCCTTAGCCAAGGCTCTTAAAAGACCTGCACTATTCAACAACCCTAGAAATTTGCCATCTGCATCAATCAGCGCCCAATCTAAGAGGGTGTGTGTTTGGGGCTGACCTCCCGTTAGGCTTAATTCCAGTTGGTAACGTAAAACCTGCTCAAACTGCTCCACACAATAACTTGCTGGTAATATCTTGATTGGTTCCATCAGGCTTTGATCCCAGGTTAACAGTGGCTGCTCCCAGTCCAAAACTTGATTTTCACTCGATGCTACCAATAATTTTTCTGTTAAGCGAGCAGATTGCACCAATCCCAAGGGGCAATGTTGCTGATTTACTACTACCAAGCGATCGCATTGCTCTTGCTCAAATATCTCCAGCACGATAGCTAGGGTACTTGTTTCTACGCACTTGGGTACGGTTGCGAGAAAGTCATAAAGCGGGTACTGTAGCATTGACATAAGGAATCTATTAGGCTCATTCTTCTTTGTGAAAGCTGGCTGCTTTACCATCACCAGTTGGTTAAATATTGTTCAAGCAGCAAACCAATATTCTTTCAGAAGACTCATTTCAGCGATTCTGGTTACAGTTTCAACGCCATGCAAACAATGAGCGAAATTCTTAACAGACAAGACTTATGGCGTTTACTCTTTGCCTGTGTCAGTGGTAATTTTGGGGTAATGAATATCCTTGTCAGTCCCTGACTGGTGTGGGAGTTCCTTTTTGAGCGTGACAACTACAACAATTATGGGGTCAAAGATTCGCTAATAAACCTTGAGCAATTATAATGATTTACAATGCGAAGATACTTTAAGTTAGTTTAAGTATCTGTGACAAGCAGTAAAATCAAAGGATCTATATCTGGAGAAACATACATAGGTGAATCATCAATTAAAAAATGTATTTTCATTAACAACACACGCTGAGGCAACATCCCACTAAGTTCTAGGACCCATGCCATTATACCTGGTTGTTTAACAGCCGCATCAGTAGAGCGTTTTGACGTGAGGCGTTATTTGTTTAATACACTGCTACACATCAACGTTAGAAGTGGATAACACTCCTAATATACATATTCCATCAATATGGGTCAGGGTGATTAATTAAGATATATAAGTACACATATGTTCATATGTTATGACTCATATTGATTTTTGTACCTGTTGCAATTAAGATCCTCCGGCTCACTAGCCACCAATCTGAGATTGATCAGGCGGGTACGGTGTTACCTCATTACACCACCGATTAATTAAGCTGAACATTGACCGCTACCATCATTGCTAAAATTTACTACCTACTGAAGTAGTGGCAACAATATCTTAATAAAAATTTCATTAGTCAATATTTTTCTGTATTTCCATGAGTACCCCAACCACCACAGCAGTTCTTTCAGCAGATGACTCAAGTTGATCGGCAGGCATTGTTACAAAAGCTTAAAGCAGATTATCGGCGGATTCTTATAAATTACTTTACAGCAGACAAAACTCTGAAAGATGAAATTGATAAATTTATCAACGCCCTATTTTATGCTAATATTCCTGTGCCACAAATTATCGAATTTCACATGGAACTCATCGAAGACTTTTCCATACAACTAAGATTAGAAGGTAGGAGTGATGAAGCATTGCTTGATTACCGCCTAGCACTCATAGATATCCTAGCCCACTTGTGTGAACTCTATAGGTGTTCAATTCATAAATAAACGAAGTTCATAATAATGACTCAATCCAGAAAAACTTATGTCCTCAAGCTATATGTAGCCGGAAATACACCTAATTCCGTAAGAGCATTAAAAACACTTAAAAATATTTTAGAACAGGAATTTCAAGGGGTTTATGCTTTGAAAGTCATTGACGTGCTGAAAAATCCACAGTTAGCCGAAGAAGATAAAATCTTAGCGACACCAACATTATCTAAAATTTTGCCTCCACCAGTACGCAAAATAATTGGTGATCTATCAGACAGAGAAAGAGTTTTAATTGGATTAGACTTACTGTATGAAGAACTGAGTGAGGAATATTGGGAAGAATAAAAAAATCCTTAGTGATGTACATCCATAGCAGGCAAGATGTATTAAGCAGCAAATAGGATGCTCGCATTACAAGACGATCATTTACATTTGTATCTCACGTGTTTAAGAAATGCTATAACAAACTACCAATTTTAGTTTATTCATCTAAAAACAGGGTTCAACACCCATTTGTTAACAAGCAATGAGCGAAAAAGACCAAGCAGCACCAAACAACACCCTAATTACTGGGGTAGAAAAAATTCGCACGATGATAGAAGGCTTTGATGACATTAGCCACGGAGGTTTGCCCATTGGCAGAACTACATTACTGAGTGGTACATCTGGAACTGGCAAAACCTTATTATCACTGCAATTTATCTATAACGGGATCACCCGCTTTGATGAAGCAGGTGTATTTGTTACCTTTGAAGAATCCCCCAGCGACATTATTAAAAATGCCCAAATTTTTGGCTGGAATTTACAAAACCTAATTGAGGAAGGAAAATTATTCATTCTTGATGCTTCACCAGATCCGGAAGGTCAAGATATTGTTGGTAACTTTGATTTGTCGGCCTTGATTGAACGTTTGCAATATGCCATTCGTAAATATAAAGCCCAAAGAGTATCCATTGATTCAATTACCGCAGTTTTTCAGCAGTATGAAGCCATGGGGGTAGTCCGGCGAGAGATTTTCCGCCTTGTCGCCCGTCTCAAGCACCTGCACGTCACAACTATCATTACCACTGAACGCAGCGAAGAATACGGGGCTGTTGCTTCCTTTGGAGTGGAGGAATTTGTTTCTGATAATGTGGTAATTGTCCGTAATGTTTTAGAAGGAGAACGTCGCCGGCGCACAATTGAAATTCTGAAACTGCGTGGTACAACTCACATGAAAGGGGAGTATCCTTTCACAATCACCAATGAAGGAGTCAACATTTTCCCCTTGGGAGCAATGCGCTTAACCCAACGCTCCTCCAATGTCAGAGTATCATCTGGAGTCAAAACCCTGGATGAAATGTGCGGGGGTGGTTTCTTTAAAGATTCTATTATTTTGGCAACAGGAGCCACCGGCACTGGTAAAACTTTACTAGTCAGTAAATTTTTGCAAGACGGGTGCATAAATGGTGAACAAGCAATATTATTTGCCTATGAGGAATCCCGGGCTCAACTGTCTCGCAATGCCTATTCTTGGGGAATTGATTTTGAGGACTTAGAACGTCAAGGGCTATTGAAAATAATTTGTACTTATCCTGAATCAACAGGTTTAGAAGACCACTTACAAATTATTAAATCAGAAATTGCCATCTTTAAGCCAGCCCGCATTGCCATTGACTCCCTTTCAGCATTAGCCAGAGGTGTGAGCAATAATGCCTTCCGCCAATTTGTCATCGGTGTTACTGGTTATGCCAAACAAGAAGAAATAACCGGTTTTTTCACCAATACAACTGACCAATTTATGGGATCACACTCCATTACTGACTCCCATATTTCCACAATTACTGATACTATTTTAATGTTACAGTATGTGGAAATTCGCGGCGAAATGTCACGGGCAATCAATGTATTTAAAATGCGTGGTTCATGGCATGACAAAGGTATCCGTGAGTATAACATTACAGCTGATGGTCCAGAAATTAAAGATTCCTTCCGTCACTACGAAGGAATTATTAGTGGTTCCCCTACTCGGGTTAACGTCGATGAAAAAGCGGAACTCTCTCGCATAGTTCAACGTTTTGACAAAAAATCAAGTTCTGATTCTTAGATTGAGTGTCATGGTATATTCATTTTAAATTGATGCTCGTGCTATATTCTGTGAATAAGACAGGTTTTCTGCCGCTATTATTGATTTTTGTGTGAGGAGATGCGGTGAAAGGACAATACTTATTCTATAGTTTACTACCTAGTGTCACAGCAGCAGTATTAACGAGCCAGCCTGGATTGGCTCAAACGGTAAGTGGCGTAACACTTGCGTCTTCTCCTAGTGTCTTGACTTACACCGATGGTCGAACCTGGGTTACAGACAATATTTATAGTCAACTGCCTAATACTAAGACACAAATTTTTCCAGATATATTACCCCAATCTGGTTTAACTACATTTGATTTACAGTCTTCATTTAGTAAGAGTAACCCAGTTATCTTGACAAGAAGTACTGTTATACCCAATGAAGGTAAATTTTCCAGTTTCAGACATTGGTTAAATTCTGCCCCACAGCAGCCTCAAACACCAAGTCTCATTGCTAGTTCCCATCCAGAATTGAAAAAAACTGGTGTGGACACTTTTACCTTCCGCACAACCTCGGCTTTGGGAAAGATGGGTGGAGATTCAACTACTTTGCCAGTTGAAACCCAGTATGTTGTACCTGCTAGCACTGGTCAAATTCCCACACCACCACCAACTGTGGAAATTCCAGATTACCTAATTCCCAGTGCTAATCCTCTGCAATTTCCTACCAAACCAGAGGAAGTGACAGTAAAAGGCAATCAGCCGATTACACTAGAACAGGCGTTAGAACTAGCAAAGCGGAACAATCGTGAGTTGCAGGTGTCTTTACTGGAGCTAGAACGCTCTCAAGCAGCCCTGCGTCAGGCTCAAGCTGCTTTGTTGCCTAATGTTGGTCTAACTGCTGATCTTACTCGCAGCCGATCTGCCGCGGAACAGCTACAGCTAGAACGACAATTTGGTTCATCAGCACCAGTTGCAGAACCCACAACAGCCTTTACAGGTCAAGCTCAACTAACATATGAACTGTTCACCTCTGGCAGACGACAATCTACCATAAGACAGGCAGAGGAAGAGGTACGGTTTAATGAGTTAGCAGTGGAAGCACAATCTGAGCAAATTCGCCTCAATGTGTCCACGGAATACTATGACTTGCAACAAGCAGACGAACGAGTACGCATTGCCCGATCTGCTGTGGAAAATGCCCGGGCTAGTTTACGAGATGCTGAAGCTTTAGAAAGGGCGGGAGTTGGTACGCGATTTGATGTCCTGCAATCCCAAGTTAACTTGGCTAATTCTCAGCAAGAACTGACAAATGCTCTCTCTCGACAAGAAATCGCCCGTCGCACTTTATCGACCCGGTTAAATTTACCACAATCGGTAAATATTACCGCAGCCGACCCTGTGCAGTTAGCCGGTTTATGGGAGGAAGACCTAGAGAGTAGCATTATTTTAGCGTTCCAAAATCGCCCGGAACTACAACAGCAATTGGCAAGACGTAACATTAGTGAACAGCAGCGCCGACAAGCACTGTCTGCTCTTGGACCTCAAGTGAGTTTGATTGCTAGTTACAACCTGCTAGATCAATTTGACGACACTGTGAGTGTCACTGATGGCTACTCCGTGGGAGTCCGGGCTACTTTGAACTTGTACGATGGTGGAGCCGCCAAAGCCAGCGCTGCCCAAGCAAAAACTAATGTAGCCATCGCAGAAACGCAATTTACTGAACAGCGCAACCAAATTCGCTTTCAGGTAGAACAGGCTTTTGCCATCCAGAAGGCTAATTTGGAAAATGTCCAAACTGCCAATACCGCTTTAGAACAGGCTAGGGAAGCTCTGCGTTTAGCTCGCTTGCGATTCCAAGCCGGTGTAGGTACTCAAACTGATGTGATTAACTCCGAGAATGACTTAACCAGAGCCGAAGGTAATCGAGTTACAGCTATATTAGAATACAATCGCGCTTTGGCTCAGTTACAACGGGCTATCACTTCTAGGGCATTAGTTAAGTAAATTTTCCCAACAACTCATTATATCTTGGTTGCCAGCCCCCAGATTTATCTGTGGGGCTTTAAATTGATCAAATTGACCAAAGCTGCTGTTTGCTGTACACTTATTTGGTATCTATACAGTTTTATAGTAAAGGTATTCAACAGTGAGACAGATTTTTTTATCCGGGGTTCTGTGTGCTGTTTTGACTAGTGGTTTACTAATCGGCTCTGCCCATTCTCCTGCATTAGTTGTAACTCATGACAAAAGCGATTATACAATTGATAATCGGGGCTTTGGCAGTTTTCATCATGTAACTCAACCCCCTAATCAACTTCCCTGGAAGGAAAAAGATGTAGTTACAGATTCTTTACCTCCAGGATACGCAACAAGCAACCCTGAGCAATCCCTACTTTTCTTTGAGGAGGATGCCTATTCTGATAATATTAGTATTTGGATGAGACTTTTGTCCATTCCGGCAGGATATTATGATTTTGTTGTGTATGTTCTTTCCTCGGTTCTCGTTGTGGTTTATTTCTGCTATAACAAGCGTAAAAAATCAAAAATAACTATTAAAAAGCATAGAAGGAGGAAGAAAAGAATCTCACAGTAAAACTGAAAAAAAATCGACCTTAGATTTTCATGCAAGTGTAAATTATTTAATTGGATAATGTTGATTCAGAGACTCGATGAATGCATTGCTAACTTGTGAGGTAACTTAATAGTAAAAATACTACCTTTACCTAATTTACTCTGTAGATTTATACTACCGTAGTGTGCTTGCACAATTGCCTGAACGATCGCTAGTCCTAATCCAGAACCGCCAGTGCTACGAGCGCGATCGCTATTCACTCGATAAAAGCGATCAAAAATCCGCGACAATTCTGACTGAGGAATACCAATACCTGTATCTTCAATTTGCATTACGGCATAGTGTTCACTACGCTCTAAACTAACTGTTACTTCACCACCAGATGGTGTGTATTGAATAGCATTGATAATTAAATTAGAAATCAAACGATAAAGCTGGTCTTGATTAGCGATAATATTGACAGGAGTGGACACCAGAATCTGAGATTTTAGGGTGATATTTGTTGAAATTGCTAATGCTGCAAACTCCTCTATTAAGTCGCTAATAATATCATTTAAACAACAAATATCATAACTGATTGGCACAGGTTGACGGTCTAAGCGAGACAGTAATAATAAATCAGCCACAAGATTAGTTAGGCGTTGATTTTGACGTTGGATAGTTTGTAAAACTTCTCGCGCTTCTAATTCATCGAATTGTGATATCAAAAGTGCTGATTCTACAGTTGCTTGAGTTGCTGCTAAAGGTGTGCGTAACTCATGGGCTGCATCGGCTGTAAATTGCTGAATTTGTCTGTATGATTTATAAATTGGTTGCATTGCTAAACCTGCTAACCACCAACTAGTAAAACCAACTACACTAATCACAATTGGCGAACCAAAGGCTAAAATGAATTTAACCGCATCTAAATAGTTACGGAAATCTTCAATACTCCGCCCGACTTGAAGATAACCCCAATCTTGATTATCTTGGGTATGCAATGTCCTAGAAATTTGGTGATAAATCTTCCCTTGACTATCTTTAAGAGTTTGCCATAATTCAGGATTAAATTTTGAGGATATTCCTTCTGGATAAGCTCCGGCTATGGCAAATAAACTTCCAGAAGTATCATAAAAACGCACATAATAATGCTCTTTGTGAATAACGCTGAGGGTGTGACGATGGTAAGTTATTGGTTCAGAAAGACAACTCTTTCTTACTATGCAAATTTTGGGTAAAAGTCCATAGATGACTGGTTCTAATTGACCGGGTTGTTGTAACTTTAATTCAATACTATCATGTAGCGATCCGGCTACTGATTCTATTTCCTGGTCTAATGTCATCCAATGAGCGTGAGAAACAGCTTTATAAATACCAATTCCACATAAACTTAAAATCAGAGCCATAACTAGGGCATACCACACCGCCAAACGTAAACGGGTGCGCTGAAATAATCTATTTTGCTTCATCAGTGAGATTTAACCTATACCCCATACCATGTAATGTTTCAATCATATGTTCACAGCCACTATTAGCCAACTTACGACGTAGTAACCTCACTTGTGCTGCAACCACATTACTTATAGGTTCGGAATTTACTTCCCAAAGTTGATAGCGGAGTTGTTCAGAAGTGACTATGTGATTTTGGTGTTTCATGAAATATTCTAGTAGTTGAAACTCCTTCTTAGTTAAGGTAATTTCCTGTTGATTTCCTGCCGGATTTCTACTGAATACTTTACTCTTACCATAATCTAAGGTGAGATTTCCTACAGTTAATTCCTGGGTCTGAAATTGAGGCGATCGCCTTTGTAAAGCCCGCAGTCTTGCTAATAATTCTGCCATCCCAAAAGGTTTGACTAAATAATCATCAGCACCCGCATCTAATCCAGTAACTTTATCTGCCATACTGTCTTTAGCTGTCAGCATTAACACAGGCAGGGGATTACGCCGATAACGCAATTTTTTGCATAATTCTAAACCGGAAATACCGGGTATCATCCAATCAAAAATACATAATGTGTACTGAGTCCAACTATTTTCTAAATATGCCCATGCCTCATCACCATTCATTACCCAATCAACCAAATATTTATGTTGGGCAAGAGTTCGCTTAATAGCAGTACCTAAATCTGGTTCATCTTCCACTAATAACACTCGCATAAAATTAATCTCTTCTGATCTACTAATAACTTTTATTAAATTTTTTATAGTTCAGTTAAGGCTACAATTAATTTGTGAAGTTCTTAATAAGGACTAAAGTACTGACTACAAACGTGGGTATGAACAGCGTTTTAATGCGAAACCTAGCACGATGATTTCACTAATCACACCCGCAATCATTCCACAAGCTGCGGAAGTCGCTCCGCCATGTTTGGTAAAAATCAGACTGGCACATACGAATAATGTAAAACTTGCAGCAACTACTGTTGCTATATTGATGAACCAGTTATTACCTTTGTGAATAAGTAAGCCTTGACAAGTATTTTGCAAAGCTACGAGTAGAGGAAAGCATGAGAGTATTTGTATAACTGGACGAGATGCTTCTACAAGCAAGGAATTATTTCCCAAAAACTGACGCAGTAAAAATAATCCTTGATTTGTAAACCCCAGAAAAAACGGTATCAAAGTAAAAGTCAACCCGACAATCATCACAAAAATAATAAGTGTTCGCTTCTTGGTTTCTTCATAAGCAGAAATTACCACTTGTTGAATCATGCGTGTACCATTGGCAATTGAAAGCATTAACCCCCAAGCCGCAGGCCATACAGCCAGGGCAATACTACCATCCAATGAACGAGCAATCAGACTTAAAAGTATAGCTCTTGCACCCCAAACTAAAAGCATGGTTGAGGCTAAAGGAAGATAGTAAAAGGTTACTCCGGCAAAGGTTTGAGGTAATTTCTGAGTTAGTGAATGTACTTGTTGGTCAAGAATAGAAATTGCCCTAAGACGCAAACACAACCATGTCACTAGTACCGCCTCAATGAGTATTGCCCCCATCATGGTGATACCTGCTAAAAATGCGCCATCTAACCTCAAGCTTACTCCCACAGTCAACGCCATAAATACCCAAATCAATCGTGCTACACTTGCCCAACCTACAGCTATACTTTTTTTAGCGCGGATGAGTAAACCTTGAAAAAATCGCCGCCAAGCAATGACGAAGGGCCAGAGAAACATTAATAAAAAAGTAGTTCTCCCTCGTGCAGCAATTGATGAGCTTACCCCAAAGACATTGAGTAGTAGCCAGTCATATAAAGGTTCCCAAGTGAGTAAAAGAAAGACAGCGCTGAGAGTGAGTCCTGCTGTGAGTGTAAACTGCCAAAGTGCGCGGCGAGATTTGGCTTGCGCTCCCAGTGCTGTGGAAGCATGAAGAATCATGATGATGGGGCTTTCCAGAAATACCGCTACCCCTTTGACGACCCCGACTCCGGCTAATGTTTCTTGGGGAAAGGTTAAGCGACTGAGTGCTGATGTTTGAAGTGGATCTCCCAGAGTCATTGCTACATCAGACAGGGAAAGTGGAATAAACTGTGTGAGTAGCGTGAGAAGCGATCGCCCGGAATTTATTTTACGGCCTTCCTGTTGTTGCTGGGGTGAGGTGTTCATGATATTCTTTTAGCACTGCTCAAAATACACTGGAGTTAGGGAACTAATAGCATTATCAAGATGTTCCCCTTGCTTGAGGGTAAATCCATGACGCTCAAGCCAGTCGGAATCATACACTGTCTCAAGGTATCTATCCCCTCTATCGGGATTAATCATTAAAATCCGCGCACCTGCCCCCAGTTCACGTGCCAGATGTAACCCACCTGCTACAATCGCTCCTGTGGATGCACCTAGAAGCAAACCCTCACGACGCGCCAGAATGTGACAAACTGAGTAAGCTAAATCTTCGGGAACAACATAAGCCCTATCAAGCAGTGACAAATCCAAATTTGGAGGAAAGAAAGATAAGCCGATACCCGTCATTGTGTATGGTTTGGCTGGTTTTCCCATAATTACTGAACCCAGCACATCAACACCAACAATGCGTATTTTGGGGAATTGCGAACGCAAATAACGAGCTATCCCCATTATCTGTCCGGCAGTGCTCACACCAACCACCACAGCATCAAGATCAGAACCAAAATGGGCTGCAATCTCGCGAGCCGTATAATATGAATGTGCTTCCGTATTCAAAGGATTAAGGTGTTGACAAGGATACCACGCATGAGGTATAATTGCTGCCAATTGCTGGGCTTTTTTCATTCGTGCCTTTTGCATAGAACCTGACTCATCAGCCTCATGTAGTGGTACATCCACCAGTTCAGCACCATAAGCTTTCAGCATTCGTCTAAACGGTGGCGGAGTTTTAGCATCAACAACAATCATTACTCGATAACCTCGAACAGCTCCCACCATCGCCAGCCCAACGCCAAAATTTCCTGAGCTTGACTCTATAATCGTACCACCAGGTACAAGTAACCCTTCCTCCTCCGCCCGTGTCACCAGGTAAACTGCATTTTTCTCTTTAATAGAACCACCGGGATTACAACTTTCCAGCTTTAATAAGCATTCCGAGACACGACATACAGGGGAAATATTTTTGAGTTTGACAATTGGTACATTTCCTATCGCCTCGGTAACATCAGCAGCAGTAGTTTTTTGCCATTGACTATGATTTGCACCGGGAAAAATATTCTCTAAGGGTGATTCTAAGGGTGATTCTAAGGGTGAATATTTTGTCAGTTGTTTCATATTAACCTTGTGAAAACAAAAAAAACGAAGAGTCAATCTATGTTTTATGTTGAAGTCTAAAAATGAAATTAAGATGAATTTTTAAAATTTATTTTGCATATTTTTCAAAAATTATAGCTTTTCCCAGTCTAATGAATTACAATAGCAAAGATAAAGCTGTGGATATACTCAAAGGTAAAAATGAAAGCCTATTCCCTAGACTTTCGCTAAAAAAAAATATTTGATACATACTCGGAATGTGGAATATAGCATTCCTTAAACACGTAAAATACAAATGTAAATGATCGTCTTGTAGTGCGAGCATCCTGTTTGCTAATGATGTACCTCACTTTGGCAAAATTCGCTACGTATAATCATGTATTTTCTTGATTGTGTTTTTGAATCATCCATAAATATGATTTGTGGCATTTTTGTATTTAATTTTACTTTGCTAATGGTAGGGTAATGTAAAAATACGGATTAATGAGTTTACGTGTAACTTGATGTGTTTTTTTATATATGATATAGTGATTTCAAGTTGGTAACATATCTTAAGAATTACATGAATTCTCTATCTTTACAAACAATCTCGGCTCAATTAGAAAGTCCCAATTTACGCGATCGCATGGTGGCTCTTGCCAGTTTGCGTGATATATCCCCAGAAGAGGCTGTTCCTTTAATTAAAAAGGTATTGAATGATGAATCGCTGCAACTGCGCTCAATGGCAATATTTGCCCTGGGAGTGAAGGCAACAACAGAATCTTATGACATTTTGGTGAGAATTTTGGAAAGTGACTCAGATTACGGCATTCGTGCCGATGCTGCTGGAGCTTTGGGATATTTAGGCGATGCTAGAGCCTTTGAGGCGCTGTCACGGGCATTTTATGAAGATACTGATTGGTTAGTACGCTTTAGTGCTGCCGTATCACTGGGTAATATTAAAGACCCACGCGCCCGTGATGTTTTAATTCAGGCATTGGATAGCAGCGAAACAGTTTTGCAAGAAGCAGCCATTTCTGCACTAGGGGAAATACAAGATATTGATTCTGTAGATAGTATTCTCCGCTTTGCCCAGTCTGATGATTGGTTAGTGCGCCAACGCCTGGCAGAAGCTTTGGGAAATCTTCCCACCAATAAGAGTGTTTCGGCTCTAAAATACTTAGAAAAAGATCACCATGCCAATGTTGCCGAAGCGGCGAGGATTTCTCTCAAAAGGCTGGAAGAAAAATGAAAACTAGGATGTTTAACACTTTATGAATATTGAAGAATTTTTTGAGTTAAGTGCTGGTAAATGGTTTTCCCATCGTACCAGCCACCATTTGGCTTTTAAACAATCTGAAGATGGCAAGTCAAACCTGGTGATTGAGAGTCTAGCAGCAGACCATCCAGAGGTCATCAAACTTTGTCAACAATACAATATTCCTCCCAGTGCTGCTTCTTCCGGTGCTAGAGTCACCTGGAATGGGACAATGGAATGGGACGAAGAAAAACACACTGGCTCTACTGTGTTAGTTGCCGTACCGGATGCAATGAATCCCCAGGAAGGAAAGTTACTGCGGGAAATGGGTTATGCGGAGAAAACTCCTGTTGCTGGCAGTTACAAAATGAGTAATGATGGCGCTTTGTCCCTATTTACAGAATACGAAACCATGTCTAGTGAAGAGCGCTTGTGGTTTGCTAGTCCCAACTTACGGATGCGGGTCAGTATCCTGAAGCGTTTTGGCGGCTTTAGTATGGCTTCCTTCACGTCGGAAATACGCCTGGGTGTCACTTCACCAGATGGGAAACCAACAGAGAATGCTAACTCAAAATCTAGTTAGGGTTGGCTGAAAAAGTTATTTGTAAGGGTAGGGAACAGGATTTTGAGGATTTCTCAAGTCTTATTCCCTGCACCTTTTAACTTCTCAGATACAATAACCTTTGATTTCGCCGGACCTAACTAATAATTGTTGGTGGGGGGGGTGAAAAACCCCACCCTGATAGGAAAGGATGTAGTTTATATTTGTAAGAGGTTGGCGATCGCCTGGGGTAGTGGCATGATAATTATGATCAACAAAGTCATTGCCATCAATCCCAAAATGTCACGTCCATTATCTAGGTCTGTGACATCATTCAAGGCTGGTTCATCAATCAAGGGGATAAATAATAAAACAATTGACCATAACAAAAACCCTGGCTGCACTAAAGAAAGTAGCAACAGTAAAAAGCGGGAAACTTGACCAATGATTATTGCGGTTTTTTGTCCAAACATGGCATGGACAATGTGACCCCCATCTAGTTGTCCCACAGGCATTAGATTCAAAGCTGTAACAATGATTCCCAGAAACCCAGCTATGGCTAGAGGATGAAGATTAATAGCTGATGTTGCTGTTAAATTGCTGCCTAATGCTAACTTAGAAAGCAATGCCAATAAAATTGAAGATTTGGGATTTAAAGCTGCGGGGTTTAAAGGTCCGGTTGTGTCAGTAACGGGAACCACCTCCGAATGAACTAAACCCCAGATGAGTATAGGTAAAGTAATCACAAAACCTGCCAGTGGTCCAGCAATGCTGACATCAAATAAAGCCTTGCGGTGCGGAACTGGACTACGCATTTGAATAAATGCGCCAAAAGTCCCTAAAAAGAAAGGTAGAGGAATAAAGTAAGGCAGAGTAGCCCGGATTTTGTAGTGTCGGGCTGTCAGATAGTGACCTAATTCGTGGATGCCTAAAATAGTCATTAACCCCAAAGCATAGGGCAATCCTTGATACCAAACACTAGGATCAGATGCCAATAGTTTAGCATCAGCACCGGCAATGTTCGCTCCCACCAAAGTAGTAGTTACTAAAGTAGCCAATACTAACAATAAAGCTAATCCTGGACGCGTGATCTGTTCTGGATTGGTATTTTTAGCAGCTTGGGTATTGGGGACAAGTACAAAGAAAGGTTTACCGTTGAAACCTTCTTGAAAAATCAGCAAAAAGCGATCGCCAAATTCTGCTTCAATATTTGCCTTAATCTGCTGATAAGCTTGAGTGGGTGTTGTTCTGATCTGACCGCGACAGATTACAGCCTGGGGTCTGTACTCAATGTTGTGGATATAGTACACAGACCAGGGAAAACAATTTCTTAGTTGGGTTTCTTCCATTGGTTCTATGGGACGCACTGGTGATGGTTCTGCGGTAGTATGGGTAGCCTGGGGCTGGGTTTGTGTATCTCCTGGTGTTCTCCGACCCAATTGAAACAACAGCCAGTATAACAGAAGGCAGATAATTGATGGCCAAATGATCAAAGGCGATGGCGGGGGTTGTTTTGTTCCGTACATCAACGTCCATCCGGTCAATATCAAAGCTGGAGTCATTAATACCAGCCACAGCAACCAAATCGGTGTTTGGGTGATATTAGCGACGCTGCGCTGCACTATAAGATAAGTAGCTAGTCCCAGTAGGAGGAGAAACCAAAATGTCATTTGCTTTTTAGTAATTTTGCCAAAATATCTAACTACAGTGTCGGTACCACAAACCACACTGCTAAACAGACTCCAAACCCCGACTTCATAATAGTTAACAGAACTGATGACCTCTTAAGTTTAAATTCTTAAGCAGTTACACTCTGTAACCCAGTTCTTACCACCCTTCTACTTCGACTACGCCCAGTACAAGAGTTTCGGTTTTTGTTCATGTGTCCCCTACCTCAACAGCCAAGTAAAACAGCTAAACAACCACGTCCGGTGTTAGATACGGTCTTTGCCTTTCCACCAAATCGGGACACATTAGGGGGAACCTCTTATCTTATTGTAGGAAAAGAAGGCAATATTCTCATAGATTGTCCTGCCGACGACCCAACAAATCAAGATTTTTTGCGATCGCACGGAGGGGTACGTTGGTTATTTATCACTCATCGAGGTGCCATTGGTAAAACAGCCAACATTCAGGAAACCTTTAGCTGTGAAGTTCTAATTCAAGAACAAGAAGCTTATTTATTACCGGGATTAACCCTCACCACTTTTACCCAAGAATTGACCATCAATTCCACATCTGGGGTAATTTGGACACCCGGACATTCTCCTGGTTCATCCTGCCTGTACTACAGTGATTTAGGGGGGGTCTTATTTTCCGGCCGCCATTTACTCCCCAACCAAAGGGGCGAACCAGTACTTTTTCGCACAGCTAAAACCTTTCACTGGGGTAGACAAATTAAAAGTCTTCAGTTATTACTACAACGTTTCCAACCAGAAACACTCCAGTATATTTGTCCCGGTGCTAACACAGGCTTTCTCCGGGGTAAAGGTGTAATAGACAATGCCTATCAGCGTTTGGCGAGTGCTGAGTGAAAAGTTAACTGGGTAGAAATTTATCCTCTACCCATTTACCATTACTTAGAACCCACTTCCGCCAACACTGAATTGGTTTTTATTAGCTCCACTGCGGCTTGATATTGCAAATCAGCCTCTGTGGCAATTTGTGTGCGGGTAATTGATTCTTGGGAAATTACCACATCTGGCTTAATTCCCAATTTATTAATATCCCGATGTGATGGGGTTTCATACTTAGCAATTGTCACCGCCAAGCCGGAACCGTCAGATAATTCAAACAAAGACTGAATTAAACCTTTACCAAAGGTGGTTTCTCCCACTAAAGTAGCACGATGGTTGTCTTGCAGCGCTCCGGCGAGAATTTCACTGGCGCTGGCGGTTCCTTGATTGACTAAGATCACTAAAGGATCATCTGTCAAAGCAGGTCCAGATGATTCAAAGCTGCCCTGAATACCCTGGCGATTTACTGTGTAAACTATAGTACCAGAATTTAACCACAAACGGGCAATTTCAATTCCTGACTGCAATAGCCCACCAGGATTGTTTCTTAAGTCTAAAATATAAGCAGCAGCCCCTTTTTTCTCCAGACTAGAAATAGCGTGTGCTAATTCCGTGTCGGCATTGGCGTTGAACTGAGTCAAGCGCAGATAGCCAATGGGCATACCTTGGGGAGAAAAACGCAGGTCAGCCACCACGGGATTAAGAGTAATGCGATCGCGCACTATTGTCACTTCTTTTTTGCCTACTCCATCCCGTTCAATCAACAGTGTGACCGAACTACCAATAGGTCCGCGCATCTTAGCTGCTGCTTGGTCAAGAGTCAAATTTTTTGTGGAAAGTCCTTCAATTTTGAGAATGCGATCGCGAGGTTTAATCCCAGCCATATCAGCTGGGGAATCTATGATGGGGCTGACTACTTCTAGCTTTCCTGTTTCTGGATTGAGAGCAATTTGTAAGCCTACCCCAGTTAACTCCCCAGAAGTATTGACCTGCAAGCTGCGGTACTGCTGGGGGTCTAGAAAGCGTGTGAAAGGATCACCCAGAGTGTTGAGCATTTTTTCAATGGCTGCATAAGCTGCTTCACGGTTTTTTAGCGGCTTCTCCAGGGCTTTTTTCCTCGCTTGCGACCAATTTTGATGATTAAATGTCTCATCCAGATAAGCGCGATTGACAATGCGCCAAACTTCGGAAACGAGTCTTTGCTCCCCTGTTAAAGCTGCTGCTGAAGGAATGAAAGCGCCTATGGCTAACCAAAACGCCATTATTAAGGAAAATCCTAGCTTAAGAATTTGTTTCTGCATGAAAACCATCTCTAAATTCCACATAATGCCAAATTGCTGAAAAATGCTGCCCAAAAATGCCTATTTACCTTTTTGTTGATGAAAACTATATCTCAACTATGTTACTTTTTTTATAGAAGTGATGCGTTTCTCTCATCAAGTTGTTGACAAACTGATGAGGCGCATTCCACTCAACAAACGATAAAATCTACTTGGTAACTAGCATTTTTGGTGCTGGGTTGCCAAGAGAAGGCAATATATTCCATATTTACAGAGTGTTAAGAAAATGAAAATTCTCATCACTCTGGTAACGCAAAGCCAAAGGAACAAACACCCTTTGAGAAAATCCCAAAATTTTTAATTGGGAGATTGATCAACCGCAACCAATTTTAGGAAGTTGAGATTGTATGGCCAACGTTTACGACTGGTTTGAAGAACGCCTAGAAATAGAGGCGCTCGCGGAGGACGTAACCAGCAAGTATGTCCCCCCCCATGTAAATATCTTTTACTGCTTGGGCGGTATTACCCTAACTTGCTTTCTGATCCAGTTCGCCACTGGATTTGCTATGACCTTTTACTACAAGCCAACAGTGGCTGAAGCTTACTCTTCAGTAGAGTACATCATGAATGAAGTCAACTTTGGCTGGCTGATTCGCTCTATTCATCGCTGGTCTGCCAGCATGATGGTGTTAATGATGATTCTGCACACCTTCCGGGTGTACCTGACAGGTGGCTTCAAAAAGCCCCGGGAATTGACCTGGGTCAGTGGTGTAATCCTAGCTGTAATCACCGTTTCTTTTGGTGTGACAGGCTATTCCCTACCTTGGGATCAAGTGGGTTACTGGGCTGTAAAAATCGTTAGCGGCGTACCAGAAGCAATTCCAGTAGTGGGTGTTTTTATTTCTGATATGTTACGCGGTGGTTCTAGTGTCGGTCAAGCAACATTGACTCGCTACTACAGCGCTCACACCTTCATACTGCCTTGGTTAATCGCGGTGTTCATGTTGTTCCACTTCTTGATGATCCGCAAACAAGGTATTTCTGGTCCTTTGTAATCTGAACAACTAAGCCAAACTGGAAAAAGGCAAGGGCTTTTAGTTTCCAAATGCAAATATTTGTTTTAAACTGATGAGAAATCAACAATTAATAACTCATAAGCGACAATAAGAACAGAGATTTGTATTGGAAGCTAAAAGCTGTAGACAGCCTACATCTGACGGCTTTGACAAATGCTTTAACTGAATTTGAGCAGGAGAGCGTATTTAAACATGGCAACCCAAAAAAAACCCGATCTGAGTGATCCTCAGTTAAGAGCTAAACTGGCTAAAGGCATGGGTCACAACTACTATGGTGAACCCGCTTGGCCTAATGACCTACTGTATGTGTTTCCAATTGTGATCATGGGTTCATTCGCTTGTGTTGTGGCTCTAGCTGTGCTAGACCCGGCAATGGTAGGTGAACCAGCAAATCCTTTTGCTACACCTTTGGAAATTTTACCAGAGTGGTATTTGTATCCTGTATTCCAAATTTTGCGATCGCTTCCTAACAAACTTTTGGGAGTGTTAGCAATGGCTTCTGTACCCCTGGGACTAATCCTGGTTCCTTTCCTGGAAAACGTCAACAAATTCCAAAATCCCTTCCGTCGCCCAGTGGCAACTACAGTGTTCCTATTTGGAACTCTTGTTACCCTGTGGTTAGGTATTGGTGCTGCTTTACCATTAGATAAATCTTTCACATTGGGATTATTCTAAACTAAGCAGCAAATAGCCTTTGACACCTGTAGTTTCAAGAGCATCTCCCCAAATTGCCGCAGCAATCAACAGTAAAGTATACTGGGAAGGCTAGTAGTCCTTTTGGCAGATGTAATTTTGATACCTACAGGTGTCAATTTTGGTGAGCATCTAGTACAACTAGTACAGAAATTATTGACAAATTGTATATTTCGGTCAAGGTCAATGCTTAGTATATTGGAGCAAGACCATCTGACGGTGAAGAGCGAACTAGAGCGCCTCAACTACGTACAACAATGGTTTGAGCAATTCTATCTTAAATATTTGGCTCAATTTGGCTGGTCTAAACACCAACTTTATCGCCTCCACTTAGCATTAGCAGAGGGTTTTACCAACGCAGTTCGTCACGCCCATAGTACCTTACCACCAGAAACCACCATAGAAATTGAAGTCAGTCTGTGGATTGACAGACTAGAAATCAGAATTTGGGATCAGGGACAACCTTTCAATCCTGATGCTATCTCAGAGCCACAGCCCGGTACTCTGCAAGTGGGGGGATATGGATGGTTTCTACTGCGACGCTTGGCTGACCATGTTGTTTATGAACGCAGTGCAGATGGTAAAAATTGTTTACTGATGGTTAAATATAACAATCCCATTTAGTTGCTGATGAGTAGAAGTGGAGAAAAAACCAAAACATAAAACTAACAACCAAACTGATCATGTGTTCGTGTTCTTGGAAATTTTTGCTCGCGAAGGTGGGATTCAATCCTATGTCCAAGATATTATCCGTGCTTATGGGGGATTGAGTGCTGTTTGTAGAGCGGAAGTTTTTTTGTTGCGCGATGGCCTTGACCAGTCAAATCTTTGGGAATACGATAATTTAAAATTTCATTACTTTAAAAATAAGTCGCCCAAAATTGGAAGGCTAAAAATGATACTTGCTCTGGTGATGTGTCTGTGGCAAAAACGCCCCCAGCAGGTTTTTTGTGGTCATATTAATTTAGCTGTATTGATTAAAACTATTTGTCAACCCTTGGGTATTCCCTACACAGTCCTCACCTACGGTAAAGAAGTTTGGGAACCACTAAACAACAGTGAAAAAAAAGCTTTAGCATCAGCAAATGCTATTTGGACAATTAGCGGCTACAGCCGCGATCGCGCTTGTGCTACTAATAATCTAGACCCGACCAAAATCAAGATGCTACCTTGTGCTATAGATGGGAATAAATTTACACCTGGTGCTAAACAGCCAGAATTATTAGAAAAATATGGCTTAAGTGGTGCTAAAGTGTTAATGACTGTGGCGCGACTATGGTCAGGAGACATTTACAAAGGTGTAGATGTAACTATCCGCGCACTACCCCACATCGCCGCGGTTTTCCCAGAAGTAAAATATTTAATTGTTGGTCGCGGTGATGACCAACCACGACTAGCCCAGCTAGCAGAAAGTTTAGGCGTGAGCGATCGCGTAGTTTTTGCCGGTTTTGTACCCACAGAACAGTTAATACCACACTATCGCCTCGCTGATGCTTATATTATGCCCTCTCAAGAAGGCTTTGGTATTGTTTATTTAGAAGCCATGACCTGCGGTGTACCAGTGTTATCTGGTGATGATGATGGCTCTGCTGACCCCTTACAAGATGGTAAACTCGGATGGCGAGTACCCCATCGTGACTCAGCAGCAGTGGCAACAGCTTGTATAGAAATTTTACAAGGAAACGATCAGCGCTGTAATGGAGAATGGTTACGAGAACAGGCGATCGCTTTATTTGGCCTATATCCCTTTCAACAGCGTTTACAACAACTGGTTTTATCCCCGGTCATAAGCCCATAGTTTCAGACCTAATTAATATTTCTTGACCTTTGGTAGTTGACTTGACGGCTTTTAACTCTCCGGAAAAATCGCTATCTTAGAAATAGAGCAAGACAATATTTGAAACCATGAGCTTTAAATCTTTACAATTTAGTCTTGAAAATCTCCGCCCTTGGCTGACTCTGTTAGCAGTTTTCTGGTTGTTAGCATCATTAGGCTTGGGCTGGTTGGTGAATTCCTTATTAATTATCTTTGGCTTGTTCCTATTAACACCCGTTGTTGCCTTCTTGGGTTTTCGCTGGTGGCTACAACGTAATTTAGTCACTGACCAGTGTCCTGTGTGTAATTACCAATTTACAGGGTTAAATAATACTCAGTTACAGTGTCCTAATTGTGGAGAGCAATTATCAGTCCAACAAGGCCATTTTCAGCGCTTCACACCAGAAGGAACAATTGACATTCAAGCAATTGAAATAACAGCCAAATCTCTGGAAGATTCCAAGTAACACAGTTAGCTGTTACTATAGTGAATTTTCCCCAACTGATGTACATCATTAGGGTGTAAAGCAAACAGGATGCTCGCGTTACAAGATTTTTACATTTGTATCTTACGTGTTTAAGAAATACTGTATCAAGGCTTGACGATTAGATGCAGCTTAAAGAGAGCTAATTCTGTTTTTTAACTCAGTTAAATCAGGGTAGTGATTAATATCAAGTTGATCCGAAGCCCAATCAAAAAAATCAGGACCTTTCTTAGTCTTTATAGGAATGTACTTAGGTTTATTTTTGTGCATAGCTTTTTGAATATCTTTACCATGAAACCAGATTAAATACTGCTTCTGTTTCCAAAATTGCTCTTGGGCAAACTGTTGTTGATATTTAGCAATACTTTCTTCCAATCTCTCTTGGGTGACGGTTTCCACAGCCTGTTGAAACTGCTTAATTAATATCAAAGCTTGACTTTTGCAATCTTGGAGAGTGAGTGGGGATGGAAGTTTACCACTACCACCTGTCCATGTTGTTTTCAGCTGATGTCGAGTTGTACTTGATTGCAATAAATCAGCTAATGCCCATCTTACTGTTTGATAATCTTGTAAGCTGATTGCAGCTTCTCTAATCCAAGCTGAAATTGCCTCAATGCCTGGTGAATCTCCATATCTCCATGTAGAACTAGGATTTTCTTGTTTTTCCATATATTTTATATGCCAATAATTATGAATTAACTCGTCATTTAATAAATAATTCTCTACACAAGCACGATGGGTAAGTAACATGGATTGGAATGGTATCAAGCTAATATCAGTAGTAGGTTTAGCGTCAAAATCTCGGTCACGAAACATGATGTATTTTTGATTTATATCCCCACTTTTATTGGATTGTTGCGAAAAGTAACCCTGAATAAAAGGCGAAAAGGTAAATTTACTGCCAACAGGAACGATTGTCGTCTTCTTTATTACGTTTTCCACAACTTGGTTCAGTAGTTTATAATCTAAGCTGGTTTGCTTACCCTCACAAAAAATAATTATTTCGCTACTAACAACAGTCACAATTACACCTCTAACCTGATAATATAGGCTTCAGGCACTAATTGCTCTACATAATCAGAGTGGGTTGTAATGATAAACTGATTATTTGTGCCTAACTTGGGCAAAGCTCTCAGCAATGCTTGCTGCATTGGTGGATGTAGGTGTAACTCAATTTCATCAATCAGAATGACTGAGTTGTGAATATTCCAATTAGCAAAGTCCATGAGGATAGGAAAAATAGCGCGTTCACCACCGGACATCTCGGAAATTTCATAGTGGTTTCTACCGTCATATAAATAAAACCACGGTTCATTGAAAATATCGTCTAAACTCTCTCGTGGAACTGGCCCTTCAAAACTGCGTTCTGGAAAAACTGCTCTGTAAGTGCGCTCAATTTCGGCGTATAAGTCCTTTTGTCCTGGGCGTAGTTGGGAAATTTTCTCCCCTTCTACATAAGATTTGTGGAATTGTCGCAATTTAGAAAGGCGATCGCGCAAAAGATTTTCTGTGATTTCTATTTTGCGCTCTGGATCTTCTGGAGTTAGGCTAGTGGAGGTTCTTTGTTCTGTATACCAAAGAACTGTACCTACACGTTCAAATACTGAAAATCCTTCAGCACGGCGTAATTGTTGAGCATATTCCCGTCCTTTAAATTGAAAGAATTCCCCAGCACTATCTGCTTGAACACGCCCATTTCGCCATTGAAGAGTCACAATATGGTTATTAGCAGGAGGCTGTAATTCACGACCTATATTTTGTAATTTCTGTTGAAAATCCCGCACTGCTTGGAGTTCACTTGATGAGAACTGTACTTTAATATCTACCTCTGGCTCATAAACCCAATTACTACCAACCAGTTCATAGTTAAATCCTGCCCATTCTAAATCGAATGGTGCTTTTAAACGTCCGGTTGCTGTGCCGAGAGTTGCAGCTATGGCTTGTAAAAGAGTTGTTTTTCCTGCACCGTTCATGCCGATGAGAACAATCATATCTCGTGCCAGTCCAGTTTCTGGGTATGTGAAATCAAACACTGGAGAAGAACGGAATTTTTTAAAATATCTTAGCTGTAGAGATTGGATCTTCATGTTCAAATTCTCCTCAAGAGGAGAAATGGATATTTAACAAGGTGTAGTGAGAGGTTTCTTTTTAAAGGTTATTCTGGATGTATCAATAACTTTTTCATCCCCTTAAATCCCCCGTTACTCCCTTCTTAGTAGGGACTTCAGTCCCGTTTCGTTTAAATTTATGTTCAATGACCGATAGTGAATTTTCCCCAAGTGATGTACATCATTAGGGTGTAAAGCAAACAGGATGCTCGCGTTACAAGATTTTTACATTTGTATCTTACGTGTTTAAGAAATACTATATAATCCCATCATGATATCATACCCTCGCAACCATGTCAAAACTTTTAATCAGTCAATACCACACCGAACTGGAGAAGATCATCCGGTTTGGCGGGTCGAGAAAAGAAACTTCTATTCGGGTGGCTTTTCAAAATCTCTTAAATGAATACTGCAAACCCAGGGATTTTTTATTAATCCCTGAATTGGATTATAAA
>Ga0169931_10002650_pt1 | contig 28989 bp, 25 predicted proteins | sample Kivu_15m_20L_FD_129675 | JGI IMG/M metagenome (GOLD analysis project Ga0169931, IMG submission 129675) | Freshwater microbial communities from Lake Kivu, Western Province, Rwanda to study Microbial Dark Matter (Phase II) - Kivu_15m_20L... | ecosystem: Environmental > Aquatic > Freshwater > Lake...
CGACCGGATCGAGGCGGCGGTGGCCGCCTACCCGTGGCCCGACGCCTACCGGGCCTGGCCGGGTCCCAACAGCAACACCTTCACCGCCTTCGTGGCCCGGCAGGTGCCCGAGCTCGCGCTCGACCTGCCGCCCACCGCGATCGGCAAGGACTGGCTGGAGCACGGCCGACTGCTCCACCGCACCCCCAGCGGCACCGGCTGGCAGGTGTCGCTGCTGGGCGTGCTGGGCCTGGCGGTGGGGCGCGCGGAGGGCATCGAGCTCAACCTGCTCGGCCTGGGCTTCGGCATCGACCTCGACGACCTCGCGCTGCGCCTGCCCGGGCTGGGCCGCGTGGGTCCGCCCGCGGGGCTCCAGGCCGCCCCGCTGCCGCCACCGGCCTCGCCCTGAAGGAGTGCCCCGCATGCCGCCGCTGCAGGTGTTCGACACCACGATCGAGGTCACCGAGGCCGACCTGCCCGAGGACCGCTTCTCCGACCACGTGAACAACGCGCGCTACTTCGCGTTCATCAATCGCGCCTTCCAGGGCTGGTACCGGGCCATGGACATCCGCGGCGGCATCCCCGGCCGGACCGCGGTGATGGCGCACCTCGCCTACGATTTCCTGCACGAGGTGCGCCCACCCGGCCGGGTGCGGGTGCGCCTGATGGTGAGCCGCGCCGGCCGGACCAGCCTGGAGCACGCGATCGAGATCCACGATCTCGACGTGCCGCCCGGCGACGCGCCGGCGCTGGCCGGACGCGGGCGGGCGGTGCACGTGTGGTTCGACCGGGACGCCCGCCGCTCGCTGCCGTGGCCGCCCGAGGTGCTCGCGCGCTGCCTGCCGCCGGCCCCGGCCTGAGGACGGGCCGGCACGCCGGCGCCGCCCCGTGCCGGCCGGCTACTTCTTGAGCAGCCCCAACCGGGCGAGCGTCTTGCGCTCTTGCTCGAAGCCCGCCTTCATGAAGGCGGTGTAGTCCTCCGGAGACTGGTACCAGAACGGCTGGTTGTAGCGCTCGAGCGCCTTGCGGTGCAGGGGATCCTCGGCGCCCTTCCTGAACGCGTCGTGCAGCGCCCGCACGATCGGGGCCGGCGTGCCGGCGGGCGCACCGAGCCCGTAGGGGCTGATCTGCACGATGCCGTAGCCGAGCTCCTTCAGGGTGGGTGCGTCCGGCCACACCGCCACGCGCTGCTCGGTGAACACCGCCAGCACCCGCGCCCGGCCGGCCTCCACCTGCGGCACCGCTCCGGTCGAGTCGAGCGCCACCGCCACGTGCCCGCCGATCAGGGCGGTCATCATGTCGGCGCTGCCCTTGAACGGCACGTGGGTGACCTTCCAGCCCTGCGTGCCGGACAGCTCTTCCATGGCCAGGTGCACCGAGCTGCCCACGCCGTGCGAGCCGTAGGTGACCTGGTCGGGATTAGCGCGGATGTGGTCGGCCAGCTCCTTCATCGTCTTCCAGGGCGCATCGGCCCGGACCACCACCGCGAACACGTAGCCGGTGAGGCCGATCACGTACTGGACGTCCCGGATCGGGTGCCAGCTGGTCTCCTGCATCTGCGAGACGCGCAGGCCGGTGACCGGGGTCATGGCCACCATCTGCCCGTCGGGCTTGGCGGTGGCCAGCGCCGCGAAGCCCAGCGTGCCGGCCGCCCCGGGGCGGTTCTCGACCAGGATCTGCTGGCCCAGGTGCCGGGTGGTGGCCTCGGCCAGGGCCCGGGCGGTGATGTCGGTGGGCCCGCCGGGCGGGAAGGTCACGATCAGGCGGATCGGTCCGCTGGGGAAGGGAGCCTGCTGCGCGCGCGCGCGCGGCGCGGCGGCGGACAGGCCGGAGGCGATCGCGGCCTGGAGTACGGTTCGGCGTGTGGTCATGGTCTCCTCGTTGCACCGGCGAGCGGGCAGGGTGGCGACCGGTCGGCTCACGGACGGGCCGATCCGGGTCGACGCCCAGTGTAGCGCCCGGCAGCGCCGCCGGGCCCCTGTCGGCGACCGGGGCCGGCGGGCGCCCATCCGTCCGGGTCCCCCGCGCCCGGCCGCACCGCGCGCGTCAGCGTTCGCCGGCCCGATGGGCCCGGTGGGCGTCGGCGAGGCGGGCCACGCCCGCGGCCAGCCGCTGCGGCTCGGCCGCCGAGACGTTCAGCCGCAGCGTCGCCCGATCGGGGTCGTCGGCGAAGAAGCAGTCGCCGGGCACGAACATCACGCCCCGCCGCAGGGCCGCTTCGGCGCGGTCCACGTCGTGTGCCACAACGCCGGCGTGGCGGCCCCGCTGCTGCGCGCGCCCGCCTGGGAGAGCGCGCTCGAGGACTGGCGCTGGATGCTCGACGTCAACTTCATGGGCGCGCTGCACGGCGTGCGCGCCTTCGTGCCCCGGATGCTGGCCGGCAGCGACGAGGGTCACGTGGTGAACACCGCACCGGTGGCCGGGCTGCTCACCGAGGCGAACCCCTACAGCGTCTCGATGCACGCGGTCGCGTGCCTGACCGAAGGTCTGTACAAGGACCTGAAGGCGATTCACGCGCCGGTCTCGGCGTCGGTGCTCTGCCCCGGCGTGGTCCGGACCGCGATTCTCGACGGCGGGCGCAACCGCGACCCGGCCGATGGCCCGCCGGCCGGGGAGTCGGGCCTCGACGAGGAGGGGCGCCGCTGGACCGCGCGGTTCCGCGCGGCGCCGGCCGGCGGGCCGGAACCAGCCGCCGTGGCGGCGGCGGTGGCCGAGGCGACGGTGCAGACCGGTTCTACCTGACCTCCGCCCAGCCGGCCTTCGTGTCGGCGATCGAGGCCCGGCTGCACGAGGTAATCGGGCAGCGCAACCCGGGATTCATTCAGCCGGTCTGAGCAGCCGGCCCGACACCAACGTCCCCCGGACCGCGCTCACCCCTCCCGGCTGGGCACGATCAGGAACTTCTCGCCGGTGGCCCGCCGGTAGTAGGCGGTGATCGCCTCGGCCGTCAGCGCCCCGGCGAGCGAGACCTCGTTCGAGTAGTGCGACGCGAAGGTGGTGGTGAGCTCGTCGGCCACCCGGCGGCGCAGCCGCGCGGCCACCTCGGGGCCCGCCTGGTTCAGGAACGGGAACAGCAGCCAGCCGCCCATGCCCCAGGCGAAGCCGAAGTTGCGCACGAACTCGGTGGGGCCGGTGTCGAGCGTGCCGTACAGGTAGACCTGCTTGTGGGTGTCGGAGCCGTAGCGGCTGTATTCCTTGGCGCCGCGCGTGAGCGCCGCCTCCATCGCGGTCAGCAGCTGGCCGCCCAGGCGTCCGCCACCGGTGGCGTCGAAGCCGAGGGTGGCGCCGGTGGCCGCGATGGCGTCGGTCAGGTCGGCCATGAAGCCCGGGGCGCTGCTGTCGACGACGTGGGCCGCCCCCTGCGCGCGCAGCAGCGCGGCCTGCTCGGGCTTGCGCACCACGTTGACCAGTCCGATGCCGTCCTTCAGGCAGATGCGGTTCAGCATCTGGCCGAGGTTGGAGGCGGCCGCGGTGTGCACGAGCGCGGCGTGTCCGTCGCGGCGCATGGTCTCCACGAAGCCGAGCGAGGTCAGCGGGTTCACGAAGCAGGAAGCGCCGTCGGCCGCGGTGGCGCCGGCCGGCAGCGGCAGCACGTCGGCGGCCTTCACCACCCGGTACTGGGCGTACATGGCGCCGCCGATCATCGCCACCAGCCGGCCCTGCAGCGCCTGCGCCGCGGGCGACGCACCTGCGGCCACCACCACGCCGGCCCCCTCGTTGCCCACCGGCATGCGCCGACCGACCCGGGCGGCCAGCGCCGGCATCGCGCGCTCGGGGATCCGCGCGGTGACCACCGGCCGGCCGGCCGGGCCGCCCACCTTCAGGGTGGCCAGGTCGGCCGGGCCGAACAGCAGGCCCAGGTCGGACGGATTGATCGGCGTGGCATCCACTCGCACCAGCACCTCGTCGGGGCCGGGCTCGGGAAAGGTGTGGTCGATCAGCGTGATCTCGAGCTCGCCGTCGGGCTTGACGGTGGAGCGCAGCTGCAGGCCGGTGCGTGCGGACATGGGAGTCTCCGGGGAAAGGGGGCCGCTGGCGTCAGAACAGCGGCGCGGTGCAGCGCAGCTGCTTCGGGGGGATGCCCTGGTGCACCGCCATCGCGGCCGCGCAGCCGGCGATCTCGCCGGTCTGGATGCACCACGGGAAGTTGCGCATCACCATGAAGATCGTCTCGAAGGTGAACGACAGCGAGGCGCCGGTGAGCAGCAGGTTGTCCACCGTGCGCGGCAGGAACGAGCGGTAGGGCACCTCGAAGGTGTGGCGGGCGTAGGCGTCCCAGAAGAAGGTCTTGGTCATCGGGGCGGTGACCGCGTCGGGAAAGCGCCGCCCGCTGCGCGCGTCGTCGAGGGTGAACAGGTGCTCGCCGATGGGGTGGCGGCCGTCGCGAACGCCCACGTAGCGGCCCACGTGCGCCACCTGCGCGTCCTCGAAGCCCGGCACGTAGCGGCCCAGGAAGGCCGCCTCCACGTCGATCAGCTTGCGCAGCTCGCGGCGCGCGCGCGAGGCGTGCTCGGCGTCGTCGTCCATGTGCAGCGCCCACTCGTAGGGCACGTTCTGCCAGAGGATGAAGGTGCCGGGCCCGCTGATCGGGCTCATGTCGACCGTGGGGTGGCCGATGTAGTGGTCGCCGTACACGCCCGGGCCGGCGAGCCGCGGCCGGTAGAGGTGCTCGGGGATGTCGCCGGCGGCGCGGGCGGCGGCGATCAGCTTCGCCAGCGTGGGGTCCCCCTCGCGCTTCTGGTAGCCGGCCACGCGGGCGAAGTCGATGCCGGTCATGATCCACAGCAGCCCGCCGGGGATGGGCCGGGGCTCGCCGTCGTGGCGCACGGTGCCGGGCTGCCCGCCGCCGCCGCGCACGAACGGCGCGCCGGCCCGCGCCACCACCTCGGCGGTGCCGGTGCCGTCGACGAACACCCGGCCGAGCACCGCGCCGCGCCCGCCGGCGGTCTCGACGATGGCCGCGGTGATGCGCCGCTCGGTGCCGGCCGGCTCGAGCGCCACGTCGACGAAGGCCGCGCCGTAGAACGACTGCACGCCGGCGTCGTCGAGCAGCCGCAGCATCAGGTTGCCGGCCCGGTCGGGGTTGAACGAGCTGCGCTTGAACGGGCTGCCCGGCGGCAGGTAGTAGTCGTAGTGCGACAGCGGGTTACCGGCCCAGTCGGGCAGGCTGCGCTCGTCGGCGGTGTAGATGCAGCCGGCCGCGGCGAAGCGCTCCATCAGCTCGGTGTGGATGCCGCCCACGCCCGGGTTGGCTGCGCCCTGCAGGCCCGAGGTGTGGACCCCGCCGGGCATGTCGAACTGTTCGATCAGCACCACCGAGCAGCCGTCGCGACGCGCGCGCAGCGCGGCCGCGAAGCCGCCGGGGCCGCCGCCGATCACCACCACGTCGGCGCGGGCCAGCACCGGGACGCCGGCAGCGGTGGAGCAGGTGTCGTCCACGACGCTCAGGCCCCCTCGGGACGGACCACCGACCGCGGGGTCCGCCCGAGGGAGAAGTCGACCACGCAGCGCAGGCCCTCGCGGGCGATCGCGTCGAAGCACTCGTCGGTCCAGCACAGCGCGTGCGGCGTGACGATCACCGGGTCCATGGCGAGCAGCGGGTTGGCCGGATCGACCGGCTCCTGCTCGAACACGTCGAGCCCGGCGCCGGCGAGGGTGCCGGCCCGCAGCGCGTCGATCAGCGCCGCCTCGTCGACCACCGGCCCGCGGGCCATGTTGACCAGGAACGCGCCGGGCTTCATCAGGGCGAAGCGACCCGCATTCATCAGGTGCCGCGTCTCGGCGTTGAGCGGACAGGCCATCACGACGAAGTCGGACTGCGCGAGCAGCTGCTCGAGCGGCACGAGCGCGGCGCCCAGCGCCTCGAGCGCCGGGCCGGCCGCATAGGGGTCGGCCGCCAGCATCCGCCAGCCGAACGGGCGCGCCAGCGCCAGCAGCTCGCGGCCGATGCCGCCGGCGCCCACCACCCCCAGCGTGCGCGAGGTGAGCCCCAGGCCCATGTGGGCGGTGCGCTCGTGCCAGCGCCCGGCCCGGGTCAGCCGGTCCTTCTCGAACAGGCGCCCGGCCAGCGCGAAGACCATCGTGAGCGCGGCCACCGCCACCGGCCGGCGCACCGCCACCGGGGTGTTGGTGACGATCACGCCGCGGTCGGCGAGCGCCCGCACGTCGACCGAGTCGTAGCCCACGCCGTGGCGCGCCACGATCCTCACCCGCCGGTCGGGGCGGGCCACCGAGGCGGCGCTCACCCGCGGCGCGTTCACGTACAGGCCGTCGTAGGCGGCCGCGATGTCGGGGGTGATCTCGTCGAGGCCGGCGGGCAGGTACTCCCACTCGATGGCCGGGTTGGCGGCCAGCTCGCCGAGCGCGGCGGCGCCGAACGAGGGCTCGCCCGCGGGGGTCAGCAGGTCACGGGTGAGGCCGAGGCGGAACCTCATCTCAGGCCTCCTTCGCGGCCGCGTGGGCCACCAGCCGACGGGTGGCGTCGGCGAGCAGCCCCATGTCGGTACCGACCGCGATCATGGTGTAGCCCATCGCGCGGACGCGGTCGATCCAGGCGGTGTCGGTGGCCATGAAGCCGGCCACCTTGCCGTGCGCCCGGCAGGCCTGCGCGACCCGCCGCATCGCCGCCTCGAAGTCGGGGTGGTCGAAGCGGCCGGGAATGCCCATGAAGTTGGAAAGGTCGAAGTGCCCGACCCAGAGCACGTCCACGCCCTCGACCGCCGCGATCGCCTCGACCTCGGCGAGGCCGCGCTCGGTCTCGATCTGGGCCACCACCAGCGTGCGCTCGTTGGCCGCCGCCACCTTGGCGGCCACGTCGCCGCCCGTGTAATCGTCGTGGGCGAAGCCGAAGGCCGCGCCGCGCCGACCCACCGGCGGATAGCGGCAGGCCTGCACGATGGCCTGCGCCTGTTCGGCCGACTCCACCATCGGGACCATCACGCCGCGGGCGCCGAGATCGAGCGCGCGGGCCAGCCATGGATACTCGCCGCGCGGCACCCGCACCATGGGCTCGATGGGCAGGCCCCGGCAACTCGCAAACAACCACTTGAGTGTCTCGAAGCCGAGTCCGGTATGCTCCATGTCGTAGAACACGAAGCGGCACCCGGAATGGGCCAGGATGCTGGACATGCCGGGCGAGAAGCATTCGAAGGTCATCGCACCGACCACCGTTTCGCCGTTCTTCAGCGGCTGGCGGATCGCGTTCTGCTGCAAGGGTTCTCCTCCCGAGGGTTCTTGTGCGCGGCCGGCCGCGCCACTAAGCTCGCGCTCTCGCCGGGTATTCCAACACAGTCACAGGAGATTCACATGGCATCGGTCCGGTCCGCGTTCCTGAAAACCCTGGTCGCCGGTGCGGCGTTCGCCGCCGCGGCCACCACCGCCCACGCCCAGACCACGCTGCGGATGGGCTTCGGCCTGCAGCTCGAGGCGCACTACGGGGTGGGCGCGCAGTTCATGCAGAAGGCGGTCGCCGAGCGCATGGGCGGGCGCTACCGGATCGAGCTGTTCCCCAACTTCCAGCTCGGCGGCGAGCGCGAGATGACCGAGGGCGCGCAGCTCGGCACCATCGACCTGGTCATCACCTCCACCGGGCCGGTGGGCAACTTCGTGCCCGACACCCTGATCACCGACATCCCGTTCCTGTTTCGCGATTACGCGCACGCCCGCTCGGTGCTCGATGGCCCGATCGGCCAGGCCATCCTCGACAAGTGCCCGGGCAAGGGGCTGATCTGCCTGGCCTGGTCCGAGAACGGCTTCCGGCACATGACCAACAACCGGCGCGAGGTGAAGGCGCCCGAGGACGCCCGCGGCCTGAAGATCCGCACCATGGAGAACCCGGTGCACATGCAGGCGTTCCGCACGATCGGCGTGCAGCCCACCCCCATGGCCTTCCCCGAGGTCTTCAGCGCGCTGCAGCAGGGCACGGTCGACGGGCAGGAGAATCCCATCGGCGTGATCGTGTCGGCCAAGCTCAACCAGGTGCAGCGGCACCTGACCCTCACCGGCCATCTGTACTCGCCCGCGCTGGTGCTGATGTCGCCGGCCGCCTTCAACAAGATGAGCGCCGACGACCGCAAGCTGATCGTTCAGATCGCTCGCGAGGGCGTCAAGGCCACGCGCGCCCGCGTCGAGGAGCTCGAGCGCAACGGGATCGAGGAGCTGCGCAAGGCCGGCATGCAGATCCGCACGCTGACCAACGACGAGAAGGCCGGCTTCCAGAAGGCGATGGCGCCGGCCTACGCCGAGTTCGCCAAGCGCTTCGGCCAGGCCAACATCGACGCGATCACCCACTCGAAGTAAGCACCGCCCGCGGTGGCCGGCGCCCGCCGGCCGCCGCGCCTGCCTCGCGTCGGGGAAACCACCTTGCGTGACTTCGTGCTCTCGGTCGACCGGGTGGTCGGCCGCGTGATCATGGCGCTGGCCTGCCTCACCATGGCCGCCGCCGCCCTCACCGGCCTCTACCAGGTCGGCATCCGCTTCCTGTTCTCGCAGCCCTCGTCCTGGTCCGAGGTGCTCACCCGCACCCTGATCGTCTGGAGCGTGTTCCTCGGGCTGTCGGCGGCGCTGCGGGGCGGCGCGCTGCTGGCGGTCGACATGCTGCACCGGGTGGTGTCGCGCACCCCCTACATCCGCTGGCTGCAGGCGCTGATCGCCGGCTGCACGCTGCTGTTCCTGGGCATCGTGGTGGTGTTCGGCTGGGACATCGTGCACCGCGTGCGCTTCCAGACCCTGGCCGGGCTCGAGATCTCCATCTCCTGGGCCTACGCCGCGATCCCGGTGGGTGCCCTGTTCGGCATGCTGGCGGTGGTGGCCAACTTCCTCGACCCTCGCCGCGGCGAGCTCGAGACCCAGCTCTGAGCGCGGCCCGCCGATGATCCCCGCGATCTTCACGGTCTTCATGCTGCTGCTGGCGCTGAGCGTGCCGGTGGCGGTCGCGATCGGGCTCGCCTCGATCTCGGGGGTGGCGTTCTTCTCGAACATGCCCATGCTGGTGGTGGCCCAGCAGCTGTTCACCTCGATCGACAAGTTCCCGCTGGTGGCCATCCCGTTCTTCATCCTGTCGGGCAACCTGATGGAGGCCGGCGGCATCTCCGAGCGGCTGGTCAACTTCGCGCGCGCGCTGGTGGGCGGCGTGCAGGGCGGGCTGGCGATGAGCTGCGTGATCACCTGCATGATCTTCGCGGCGGTGTCGGGGTCCAGCGTGGCCACCACCTTCGCGATCGGCGCCATCCTGATTCCCGCCATGGTCCGGCTGGGCTACCCGGTGGAGCGGGCGGCGGCGCTGCAGGCCACCTCGGCCGAGCTGGGCGTGATCATCCCGCCGTCCATCCCGCTGATCCTCTACGGCGTGGCCGCCGAGGTCTCGATCGGCGAGCTGTTCATCGCCGGCTTCGGCCCGGGCCTGCTGATCGGCTCGGCGCTGATGCTGTTCGTGTTCGTGTGGTGCAAGCTCACCGGCCACGGCAAGCGCGACGGCGAAGGCCGGCTCGAGCTCTGGGTGGCCACCCGCCAGGCCGCGCTGGCCCTGCTGATGCCGGTGGTGGTGCTGGGCGGCATCTACGGCGGCGTGTTCACCCCCACCGAGGCCTCGGTGATCGCGGTGTTCTACGCGCTCTTCGTGGGCATGTTCGTGTACCGGCGCATCCGGGTGACCGACCTCTACCGGATCCTGCAGCGCACGGTGGTGTCCACCACGGTGATCATGGTGATCATCGCCACCGCGGGCCTGTTCGCCTTCCTCATCACCCGGGCCGGGGTGCCGGCCGCGGTGGGCAACTGGGTGGCCGCCACCCTCGACAGCCCGGTCGCCTTCCTGATCGGCGTGAACCTGTTCCTGCTGCTGATCGGCATGTTCATCGAGACCGGCGCCGCCATCGTGGTGCTGGCACCCATCCTCGCGCCGGTGGCGATCCAGTTCGGCGTCGACCCGGTCCACTTCGGCATCATCATGATCGTGAACCTGGCGGTGGGCATGATCACGCCTCCGTTCGGGGTGAACCTGTTCGCCGCCTGCACGGTGGCGAAGATCTCCTACGACCGGATCGTGCCGGCGGTGATCCCCTACGTGCTGGTGGTCACCGCCTGCCTGGCCATCATCACCTTCGTGCCGCAGCTGTCGCTGTGGCTTCGCGACCTGGTCTACAAGTGATGAACGACGGCAGCCGCATCCGCGCCACCTACCTGATCGAGACCCCGCTCGAGCCGGCCCTGGTCGCCGACGTGCTCGCCGGCGAGCAGAGCAGCGGCACCTTCGTGCGGGTGGCCGGCGAGACCGACGACCTGCGTGCCCGCAGCCGCGCCACGGTCGAGCGGATCGACGAGCTCGAGCCGCTGCCGGCGCCGAGCCTGCACAGCGCCTGGCTCGAGCGGCGCGGCGCCACGGGCCCCTGGCGACGGGCCCGGGTGGAGGTGGCGTTCCCGGTGGCCAACATCGGCCGCAACCTGCCCACGCTGGCCGCGACGCTGGCCGGCAACCTCTTCGACCTGGGCGAGACCACCGGCGTGCGGCTCGAGCACCTGGCGATGCCGGCCTCGTTCCGCGCCCGCTTCGAGCGGCCCCGCCAGGGCGTGGACGGCACCCGCGCCCTGACCGGCGTGGCCCGTGGCCCGGTCATCGGCACGATCATCAAGCCGAACGTGGGGCTGTCGGCCGAACAGACCGCCGACCTGGTCGAATCGCTGTGCCGCGCCGGCATCGACTTCGTCAAGGACGACGAATGCCACGGCGATTCCGAGCACGCCCCGCTTGCCGACCGGATCCGCGCGGTGATGGCCCGCGTGCGCCGCTGGCAGGACGAGAGCGGCAAGCACGTGATGATCGCCTTCAACATCACCGGCGCCTGCGACGAGATGCTGCGCCACGCCGAGCGGGTGCAGCGCGAAGGCGGCAGCTGCGTGATGGCGAGCCTGAACTGGTGCGGGTTCTCGGCCATCGAGACCCTGCGGCGCCACACCGACCTGGCCATCCACGGCCACCGCAACGGCTTCGGCATGTTCGAGCGCCACCCGGCGCACGGCATGGCCTTCCAGCCGTACCAGGCAATGTGGCGGCTGGCCGGGGTGGACCACCTGCACGTGCACGGGCTCGCCGGCAAGTTCGCCCAGCGCGACGCCGACGTCGAGAGTGCCGCCCGCGACTGCCTCGCGCCGCTCACCGATCCGGCCGACCGGGCCGACCGGGTGATGCCGGCCTTCTCCTGCGGGCAGTGGGCCGGCACGCTGCCGGCGACGCTGGCGGTGGTGCCCGAAGCCGACCTGCTGTTCCTGTGCGGGGGCGGCGTGCTCGCGCACCCGGGCGGCCCGGCCGCCGGCGTGACCAGCGTGCGGCAGGCCTTCGAGGCGGTGCGCGCCGGCCGCGCCCTGCCGGACGCGGCCGCCGACGCGCCCGAGCTGCGCGACGCCCTCGCCTTCTTCGGCCGGTGAATCGCCCGCGGCTCGCCTGGGTCGGCGACGACTTCACCGGCGCGAGCGACACGCTCGCGACCCTGGCCGAGGGCGGAGCCCGCGCGCTGCTGTTCCTCGACGTGCCCACCGAGGCCCGGCTGGCTGCCGCCGGCCCGCTCGACGCGGTGGGCGTCGCAACCGCGGTCCGCTCGATGGATCCGCCGTCGATGCGCGCGGTGCTCCGGCCGATCGGCGCCTGGCTGGCCCGCAGCGGCATCCCGCTGCTCCACTACAAGGTCTGCTCCACCTGGGACAGCGCACCGCAGGTCGGCAGCATCGGCGAGGCGGTCCGCACGCTCTGGTCGCCGGAATGGGCGCCGTGGGTGCCGCTGGTGGGCGGGCAGCCGAGCCTCGGGCGCTGGTGCGTGTTCGGCCAGCTGCACGCGCAGGCCGGGGTGGGCGGGCCGGTGTTCCGGATCGACCGGCATCCCACGATGAGCCGCCATCCGGTCACGCCGATGGACGAGGCCGACCTCGCCCGGCACCTGGCGCGCCAGGACCTGGCACCGGTGACGGCCATCGACTGGCGGCTGCTCGAAACCACCGACGACCGGCTCGACACCGCCCTGCGCGCGGCACTCGGGGCGGATCCGGCCGGCACCGCGAGCCGTCCGCGCCCGGTGCTGTTCGACACGCTGCACGCGGCGCACCTGGCCACCATCGGCCGTGCGCTCGCACGCCACGCGACCAGCCGGCCGCTGCTGGCGGTGGGCGCGAGCAGCGTCGCGCAGGCGGCACTCGCCGCCTGGCGCGCCGACGGCACGCTGCGCGCCGGCGACGCGGCCGCGCCGGCGCCGGTGGCGCCCGCGGACGGCCCGGTGTTCGTGCTGGCCGGCAGCCTCTCGCCGATGTCGGCCCGCCAGGTCGAGCGCGCCTCGCGCTACGAGCGGATGGCGCTCGACGCCGCGCGGCTCGCGGCCGGCGACGCGGCCTACCGGGAGACGGTCGCGTCGGCGATCGCCGCGCGGCTCGCCGCGGGCGCCCACCTGCTCGCCGGCACCGCGCTCGGCACCGACGCCCCGGCGGCCGCCGACCCGGCGCTCGCGCCGGCCTGCGGCGCCCTGCTCGCGCAGGTGCTGGCGCGCGCCCGCTGCGCGCGGGTCGGCGTGATCGGCGGCGATACCTCGAGCCGCGCGGTGCAGGCGCTCGCGCCCTGGGCGCTGGGCTGGGTCGGGCGCATCGGCAGCGGCACGCCGGTGGTGCGGGCCCGTGCCGACGACCCGTCGGTCGACGGCCTGGAGCTGATGCTCAAGGGCGGGCAGATGGGCGAGGCGGACGTGCTCGACCGCCTGGTCGAGGGCGAGCCGCGGGGCACGGCGGGCTGACCGCGCAGGCGGGCGCTCGCGACGGGCCGAGCCATCCGCGCGCAAGAGCGCGTGGCTGCTCGGGCTGTCGAGCCTGGTCACACACCGTCCTACGGCAGCGCCGGTCGCGCGGCGCGGCGCGAAGTGCGCCTCAGGTGATCCGGCGGATGCTCTCGGCGATTTCTTCGCGATCGAACACGCCGCGCCAGTCGTCGCGCATCAGCCGCGGCTTGCCGAACGCGATCGCCTTGTTGCAGGCGTCGGAGAAGGCGCCGGGGATCTCGTTGAAGGTGACCGCGGCGAGGATGGTCATGTGCCCGAGCAGGAAGTCGCGGGCACAGTCGCGCGGCACGCCGCGCGCCACCACCTCGTCCATCGCCTCGCGCATCACCGCCAGCAGCGTGGCGCAGACCGTCTCGGACAGCCCGGGCTCGAGCAGCGCCATCTGCTCGACGCTCACCCGGTGGGAGCGCAGGATGGGCGCGTAGAGGATGCTCGCGATCTCCTCGCCGAGGTCGAAGTCGGCCGGCGAGCCCTGCATCAGCGCGCTGACGATCGACTGCGGCGCGTGGCCGCCGCCGAAGTAGTCGGGGCGGCCGTCGCGGCGCAGCTCGGCGCTGAAGATCGGCGGGTGGCAGGGGTGGGCCACGAAGTAGACCAGGTCGTCGCGCCGCGGCAGGTGGCCGGCGAAGGGCGCGGCGGCGTCGAGGGTCATCACCATCGTGCCGGCCGGCAGCCGCGGCGCGATCTCGGCCGCCACCTTGCCGATCACCGTGTCGGGCACCGCGAGGATCACCACCTGGGCGCCGTCTAGCGCGGCGTCTCGGTCCACGCACACGATGCCGAGTTCGTCGCGCAGCCGCGCGCGGCCGGCCTCACCCGGCTCGACGTGCCGGACCTCGAAACGCGAGCCGCGCAGGTTGCCGGCCAGCCGCACGCCCATCTTGCCGCCCGCGCCGAGCAGCGCGATCGTGGTCTTCATCGGTGTTCCTCGGGGGGCGACCGCAGGAGCCGCCGGATCGGTGGTGGGCCAAGGATACCCGCAGCGGCGCCGCGCGGCGGCGGGCCGGCCCCTGCGGCCCCGCCCGGTCAGTCGTCCTCGAACCCGAACCCCAGCTGACGCGGGTCGGGCGCGGCCGGTCGGCGCGAGCCGCGTGGCGCCGGCTCCCGGTGCGGGTGCCGGCTGCCGTGGCGCTGCCAGACCGCCCGGGCGGCGCGCTGCGCGTCCGGGTCGCGGCGCACCGCCCAGACCCGGTCGCGGGCGGCGGCCGCGGCGCTCGCCCAGTCGACGATCGGCGGCGGGTACTCGGTGGTGCCCAGCTCCGGGATCCAGCGCCGCACGAAGCGCCCGTCGGGATCCTGGTCGTGCTGCTGCCGGGCCGGGCTGTAGACCCGGGTGGCGTTGATGCCGGTCACGCCCGACTGCATGTGCAGCTGCGGCCAGTGGATGCCCGGCTCGTAGTCGACGAAGCGCCTCGCGAGCACCCGGCCGGGCTCGCGCCAGTGCAGCCACAGCGGATAGGCCGCGATGCTGGCCAGCATCGCGCGCATCCGGAAGTTGAGCCAGCCGGTGGCCGCGAGCATCCGCATGCTGGCGTCCACGATCGGCCAGCCGGTGCGGCCGTCGCTCCAGGCCTGCAGGCGGCGCCGCTCTTCGTCGTCGAGTGCCCCCTCGTTGCGCAGCCCGTCGAAGCCGCGGTGCGGGTTGCGCTGCTCGATCGCCGGCTCCGACTCGAGCTTCTGCACGAAGTGGCAGTGCCAGTGCAGCCGCGACTCGAACGACTTCAGGCCCGCCCGGCGGGCGGCATCGGTCTCGCCGCGGCGCGCGTCCCAGGTGGCGTGCACCAGCTCGCGCACCGACACCGTGCCGATCGCCAGGTGCGGCGACAGCCGCGAGCAGTCGTCGGGCGCGGTCAGCGGCGAGGCCATGCCCGCCCGGTAGCGGGCCAGCGGGTCGCCGAGGAAGCGCCCGAGGCAGGCCAGCGCCGCCTCCCGACCGCCGCGCTGGCGCTGTGCAGGGTCGGGGTCGTGGGGATGGAACGCGAGCGGATCGGGCACCGCGCCGAGCCCGGGCGCGGGAACCGCGAACCCCGGGGCCGCACCCGCGCCAGGCGGGGGCGGGGGCGGACGCAGGTGCGATGGTGCCGGCAGCGGATCGGCCTGCATCCGCTCCATCCAGATCGCGCTCCATCGGTCGCGGCTGGACAGCCGCCGGACCACGCCGTTGCAGGGCCACTCGCGCCAGCCCAGCCGATGCGCCCGCAGCCAGCGTGCCACCGCGCGGTCGCGCGCCCAGCTCGCCGCGTTGCCGGTCTCCTCGTGCGAGAGCAGTTCGAACGCACCGAAGCGCCGGTGCAGCCCGGCCAGCACCGCGGTGGCCTCGCCGCAGGCAGTCCAGAGGCGGCTGCCGCGGGCCGCCAGCGCGGCATCGAGCGAGCGCAGGCACTCGCGGGTGAAGCCCAGGTGCCGGGCAGAGGCGTCGGGCTCGCGCAGCAGCGCAGGCTCGGCGATCCAGAGCGGCAGCACCGGATCGCCGCTCGCGGCTGCGTGTGCCAGCGGCGCGTGATCGACGACCCGCAGGTCGCGCTTGAACCAGACGACACGCAGCGGCACGGCCTCAGGCCACCGGCACCACCGGCCGCATCCCCGGCACCACGATGCCGCCGCGGTCGCCCACGGTGACCCGGCCGTAGCGCTGCGCGAACACCGGGGGCAGCGGCCGCGCGCCCGGCACCGCCAGCCACAGCCGCAGCAGGTGGCGCCGCTGCGCGGGATCCTCGTGGTCCTCGAATGCGGTGCGGTCGTGCAGCATCGTGTGGTTGTGCACGAACTGCATGTCGCCGGGCGCGAGCCGCATCGTCAGGTGCACCGCCGGATCCTCGGCCAGCGAGTCGAACAGGTCGAGCGCCTGCACGTGGGCGTCGGTCAGGCGCGGCGCGTCGGGGAAGCGCTGGGCGCTGTCGATGTACTGGCGCTGGTAGATCGTGGTGAGCCGCCCCTCGTACCAGTTGAACACCGGGATCTCGAAGTACGGCTTCATGCCCTGCGGCACCTCGCCGCGGCGATCGGTGGCCAGCGGGCGGAACAGCAGCGCCGCCAGGTCGGGGCGCCGCCGGCGCATCTCGTTGAACACCGTGACGCTGCTGGCCAGCAGCGAGTCGCCGCCGCGCCGGGCCTCGCGCAGGCACAGCAGGCCCACCACGTCGCAGGAGTCGGTGTGGAAGGTCTGGCGCTCGTGGGTCTGGTAGATGCGCACCGCCGGGTCGGAGCTGGCCAGCCCCACGTCGCGGACGTGGCCCAGCAGGTGGCCGGCGGCGTTCTGCGAGCGCGCCGATCCCAGGTGCGCGCCCAGCCCGATGAAGGCGAGCGAGACCTCGCGGGCGCTCCAGCGCCCCACCGGCATGCCGCGCAGCAGCACGAAGCCGCGGCCGTTCAGCAGCTCGTCGCGCAGGGCGGCCAGCCGCGGGGCGAGCCGGGGCAGCGGGAAGTCGGCGGCCCGCAGCGGCGCCGGCGGGTCGGCCGCATCCGGTGCGGCGCAGGCCCGGGCCAGCCAGGCCCCGAGCGCCGCCTCGATCTCGGCGAGGTCGGCCGTCTCCAGCGGCACGATCCAGTCGGTGCGGTCGCGCCACTGCGGGCCGTACCAGGCCGCCGGCCCGGCCTGCTCCGGGGGCAGCGGGTCGGAGGAAGGAATGTCGGGCATGGGAGTCTCCTCGATCAGCGCAGGCGGATCAGCTCCGACAACCCGCTCCAGAGGATGTCGACGCCGATGCACAGCAGGATGAACGCGGCCAGCCGCGTCACCACCAGGGTGCCGGTCTGGCCCAGCCGCCGCAGCAGCGGCGTGCTGAAGCGATAGGTCAGGTAGACCGCCGCGCAGGCGATCGACAGGCCCGCCAGGATGCCGGCGATCTCGGGGATCCAGATCACCGCGCGATCGGGTCGGCGGGCGCCCAGGGCGATCGCTGCCGCGATCGAGCCCGGGCCCACCGTGAGCGGGAAGCTGATGGGCAGGAAGCTGCGCCGCGCGATCTCGGCCTCGGACAGTCCGCCGGTGGAATCGGCCACCGAGCGCCGGACCTCGTCCTGCCCGTTGTCGTTGAGCATCCGCCAGCCGGCGGCCGCCACCACCAGCCCCCCGGCCACCCGCACCACCGGGATCGACAGGCCGAAGAAGTCGAGCACGTAGCTGCCCACGGCCAGCGCGCCCGCCAGCAGGAAGAAGCAGTTGATCGCGACCCGGCGCGCCATGATCCGCGCCAGCCGGTCGTCGCCGCCGGTGGCCGCCTGGAAGATCGGTGCGCAGCTCACCGGATTCATGATGGGCAGCAGCGTGGCCGGCACCAGTACCGCCGTGGCGGTGAACACCCGCAGCAGTTCGTCGACACCGGCCATCGGTCAGAGCACCGGGTCGATCGGGGTGGGCGACGGGCAGCGCGCCTCGAGGACCTCGGCCGCCTCGAGCAGCAGATCCTCGCGGAATCGCGGCCCGATCAGCTGCACGCCCCGCGGCAGGCCGTCGGCCAGGCCCATCGGGACCGACACCGCCGGCAGCCCGAGCAGCGGCACGAGGAACTGCGGGCCCTGCGCATCGAGCACCCGCTGCATCTGCCCGGGCGTGCCGGTGTCGAGACCCCACGGGAACGCCGGTTCGGCGCTCACCGGGCCCAGCACCAGCGGGTAGCGCTCGAGGAAGAGATTCCAGTGCCGCACCAGCGCGCTGCGCCGGGCCAGCGCCCGCAGGTAGGCGGTGGTGTCCAGCGCGGGGGTGCGTGCCGCCATCGCGCCCATCGCGCGCCGCACGCCGGCGTCGCCCAGGCGCTGGATCGCCTCGTCCATCGTGCACCGGACCTCGGTGTCGGCGATGGTCGCCCACAGCGCGATCGCCTCGGCGACCTGCGGCGGCTCGACCGCCTCGACCGCGTAGCCGGCCTGCGCCAGCCACTCGGCCGCCTGCGCCAGCGCCGCGGCCACCGCCGGGTGCAGCGGCACGCCCGGGATGGCGGGTGCCAGCGCCACCCGCAGCGGGCGGGCCGGCGACGGCCCCTGCAGCGGCGCGGGCACCCACCACGGGTCGCGGACGTCGCGCGCGGCCATGGCGTGCAGCGCCACCCGCAGGTCGGCCACGGTGCGCGCGAGCGGCCCCTGCACCGACATCAGCTGCAGGCCGGGCGGGCGCTCTTCGCCGGCCGAGGGCAGGTAGGCGGGCACCCGGCCGAACGAGGGCCGCAGCCCGTAGACCCCGGTGCAGTAGGCCGGGTAGCGGACCGACCCCGCCAGGTCGTTGCCGTGGGCGATCGGGCCCATGCCGGCGGCCACCGCGGCCGAGGCGCCGCCGCTGGAGCCGCCCGGGGTGTGCGCGGCCGACCAGGGGTTCAGCGTCCGGCCGTGCAGATCGTTCTCGGTGAACCACCGGTACGAGAACGCCGGCGTGTTGGTCCGCCCGAAGATCACCGCCCCGGCGCGCCGCAGGTTGGCCACCACCGGGCTGTCATCCTCGGCACGGTGGTCGGCCAGGGCGACCAGCCCGTTGGTGGTGGGGCAGCCGCGCTGGTCGACGTTGACCTTGGTGGTCACCGGCACGCCGTGCAGCGGCCCCAGGGGCTCGCCGCTTGCCACCGCGCGGTCGGCGGCGTCGGCCGCGGCCAGCGCCTCCTCGGGCAGCAGGCGGACGATCGCGTTCAGCCGGGGGTTGACCGCCGCGGCCCGGTCGAGGCACGCCTGCACGGCCTCGCGGCTGGCGATGCGGCGCGTGCGGATCGCGTGCGCGAGCGCGGTGGCCGGCCAGCGCCAGAGTTCGTCCAAGAACGGCTCCCGGGGGGTTCGAGCCCGCCATTGTCGCGCAGCGGCGGGCGCGAGTCGCTACACTGACCGCCCGGCGGGGCCGGTCCGGGCCGGTCTCGCCCCACACCTACCCGCAGGAGACCCGCGTGGCGATCAGCATCCCCATCGAGCTGGGTTACGAATTCTCGGTCAAGTCGCCCTTCAAGGACGTCTTCGCGGTGCTGTCGGACGTGCCCGAGTCGGTCAGCCACTTCCCCAAGGTCGATCGCCTGGTGGACATGGGCGGCGGCATCTACCGCTGGGAGATGCAGAAGATCGGTATCGCGCAGGCGCACCTGCAGACGGTCTACGCGTCGAAGTACGTATCCGACCGGGCGAAGGGCTCGGTGGTCTGGACGCCGGTGAAGGGGGTGGGCAACGCGCAGGTGGGCGGCAGCTGGGCGATCGCCGACCGCAAGAAGACGACCGACCTCGAACTGACGATCAGCGGCGTGGTCGAGGTGCCGCTGCCGGGGCTGATGAAGGCGGTGGTCACCCCGATCGTGAAAAAGGAGTTCGAGTCGATGGTGGACCAGTACGTCGACAACCTGATCGCACGGTTCGGCGGCGAAGCCTGAGAAGCCGTGGGCCGGGCATTCCCGGCAGCGCGTCAGATCCGCCGGGCGAGCGCCACCGCCGCTGCCGACCCGGCGCCCACCAGGCGGCACCAGGCCCGCAGCAGCGCGCCGGGAGGGCCCTGCTGCAGCGCGAGCGCCTCGTCGCGGTGGGCGCGCTCGTCGGCCTGGCAGGCGAGCAGCATCTCGCGCAGACCGGGGGCACCGGGCTGCCGCTCGAGCCGGTCGATCTGCGCCTGGTAGTGCGCGTCGACGAAGGTCTCCACCGCCGCGATCGTGGCATGCACCGCGCGCGGACCCCACAGCGCCGGCAGGGCGCCGGTCAGCCAGCCGGCGAGCCGCCAGCCGGCCAGCAGCCGGCTGCGCCGGCCCGGCGGCAGCCACGCCTCGATCCGGGTCAGGTGCGCCTGCTCGGTGTGCCGGTGGCGCTGCGCGAAGGCGCGCAGCGCCGGGTCGCGGGCCACCGCGAGCACGCCCTGGTAGATGGCCACCGCGCCGGTCTCGCCGGCGTGGTCCGAGCGCAGGTCGCGCTCGAGCGCCCGCCCCGCGGCGGCGTGCGCCCGCTCGTCCCAGCCGGCCACCCGGCGCTGGAGGCCGGGTCGGATCCGCAGGAACCCCCGGTAGGCGAGCTCCATCAGGGGCAGCACCCCCGGCAGCCGGGCGAGCGCGGCGAGCCAGCGCCAGCCCGGCAGGGCGGCCCACAGCGCCACGAACGCCCGGGCCCCGCTGACCAGGTGTCCGTCGGCCTGGCGGACGTGGAAACGCGCGAGCAGTGCCTCGCGCGGGGCTCCGTCGGGCAGCGCCGCGGCCGGGTCGGCGACGTCGATGAAGCACACCGGCGCGCGGGCGCGAAGACCCCGGTAGACCCCGATCTCGCGCCGGCACAGCGGACAGGCACCGTCGTACAGCACCGTGATCGGCGCTGCCGCCGGCACCGGCGGGTCGACCCGTTCAGGTGCGTCGTGGCTCACGCCGCCCCCCCGTCGATCGCACCCACCAGCAGCCCGGCAGCCTGCGGCCGGCCCCGCGTGACCCGGGTCCACCACTGCGAGAACGAATCGCAGCGGCGCTCGAGCCGGGGGAACAGCCGCGGCGCCTGGCGACACTCGGCCCACTCGGCGAGCCAGGGACTCAGGTGGGGCTCGTCGAGCACGCGCACTCGGCGGGCAGCGGCCAGCGCCCGCCCGATCGCCGCCGCCTCGCCCCACCAGCAGACCCGCGCCAGCGCGCCCATCCGTTCGCCCACGAATCGCCAGCGCGCCTCACGCCACGGCCAGGCCCGGTGGAAGTCGGCGACCCACAGGCCGATCGGCAGCACGTCGCCGGGCAGGTCCGAGGGCAGTTCGCCGAGCGACCAGGGATGCACCAGCCAGACCTCCCGCCCCGCCACCGCGGCCGCATCGGGCGCCACCGCGCCCAGCCACGCCGGCGGCCCCCCGAGCACGGGCGGCTCGACGACGCCCGGCACGGGCGGGTCGGCGGCGGCCCCGGCCGACGGGATGCCGAGACGCGCGGCGGGGTCGCGGGCGATCCGCTCGAGCGCCTCGTAGCCGACGTCCAGCGGTCCGCCGCCGCAGTGCCAGCCGGCAGGTGCGAAGCGCGCCACGTTGGCCGCGTTGAACAGGTAGGGCTTGTGGCTGCCGGTGCCGGCCACCCACTGCCAGCTCAGGTGGTTGCTCGCCAGGTCGCCGTCGAGCAGGTGGCCGTACATCCAGTCGGCGCCCGCCCGCCAGTGCACCTTGCGCAGGTGCACCAGGTAGCTGGCCAGCCACATCCGCGCGTGATTGTGGAGGGTGCCGCGCTCGTACAGCGAGCGCACCGCCGCGTCGATCGGCGCCAGCCCGGTGCGGGCTGCCCGCAGGTCTGCTGGCAGCGCCGCAGCGTAGTCGGCCTCGGACAGCGGCCCGGGGTGCAGCGAGCGGAAGATGCCGGCCCCGCGGTGCATCCACACGTGGCGAAAGTACTCGCGCCAGCCGAGTTCGTAGACGAACTTGTGCTGGGTGGCCAGCGGCGCACGGGCGCACAGCGCCGCCACCACCCGCGGGATGTCGGTCACGCCGTGGGTCAGATACGGCGACAGTCCGCTGACCGGGCCGTCGAGGTGATTGCGCCGACGGGCGTAGCCGTCCGGATCGACCGCCGCCACGAGGGCCAGGGCCGCGGCGGGCGATGCCACCGGGAACCCGCCCATCGCCCTGGTCTCTCAGCCCTTCTTGACCCAGGCGGTGCACCAGCCCGGCCCGGCCACGTGCCGTCCCGGGAACAGGGTGCACGGCCCGGTCTTGTCGTCGGCCTTGGCCTGGAACAGCGCGCAGTTGCCGCAGATCTGGCCGGCCGCGTAGCGCGGGTACTTCTTGGCGTCGACGGTCTTGGCGTCGGTCACGTAGCCGAGGGCCGCCGCCTGGGCGTCCTTGGGGTCGACCATCGTCTGGGCGCGCGCAAGCGTGCCGAGCGAGGCGCCGGAAGCGGCGAGGGAAAGCAGGAAAATGCGACGGGGCAGTGCCATGGATACCTCCTCAGTGTGCGATGTCGTCGACATCGGGGGATCGGAACGATCGTCGGGTGGTGCTCCGGGAAGACGGACGCGGGCCGCCGAAGTTGCGCGCCGACCCCTCGCCGCCCGGATCTTCCCAGGACCGGACCGGATGCTTCGCAGGGCCGGGCCGGAGCCGGACTCTAACGCCGGCCGGGTGCCGGGTGCCTGATCGATCTCATTTCGAGCGGGTGTGCCCTGGACAAGACACTCGGGCCACCGGCGCAGCCATGCACCACAAAAGTGCAACGCCCGGATGGACAGCCGCCGGGGCCCGGGCCATGCTCACCCGATGCCCGCCCGACCGCCCCGATCCGCGCCCCCCGAGCCAGCGCCGTCCCGCCCGGTCCTGCCACCCGGCCGCCAGGTGCTGGTCTCGGCATTCGCCGAGTCGCCGCCCGAGGCGATCGCCCACGCGATGACGGTCGTCGCGATGCCGGCGCCCGATCCGACGATGCTGTCCGAGGACGAGGTGATCGTCGCGATCCGCAGCGCCTCGGTGGGCTGGGTCGACCTGCTGATGACCAGCGGCCAGTACCAGCACATGCCCTCGCCGCCCTACTGCCCGGGCATCGAGTACGCCGGCGAGGCGGTCTGGGTGGGTGCCGGCGTGGCGCCGGAGTGCTGCCGGCCGGGCGACCGCGTGATCGTGGACTTCATGGCGGTGGGGCCGCGCTCGAGCGGCAGCTACCGGCGCGCCGGCGGATTCGCCAGCTATGCGGTGGTGCCCAAGCGGGCGATCCACCGGATCCCCGACGGTCTGTCGTACAACCAGGGCGCCACCCTGCTGGGCGCCTACGAGACCGCCCACCACTGCCTGGTCACCCGGGGCGGGCTGCGTGCCGGCGAGACGGTCCTGGTCACCGGCGCAGCGGGCGCCACCGGACTGGCCGCGGTGCACACCGCCCAGCTGCTGGGCGCCACCGTGATCGGCACCGGTCGCTCCGACGCGAAGCTCGCGGTGGTGAAGGCGCAGGGCGCCGACCACGTGATCAACAGTCGCGGCCCCGATCCCGACACCCCGGTGGCGCGCTTTCGCGACGCGGTCAAGGCGCTGACCGGCGGCCGCGGCGTGGACCTGGTCTACGACACGGTGGGCGGCGAGGTCTCGCTCGAGGCACTGCGCTGCACGGCGTTCGGCGCCCGCTTCGTGATCGTGGGCTGGACCTCCACCCCCGACGTGGCCCGCGGTCGCGGCCTGCGGGGCGCACCGAAGGCGAACCAGCTGCCCACCAACCTGATCCAGATGAAGGGCCTGAGCGTGCTGGGCGCTCCGGCGGTGATCTCGGTGACGCACGACCCCGCGCTGCGGCCGCCGCGCCTGGCGCAGGTGCTGCAGTGGGCCGCCGAAGGGCGGATCCGGCCGCACGTGTCGCACGCCTTCCCGCTCGAGCGGTTCCGCGAGGCGATGCGGGCGCGCTGGGACGGCGAGGTGATCGGGGGCTGCGTGCTGAATCCGTGAGCCGGGCCGGCGCCGCAGCCGCGCCGGTGCCGCAGCCGGCCCGGCGCCGGGTCAGCCGGCGAAGGCCGGCCCCAGCGGTCGCATCCGCAGCCCGGGCCGCAGCCGCTTCCAGGGAAAGTCGGCCGGATCGGCGAGCGCCGGGCCGGGCGATCGCACCACCAGCACCTCCCGTGCGATCGGCTGGAAGTCGGCCCGGAAGTGCACCGAGCTCTTGAGCACGAGCACCCGCTGGCGCACCGGCTCGACGCCCACATGCCGGAACATCGCCTGGTCGGCCGCCTGGCACTTGCGGCTGGCCAGCACCACCTGCACGCCCGAGACCTCCTCGCGCAGCAGCGCCATCGGGCCGAGCGTCATGCGGAATCCCCGGAACATCGGCCCGGTGCAGGTGAAGGTGCCCGCCCCCAGCCGCACCACCGTGAAGCGCGCCGCCACCGGCACCTGCCCGGGCACGCCCGAGACCGCCCCCAGGGCGAACTCGACGGTGGCGCCCTGACCGGCGGCGTGCGCGCGCGCCGCGCTGGCCGGATCGATCAGCAGCCCGAGCACCGACTCGGGCGCGCGCTGGCGGATCAGCGCGGCGAGCAGGCCGGTGGTGTCGCCGTTGCCGCCCGCGCCGGGGTTGTCCTGGGTGTCGGCCAGCACCACCGGCGCACCCGGGGCACCGACCCGGACCGCGCGGCGCACTGCCTCGTCGGGCTCGAGCAGCTCGAGCGCGAAATCGGGCTCGGCCGCCGCGACCGCGTCGCCGATCTCGGCGAGCGCCGCCTGCGTGCCCGCCGGATCGGCACCATAGGCGACCACCGACATCCCGCACTCGGGGAAGTCGGCCATCGGGAAGCCGGGCGCGAAGTCGACCGACACCCCGTGCCGGCGCTCGATCGCGTCGATCCGCTGGTACAGGCCGCGGCACGGATCGATGAAGGTGCACTGCGAGGGGATGCCGGTCAGGTAGTCGAACGCCCGGTGCGCCTTGGCCGGCCGGCGGCCCTGCGAGAGCATCCGGTCGAGCAGCGCGGCCGCGCGCCCGCCGGTCTCGGCCATGTCGACGTGGGGATAGGTGCGGTAGATGCTCAGCGCGTCCGACTCCGCGACCATCCGGCGGGTCACGTTGGCGTGCAGGTCCAGGCTCGCCACCACCGGCACCGACGGGCCCACCGCCTCGCGCACGCGCCGCAGGATCTCGCCCTCGCCGTCGTCGTGGTGCTCGCACACCATCGCGCCGTGCAGGTCGAGGTACACGCCGTCGACCCCGCCGGCGGCGCGCAGCCGCGCGACCAGGTCGCCGACGATGGTCTCGAACGCCTCGCGGGTCACCTGGGCCGACGGCGAGGCCGCGGCCCAGGTGAGCGGCACCAGCGCGTGACTGCGCGCGCGCAGCGCCTCGATCGCGCCCTGCACCGGGATGTTGGCGCCGGCCACCGCCTCGAACAGCGGCGCGCCGCGCTGGATCGAGGGCCAGCCGCCGCCGTGCTCGAAGGCGGTGAGGTCGGCCTTCGAGGGCGCGAAGGTATTGGTCTCGTGCTGCATGCCGCCGATCGCGATCGTCGCCAATCGAAACGCTCCATGGAGAAGGGACAGGGGCGCGACGGTCGGCGGCCAGGCCGGTCCGCGACCGCGCGGCGCCATTGTGCGCCGCCTCGCGCGCGGCCCACAAACCGCGGCCCGCCGCGGGTCACCGCAGGGCACCGTGCTACGCTGGCCCGCACCGCCACCCGCCTGCCGCCCGCGCCATGGACGCCGAAGACATCGCCTACCTGGGCGCGACCGAACTGGTCGACGCCTACGCCCGCCGCAGCCTCTCGCCGGTGGAGGTCACCCGTACGGTGCTGGCCCGGATCGACGCGCTCGACCCCCTGCTCAACGCATTCGTGCGGGTGGACCACGAGGGCGCGCTGCGCGATGCCCGCGCCTCCGAGGCGCGCTGGATGCGCGGCGAGCCCGCGGGCTCGCTCGACGGCGTGCCCACCTCGGTCAAGGACCTGATCCTCGCGCGCGGCTGGCCCACGCTGCGCGGCTCGCGCACGGTCGACCCCGACCAGCCCTGGGACGTCGACGCGCCCTCCACCGCGCGGCTGCGCGAGGCCGGCGCGGTGCTGCTGGGCAAGACCGCCACGCCCGAGTTCGGCTGGCGCGGCAGCACCGACAGCCCGCTCTCGGGCATCACCCGCAATCCCTGGAACACCGCCATGACGCCGGGCGGCTCCTCGGGCGGCGCGGTGGCCGCGGTGGCCGCCGGCCTGGGCGCGCTGGCCACCGGCACCGACGGCGGCGGCTCGGTGCGCATCCCGGCTGCGTTCACCGGCACGGTGGGGCTCAAGGCCCACTTCGGACGCGTGCCCGCCTGGCCGCTGTCGCCCATGGGCTCGGTTGCGCACATCGGACCGCAGGTGCGCAACGTGCGCGACGCGGCGCTGATGCTCGACGTGCTCGCGCAGCCCGACGCGCGCGACTGGACCGCGCTGCCCCCGCCCACCGGCAGCTGGCTCGCCGCGCTCGAGGGCGACGCCGCGCGCGCCGGCACCGTGCCCTGCGCGGGCGCCGACCTGCGCGGCCTGAAGATCGCCTACAGCCCGCGGCTGGGCTACGTGCCGTGGCTCGACCCGGAGATCGAGACGGCGGTCGCGGCCGCCGCCGAGGTGTTCCGGCGGCTCGGCGCCACCGTCGAGCCGGTCGACCCGGGCATTCCCGACAGCGCCGGCATCTTCGCGGTGCACTGGTTCTCGTCGGCGCGCAACCTGCTGCACCGCCTGCCGCCCGGGCAGCTCGCGCTGCTCGACCCGGGTCTGCGCGAGTCGATCGAGTTCGCCGCGCGCTACACGCTCGACGACTTCCTCGACGCCCAGAAGGCGCGCGGCGAGCTGGCGATCCGGATGCAGGCGTTCCACGCCCGCTGGGACCTGCTGCTCACGCCGGCCACCGCGGTGCAGCCGTTCGAGGCGGGGCGGGTGATGCCCGAGGTGCCGTCCGGGGTCACGCCGATCAACGGCACCGACTGGACCTGGTGGACGCCGTACTCGTTCCCGTTCAACCTCACGCAGCAGCCGGCGCTGGTGATGGGCTGCGGATTCTCCACGGCCGGGCTGCCGCTGGCGCTGCAGCTGGTGGCGCCCAACCACCGCGAGGACCTGTGCCTGCGCGCGGCGCTGGCCTATGAGCAGGTCACGCCCTGGGGTGCGATGCGGCCGCCCCTCTGAGGCGGCTCGCAGCGCCCGGCGGTGCCGTGCATCGGGCGGGGGCACAACGACCCGCGAACGACCCGCGTCAGCGCGCCCGACGCACCCTTCCGGGCCGCCGATCGCCCTTCGGGCAAGGCACGCCGCTTGCGTGCAAGGGGCGCCTTGAACTATGGTCGCCCTTCCGGCCGGGACAGCCCCCGCCCAGCCCCCACCCAGAGGAGCCCACAGTGTCATTGTCAGCCCTGTTGAAGCGCGGAGCGATCGCGGGCGCGATCGCCGCGTCGATGCTCGCCGCGGCGCCGGTCCAGGCCCAGAGCACGCTGCGCGTGGTCATGCACTCGGACCTGAAGATCGTCGACCCGATCTGGACCACCGCGTACATCACGCGCAACCACGGCTACATGATCTACGACACGCTGTTCGCGATGGACGGCAAGGGCGAGATCAAGCCGCAGATGGTCGATACCTGGAACGTGTCGCCCGACAACCTGGTCTGGACCTTCACCCTGCGCGACGGCCTGCTGTTCCACGACGACCGGCCGGTCACCTCCGAGGACGTGGTCGCCTCGATCCGGCGCTGGGCCGCCCGCGACTCGATGGGCCAGAAGCTGTTCTCGTTCGTCAAGGACTTCGCGCCGGTCGACGCCAAGACCTTCCGGATGACGCTGAACGCGCCCACCGGCCTGGTGCTGCTGGCGCTCGGCAAGCCGTCCTCGAACGTGCCCTTCATCATGCCCAAGCGGGTGGCCGACACCCCGCCCAACGAGCAGATCAAGGAGTACATCGGCTCCGGCCCGTTCGTGTTCCAGACCGCCGAGTGGAAGCCGGGCGATCGGGCGGTGTACACCAAATTCGCCAAGTACCGTCCGCGCAGCGAGCCGGCCGACGGCCTGGCCGGCGGCAAGTTGGTCAAGGTGGACCGGGTGGAGTGGCGGGTGATGCCCGACGGCCAGACCGCGGTGAACGCACTGCGGGCCGGCGAGGTCGACATGGTGGAGGACACTGCGAGCGACCTGCTGTCGGTGGTCACCAAGGACCCCAACATCCGGATGGTCGCGCAGAACCCCCTGGGCAACCAGTATGTGTTCCGCTTCAACGCCATCGCCAAGCCGTTCGACAACCCGAAGGTCCGCCAGGCGCTGTTCTACGCGTTCAACCAGGAGGATTTCCTGAAGGGCGTGCACGGCGACCCGCAGTACTACAAGGTCTGCAAGGCCCTGTTCATCTGCGGCACCCCGCTCGCCACCGAGGCGGGCATGGCGGGCAAGCTCGAGTCCAACTTCAAGAAGGCCCGCGAGCTGCTGGCCGAGGCGAAGTACGACGGCACCCCCATCGTGCTGATGCACTCCACCGACCTGCAGGTGCTGACCAACCTCGCCCCGGTGGCCAAGTCGCTGATGGAGCGTGCCGGCTTCAAGGTCGACATGCAGTCGATGGACTGGCAGTCGGTGGTGGCGCGCCGCGCCAAGCGGGACGCGCCCACCGCCGGGGGCTGGCACGCGTTCCTGACCTCCTGGGTGGCGGCCGACGTGCTCAACCCGGTGGGCACCGCGTTCCTGAACTCGAGCTGCGACAAGGCGCTGTTCGGCTGGCCGTGCGACGAGCAGATGGAGAAGCTGCGTGACGAGTTCGCCCGCGCCACCGACCCGGCCCAGCAGAAGGCCTTGGCCGAGAAGGTCCAGCTGCGCTACCTCGAAGTACCCACCCACGTGCACCTCGGCCAGTGGTACAAGCCGGTGGCGCTGCGCCGTAACGTCGAGGGCCTGGTGATCGGCCCGGTCGTGGTGTTCTGGAACGTCGAGAAGAAGTAGGACGTCTCGCGTACGACCCTCCGGGGGTGGTCGGTGCCGCGGCCGACCATCCCCGGGGCGGGCCCTGCAGTCATTCCCCAATCGTCCGCCTGCCGGCACGGAGCCGCCCATGTGGGGCTACATCGGTCGACGCCTGCTCGCCACGATCCCCGTGCTCGCGGTGGTGGCGGTCCTCGTGTTCCTGATGCTGCGGCTCACCCCCGGCGACCCGGCCGCGGTGATCGCCGGACCGGCCGCCAACACCCAGGACATCGTCGAGATCCGCGAGAAGCTCGGCCTCGACCGCCCGATCGCGACCCAGTTCTTCATCTGGGTCGGCAAGATGATGACCGGCGACTTCGGCGAGTCGTTCTTCTACAAGAAGCAGGTCGCCGAGCTGATCGCCGACCGCATCGAGCCCACCCTGTCGCTGGCGGCGCTCACCATCGTGCTGGCCACGCTCATCGCGGTGCCGCTGGGCACCCTGGCCGCCTGGCGCCAGGGGTCGTGGATCGACCGGCTGGTGATGGGCTTCTCGGTGCTGGGCTTCTCGGTGCCGGTGTTCGTGATCGGCTACCTGATGATCGCGCTGTTCTCGATGCAGCTGGGCTGGTTCCCGGTGCAGGGCTACCAGCGGCTCTCCGAGGGCTTCGGCGGCTGGCTGCACCGCCTGATCCTGCCCGCGTTCACGCTGGCCTTCATCTACGTGGCGCTGCTCGCGCGCCTGACCCGCACCAGCGTGCTCGAGGTGCTCAACGAGGACTACATCCGCACCGCGCGCGCCAAGGGCCTGCCCAACCAGAAGGTGCTGATGTACCACGCGCTGCGCAACGCGGCGGTGCCCATCGTGACCGTGATCGGCATCGGCATCGCGCTGCTGATCGGCGGCGTGGTGGTCACCGAGA
>Ga0169931_10002651_pt1 | contig 28986 bp, 29 predicted proteins | sample Kivu_15m_20L_FD_129675 | JGI IMG/M metagenome (GOLD analysis project Ga0169931, IMG submission 129675) | Freshwater microbial communities from Lake Kivu, Western Province, Rwanda to study Microbial Dark Matter (Phase II) - Kivu_15m_20L... | ecosystem: Environmental > Aquatic > Freshwater > Lake...
CCGCCACAAGGCGAACCACATTCAAGTGGCCTACGCCAACAACGCTGCTGACGCCGACAAAGTCCTGGCTGCCAAGGCCACGATGGCTGCGGCGCTGGGCATCGAAGTGTTTGTCTGCGGCGACCGCGCCGGCGGCAAGAGCTGGTAAGACAACTTAACGGAACACGAGTCGCATAATCTCCTCCAGGCGGAAGGGCTTCATGGCGATCCTTCGCATCATGCTGGCGCTATTCGTGGCGCTGTTCGCACTGGTTGCTCCCGGCGTTGCCGCCGAGGTAAGCTTGCGCACGATGTCGTTCAACATTCGCTATGCGGGGACGTTCGGCGACCTGGTTGGACCCAATGGCTGGTACAACTTTTCCAATCCCGCCGAATCGCGAGCCGAACGCGTCATGCAGACGATTCGCAATTACAATCCCGACATTCTCGGCACGCAGGAAGTGCTGAGCGTTCAGCTCGGCGACCTCACGGGCCAAACGCTTGCCACCGGTCTCACCGACTACGGCTATTACGGTCTCGGTCGCGAAGATGGCGTGAGCGCCGGCGAACACTCGGCCATTTTCTGGCGGGCTGATCGCTTCACGCAGCTCAATGCCGGTACGTTTTGGCTTAGCCCCACGCCCGAAGTTGCCGGGTCGATTTATCCTGGCGCTGGCACGACGCGCATCGCCAGTTGGGTCGTGCTCAATGATCTGCAGAGCGGCCGGGAGCTATTCGTCCTGAACACGCACTGGGACAATGTCAGTAGCGCGGCCAATCTTTACTCGGCGAACCTGATCCGTCAGCGGTTGCCTGAACTGGCGGATGGCCGCCCGATTCTGTTAACTGGCGATCTGAATGCGACGGAGTCCTCCAGTGCCGTCCGCACGCTACGTGGTGTGAACGATCCGGCCGGTTTGCAGCTTGGCGATGCGTATCGCGAGGTGAACGCTCCGTCCGGCAGCGAGCTGACCTTTCACAACTACAACGGTGGTACCACCGGCTCGCGAATCGACTTCATTCTGCATACCGATGAACTCACGCCAACAGCCGCCTCGATCATCCGCACCAGCTATGGCGGCAAGTATCCTTCGGACCACTATCCGGTGACAGCCGACTTTACGCTGGCCGTGGTACCAGAGCCGGCGAGTGTCGTGCTTTTTGTCGCGGGTGCAATTTTGTTGATCGTTGTCCGGCGTCGGTAGGCCGGGAAGGCTTTTCTGGCTGTAAAAGAGGAGGTGTTAGCTAGCGCGAGCATCGCCCATTTTTGACCTTTTCTTGGCTGTTTCAGCCCTGATATGGCCCGTTTGTGTGCCATCTTCTGGGGAAATGAAAGTTAGCTCACCTTGCTGTCGATAAGGTACATATGTACACTTACGCCAGGTAAGGAGGCATTTTCATGACCACATCTTTGCTACCTGATCGTGAGCGGCCTTCAGACGCCGCGGGCCGTGCCGCAGTCGTGGCTGCCCTGAGCGAGCAACTTCGCCAGTTGGAAGGGGAACGCTTTGCGAGCGGCGCCGGCGAAACGATCTCGACGGGCGTGCCGGCGTTGGATCACCTGCTGCCGGACCGAGGCTTGCGCCGCGGAACGCTCGTCGAGTGGCTGGGGGAAACGGCCGGTCGTGTTTCGGATAGGGCAGCGGCGGCCAGTGGGGCGGGAACGCTGGCACTGATCGCCGCTTGCAGCGCTCTCGAAACCGGTGGCGCGCTGGTGGTGTTTGATCGCACCCGACGTTTCTATCCTCCCGCGGCCCTGGCCTGGGGCATCCCGCTTGAGCGGCTAATCGTCGTGCAACCCTCAAGTGTGGCCGAAGAAGCCTGGGCGGTCGACCAAAGCCTTCGCTCGCGTGGTGTGGCGGCAGTCTGGATGCCCCTGGAAACTGCTGACGAACACACGCTTCGGCGCTGGCAACTGGCTGCCGAAAGCAGCGGTACGCTGGGCTTACTGGTGCGCGGCGCTAGCGCACGCAGTGAACCCTCTTGGGCCGATTTGCGGCTGGCCGTGCAGCCGCTCTCAAAAGTAACCGCGGAACGCACGCGGCGCTTGCGCGTGGAGCTGCTGCGCACACGCTCGGGCGGCACAGGTAGGGTGATTGAAGTGGAACTGCCCGCTCGCGAAGTTGGGCAAGAGTCTTGGGGCTGGCGAGGGGCATCTCATGAAACGAGCACTCTGCATTTGGCTTCCTCAGTGGCCCCTGCAACGAATCGCCGCGCACGGCGAGCTTAGCGATCAGACCGCAGTCGTGCTCTATCAATTGAACGCGGCTTGCGGCGCTCGCGTGACGGCCTATTGCCCGCGCCTGGGGAGCGCGGCTGCCAGTGGGTGGTTGCGCGAGCTGTCCAGCGGTATCCGCCCCGGCATGCCCCTGGCCGAAGCGATGGCTCTGGCGATGCACGCTGAGGATGCCGAAACGCGAACCGAGCTGCATCTCGAGGCAGCTGATCCGTGGGGAGATCGGCGTGCGCTCGAAGCCCTGGCGGATGATTGCCTGCGGTTCGCGCCAACCGTCTGCATCGAAGAAGCCGCCGAGCCTGATAGCTTGCTGCTCGATGTGACTGGCATCGGTTCGATTTGCGGTGGCGAAGAGGTGCTTGCCCGACAGATCACGGCAGATTTTTGCGGCCGCCGCCTCACGGTCCGTGTCGCTATTGCCGACACGCTCGGCGCCGCCTGGGCGATGGCCCATTTCGCGCCGCTGAAGTGTGCGACTTGGATGCCCGGGGAAGTAGAGGACATCGATGGTAATGCCGCCAAGATCCTTACCGCACTTGCTGAACCACTGCTCGTGCCGGCCAGTGAGACCGCTGCGGCGCTTGCCTCGCTTCCGCCCGCGGCACTGCGACTCGCCACAGAAACCTGCTTGCTACTGGATGAATTGGGCATCCAACAGATCGAGCAGCTTGCATCCCTGCGGCGGGAGACACTACTCGCACGCTTCGGTCCACTTGTGCTGCTCAAGCTCGATCAGGCTTTGGGAGCGGCGACCGAAGCGATCGTTGCTCGCGCGGTTCCACCTGAATGGACATTCGACTGGTTGCTGGAGCATCCTACTGGCCGCCGTGAAATGATCGAGTGGGTGTCCGAGCAGCTTGTGGCTCGCATTTGCGCGGCATTGGCGCGGCAGCGCCGCGGCGTGCTGCGACTTGGCTGCCGATTTACTCCCGAACGTGGGGCGGCTGTCGATTTTGTCGTCGGATTGTATCGTCCCAGCGCCTCGGAACGGCATGTGGGCGAACTCACGCGGCTAAAGCTCGAATGCGTGCGGTTTAGGGAGCCCGTGATGTCGGTACGGTTCGAAGTGCTCGCGATGGGAGTGCTGGAGTTCCAACAGCGAGACTTTCTTGCCGGTGATAGAACGTCGCACGACGATCCACAGGCCCTCGCTACGCTCGTCGATCGCTTGAGCAATCGCCTGGGAGCGCAAAGCGTGGCCCGGCCGTGGCTTTTGGCTGGCGCGCAGCCAGAGTTCGCCAGCCAGTATCGACCGGTGGCAAGTTTGCGGCAGAAACATCTCCGCCCAGGGACTGCTGCTCGGAATAAGCAGCAGTCCACAAAACCCGCCGCTTCCAGGCGTGAGCCTCGCCCGCCGCAGCCGGGCGATCGTCCGCTTTGGCTCGAGCCGCGGCCCCTGTCGCTCGCCGTGGTGTCGGTCGTGCCCGATGGTCCGCCACTCATGTTCCACGCGCACGGTAGCGAACATCGCATTGTACGCACCTCGGGACCTGAACGCATTGAAACCGGTTGGTGGCGCAGTCGCTGTGTGCGCCGCGATTACTATCAGGTTGAAACGCATGAAGGCCTTCGCTACTGGCTCTTTCGCGAACTTAATACGGGCCGTTGGTATCTACATGGGACATTTCAGTGAAGGCTTCCGGCGTCTATTGGGAAACGGTTCGAATTGTGACGCAACAAAAGCACTCCGGCAGAGCCAGGGCTGACAATCATGCCGGATCCGCAAGTCAACAGTAAACGTCCTCCCGTCACGCAGCCGAAACATCCTGCGCTGCCTTTGCCTTGCTATGCCGAACTGCATTGCAAAACCAACTTTTCGTTTCTCGAGGGCGCTTCGCATCCTGATGAACTTGCACTTCGCGCGGCTGAGCTTGGGATCACGGCCCTTGCCATTACCGATCGCAACACGCTGGCTGGCGTGGTTCGCACGCACGGCGCGGCCAAGGATCTGGGACTTAAGCTCATCATCGGCGCCGAGATTCATCTTACGGATGCTCCCCCGGTGCTGCTGTGGACAACGGATCGAGCTTCGTATGGCCGGCTTGCACGGCTGATCACGCGCGGACGTCGCCAGGCACCCAAGGGGGAATTTCATCTCACACTTGACGAACTGGCTGAGCACGCAGACGGGCTGATGTGTGGAGTGCTGCCTGGCGAAACCCTGGAGCCACAACTTGAAAAATCGCTCGCACGCCGACTCGCTACCTTTCGCGAAATATTCGTCGATCGCGGTTATCTCGTCGCCCAGATTACACAGGGCCCCGACGACTCGGCCCTGCTCGCACGTCTGGAACAGCTTTCGCGCCGTACCAATCTACCGCTGGTAGCCGCAGGCGATGTGCATTATCACACCCGCACTCGGCTGGGGCTGCAAGACGCGCTCACGTCCATGCGGTTGGGGCTAACCGTGGCCGCAGCCGGTGACCAGCTCTTCGCCAATGCCGAGCGGTATCTGAAGTCGCCGCTGGAAATGATGGAGCGTTTCGCAGCGCTTCCAAAGGCGGTGGCCCGCACACTGGAAGTGGCCAGTCGTTCCACGTTTTCGCTCGACGAATTGCGCTACGAGTATCCTGAGGAACTTGCGCCGCCGGGCGAAACACCGCTTTCCTATCTCACACGGCTCGCCTGGGCCGGTGCTCGCGACCGCTATCCCGACGGCATTCCGGCTACGGTCCGCGTGCTCATCGAACACGAGCTTGCGCTGATTGCTGACCTGCATTACGAGGCGTACTTCCTCACCGTGTACGACCTGGTGCGGTTTGCCCGCGAGCGTGGAATTCTTTGCCAGGGCCGCGGCAGCGCAGCTAATTCCGCCGTCTGCTTCTGTCTGGGGGTGACGGCCGTTGATCCCGGCCGGCTGGATGTGCTCTTTGAACGTTTTCTCAGCCGTGAGCGCAACGAAGCGCCCGACATCGATGTCGACTTTGAGCACGAACGTCGCGAAGAAGTGCTTCAATATCTGTACGAGAAATACGGCCGCGAGCGAGCCGGCATGACGGCCGAGGTTATCACCTATCGTCCCCGCTCGGCCGTTCGCGACTTGGGCAAGGTGCTCGGCTTTTCGCTCGATCGTGTGGATGCCTTAGCCAAAGGGTTCGAAGGTCATCATCTGGATGAGACTTTGCCTCTGCGTTGTCTTGAAGCCGGCATCGATCCTGAGTCGTTTCTTGGCCAAAGGCTGATTGCGCTTGTTGGCGAGTTGGTCGGTTTCCCACGGCATCTGGGACAGCACGTTGGCGGCATGGTCATAACTCAGGGTCCGCTGTGCGAGTTGGTGCCGATCGAGAACGCCGCGATGCAGGATCGCACGGTCATCGAATGGAACAAAGACGATCTCGACGAGCTCGGCATTCTCAAGGTCGATTGCCTGGCACTCGGCATGCTCACCGCGATTCGTAAGTGTTTCACTCTCGTTCGTGAACACGCGGGCCAGGAACTGTCGCTGGCCTCGATTCCCGAGGGCGATCAGCAAGTTTACGACATGATCTGCCGCGCCGACACGATGGGCGTGTTTCAGATTGAAAGCCGCGCCCAGATGAGCATGCTTCCCCGGCTGCGGCCGCGCGCGTTCTACGACCTCGTGATCGAAGTCGCCATCGTGCGTCCCGGACCGATCCAGGGAGACATGGTGCATCCTTATTTGCGGCGACGGATGGGAGAGGAGGATGTCACCTATCCCAACGAAGCAATCCGTGAAGTGCTTGGCCGCACGCTAGGCGTGCCGCTGTTTCAGGAACAGGCGATGCAACTGGCCGTCGTTGCGGCGGGATTTACGCCTGGCGAGGCCGATCAACTTCGCCGGGCGATGGGCGCCTGGCGGCGGCCCGGCATCATCGAGCAGTTTCGCCAGAAACTCATGGCCGGCATGGAAAGCCGGGGCTTGACGCGCCAATTCGCTGAAGCCGTATTTGGCCAGATCAGCGGCTTTGGCGAATATGGTTTTCCCGAATCACATGCCGCCAGTTTCGCGATCCTGGTCTACGTTTCTGCTTGGTTGAAGCATTATTATCCCGCGGCCTTCTGCGCATCGCTGCTCAACAGTCAGCCGATCGGCTTTTATGCGCCAGCCCAACTCATTCGCAATGCCCAGGAACACCGCGTCGAGGTGCGCCCCGTAGATGTGAATGCAAGTTGTTGGGATACGACGTTAGAAAGGCCAGAGAAGAGCAGCGTTGAGCAAGCTGAACTGGCCATTCGCCTTGGTTTGCGATTTATCAGCGGCCTGTCCGAATCGCAGGCCCGCGCGATTGAAGCCGCCAGGACATCTGGCGGGCCGTTTACCGGTTGGGATGATTTTACTCGCCGCACGCGGCTTACGCGGGCCGTGATGACGAGGCTGGCCGAAGCCGATGCATTCTCTTCACTCGAACTCGATCGACGCGGCGCGCTTTGGCAGGCGCTCGCCGAAGAAAAGAAGCCTCGATCGATGCCACTCTTCGATGTGCTCGAGGCCGAAGACGAGCCTGTGGTGCCACTGCCGACGCTACGGCTTGAGGAACAAGTGCTGGCCGACTATCGCTCAGCAGGCCTCTCACTCAAGGCGCATCCGATGCAATTCGTGCGAGAGGATCTGAACGCCTGGGAGATTCTGCCGGCCGAAAAACTGGCAACACACGCCGCGAATCAGCACATCCGCGTGGCAGGCATCGTGCTGATGCGGCAGCGTCCGAGCACGGCCAAGGGCATCACATTCGTCACGCTAGAAGACGAAACCGGCCAGGCGAACCTGATCGTGCGACAAGACGTCTGGCAAAAGTTCTATCGCGTGGCACGCACCGCCACGGCCCTGATTGCCCACGGCCGCCTCCAGCGGCAAGGCCAGATCATCCATGTTCTCGTTACGAAGCTGGAAGACCTTTCCGAACAGCTCCGTGGGCTGGCGTCCCACTCGCGGGATTTCCGCTAGGAACCGCCCCGCCTGTGAGGCCAATTCCCTCCCGACGTCCAAATTGCCAAACAACCATTTTAGCGCGAAGCGGCGGCGCCACCTCGCCCCGCGCGCTGCGCTGCCAGCAGCGAAGCCACGATCAACAACCCAGCAATCCCGACATAAATCACCGCAGTCGACGACAGTGTCTGATTCATCGTGTAGCCACGATCGACGACGTACCCGAATGCCGTCGCGCCAACGCCCGCTCCGATCCAGCCGATCATGTTCGTAAATCCAACGGCCTTGCCGCGGCTTTCCGCTGGCACAACGTCGTACAACGACGCCCAGATGTTGGAGTCGTAGATACCCTTGGCGAAGCCGAAACACGTCATCGCAATCAGCACGGTGTTGAGTTCGGGCGTCACACCAACCCAATAGATAAAGGGCGCCCCGGCGATCAGACCTAATGCCTGCACCAGGCTTCGGCCACCCGCACGGCGCTGGCCCCAACTGTCCGCGAGCAATCCGCCGACGATCGCCCCGACCATGCTGGCCGCTTGCATGTAGATCGTGGCGGCAAAGCCGGCCGAAGCCAGATCCAAATCGTACTGCTCGCGGAGAAACGTCGGCATCCAGGTGATGAACACGAAGGCGACGAAATTTGCCCCGCAGAATGCGAGCACCAGCAGCAGCGCCGGTGGATTCATCGCAAGTTCCAAACCGAACCTCATCACGTCGACAAACGTGGCCAGTGCTCCGGCTACGAATCCCTGCTGCGCCGCTTGCGACGTGCCGATGGTCGGATGCACGGTATCCGGCTCGCTGGCACCAAGCTCACCCGACTCGAGCCGCTCCGCTTCGTTGCGCTGCGGTTCGCGGATGAAGAACGCCAGGACGAGCCCCAGCACGACACCACCAGCGCCGAGCACGACGAACGGCCAGCGCCAATCTCCCGTAGTGACCGTCATCCATCCGGCAAACCAGGCGCCGCCGACCGTGCCAGCGTAAACGCTCGTCTGGTGCAGGCTCATCGCTCGGCTGCGAGTGCGCTTCGAATGATAATCGCTCACTAGTGACATCGAAGCGGGGAAGTAGAACGTCTCGCCAAATCCCTCCGCCCCGCGCACCAGCACGAAGTGCCAGAGCTTACTGCAGGCGGCCGTGAAGCCGGTCACAATGCTCCAAACATAAAGTCCGCCCAGGATCAGCATCTTTCGCGAAGTGCGATCGCCCACGCCGCCCGCGAGCGGGGCGCTCAGGGCATACACCCACATGAAGGCCGAGGCGATCAGGCCCTGCTGGGTCTTGGTGAATGCGAATTCTTCACCCAACACCGGCAACACGGCGGCAATCGCCTGCCGATCCGCATAGTTGAAAAAGCAGACGAACCACAGCATTCCCACCACGGCCCACTTGTACCAACCGCCTGCGCGAGGCGTCGTTGCCGGAGAAACCTGGGAAGGTGAGTCCGATCGCTGCATAGAAGGACCGTTCCGCTGGGTGAAGAGCGTGAAGTGGCGTGCCTGAAAGCTGGCAGCCAAGCCTAATGCGATTTGTGATGCCCTGCAAGGGTGGCGGCACGATGCAAGAACCGCCCACGCATCATTTCTTCGTCCGCGATTCAACCACGTCCTTCCACAGCCACCGCAGCGACTCTGGCAGGATCGCTCCGCCATGCTTGCCGTTGTGACCGCCGTGGCCGTATTCAAAGACATAGTCATAACCGGCGAACTTCAGTGCCGCGGCCATCTCCTGATTCGCGAGCGGCCAGTTGCCATGCGCGTTGTCGAGATCTTCATCGCCATCCTGCAGGAACACCCGTAGCGGCTTGCGCTCGGTCTTACGAATGACCGCCGGATAAACGTGCCCGCCGCGAATGTTCGTGAAGCTGCCAACGTGACTGAGCACCTTGCGAAACAGGTCGGGGCGTTCCCAGGCCACGGTCCAGGCGCAAATGCCCCCGGAGCTGATCCCGCAGATTGCCCGTTCCTCGGGCTTATCGGTGAGCGTATAGCTCTTGGCAACCTCGGGCAGGATCTCCTTCTCCAGGAATGTCGCATACTGCGGGCTGAGCGAGTCGTATTCGAAGCTGCGATTCTCGCGCGGTCCGGCGCCTTCGGCTGCACCAGGAATCTTGCCGGGATTGATGAAGATGCCGATCGTGACGGGCATCTCCCCCTTGTGAATCAGGTTGTCGAACACAGTGGGCACGCGAAAGTCGCGCTCGCCGTCCACATACCACTGTCCGTCCTGAAACACCATCACGCAGGCGGGCTCACCTTCCTTGTACTGGGCGGGAACATACACCCAATAGTCCCGCTCGGTGCCGGGAAACGCCCGCTTGCTGGTGAACGTGTGTTTCGTGACTCTTCCCTCGGGCACGCCGTCCTGACGCTTCGAGTCGGGGCCGAGTTCATAGACGTCGTGCGCGACGGCCAGCGAACTGAACGCAACAAGGATCGCGGTTGCTGCAAAGCTGCGGAACATGAGGGTTCTTTCTAAGTTGATAATTCGGTGTGGAAGCGAAGCCCCGCATCGTTTCTCGGCGTCGAGGTTACTACTTGGCTTTCGGCAGGATGTCGAGCCCCGGAACGCCCAGGTCGAGCCGAAACAGTCCGCCACCACCGGCTTCGGCGCCAAGGCCGCCGGTGACAAACAGTTGATCGCGCTTCGGTCCACCAAACGCGACGTTGCTGGTCGTGACATTGCCGCCGCCGTAGCGCCGCACGAGTTTGCCCGTCGGATCCAGCACTTGCACCTGCTTCATTCCGTAGTGGGCGACATATAGATTGCCGGCCGCATCGAGACACATGCCGTCGGGCTGATTGTCGATCTGGCCAGTTGAGGTATCCTTCGTCGGCAGATCGGCGAACACTTTGCGATTGCCGGTCCTCCCTGGCGAAAGCACGTCGTACACCAGCACGCGATTCTTCTTACTCTCGGCCAGATACAGCTTCTTGCCATCGGGCGTCAGCACGATGCCGTTCGGAAAGGCGAGCTTGCTGTCGCAGAGATGCGTCTTGCCCTTACTGTCCACATAGTGCACGGTGCCAATCGGGTTCACGTCGCTCGATTCGCCCGGATCGCTGAAATAGAAACCACCATTGGGAGTGTCCAGCGTCAGATCGTTTGGACCGCGCAGCGGCTTACCATCGCACTCGTCCGAGGCGTTGGCCAGCAGGCTGCCATCGGCCGCCAGGTGCAGCACGGCGTGCCGGCTGGCATCGCAAACCAGGTGCGTGCCGTCAGCCAAAATCTTGTGCCCGTTCGGAGCGCCGGTCTCGGCCCAGACCTTGTTCTTGCCGTCCAGCGCGAACTCGACAATCACCTTGCCATGCGAGATGTAACCCCTGCCGTCGGCATCGAACACGACGCCTTCGCAGTAGTTGTCGACTTCCAGCAGCTTCACGGGCTGAACGGCGTCGTTGGCCGGCAATTCGGCGGCCAGCACGGGCCAGGTGAATGTCCCCAGTGCGAGCGCGAAAAATGCCGCAAGCGTTCGGTTCAAGGTGTGTCGAGATGCGTGCACGCTGGAAGCTCCTGGTAGTAACGGCGTTCGGAGAGTAGCTGATTCGGAACAGGTCAGTGGGTCCTAGGCTAACCCCCTGCCACGGGCATCGCAAGCAGCCGCGGCGATGGGGCAGGTCGTGGGCGAACTGGCAGTCATATTTAACGTGAATTTAAGAGAGCGGCGGGGCGGATAGGAGACGGAACCGGCAACTTTTTGGCCGACTGTATTTAGGCGGCGCATTTTTCGCGCATGTGCGCTTAAAAAATCGTGCAAAGCATGTTTCGAGCGCACACACCCGCCCCGTCGGGGGCCATTCTGGGCTGCGTCGTTTCGCCAGGTTTTCAAGTTCGTTTCCATGGTCGCGATTTCCGTTCGGGGAATACACATTCATCTGAACGTACCATATCTGAAATCCTGGCCACATTTCTAGACATAGTGGACACGTGGGCGGTGTGCGCGGTGCGCACGCGATTGCGGCGAGAGCCAACGACTTACGCAGCGAGCCAGCCACACTTGCGGGCAAGGGCAAATTGGAATGCGATTTTTTCAGATGCGTGCAGGTACCATTGCAACACGGTAGGCATGTAGATTCTTGGTAAGGTCGAACTCGCCTTCGGGTGCGGAACCGAGCTCGGCCGTTCGATCATTAATCGCATTCACGCGAGAGACGAGATGCGCAAGGCGACGTTCGTTCATTTCCTGTCGCTGGCGAACCGGAATCCACGTATCGGCGCCGCGTGCTTGGGTTTCGTGGCTTGCCTCATAGGGTCACCATTGGTGATTCTCGCCATTTCCGACGTTCGCTTTGTGCTTGACGGCGAAGAAGCCAACGCGCGAATCGTCGGGCCGGCGGCGGTCGTGCCAATGAAATTCGGAAAGCGCTACCGATTCCGTTTTGAGTACACAGATGTCAACCGACAACAACACTTTGGAGAGGAAATCCGTCGTGCTGCCGATATTCATCCTGGCGATTCGATTGCAATTCGATATCTTTCGAGCGATCCTTCGCAATCAAGGGCTGAAAGCGAAGTGCGAAACATTCGGCCACGGGTGTTGGCGATGATCGTCCTGCTCATTTTCGTGGCTACTGTCGGGACTGGAATCGCCGGAGTTCGCGATGTCCTTATGAAAGTGCGCGCGAACATGGCAGAGGTGCCGTCACGAATGCCGGATTAAATGGTGAACCCTCCCGGTGTCGCTGTTCAATCCAACGTGGCTTGCCATTCCAATCGTCGGTCCGAGAGCCCCGGGGTGGCGCAAACGACGTATCTGTTCGCTGCGCGGCATCGAGGCGGCTGCCCGGCTAATGCACGACTCGTCGTGCGAGGGCTGTGTCCAGCAACTGCAGTTATTCTGAAAGCAGTTCGAGGCGTTCCTGGGCATTGAGCACCGCGCTGTGCGCCTTTTCGAGTTGGCGCTGTCCTGGGTCTAGGGTCCAGCGTCCCGAGGCGGTCTTGAAGACGCCACACAAGGATGACGTGTGACCTGTTGAAGCAGCGTCGTACATCGCATCCAACAACCCCGCCTTCGCCAATTGCTCGGCCAGGATATCGGCATACCGAAGTTGAACCTCACTCAGCTCGTCGGCGAGTTCATTGGCCTCGGCATCGCCCTTCAGATAGAGCCCGACTTGCGATTGAGCGACGCCAGCAGGCCCCACGCTGCTGCGAGAAAATAGAGACCTCGACGCGGTTCTGGCGCCGCAGGAGATTGTGCACCAGCCTCCCCTCCATGTATGCGGAACGGTCGCCAGGAAAGTGAATTCTGCGGCACCCTCCAGAGAGGCCGCGCGGGACGGTTTCAGCTTGAAGAATACGCCGTGCTGATGATCGATGGTTCCACTGGCAACGACGAGCGCCCGGGGAGCGATCTCCTTGTAGCGGTTCGTACGCGTGTGCTTGGTTCCTTTGTTTACTGACAAGCCGCCGCCAACTCCCTGGTAGCCCACGGTGGCACCGATGTTGCCGCCCTGGCTGTGCTCGGTGGTGTCGGTGATCTCGATCTGATCGTCCGCCACCGCGCTTTCGAGCATCGTGTTCGGCAGGTAGTCTTGGAATTTCATCTTCCGGTCGGGACTGGCGATGATGTACAGCAAATCCACCACGTCCGACTCGGCTCCCGCCACGATTCTGGCGGAAATTCGAAACTTGGCTTCGATGACCTTGAGCGCAGGATTCGATTCGGCAAATCCCGCCGGCGACACGTCGCGACATTCAACGGTCAACGGCAAGTCAAAGACGACCTTGGCGGGGTCGCTAGAAAAAGGAGGTGCCGAATTCGCAGCAACAAATAGAGATGCTGCAATCAAAGTGACCACACCAGCCAATTTGAACATGATCGCGCCCCCAAGCCTGGCTTGTGCACTTCAACGATCGGATAGGTGGCAAACAGTACCGTCGAAAGTGTGGGCAGGTCAATAAGGATCGTAGCGCCCGCAGCGAGTGCTAGCTTGGCACTCGATTCGGATGCCAGGTAATTTGATCTTGGACGGCGAATCCGCTGCAGCAAGCAACAGGGGCGGACGAGTGCGGTAATTTCAGACTACTGGCTCATTGGCTTGCACGCCCTTTTGATAGTGGGTGTAGACGTACACGGGAATATCCAGGTCGCCAAGATTGGCCTGGATATGTGGCAGGACTTCGGACCACTGGAGTCCACCGACACCGGTCGCCAGTCTTGGTAAGGCGATGCTCTTGATGTCGCCCTTCTCCAGTTCGTGTCGAAGCCGCCGCAAACTGTGATTAACGTTGGCGGTAGTCGCTTTGCCGGGCTTCGCGCCCGGATGGTGCTCACCGTCCTGGGTCATCAGATTGAATATTCGGGCACCGAAGCCGCCCCACGACCAAAGTTCGCCTGGTTTTGGATGGCTTTGGTGGGCGTAGTGTCGAAAGTCCTTGGACATCATCGGCCATTTCTCACGCAAGGCTGCGGCCAGCCCCTGGTCGAAGTGGTCGTTGGGTGCGACGCCATGAGCAATCGCCTGGGCCTTCGTGAGAAGAATGTCGCCGGATACTTCGTGGATCATCATTTCCTCATTGTGGGAGAATTTTGAAGCGCAGGGGAGAGCAACGTAAATCTCAGTAGTCCAGAATCTTGTCGGCATCGAGCAGCATTTTCGAAAGGACTTGCTCCGAGGCGATTTCCGCATTCCGCTTCAGAGACATGTCGCCAATGTGTGCCGAGTGGGCGCAATGCGGGCACAGAAGCACCTTCCCACCAGCCCCGGTAAAGTCTTCATAGTGCTTAGCGAGCGTGGTTGGATTCGAACCCCAGGTCATATCGAGGTCCTGCCGCCGTTCGGCGAGCCGCACTCCCTCCAGATCGAGGAACAACGTCACTTGAGCGCCAGACTTTTGCATTAACGTGCCGAGTTTGACCGCCATAAAGCAGCGATGCAGATCGTCCGTGAAGTGCGATAAATGTACGACGATCTTTTGGGCGTCCTGGGGGGACTCCGGGGCGTCAGCCATCGTGGCTCGGGCTGAGTGCGCCGCCACGAACGCTACCAGCAAACAGAGGTATGCCAGCTTCTTCACGGTGTTGTCTCCTGGTCGGTCGGTAATCTGAATCGAGGTCCGCCTAGTACCAAAGCAACTTGCATACCGACCAGCGAGTGGCGAACAAAGGCCATGGGCTGAGCAGATTCAGCTCGCAGGTCATCGTGAAGGTGTGCGGCAACGCATGATGCTGTGCGGATAGCGCTCGCTGGTCACTGCATTCACGCTGGATCACAATTGTCGGGACGAGTTCTGAATCATGCGCCGAACTGGTCAAAAAAACCGCCCGGTGCTAGGATCGTTGGGATAACGAGTTACGTCCTTTCGAGGTGCCCGGGCATGAATGAGAGACTGTTGCGAGAAGCCGCCGCATGGTGGCAAGTCGAACACGAGAACAATCCTTCAGAGCAGAATGCTCGGATGCTCTCCATCTTCGAATGGCTGGTTGATGCCACGCCGCAGGAGCGGGAAGAATGGTTCGACGGTACCGGTGGCTTCGAAGCAGAGATGGCGAAGGCTGTCTTGAATGGAATTGCCGACGATGCCCCTGCCGGTGCGCTGGAAGTTCTGACGGAATCAAGTCGCTGAGTCCTGAGCAGCGTCTTTCCATTGAGGTAGCACATGTCCGATGAGACGGTACCCGCCGAGCCAACCGCCGGCCGTCTTAAGATCGAACTAAAGGTATCCCTCGAACTTTTGAAAAAAGACTTCGAGAGCCTCAAGCACTTCGTTGATGAGATCGCGCCCGAAGGCGTCCCGGCACCGATCCGCCTTTCGAGAGAAGACCGGCAAGAGCTGCTGGCGGCAACTTCAGAGATTCACGACGCCGCTGACGACATCGTATTTGAGGCAGAGAAGATCAAAGAGAAACTGGAAAGACTTGGTTGAGCACCAGCGATTATGGACGTATGGGCCGTACTGCTGCTCATCCTTGTCGGCACCTTTCTCCTGGCTACCCTGATCGCTGGCCTCGTGTTCCTGATTCAGTTCGTTGTCGGGGGACTTACTGGTCATCAAGGTGGTTGGCGGCGACTGGTGGAAGAGTATCCGGCTCCTTGCCCGGCCCAAGGTCAGGTTCACAAGCGCCAGACGCTCCAGATTGGGGCCGTGGTCTATAAGCGTTGCGTAACCGTGGGAATCGCCGACGAGGGTCTTTACCTGAACGTCTGGCGAAAGACCGTCAGAATTCCGTGGCAGGACTTCAAGCGGCTGGAGCAGGCAACGCTCTATTGGCAAAAGGTTCCAACGCTTACGGTCGGCGATCCTCCGCTAGCGACGATCGCCATGCCGGCTCGGTTGTTTGAGTTGATGCGTTCGAGATTGTCCAACGAGTTGTTGGACACCGAGTGACGCGATCGGCCTAAGTCTTACCCTGCCGGACGCCGATCGTAGCCGTCGATTCCCGTGCTAGAACGCCGCTTTGTGCGCCGTTTCACCCGCACCTGCCGGTCCACTTAGGCACCAAGGCCGATGGATTCACTCCCCAGTGCTTGCGGCGTAGTAGCGTCTGAACCTGCAAGGGGGCTTGCAACGTAACATACCGTGGGGCCTGTGGCGCTGAGGGGATTGCGGCCCGGCCTCGCAGGCAGGCCAAGTCTCAGCGTAAAATAACTAGAGCGGGGATTCAGGGACCAGGGAAGCTTTAGACGATGCGGCTGCTGACGTACAACATCCATAAAGGAATCGGCGGGCGAGACCGGCGGTACGATCTCAATCGGGTGATCGACGTCATCGAGGCCGAGAATCCCGACCTGATCTGTTTGCAGGAAGTCGACTGCAATTGCCGCCGGTCGCGGTTTCACGATCAGTGCGACCTGCTCGCGCAGCATTTCAATGCCGTCGCCCGGCTGCGCCAGACGACAGTCCGCCTGAAAGTGGGCAGCTACGGCAACAGCGTCCTTTCACGCTGGCCGATGCATTCCTGCCACCAGATTTCGCTACGGATGCCGGGAAAGAAAGCCCGCGGGGCACAACTGGCGATCGTCGAAACGCCCGAGGGTCCGCTGCACCTGGTGCACTGGCATCTGGGACTCGCCGAAAAGGAACGCCACTGGCAGGTCGATCACCTGCTGAATCATCATCTGTTTCGCCAGGCGGGCGATCTGCCGGTGCTCGTGGCAGGCGATTGCAACGACTGGCGGAACACGCTCTGGGCCGGGCCCTTCGCGCGGCACAGCTTTACCCAGGTGACGGCGCCGATCTCTCGGTTCCGTTCGTTTCCGGCGTACTTCCCGATGGGCTCGCTCGACAAGGCGTTCACGCGGGGCAGTGTGTTCGTGAAGCAAGCCCGCGTGGTGCGCACGGCGCTGGCGAAAGTGGCGAGCGATCACTTGCCGCTGGTGGTGGACTTCCACCTGTCGGAAGAACAGCTGGCGGTGAACGGCGATGGGGCAGGGGAGTAGGATGGTGAATCGCAACCCGACGCGTGAGCGAGGCGGGGTGGCGAACCGGTTCATCCTCGCTCACGCGTCGGGTTAGGATGATGCACCCTCGAAGCGCGCGTCGGGCTAAGATGCGGCCACGACAACTACTCTGCCAGCGCTTCTTTGATTAGCGCGTCCATGTCCACTTCGCCCGTCGAGATCGCGTCGAACAGGCTTTCGCGAGTGACCTTGTCGTCAAACCGATCGAGTCGCTCCATGATCTTCTCGATGGCTTCGGGCGGATAGCCACGCTCGCTGAGCCAAGACTCGATTTCAGGTCGCTCGTGAGACATCGTGTCGGATCCTTGCTTGCTTGAGCTAGCGGCCAATGGAGGAGTGGGAACGTTTCGATGAATTCTACGTCGCGGCCTGCCATCCAGCAATTTGAGGCCCTCGCCTGATCGGCGGCCGTATTCCTCAGATTCGTCAGGACCGGAACGGCTTATTGCGGTGAGAAGACGTCGCGGGGTGCCCGTGGTCGATGGGAGGAGTCGCATGGCGGGGCTCCCTCGCTCACGCGTCGGGTTAGGATATATTTATCACGCTTCGCTAGAGCACCTCGGCTCCGCGGCCTTGCTGGATCAAGGGGACGTAGGTTTCCAGCTCGCGGGCGGTGGCCGGGTCGGTCAGGTCGACCGTGGCTTTGCGTTCGGCCGACAGGTAGGCGGCCATCGTGAGCCGTACGATCTCGACCCCGTAGTTCCAATCGAGCATCGGCTTGCGGCCAGTCGTGAACGCGATCGCGGCGTCCTCGTTTTCGTCATTGTATCCGTACAGGTCCGCTTCGTTGCTGTGCACCGCCAGCAGGCCGCGAGTGGACTGCGACTTCTCCAGCGCGAGCTCGCTGTCGGCAGTGCCTTCGGCGGCGACGTCGCCGATGAAGATCTCCAGCGGCGAACGGAGCGTGTTCATTTCGAAGGCATAGCCGGGGCCGATGCCGTCGAGCGCGAGCCTGAGCCCCTGCTTGTCGTACATCCACGAGACGGTGAACTGGCTCTTCACGATTGCGCCGGTTTCGGGATTCTTGTAGGTGACCATGCCGGTGGCGAAGTCCTCGGCCGGCGTCTTGCCGTAGTCGACACCGTGCCGCTCGAGCAGTTCCTTTTTCCACCGCGGCTGGCCCCACTTGAGCAGCGAGAGGTCGGCCATCACGCTTTGCGGCTGGAGGAACATGGGGCTTTTGCCCGGGGGCGTGAGGGCGTACCAACCCACGGCCAGACAGTGGCAACCCATGTCGCTCATCACACCGCCCCCTTGCCTGACCGGATCCCAGAACCAGGGATTGTGCGGGCCGGCGTGTTCTTCGCTGGAACGCGCCAGCACGGGCGCCCCCATCGCATTCATGATGGGCGCGAGCTGGGCGCGATGCGCCTGGATCGATTTCATGTGTAACTGGTTTTCGAAGTAGGCGTGCGGCAGCTTCACGCTTTCGACCAGGTCGACGAGCTTACGCGCCTCGGCCAGGTTGCGGCCCAGCGGTTTTTCGCAGATCACGCCCTTCAGTTTCGCACCGGCTTTGACGGCTTCGACGAGCTCTTCGACCATGGCCACGCGGAGAAAGTTCGGCGCGAAGATGGCGATCACGTCGACATGCGGAGCCATCTCCTTGATGCTGCTGTAGATCTTACCTTCGCCGAGGTCGTTTTCGCGGACGTAGGCGGCCAGCGATTCGGGCGGATTGCGCGAGACGAGCCCCGCCACTTCGACTCCGCGGACCTGGCGGAGCGACTTGACCTGAAACGCGGAGATGAACCCGCCACCCACGATGCCGTAGCGCAATGCCATGAAGACCTCGAAGAACCAGAGGAGCAATCTGCGACGTTTTGCGATAGCAGCCTGGGTGCTTAACGCTGGCGTCGATCAAGCCATAATTTATCCGGCCCCCCGCGGAGCAACAACCGGCCCGTGGACCGACGCGGTCCTTCGGCGCGCGATGTGCACTCGCAGATGCGCCAGCCGGCAATGATGGCCGGAATGTCGCAGCTTGCGGCGATTTCGCAGAATCCCGAGGCCGAAAGAATGATGTCCTGGATCAGAATTGCACAGCGACTTTGCCGATCGCTGCTTGTCGTCATGGCACTTCTCGCAATTGGCGCAGCAGCGAGGGCCCAGCTTCCCTTACCAGGAGCCGCCAGAGGCGAATCGGAGGCCAAATCGCAGCCCCCCGGCAAGGAAGCGGCGCCCGAAGCGCCTGCTGCGCAGGTCGAGGTGGAACCGACGGTTCGCGACGAACAGATCGCCCGCAGGCTGGAGCGAATCCTGCGGGCGACGCCGAACTGGTTCTATGAGCCAAACGTGTCGGTGCAGGAGGGCGTGGCGTTTCTTCGCGGCCAGACCACGAGTGACGAGCGTCGGGCCTGGGCTGGCGAACTTGCCCGCGGCACGCAGGGCGTCGTGGCCGTGGTGAACCTGATCGACGTCATGCCTGGCAGCGCCTGGGATTTCCGTCCGGCCTGGGCGGGGATTGCAAAACTCTGGCGAGAAAGCGTGCGTCAGCTTCCGTGGATCGTGTTCTCGCTGGGAATCATCGTGCTGACGTTCATCGTGGCGCGGCTTACGCGGATCTGCCTGCAGTTTGCGCTGCGCGATCGGTTCGGCAGCCAGTTGCTGCGCAACATCACGGCCTGGATTGGCGGCGTGGTCGTTTTTCTCGGTGGCTTGTACGTCGTGCTATACGTTTCGGGTCTGACCGGCATCGCACTCACGGTGCTGGGCGGCACGGGACTCATCGGCTTGGTGTTGGGTATCGGTTTTCGCGACATCACCGAAAACTTTCTGGCGAGTATTTTTCTGAGCGTGCAAACGCCGTTTCGAAACAATGACGTCGTCGAGGTCAATGGGACGATGGGAATTGTTCAACGAATGACGATTCGCTCCACAGTGCTGATGACCTTTCAGGGGAATCACGTGCAGATTCCCAACTCGGTGATCTACAAGAGCACGATCACGAACTTTACAAGCAACCCCAATCGCCGGGAAGAGTTTACGATTGGCATTGGTTACGACGTAGATGTCGCGAAGGCCCAGGAAGCTGCCATCGAGGTTCTGAACTCGCATCCGGCCGTGCTCGCGGACCCCGAGCCAATGGTGCTCGCGGTATCTCTCGACTCGTCGAGCGTCACGCTCCGCGTGTACTACTGGGTGGACTTGCGTGAGCACAGTTGGGAGAAAGTTCGTTCCTCGGTGTTGCGTCTGGTGAAGCAGCGATTTGAAACCGACGGGATCACCATGCCGGATGCGGCGCGCGAGGTCGTCTTCCCCCGCGGCGTGCCAATTCAGGTGACCGACGGAGAAGAGTCTCGGCGTTCGAAGCGGGAGCCTGCTGCGACGGGCCGCCGGTCGGAGCGGAAAGATTCGGCCATCTCGACGACGGCGGAGGGCGGGCTGTGCAGCGAGACTGAAAAGCTCAAGGAGCAGGCCGAGAAGGCCCGCCCGCCGGAAGGGGGCGCCGATCTGCTCAAAAAGCCGACTGAATCGCCAGCCGTCGGGCAGTCGGCCCTAGCCGCGGCGACTGGAGCTTCCACAGGTTAGAGGGCGTTCAGAGCAGTTCGTGCAGCCGCTCGACTGCGTATTGCGCGCCGGCGCCACGCGGCTCGAGATCGAGATAGGCCCGCCAGTGCTCGATCGCCTCTGCGGGGCGGCCAATATCTTCCAGCGTATCGGCCAGGTTGTAATGGGCGTCGGCGTATTGCGGGTGCAGCTTTAGCGCGCGGCGATAGGCGGCGATCGCCTCCTCGTTTTCGCCGTCGTAGGTGAGCACCGTGCCCAGGTTGTTCCAGGCTTCCCAGAAGTTGGGATCGAGCTCGAGCACCTGGCGGTAGCGTTCGCTGGCCCGGGCATAGTCCCCGAGCGAGCAGAGGACATTGGCGAGATTGAAGCACACCTCGGCCGAGGGTCCACCCATCAGCAGAGCCTGCCGATAGGCGTCGACGGCTTGCTGGAAATGTTCGCGCTGTTCGGCCTGGCAGCCGATCTCGAACCACTCGGTGGCCGAACGCTGGTTGGCCGTCCAGGGCACGACGACCGGTGCCGATGGGGCTGGCTCCGCGTCGAAGGCCAGCAGCATTTGTCCGTGCGGTTCGGCCATCTGGCCGCTTTCCAGCCGCACGACGAGTTGACGCGAGTTCTCCAGCAACACGAGCTGCGAGAGCGGATCGTCGAGATCGCCCAGCCAGACGCGCAGCCGCGACAGGCTTTGCCTCAGCCGCGCGGTGGTAATTCCGCTGCGCACGAGCTCGCACAGGCTCTTCACGCCAGCCACATGCTGAAAGTCGAAATAGCGGATGCCATCGGACTGCGAAGTCGGACTGATCAGGCCCGAGCGAAGCCAGACTTCCAGCCGCGCGAGCGGAACGCTGAGCATCTGCGCGAGTTCGCGCAGGGTGAAGTGCCGCTGCAGCCGGCCGTGCGAACAATGCAGCCGCGTAAGCAGTTCTTCTTCCGGAATGACTTCCATCGGAACGCCCTGCTTGACCAGCGCCAAGGCTCGGCGGAGCTTGGGCGTGGGGCGGCCATCGCGAGCAAGCGGCCAACCATCGCGGCCGACGATGACGAGCGTTGTCTCGCGCGAGATGCGCCGCGTATAGCGGCCCCCGTGCGACTGGACGAGCCGCTCAGCTTCGCGGGCGGTCATCGAGGCGAGTCTGCCAGCCAAGGCCACTTGTTGGCCTTGCAAGATGCCGGTGCTCGCGAGAGGTTGGACCACGCACACACTCCATTGCCTTCGCGGTGATACGATCGCCGCGATTACACACGGATAGCCCGAAAAGCTCAGGATGATTTTCGCTTCTTGGCGACCGTTTGTCGCCTGCTGGTTGCCATTTTTTTGGCCGGCTTGGGTTTTTTCGCAGCCGTGGCAGTTTGCTTGCCCGAGCGGTTCAGGCTTTGCTTGAGGGCATCCATCAGGTTGATGACGGGCACCTCCTCGTCGGCGGGCGGAGCGACGACGTCCTTGCCCTCGACCTTGGCGTTGATCAGCTCGGTGAGCCGCTCGGTATAAAGATCGCGATACTTGGCGATGTCGAACTTCTTGGCCGTCGAAGCATCGATCAGCATCTCGGCCAGCTTGACTTCCTGGGCCGACAGCTCTGGCTTGTGGACTTCGTCGGCGAAGGCCTCGGGCTTGCGCAGTTCGGCGTCGTAGGTGAGCATCGACATCACGAGGAGGCCATCCAGCGGGCGGACCATCACGACCTGTTCCTTGCCCGAAAAGATCACGCGCGCGATACCGCAGCGGTCGCGTTTGGCCATCGCCGCCTGGAGCACGGCATAGGGCTTTTGTCCGACAGCCGTATCGGGCACCAGGTAGTAGTTTCGCCCGTCGAGGTACATCGGATCGAGCGCGTCGGGGGCGATGAACTCCTCGATCTCGATGGCTTTGTCGTTCTCGGTGCGCAGCTTGTCAATTTCGTCCGGATCGATGATCGTGTATTGCCCCTTGGCGTACTCATAGCCCAGGACGATCTCGTCCTTGCTGACCTCACCGTGAATGGGGCAGACCTTCTGGTACTTGATCCGGCTGTTGCAGACCGAGTGGAGTTGGTTGAAGTGGATCTCGCCGCCGCTGGAGGCCGTGGCATTGAAGGCCTGAACCGGCACCGAGACGAGGCTCAGCTTAAGATACCCCTTTCAGCTCGAACGCATCGCCATGGCGGATTCCTCGGCCCCACTTGGCCGTGAGTAGTGCGGATGATTCGCTTCCCTAACAGTAACGTAAGTCGCGCTGTCAGTGCTAGCAATGCAAGCAGCGTGCCCGGGGTTTCTCGGGTGGCAGCGCGGCGCGAAAAAGCCGGTTCTGACGGGCGTGCCATGAATCCGAATTTGCCCGGGGGGGAACCGTCGAAGACAACTCTGCTGGAATTGCCGCCAGGCGGTCAGGTCGGCAACCACTCGTCCGTCAGGAGAACGCCCGCGTGATGAAGCCAGCCCTCCGTGGGGTGCCGGCCTTGGTGTTGGCTACCTTGCTGATTTTTGCCCAACCGTGCCTGGGGCAGGATGGTCCACTGCTGCCGGGCCTGGAACCAAGCGATCCGGCGCCAGCGCCGCTGCCGATCGAAGACGCCGAAGTCGTCCCGTCGCCCGTTGAAGCGCCGCTGCCGGTCGCAGAGTCGTCGCTTCCGATCGACAACACGATCACGCCGCTGGACGAAAACGGACAGCCGATGAGTGGGCCGGAATCGGACGGTGCGGTGACGAAGGGGAGATTGCGGCTGCCGGCCCCTCCGCCGCTGCGGTCTCGAGTTCCAGCACCGCTCAATTCTCCAGGTGGTCCGTCACTCTCGCTTGACGGGGAGACGCCTGCGGGCAAGAGCGCCGAGGAACGCTTGGAGGGGGAATCGCAGAAGCGGAACCTGTGGCAGCGATCGACTGACGCCCTGCGCGATATCGGGCAGCCGAAATCCAAGAAGGAGTCGGCTACCGAGCAGGACGCGGCTCGGCATTGGCAGTCGATCCGCCAGCGCGAACTTGAGCAAATGCAACGCCAACAGCGGGAACTACAACAAAGACAGCTCCAGCAGCGTGAGATGCAGCAGCGTGAGATGCAAAGGTGGCAGTTCGAACAGCGGCAGCTCCAGCAGCGCAAGGCGGTGCCTTCGCAGGGAGCAGGGGATCCTCGGACGCGGATGCAAGGTGCCCAGCCGCAGCAGCGTGCCTTTAGTACTCCGGCCACCCCGGGCGTTGAAGCCCGCGCCGTGCCGCCAGTCACCACCCCCCAGACCAGCCGCCGGCAACCGCAACGCTTCAACTCGCCGCAGCCGAACTCTCCCCCGGGCCAACAGGCGGTGCCACCGTCCGCGCGGGGCCGTCAATCAGCGCAGCCGCGCGAGGCCAAGAACGAACCGCGTTCGCCCTGGGAGCGATCGTAGTCGAACCGCCGCACGCCGTGAAACGCTAGTTCTCAATACGCACGCCGCTCTTTTTCAGCTCGGCGAGCTGTTCGCTCTTGGCTGCTTCGGTAAGCGGGTTGCCTTCCAGATAGAGCCTGAGAAACGGCGCGAAGGTTTTCTTGCCCTCGGCGTCGGCTTTGGCAGCTTCGACCAGGGCCTTCAGATCGGCGACTTTGTTCCGCTCAATAATCAACATGCTTTGCGGCGGATTCTGTGTCGCGGGGCGAATGTCCTCCACGGCATTATCGCTGAGCTTCAGGACGTTAAGCCGCGGAATGTTCGCCAGCGGTGCGATGTCGCTGATGTTGTTCTTGGCCAGATCGAGTGACGACAGACGCGTCAGCCCGGCCAGCGGGGCGACGTTCTCGATCTGGTTCTCGGCCAGGTACAGGGCCGAGAGCTTCGTCATGCCGCTCAGCGGTTGGACGAGTCGGATCTGGTTGCCCTGCAGGTTGAGGTACTGGAGCTTTTCGAGCGCCATCAGGGGAATAATGTCCGTGAGCTTATTGGCGGCCAGCGTGAGCGACTGAAGACTCTTGAGCGATTTGATCGGCGTGATGTCCGCGACCTCGTTGTTCGAGAGGTCGAGCAGGAGCAGGTTCGTGCAGTGCTCGATGCCGGCCAGGTTCTGAATCGCTCGGCCCCTGGCTTCCAAGGTCGAGATCTTCCGCAGGTCGTCCTCGGTCAACTCGTCGGCATTGTTGCGTTTCTCAAAGACCATCGTCCGCAACGCGGCTTCGAGATTCTTGTCAGCAAACTGCACGGCAAACGCGGTGGTGGAAGCGAGCAGGCAAGTGGCGACCGACAGCGCCACGGTAAGTTTACGGAGGGTGCTAGGCATGGTTGGCTTTCCTGATCTGCTGACTCGTGGGTTGGCGGATCAGCTCCGCATGATTGGAGCCGGAGTGAGCCCTTATTTTAGTTCCTGGCGAGCGTGGACCAAGGGGCGAATGGGGTGGCGCCAGCGGTTTCTTGCCTCGCCCGGGGACACGCAGTATGGTTATCGTGCGGCCCACGTGTGTGATTGGCCGTGGTTGAGTGGCCCCCTTTCCGTCAGGAAGCTTCGATGCGGATTTTTGCTGGAATTTGCGTGGCGTTGGTCCTCGGGACGTTTGTCGTGCAGGTCCCTCGTAACTTTGCCGCCGAGGCCGGGACAACGAAGCTCTTTGACGGCAAGTCGCTCGAGGGCTGGAAGGCGACCAAGTTTGGCGGCGAGGGCGAGGTCGAGGTCGAAGACGGCCAGATTATCCTCCGGGCCGGCAATCCACTGACCGGCATCACCTGGACGGGTGAGCCCCCGACGATGGATTACGAGATCTCGCTCGAAGCCAAGCGGGTCAACGGCAGCGATTTTTTCTGCGGTCTTACCTTTCCGGTCGGAGACAAACCGTGCACGTTTGTCGTGGGCGGTTGGGGAGGCGGTGTGATCGGCCTTTCGAGCCTTGACGGATTCGATGCCTCGGAGAACGAAACCACCCGTTACCAGGAGTTTGAGAATGGCAAGTGGCACAAGATCCGTGTGCGCGTGACCAAGGACAAGATTGAAGCCTGGCTCGACGACAAGCAGATGGCCGACGTGGAAACCGAGGGGCGACGGATTTCGATTCGGCCGGAAGTCGAGCTTTCTCGTCCGCTGGGGATTTCGTCGTTCTCAACGACGGCGGCGCTGCGCGACATCAAGGTCAAGCGGCTCGAATCGAAGTAGCTCGTGCGAAGATCGCGTTTAACTGGCGATTGAATTGGCCGAGTTGCGAATCGATTCGCTAGTGGTTGTGCCGAAGGTACGAATCGCCACCAGGCACACCAGCAGAATGAGCGCGAGCATGACGGCGTATTCGACCGCCGTGGGACCGTCTTCGTTTTTGATCAGCCGCTTCAGCGAGTGCCAGTGCCGTCGCATAGGGCGTTTGTCCGAACGAATGGTTTGAAATATGCCCGCGCAGGCACCTAGCTATATCTAGCATTCGTGGAGCCAACAAGGGGCGAAAAGTTCAGACGCGGTACATTGCGTGAGGCCAAGCGGCGGCTCTAAACGGATTAACGCCAATTGCCCGGTTCGATATTAATCGTCGTAGCGATTATTCGTTATACAGGTACGGGACGTCGCCGACTTCCGGAGCAAGCATCATTTCGGCCACGCGCTCGAGCGTATGCAGAATGCGCTCCTGCTCATCGAGGGGAAGCTTGCGAAGCTCCTGACAGAAGCTATCTCGCAGCAACTGCGGTGCTTTGGATGCCAGCTCACGTCCTTCCTGGGTGACCGCGGCCAGGACGCTTCGTCGATCATCTTCGGAACGTTCCCGCTCGATCAACCCGCGCTGTTCGAGTCGCGTCAGAATGCCCGTGACGGTCGGCTGGCTAAGGTGCAATGCCGCGGCCAGGGTTCCGGTCGAGATGTTCTTGCCGGCCATGATCTCTCGCAACGTGGCAACCTGTGGGGAGGTAAGGCCGTAGGTCTGCAGCATATGCCGCGACCAGGTGTCGATAGCTTGGCTGATCCGGCGTAGCGAGATCACGATCTGGTCTTCAAGCGTCAACATGGGGGGAACAAACTCCGGCGCGAAATGGGGGCTGGCGCGATATTAGCATACGATTGCACGAATTGCGATGGTCCACGCCGCCGGTATTTAACGCCAGCCAAAGTCGTCACTCTGTTCCAAGAATGTCCGCCAGTCGATCGAGCAAAGCACGCTGGTCAGGGTGGATCAATTCGCGGGCTTCCTGGAGCGGTACGAATCGCGCCTGATCGACTTCCCACGAGTGGCACGCGGGTACCGACTCAAGACTGGGGCCGTAGAATGCATGGACCCGCTTCCTGGTGCGGGAATAGTCGATGAAACCGAGGGATTCTAGTTCGTCTGCGAAGATTCCCGTTTCCTCGCGCGTTTCCCGACGAGCCGCGGCCTCGAGGGATTCGCCAGCATCCGGCACACCCTTGGGGATGCTCCAAGGGGCGCGACGATTGTAGTTCCCCGATGGATGAACCAGCAGGACTTCCAATCCTTGCTCGCCGCGCCGATAGAGCAATGTGCCGGCGGATTGCTTCATTACATTTCGGTAATGTTGATGGCGGCGCCTGCATTGGCCGGTCGCGCGACCAGACACGTGGTCGCAGAAGGCAAGTCACCCGCCAAACCACGCAGGACCTCGTGGGCCGCGGACTCTTGCTCAACGAGCGCGAAAACCGAGGGGCCCCAGGAGGTCTGCCCCACTCCCCGGATGCCTCGCCGGCGAAGCCGTTCGATCAGATCGGCGATCACCTTGCTCGCATACGGACCACCTTGGCTCGCGGCGAAGCACATGCCCGCTTCACGATTAAACTGGTAGAGATTTTCGCTAAACCGGCCGAACTGCTGGTCGAGTGTGGCCGGAATCATTTGTGTGGCAACTTCCGCACGCAATGCGACGGTCACTTCAGGCGGCACGGCTGGCAGGGCGCTGAACGCACGACGTTCCGCCTCGCCGGCCAGCCCGGCCCCCGGCAACACGATCACGACAAACCGCCAATCTTCAGGCAGTACGATGCGCTGTTCGAGGGGGGAAAGGACTTCTCCCGGCAACTTGCCACTTTCTACCAACAGGCCGCCCAGCAGAAAGCCGTAAGTGCCGATGGCCGAACGGGCGCCGCGCCCGGAAAACTTTGCAAGCTGCTCTGCGGAGAGCGGATCGCCACCGCGGAAGGCGTTCAAGCCGGCAGTCACTGCCAGTTCGAGCTGAGTCCCCGTTCCGAGCCCGGCATGTTCCGGTGGCGCGTTGAGAATCTCGATCTGGCACGCCGGCGGGGTATCCAGTTGCCAGCAGTTGCTCAGCCGATCGACGACCGCAGCGGTCCGCTGCTGCATGGATCCCATGGCGGCGAACTTCACGGCCGGCGTGATCCGCAAGTGAACCCCCGGCTGATCGATCATCACGCCCACGCCGCCAAACTGGCGCACGTCGGTCCGACCGAATGAGAACATGCCGAAGTGCAGGCGGCTGGGGGTCGTGATTTCAATCGTGCGTGCCATGTCGTCAATTCTAACGTGCTCGATGCTTGCGACTATTGCCCGGCCTGATTTGCCAGTCGCTGCTCGATCTCCGAGACGAGATACTCAAACGCGCGCAATTCCGCCGGTCCGCCGGTTTTTATCACAGGGCTCTTCAGCCGCGCCATCTCGGCCCGAATCTCAGGGGCTGGCAGAAACACCACCCGGGTCGCCAGTATGGCCGCTTCGAGCACCGCGTGCTTTGCGCGGTTAAAGCCAAAGAATTCGCGGAGTGTCCCGCGATCGACCACGTCGCAGACGATCTCGGTACGCTCTTGGGAATCGTCGAGCGTGCGAACTTTCAAGGCGTACCAGCGGCAGGCCGAGGTAATGATCTGGCCATCGATTGCCTGGGCCGGCATGAGCGGCGGCAGCGGCGCTGGCTGGCCCAACGCGGCATGGGCGATGAGCTCGACGTCGTCGGTTACATGGAACACGCCCTGGCGCATGCGTTTGAGGTTCTGGTACGTGGTCGAGGTTTGGTATGGCCTGAGCAGTAACTCCGTCAGCGACTCGTTGACGATCGGACCCATCGGCGAGATGTTGACCGCGCCATCCGCCGAGAGCGTGGTCATAAGGCCTTCCAGGATGAGTCGTCCGTCGAGTGTCACGGGGCAGTCTCTGGTCGCTAGTTCGGATTAGAAAGTCACCGGAGTCGTCGGTAGCGGCTTGATCGCTTCCGGCGCGGCACGTTCCTCGGCGATCGACGGCGGCCGGGTAGTTTGCGGTATGCCGGCCAGTTCCAGAAAGTTGATGAGCAGGGCGTACCCGTGGTCGGTCAGGATCGACTCCGGATGAAACTGCAAGCCAACGATGGGGAGTCGCCGATGTGCGAGTCCCATGATCGTGCCGTCGTCGGTCCAGGCGGTAATCTCCAACTCGGCCGGCAGCGATTCGGGGTCGACGATCAGGGAATGGTAGCGGCACGCCACGAGCGGAGCAGGGAGCCCGGAAAAGACACTGTGGCCGCGATGATACACCTGCGAGGTTCGGCCGTGCATCGGCTCGGCCGCGCGCACGACGCGCCCGCCCAGTGCGGCGCCGATCGCCTGATGCCCCAGGCAAATGCCGAGGATAGGGACCGTCTCTGCCAGCTCGCGAATCACGGGGACGGAACAGCCGGCCTCGTTGGGCGTGCAGGGGCCCGGCGAAATGACGACTGCCTGGGGGCGCATCGCGGCGATCTCGCTGGTTGTGATCGCATCGTTCCGGACCACGAGCGTGTGTTGGCCGAGCCGCTCGAAATAGCGAGCGAGGTTGAATACGAAGCTGTCGTAGTTGTCGATCAAGACGATCATGGGTTTCCGGTTCGAATGACTACTGCAGCGCGCGAATCAGGCCCGTTGCTTTGTGCCAGGTCTCTTCGTACTCTCGCTCGGGAGTTGATTGGGCCACAATACCGCCGCCCACGGGAGCCTGCCACCAGCCCTGCGCGGCGGTGATTGTGCGGATCAGAATGCTGGTGTCCAACGTGCCGTCGAAGCCCAGGTAGCCCAGCGATCCACAATAAGCTCCGCGGGCCGTGGGCTCCAGTTCGGCGATGATCTCCATTGCACGA
>Ga0169931_10002652_pt1 | contig 28983 bp, 26 predicted proteins | sample Kivu_15m_20L_FD_129675 | JGI IMG/M metagenome (GOLD analysis project Ga0169931, IMG submission 129675) | Freshwater microbial communities from Lake Kivu, Western Province, Rwanda to study Microbial Dark Matter (Phase II) - Kivu_15m_20L... | ecosystem: Environmental > Aquatic > Freshwater > Lake...
GCATCGGTTATCCTTTCTGGTGTGCCTTGAGCGGTTCACCAGTGGACAACCAGAGACTCCCGGAGCCGTCAAACTCCGGGAGTCTCCCCGGCTCAGCCGGGGGCTTACCAAGATTTAGTTAGCCGTTTGCCTTCGGTGCGTTTGACCGCTTCGACCACGCGCTCGCCGTCATTGAGCCTGCGGGTATCCCAGCGGAAGGCGAACTCGTCACAATACCGGTGGAGATGCTCCCTGCTCACGGCATGAAACGTTCCCAGCAGGCCGCGCTTGATCAGCGAGAAGAACGATTCGGCACAGTTCACACCGGAGGTGGTGCCATCCGCATTGCGCTGGGCGTATTTCTGCTGGGAATGGTTCACCCGGTCGTGCCGCCCACCGAGCGGCCTGATGATCGGATAAAGGATGGTGTGATAAACCGGGCTCTGGTCGGTGTTGACGATGGTGCCATGCTCAATGTTCTCGAAGAGGAAATGGCCCACATTGTCCTGCGTGACGTTCGGCACGACCTTGGTGCGGACCTGGCCGCCCCGCTCCACCACCGCGACGACGGGAACTTTGTTGGAGTTCTTGCGGTAGCCGGGCAGCACGGTTCGAGGATCGCCTGGCCGTGGTTTTCCGCCCACGAAAGTCTCATCCACTTCGCAGATCCCTGAAGTGTTGCCCAGTTTCTGGCGGCCCCCCTGGTCTTCCTTCAGCGCGAAGCGAATCCGGTGCAGAAGAAACAAAGCCGACTTGTAGGTGATCTGGCAGTTGCGCTCAATCTCCCGGGCGCTCACGCCCTTCTTGCTGGCACAAATGCGCCAGAACCCATAGGCCCAATGCCGCAACGGCAGTTTTGAAGCCGCATAAATCGCGCCCGTGCGAACCGTGTATTGCGCCCCACAGGCACGGCAGCGCCAGAGGTGGCGTTGGTTCCGCCCGCCCTTGCGGTGTGTCAGCTTGTAACCGTTGGGGCTCTGGCAATGTGGGCATCCGGGTGAATCGCCCCAGCGTTGCCGCTCAAAGAACTCCACCGCCGCCGTTTCGTCGGCACAGATTTTGGGGAGGCGCTTGATGACGTCCGATCTGCCGAGTTCAGGGTGCTTTCTGTCCTTCTTGGAAGCACTTTCCATGACGAAATAGGCCAACGGCTGGGCCACCAGCTCCTATTTCGGGAGTATGTAGATAACGCAAACGGGCCGCCTCGCAGGCATTGCGGATCGCCCGGGTGATTCAAATGCTCAAGGTTTTCGGGTGACAGCCTTCGAAGGCTGCGGCCTCAGATTCCAATTTGCGTTAACTACATACTCCCGTTTGCCGGCAGATTTGCCCTGCCCTTGTCCGACCTCAGCCGTCATGCTCCCGGCGTGGCGCGTGAATATCAGCTGCATCCCTTTTCGCCTCCGGCGGAGCTGAGGATCGATTACGCCCGCGAGCTGAACGAACAACAGTTGGCCGCGGTGACGGCAAAGCCCGGCCCGGCGCTGGTATTGGCCGGAGCAGGCGCCGGCAAGACCCGCACCCTGACCTTCCGGGTGGCGTGGCTGCTGGAACACGGCGTCCCGGCCGACCGCATCCTGCTGCTCACCTTCACCAACAAGGCGGCTCGGGAAATGATGCAACGGGTGGCCGATCTGATCGGCGGCGAACTCTCCCAGCTCTGGGGCGGCACGTTTCACTCGGTCGGCATGAGGATTCTCCGCCGTCACGCCGACCGGCTGGGTTACCGGCAGGATTTCACCATTGCTGACCGTGAGGACGCGAAGGATCTCCTCGCCACCTGCATCGTCGCGGCGGGTGTGGACCCCAAAGCCACCCGCTTCCCCAAGCCCGAAGTTCTGGGCGAGGTTTTTTCCCTCGCCCTCAACCTCGGCTGCACGGTGCCAGCGCTGTTGGAACGGGATTATGACAGTTTTTTGCCGCTCACGGAAACGATCGAGCAGGTCCGCAAGCTTTACGCTGAGCGGAAACGCTCGGCCGGCCTGATGGATTTCGACGACCTGCTGGTGCTCTGGCTGCGCCTGCTCGAGACCCAGGCGGACCTGCGGGACTTCTACCAGCGGCGGTTCCAGTTCGTGCTGGTGGACGAGTATCAGGACACCAACACCCTTCAGGGCCGACTCCTGGACCTGCTCGCTGGCCGCCACCGCAACCTCATGGCCGTCGGTGACGATGCCCAGAGCATCTACTCGTGGCGCGGAGCCAATTTCGCCAACATCCTTGAATTCAACCGCCGCTTCCCGGACGCGCAGGTGTTCAAGATCGAGACCAATTATCGGAGCACACCGGAGATCCTGGCACTCGCCAACGCCGCCATCGCCGCCAACGTGCGGCAGTATCCGAAGCAATTGCAACCGGCCCGACGGTCCGGCGAAAAGCCCGTGCTGGTCGTGTGCAACGAAGCTTCCGAGCAGGCTGCTTTCGTGGCCCAACGGGTCCTCGAACTGCGGGAAGAAGGCCAGTCGCTGGATGACATGTGCGTGCTCTACCGCTCCCATTTCCACGCCCTCGAGCTACAACTGGAACTCACCCGGCGGAACATCCCCTTTGCCATCACGAGCGGCATCCGCTTCTTCGAGCAGGCGCACATCAAGGATGTCGCCGCCTACCTCAAGCTGATCGTCAACCCGGCGGACGAACTCGCCTTCAAACGCCTCGTGAAAATGCTTCCCGGCATCGGCGCCAAGGGAGCGGACAAACTTTGGGCAGCCTTCAACCTGGCGCTAACGGTCGCCGGCTTCACGCCCCCAATTCCAAACGAAGCAGCTGTATTCGTTTCTGACAACGACGGTTACCTCGACGAGCCGCCGACCACCGCACCAATCTTCTCGCTGCCTATCGCACCGCTGTTGAGTAAAATCAGCGGCGCGGTGCCCAAGAAGACCGCCGCTGCGTGGGCCCAGTTCAGCGCCACAATTTCCCAGATCGAAGCGGCGGATCTCCGCAACAATCCCGCCCGGATCATCCGCTGGGTGGTCGAAGCCGACTACGAGGACTACCTCGTCGCCAACTACGAGAACCCGCGCAACCGGCTCGACGATCTCGAACAGTTGGCCAACTACGCGCAGCAGTTCACCGGCACCGCAGATTTCCTGACCCAACTCGCGCTCCAGACCAACGTGGAGGCCGAGGACGCGGCAGATCGCGACAGCCAGGATGACGAACCCAAGCTCCGGCTCTCGACCATCCATCAGGCCAAGGGGCTCGAGTTCGGAACCGTCTTCGTGATCATGCTCTGTGACGGTCTGTTCCCGAGTTCCCGGTCGGTCGACTCGCCGGATGCCGAGGAAGAGGAGCGCCGGCTATTCTACGTGGCGGTCACGCGCGCCAAGGACCAGCTCTACCTGAGCTACCCGCTGCTTCGCTTCATGCAGGGCGGCAGCAACGCCATCCAGCAGGCGTCCCGCTTCCTGGGCGAGGTGCCGAGGCAGTTGCTGGAGGAATGGAACCTGCGCCCAGCTTTCAGCTACGACATCTCGGCCCCGTCGCCCCGCTATTCCGAAGACTACGGCGAGGAGGCGGCGCCGTTTTGATGCAGGGCGAAATGTCCCTTTGCCACGTTCTTCCTAGAAACACAGACTTTGCTACACATGAACAACCTCGCCAAAGGGGTAGCCCGGTTGTTGCCCCGGTCGGTGCGCAATTTTCTTCGGGCCCCCGGCCGCGCGCTACGGTGGCGGTGGCAGCAGGGGCAGCCCGCCGTCAGCTTTTCTCCTGTTAACGGCTGGTCGTTTCGCTGCCCCCCCAGTGCCGTCGAGGGTGCCTTCCATCTCCAGTTGGATGATCCACCGCAGGTGGCGGAGTTCGCCGAGTTCATGCGCGCCATCAATGCTTACCGAAGTCCGCTCTTTTTCGACATCGGATGCCATTTTGGGCTGTTCAGTTTCGCAGTCGTGGACCGCTGTGGAAATGCTTCCCGTGCCGTTGCCATCGACCCATCGGGCCTAGCCTGCGCCATGGTCCGGCGAATCGCGGAGACCAACGGCTGGGGTTCGAAGATCCAGGTGCTCTGTGCTGCGGCAGGCAGCCAGCGGGGAGAAATCGAGATGATCGACGCGGGAGCGACGTCAGCAGGATACTTTGTGCTCCCAACCGACCAGCCTGCCCGAGACAGGGTTAGGGTGCCCGTGCGAACGATTGATGACCTTGCCGCCGAGGTGGGGCCACCTGATCTCATCAAGATTGATGTCGAGGGCTTTGAGGGCGAGGTTCTGGCCGGCGCGGAAAAAACGCTCGATCAAGGCCGTTGCCTGCTCTTTTTGGAGATGCACAACCGACTGATGCGCGACCGAAACGCAGACCCTGCGGCCGTGCTCGGGCAATTGGCCAAGTTCGGCTACGTGCATTTCTCGTGTGCTGGAAATCCGGTGGATGAACGGCAAATCCTCGCGGAAGAAATCATCCGGATCGTGGTGTGCAACCAGCCCCCCGTATGATCCGTGTCGGTTGCAACCCGCACCTCCCGTTGCTCGCCCTCGCCCCCATGCAGGACGTGACCGACCTGCCGTTCTGGCGGCTGCTCGCCAAGCGGGGCGGGCCGGACATCTATTGGACCGAGTATTTCCGGGTCCATGCCACTTGGCGGCCGGAGAAGTGGATCCTGCGCAGTCTCGTAGAGAACGACACGGGCAAGCCCGCCATCGCCCAACTGATCGGCAACGACGTCCCTTCGCTCGTCCGGGCCGCCAAGGAACTGCAGGAACATTCCGTGGCGGGCATTGACCTCAACCTGGGCTGCCCGGCACCCGTGGTTTACCGCAAGTGCGCCGGCGGCGGTCTGCTGCGCGAACCCAAGCGCGTGGACACCATTCTCGGAGCCCTGCGCGAGGCGGTCACCCGGCAAGGGGTCCGGTTCAGCGTCAAGACGCGCATCGGTTTCGACGATCCCGCGGTCTTCGATGAACTGCTCTCCATCTTCGCCCGGCACTCGCTGGATCTGCTGACGGTTCACGGCCGAACCGTCGCGGAGATGTATCGGAGCGAGGTTCACTACGATTTCATTCGGAAGGCCGTCGAGGCGATGCCCTGTCCGGTCCTGGCCAACGGGAATGTGTTTTCTCCCCAGCGCGCCGCCGATGTGCTCGCGTGGACGGGTGCCGCAGGGTTGATGATAGGGCGCGGCTGTATCCGGAACCCGTGGATTTTCGGGCAGATCCGCGACCACTTGGCGGGGAAGCAGCCGATTCTTCCGGCCGGCCGCGAGGTGTTGTCCTACATTGAGGAACTGTGGATCAGCACCGAACCGCCCGAATCCAAAGAACGCCTGCAGGTCGAGCAAATGAAGCGTTACCTCAACTTCATTGGCCAGGGCGTCGGCGATTCACCGGACGACAGCCGCGAATTCCTGTTCCGCATCCGGCGGGCGACCACCCGCGCCGAATTCTTCACCATTTGCCGAGAGAATCTGGAGCACGACCGACCGATGTCCTTGGTTCCCCATCCAACCGTCACCGCGGCCAAGAACGAGGAACCTGCCTGCGGCGGCTGACGGTGTCGGTTACGGTGCCAACTGAGCGAGACTCCGGGCCATCGCCCGAGCCGAATCGGCGGTCAGGTGAAGGCCATCGGAGTAATTGAGAACGCTTCCGGCCGGAGCGGTCCGGCGGTTCAGGTCAAGGAGAGCTATACCGAGCCTTTGGGCGACTTCGTCAGCGAAGTTCGAGGCTTGCGAGTCCACTGGATTCTCGCGGCCTACCGGCAGGCGCAACAGCACAACCTCGACCCCCAACTTCTGAAGCCGATCAACCCGCTCGCGGGCCTGGTTCAGCCAGTCTGGTTCGCCGACCACTTTCCGGCCATCGCCCAGAGGCCGTCCTTCAATGGTGCCGCCGCCGGGCTGCCGATCTTTCAGCCACGCGTAGGCCACCGTGGACGGGCGACTGGCGGCGCGCATGGCCGGCAGCACGCCGGCCAGCCTCATGGAGAAGCCATGGGCCGATTCGAGCAGCATGCGGTCGTTCGCATCGTTGGTGCGGTCCAGCCGATGGATTTCCACGAAAACCCGCCGCGGTGCCGGCCCGCCGTTCGTCATCCGCATCAGCACGCAGTCCAGCGAGGTGAGCGGCCCCGAACCGTCCAAGCCAAGGTTCGCGATGCTGGCGAGCGCAGTGCCGGCGAAATAGCCCGGAATGAGGCGCCCGGAGATTGAAGAGCCGGCGAGGACATTGCTTGGCACCGGATCAAGAAACCACGCCTCGAGCCGCAAACGGTTAGCGTGAATATTGGATTCGGCCAACGCCGGACGCGGCAGCAACCGGCCCACGATCCACTGCCACCCCAGCACCGCCAACACGGAGAGGCTCAGGATGCAGAGGGATTGGCGGGCGCGCGACATGATTCAGAATTGGAAATAGATGAAATCTCCAGCAGAGCCCGCGTTGGTCACCAGCAGAAACAATATGGCGGCATAAAGGCAGGTTTCCAGCTGCCATTGGCGGGAAGAGGACAGCCTGGACCGCAGCGGTGCGGCAGCTGACCAGAGATGCCACAGCACTACGGGGAGCGAAAAAAGGCCGATGATATAGAGGGGCTGCGGTCGGACTCCCCTCGGATTGTTTGCCAGACACCGCGCGAACTCGATGACATGGGAGAAATCGGGCAACTTGAAGAGCAGCCACAAGGCCGACACGACGTTGAAGACCAGAAACGCGCGGACCACCGCCAGCCAGGTCCAGCCCTGTTGTTCCCTGGATTTTCCTTTCCCCGAGCACAGCCGTTCCAACGCGAGCAACATCCCGTGGGCGGTTCCCCAGACCGCGTAACTCCAAGCCGCGCCGTGCCAGAGTCCGCCCAGGAACATCACGAGGAACAGGTTCACATAGGTGCGGACTTCGCCGTGTCGATTTCCGCCCAGCGGAATGTAGAGATACAGGCGCAGCCACGTGGAAAGGGAGATATGCCAGCGACGCCAGAACTCCGTGATGCTCCGGCTCAGATACGGGAAGTTGAAGTTCAGCGGAAGCTCATAGCCGAACAGTTTCGCCAACCCTAGGGCGATGAGCGAGTAGCCGCCGAAATCCGCGAGGATCTGGAAGGAGAATCCGTAGAGCAGCGCCACCAGATTTAGCCGGGGCAATTCCCGGAACGCCGCGAGATTCAGGTCGGCGGTGGCATCCTTGAGATTGTCGGCGACGACCATCTTCAGGAAGAAACCCAGGATCAGCTTCTTCACCGCACCATCCCAGTCCACGTCCGCGAGGCGTTTGGGGCCGATTTGCCAGAGGAATTCCCCGGCCTTCACGATCGGCCCGGCGACCAACTGGGGAAAGAACGCCTTGAAGAACCAGACCTTCGCCTGAAACCAGCCGGCCTCGCGGCGGTTGGCCGGAGCCGGCAGTCCGCGAATGCCGGCTTTGGGGCCGTCCCACCACGATTCCATGACGAGGCTGATGCCTTGAAATGTGTAGAATGAAATCCCAATCGGCAGCGGGATGTCGCGCAGCCACGGCCCGACCTGTTCCCACAGGGAAGCAGGAAACAGCACGTGCCCGACCAAGGCGGCATATTTGAAGAACGCCAAGGCGCCCAAGTTGAACGCCAAGGCGAGGGAGAGCACGAGCCTCCGGCGACCCGCCGCGCGGCCGGCCGAAAGGAGGTCCTGCGCGGCCAACCCGTTCACCAGGGTGGAGAGGAACAGCAGCGGAAGAAGCTTGGGGTTCTGCCAGCCGTAGAAGACAAAACTCGCGGCCGTGAGCACGCCCACCTGCCAGCCCGCACGGCGGCCCGCGTAATGCAACGCGAACACCACCGGCAAAAACACGGCAAAGCTCCAACTGTTGAACAGCATGCGGACGCGCAGGCGCGCTGCGTAGGTAACGGTTCCCGCCTCGCGACAACAAGTCGGTTTGTCGTTCCGCCGGCGAATCGCTTCTGGTTTCTTCACCGCCAAGCCGACGCCGTCGCTTCGGCAACGCTAGCCGCACATGAACGTCCTCCACCTCCTCGGCGCCACCGAAGACCACGGGGGAATCGTGTCGGTGGTGCGCGGAATTCAGGCGGCAACCGCTCCCGAAGGAGTTCGCCATGCGGTCTGGGTCAATTGCGCCTTCACGCATCGCCGGGAACCACGGTTCGACTTGCGCTTCAGCCGCTTCGCCCTCGACGAGGCGGACAGTCACGCAACGCTGCTGGGCAAAGCCTTGTTGGCGCTTCCCGGGCTCCTGCGCCTTCTTCGAGCCGAGGGCATTGACGTCGTCCACGCCCATACCCGGGGCGGGTTCGCGGTGGCGGCGCTCCTGAATCGTCTGTTTGGACGCCGACTGCTGTTCACGAACCATGCCTACGCCAACCGCACCGGTCTCTATCGCCGCGCGGCCGGGTGGCCCGGGTTTGTCACGGCGGTCCTCACGCCGAACATGGCCCGGCACTATGGCCTCAACCCGGACAGCAAGAACGTGGCGGTGGTGTCGGAGTGCGGCGCGGACGCCTTTTGGCAAACGCCGCTGCCAGAACGCCCGCCCTGCGATTCGCTTCGGTTAGTCGGGCTGGGAAACATCGTCAGGTGGAAAAAGTGGCATCTCCTCTTCGAGGCGATCGCCGGACTCCCGGACGCCCTGCGCGACCGGGTGGCGTTCGATCTTTGGGGACCCACCCCATCGGATCCGGCGGCGCAGGCTTACGCCCGCGAACTCGGCGAACTTGCCGCCCGGCCTTCGTTGGGGGGAAGGGTTCGCTTGCGCGGCCCCACCCAGGACATCGCCGGGGTGCTGCGGCAGGCCGATTGGTTCGTCCTGCCTTCCACCAACGAACCGTGCTCGGTCGCGCTCATCGAGGCGCTGGCAAGCGGCGTCCCCGCGTTGGTCTCATCCAGCGGCGGTAATGTGGACATCGTGCAGCCCAACCGGACCGGACTCCTCTTCCGGCCCGACGATTCCGCCGACCTGCGCGATCAGCTCGAACGGCGCCTCCGGGGCGAGTTTGCCCCGGCCACGCCCGGCGAAATCCGGTCCAGCGTTCTCCATCGGTCCGCCACCGCCGTCGGCAAAGAGTATCTCGAACTCTATCGGCGACTGGCCGGCTAGCCTTCACACAGCAACGGCCCGGATGGCACCATACAGTCGGTCCTTCAGTTGCGCCCTGCGCATCTTCATTTCGTCCATCTGTTGGTCCGTCGCCGTCTCGACTTCTTCCTCGACCCGGCAGATGGCGTCATCGAGTTGGTGATATTCGTCGAACATCCGCTGAAAATCGGGGCTGGAAAGCTTCAGCCGGCGGATGGTGTCGGTGTGTTCCGGAAATTCGCGGGTAAGCGGATGATGTAGGTCCATGGGGTGATTCAGTTTCGTGTCCGCAGCCATCTTCCTCCGCTGTCATGGAGGTGCCCCACACGGATTGCCAAAAACTTGGCGTGCGCTGTTAAGCCAGCCCGGTCATTTCTCCGCCGCCGCCAGCACGGTCTCGAAGTTGGGCTCCTGCTCCTCGCGGGCCACGACACTGATCTCGATCTTCCGGAATCCGGCCACTTCCAGCCAACGGTGCAGGTCGCTCTCGGCAAACCCGGGCCAGCGGTCACCGTAAAGTTCCTGCGTCTTGTCGAACCGATGCTTCGCAAGATCAAGGATTACCACCTGTCCGCCGGGACGGAGAATCCGGTGCGCGCCGAGAATGGCCTTGGCCGGATCCTCGGCGTGATGCAGCGCCTGGCTGAGGATCACAAGGTCCACGCTGGCGTCGTCAATGGGCGGATTCTCCAGGTCGCCCTGACGGAACTCGAGGTTCTTGAGACCGTTCTTCTTGGCCTTGCGGGCACCGAACTCGACCATCTTCTCCGAATTGTCTACGGCGATGACACGCTTGCAGCGGCGCGCGAGCAGTTCGCTGAGCAACCCTTCGCCGGAACCGAGATCGGCAACTTCCAGCGGCGGCAGAATGCGAAGGAGCAGGTGGCCGAAGGCCTGCCAGGAACGTCCCGGGCCGTAGCTGCGGTCGAACCGGCCGGCCACCTGATTGAAGTAAACTTGGGCCTGCTCCTTCCGGCGCGCGTGGACGCGGCGCAAGTTGACAAGGTCGCTGTCGTGCTCGGGCAACTCCTTGGCGCCGCGGATGGCGAGTTGGGTGAACTCGCGCACATGGGCGTCGGCGTGCGGGCTGAGGCGGTAGAAGGTGCGTTTGCCGTCGCGTCGGGCGCTGACGAGTCCGGTCTCGGCCAGCAGGCCGAGGTGGGTGGAAATTCGGGATTGGCCGAGCCGCGTGATCTCCTGGAGCTCGTTGACCGACAGTTCCTCCTTCTCCAGCAACGCCACGATGCGCAGCCGGGTCGGGTCGGCGAGCGCGCGAAGGGATTTCAGAGTGGAGGACATACCCTTTTCCGGAATTGAAGCGGAGAGGGTGGCAGTTGGCGAGCGGGGACCTTGCGGCCCCTTGCAAACATCACAAGCCGGCCGCTGAACCCTCTCCGCGAGGGTCGGCCGCGCCGACAAAACCAACGTCCGGCGCGAGGCCAACGGCTTGGGCGGCGCCGAGGGATCTCTCAACGACGACGGTGTGGCCGCGTTTCCGGAGTTCGGCGATCACCGCGTCCCCGAAGGCCGCTTCGACATGCAGTTCATCCGGCTTCCACTGGTGATGCAGACGCGCGCCGGCCAGGGCTTCGCGGGGTGACTTACCGAAATCCACGGTGCGCAGGATCGCCAGCACCGTCTGCGAAATGATCGTGGGGCCGCCCGCGGCGCCGACGCTCAAGATCGGTTTGCCGTCCTTGAGCACGAGGGTCGGGCTCATGCTGGAGAGCGGGCGTTTGCCGGCGGCGATGGCGTTGGCTTCGGCGCCGACGAGTCCGAAGTAGTTGGGCACACCGGGCTGCGCGGAAAAGTCGTCCATGTGGTTGTTGAGCAGGATGCCGGTGCCGGGCACGACAACCTTGCTGCCGAAGCTCGTATTGAGCGAGGCCGTGCAGGCGACCCAGTTGCCCTCCAGATCGGCGGTCGAGAAGTGCGTGGTGTGGCGACTCTGTTCCCGCATGAAAAAATCGGATTCGGCGAACGGCGGCGTGCCCGCGTCCGTCACCGCGGTGGCACGGTCCGGCCGGATGCCTTGCGCGAGTCCGGCGGCGTAGCCCTTGGAGATCAGGCCGGTGGGAACCTTGGTGAAGTCGGGATCGCCCAGCCACTTCGCCCGGTCGGCGAAGGCGAGTTTCATCGCCTCAGCCACGGCGTGGGCGAAGTCGGCGGAGTTGTCGCCCATTGCCTTGAGGTCGAAGCCCTCCAGCAGGTTCAGGATTTCGACGACATGGACCCCACCGGAACTGGGCGGCGGGAAACTGACGATCTCGTAACCGCGATAGGTTCCTCGCACGGGTTCGCGCGGGACCACTTCGTAGCGGGCGAAGTCGGCGGCGGTCACAACGCCGCCGTGGGTTTTCATCCATGTCTCTGTTTGGGCCGCGAACTGGCCGCGGTAGAACCAGTCCACGCCTTGGGTGGCCATCGTCCGATAGGACTTCGCGAGGTCGGGCTGCTTGAGCCAATCACCCTTGGTCGGGACGGTCGGCAATCCACGCAGAAAGATCGCGCGCGCCTCCGGAAAGGCGGCCAACTCAGTTTTTGTGGCCCGAACGCGGCTGGCGTAGTGGCGATCAATGGGGAAACCGTTTTCGGCGACCTTCGCGGCGGCTTCGAGCAGTTGGGCCAGCGGCAGTCGGCCGAAGTTGGTGCTGGCGTAGGCGAGCGTGGCCAGTTCGCCGGGAATTCCCACCGCCAGCGCGCCATCCTGACTGAGCTTGGCGTCCGCCTTGCCATCGCGGAGGAACATGTCGCGCGGGGCGGCCGCCGGGGCGGTTTCGCGGCCGTCGAGGGTGATCAGGCGCCCGTCGGCCAAGCGCAGCGTCAGGAAACAGCCACCGCCAATGCCAGAGTTGTGGCCGTCCACGACACCGAGCGTCAACGCGCAGGCGATGGCGGCATCCACCGCGTTGCCCCCGGCCCGGAGCGCGCCGAGGCCGGCTTGGGTGGCAATGGGATTGACGGTCGCGACGATGCCCCGCTTGGCTGAAGGCGACTCCCGGGGAATCGGCGGAGTGGTTGCCCGGATCGTGAGAATCGCAGCAAGTTGAAGGATCAGGGAAAAGGCGCGCCGCTTCATTTCCGAAGTCAGGATGTCCAAAATGCCCGTTGACCGCGACAGCAACTTACTTATCTTCTCATCCTGATACGTCAATACGTTGGCGTGACAGTCATCATCAAATCACGAAGTTCATGAGCAAGCGTTTCATCTTCTCGTCTGAGTCCGTCGGCGAAGGCCATCCCGACAAGGTTGCCGATACCATTTCTGATGCGGTGCTCGACGCCTGCCTCGCGCAGGACAGGTTCAGCCGCGTGGCGTGCGAGACCTATGTGAAGTCCAATATCGCCATCATCGGCGGCGAGATCACCACGAAGGCCAAGCTCGACTTCGTGAAGATCGCCCGCGACGCCATCCGCGACATCGGCTACGTGAACGACGACGACGTGTTCCACGCCGACAAAGTCTTTGTAAACGTCATCGTGACCCAGCAGTCCCCCGACATCGCGCAGGGCGTCGATGCCAAGGCCGCCAAGGGCAAGAAGAAGGCCGAGCAGGGCGCCGGCGATCAGGGCCTGATGTTCGGCTACGCGTGCAATGAGACCCCCGAGCTCATGCCCACGCCGATCATGTTCGCTCACCGCCTCGGCCGTGAGCTGACCAAGATCCGCAAGGCCGGAAAGAAGGCTCCCTGGCTCCGTCCCGACGCGAAGTCGCAGGTCTCCGTGGTTTATGAAAACGACAAACCCGTCGCCATCTCCAACGTCGTCATCTCCACCCAGCACGCCGCTGATGTCGAACACGCGACGATCGAGGAATTCTGCATCGAGGAGGTCATCAAGAAGGTTCTCCCGAAGAATCTCCTCACCGCCAAGACCGAGTATCTGATCAACCCGACCGGCAAGTTCGTCGTCGGCGGACCTCAGGGCGACACCGGTTTGACCGGCCGCAAGATCATCGTGGACAGCTACGGTGGCTGGGGCCGTCACGGTGGCGGCGCCTTCTCCGGCAAGGACCCGAGCAAGGTGGACCGCAGCGCCGCCTACATGGGCCGATACGTCGCCAAGAACATCGTGGCCGCCGGGCTCGCGACCCACGCGGAAATCCAGTTCGCCTACGCCATCGGTTATCCCGAACCGGTCAGCGTGTATGTGAACACCTTTGGCACCGCCCAGGGCGGACTGACCGACGAGGCCATCACCAATGCCGTGCAGGAAGTCTTCAGCTTCAAGCCCGCCGACATCGTGAAGCAACTCAACCTGCTCCGCCCGATCTACTCCAAGACGACCAACTACGGCCACTTCGGCAAGATCGACGCCGACCTGCCGTGGGAAAAGACTGACAAGGTGGCGGCGCTGAAAAAGGCCGTGAAGTAACCAGGTTCGGCACTCTGAAATCGCAACTCTGAAATCTACTATGGCCAAAGCCAAAAAAGCCTCTGCCGCCGCCGCTCTCGCTGATGTCGCCGCCGCTCTGCCAAACCTCGCCGCCTTTGCGGCCAAAACGCCTTCGGGCAAGGACTACATCGTCCGCGACTTCGCGCTCGCCGACTGGGGCCGCAAGGAGATCGCCGTCGCCGAGCACGAGATGCCCGGCCTGATGTCCGTCCGAAAGAAGTATGCCAAGACCAAGCCCCTGAAAGGGGTCCGCATCACCGGTTCGTTGCACATGACCATCCAGACCGCCGTGCTCATCGAGACGCTCGTCGCGCTCGGAGCCAAAGTCCGCTGGGCGAGCTGCAACATTTTCTCCACCCAGGACCACGCCGCGTCCGCCATTGCCGCTACCGGCACCCCGGTATTCGCATGGAAGGGCGAGACCCTCGAAGAGTATTGGGAACTCACACTCAAGGCCGTCCTCTTCCCCGGCGACCTCGGCCCGGAACTGGTCGTGGACGACGGCGGTGACGTCACCCTGCTCATCCACAAGGGCTATGAACTCGAGAAGGGCGACAAGTGGGTGGACAGCAAGAGCGGTTCGCACGAGGAACAAGTCATCAAGAACCTCCTCAAGCGCGTCGCGAAGGAAAAGCCCGGCATCTGGACCAAGATCGTCAAGTCCTGGAAGGGCGTCTCCGAGGAGACCACCACCGGCGTGCATCGCCTCTACAAGTTCGCCGAACAGGGCAAGTTGCTCGTTCCCGCCATCAACGTGAATGACTCCGTCACCAAGTCGAAGTTCGACAACCTCTACGGCTGCCGTGAGTCGCTCGCCGACGGCATTAAGCGCGCCACCGACGTCATGCTCGCCGGCAAGGTCGCCGTCGTCTGCGGTTACGGCGACGTCGGCAAGGGATCGGCCCATTCGCTCCGTGCCTATGGCGCCCGCGTCATCGTCACCGAGATCGACCCCATCAACGCCCTTCAGGCCGCGATGGAAGGCTTCCAGGTCAACACCATCGAAAGCACCCTCGGCACTGGCGACATCTACGTCACCACCACCGGCAACTGCGACATCATCACCGCGGAGCACATCCTCGCGATGAAGGACCAGGCGATCGTTTGCAACATCGGTCACTTCGACAACGAGATCCAGGTGGACAAGCTCAAGAAGACCAAGGGCGTCACCATCGAGAACATCAAACCGCAATACGACCGCTACCACCTTCCCGGCAACAAGAGCATCTTCCTGCTTGCCGAGGGCCGCCTCGTGAACCTCGGCTGCGCCACCGGCCATCCGTCGTTCGTCATGTCCAACTCGTTCACCAACCAGACGCTCGCGCAGATCGATCTCTGGGCGAACAAGGACAAATACGAAAAGACAGTCTATCGCCTGCCCAAGAAGCTCGACGAGGAAGTCGCCCGCCTGCACCTCGAGAAGATCGGCGTCGTGCTGACCAAGCTCACGAAGGCTCAGGCCGACTACCTCGGCGTTAACGCCGACGGCCCCTACAAGCCCGAGCACTACCGCTACTGAACCGAGGCGAAGCCTGAAGACAAAACGGCGGACAACCGGGCGGTTGTCCGCCGTTTCTGTTGCGAAACTTGCCGCACCGTCATTTCACCGCCCAGTCCAGCGCTGCATGGATTTCTTCCGGTGAGAAGATGGTGGGCATTTCGCGCGGGGGCTTGGAACCGTCCTTTGAGTAGACCAACACCAGCGGCACGCCGCGGCGCTTGAACCGTCTCAATTCCGCAGCGATCTCGGGATCGGCGTCGGTAAAGTCGCCCTCCAACGTCACGAAGCCACCCGCCTTCAGTCGTTCAATGGTCGGTGCGATGTTGAGCGAACGAGCCTTGTTGAATTTGCAGTTCGCGCAGTTGTCGGCGGTGAAGTCCACCAGCACCGGCCTTCCCGCGGTTTTGGCCTCCGCAACCGCGGCCGACGCCGGCAACTATGGCTTCAAGCAATGGAACTACCGCTACGCCGAACAATACGGTTCCAAGGACTGGTCGGTAGCCGACCCGCAGAAGGAAGGCCGCGACGAAATCTCGGTGAAGTCCGCAAAAGTGCTGGCCGATGGCCGGACGGTCTTCCTGGCGCTACCCGGCTTGCAGCCGGTGATGCAGTTCGAGCTGAAATACAACGTGGACGCAGCGGACGGCGGTAGGGCGCTCCGCGGTTCCCTGTGGGGCACGATCAGTCAGGTCAACGCCCAGCGGTAGGGCGAGCCGAACCGAAGGCGACTAGGGACGTTACGAACACAACGACCCGATCTGGATCCGCGGCATCCGGGCCTGCCCGCTCGACGAATGCAACCGCCGCGGTCACCAAGGCTCTTGTTGCTTGGCACAAAAGAAACCCGGGCGGTCCGTTTTCCACAGGCGGCTTTACCGGCATCATGACAATGCGACTGGCGGCGATTCTGGCCCCCAGGGAGGCGAAATGGGCGGGCAACCCCGCACAAGCAAACAGGCCGGTCGTGAGACCGGCCTGACCTTCCGGGAAACATGGAATCCACCACCGTCCGGCTCACACGCCGTGGACCTTGCGCATTCTGCGCCAAGCGCTCACGCCGAGCGGAACCAGCAAGAATGCGCCCGCCACCACCGTGGTCGCCTCCGGCACTTCCGCAGCGGATTCAAGGGATTGGGAGAAGACAACATTGTTGTTCCCAAGACCGTTAAGCGAAATGCGAACTGAGCTGCCGAAGTCGCCGATTCCGGTAAAATTCGCGTTCACACCGAACGGATTGGCGGCGCCGTAAAGCGCATCCATGGCGTTAAGGTCGAAAATCATTTGAACCGTGCTCACCCCCTGCGCGAAAGCGCGAAACGCCCAGTCGTAACTGACACCACTGCCAACGCCACCGACGATGGACTGTTGGACGTTCGGTCCGCCGTTCAAAATTCCGTTGCCAGTCTGCATGGTCAGAGTGCCGCCCCGCCAGCTGTTGGCGCCTTCAAACTGCACCGTGAAGTCTCCCGTCTCGGACCAACTGGTGAAGCTGGTCTGTCCGTCGCTACCCCCCACCGACGAAGCGGCCAGATAGCTGTCGTTGTCCAAATCAAATCGGACTGTTGGCGTGAAACCGAAGAGGCTCCCACCGCCGATAACCCGAACACCAATGCCCAGCATGCGGTTCCCATTGGCAAACGCTCCCGTGGAGAAAGCCCCTGTCCCGAAGCCTGAGGCGCCGCCAGTCGGGCCCCCGCCCACTGGCCCGCCGCTGACCGAGTGGTTGTCGAATGCGAACGTCGTCGCATAGACCTCGTATCGGGCGCTCGCCAAACCCGAGCCGTAAACGCCGAGTTGGTCGGAGGTGCCTTTGCTGGTCCAACCGTTCCAGGATGATCCGCCGTTTAGGTCGGGTTGGGCGCTTGTCACCCATGTGGCAGTCAGTGCTGACGCCGCTAACGCTAAAATTGCAATTTGGTGTTTCATGATGCTGAACCTCCGTGATGATTTTCTACGGTCCAACTTGCCTACGTCCATGTAGACTCCCGGCTGGAACCTGACTGGAGCTTCCCCCCCCCTTGGAAGAGGAAAGCGCAAAGTTAGGCTGCGCGTCCGGCTCCCAGCGGAAACACCCGCCGTGCCCATCACTCGCCGCGTTGCCGCGAGGGACCGGATTCCATACTATTGCCCCGGTGAAACCAACGCTGCTGCTCGTCGCCACTCTCGCCGCAGCGCCCTGTGGGGTTCGATTAACCGCGTGCCCTGAGGCGGCGCCTCACCGCTGGTAGCGCCGGTTTTCCAGCACATACCAGTCCTCGACCTTTTGCCGGGCCCAAGGCGTCTTCCGGAGGAACTTCAGGCTGGAAGTCATCGTCGGATCGAACATGAAGCAGCGGATCGGGATGCGATGGGCCATCTCTTTCCAGCAGTGCCGGTCCACCAGCGTCTTGATGATGGTCTCCAGCGTGATGCCGTGCAGCGGGTCGTTGGGATGCGCCCGAGGCATGGCCGGCGCCGGTTTTTCCGGCGGATTCACGGGCGACGGCGGCCCCGGCGGCGTGGGTTCGGTCACTTGGCGGCCCAATCGAGGGCGGCGTGGATTTCGTCCGGAGAGAAGATGGTCGGCATTTCGCGGGGTGGTTTCGAGGAATCCTTGGAATACACCAGCACCAGCGGCACGCCGCGGCGCTTGAAGCGTTTGAGCTCGGCGGCGATCTCGGGATCGGCGTCGGTGAAGTCACCTTCCAGCGTCACAAAGCCGCCCGCCTTGAGGCGTTGAACCGTGGACTCAATGTTGAGCGACCGTGCCTTGTTGAACTTGCAGTTGGCGCAGTTGTCGGCAGTGAAGTCCACCAGCACCGGCTTGCCCGCAGTTTTGGCCTCTGCAACAGCGGTCCGGGACCAAGGCTGCCATTCGATTTTGGGCTTCTTCTGGCTGAGCGGTGTCCGCCAGTCCAGCAACCCCTCCAGCAGTCCGAAATAACCACCGAACAGCAGCACCAACGCGGCGATGCCTCCGACGAGCGGCTTCTGAGCGCGCTGACCAAATTCCCCCCAGGTCCACGCCGCCGCAGCCACCAGCACAAGGAACAGGCCGAACCAAAGCACGCCGCTTTCCCCCATTCGCCCGGCTGTGAACCAGAACATCCAGATGGCCGTGCCGACGATCGGGAAACCCATCGCCGTCTTGAAACGCACCATCCAGTCACCCGGCTTCGGCATCAGCTTGAGCCACGCCGGTTGCCAGCACAGGAGCACAAACGGCAGCGCCAAGCCCGCACCCACCGTCAGGAAGACCAAGATGAGAACCAATGGCGGCTGGGTAAACGCAAACGCCACCGCTGTGGCCAGAAACGGAGCCGTGCATGGCGTGGCCAGAACAGCCGCCAACACGCCGTTGAAAAAGGCACCCTGAGCTCCTTCGCGCGAAATAATCTGGGCGGCCGAAGTCATCGCCCCGCCGCTGAGTGTAACCTCAAACACGCCGAACAGATTCAAAGCCACCAGCACCATCAGCACACACATGATGACCCGGAACACCGGGCTCTGAAACGCCGTGCTCCAGTTGGCGTCTCCACCGGCGGCCTGAACTCCTAGCAGAGCAAGCGCCAGGACGAGAAAACTGGTCAGAACCCCCAGGCCGTAAACCAGACCAAGTTTGCGCACGCGCTTCGGGTGGTTGCCAGCTTGCCGGACAAACCCCAGCACCTTGAGAGCAATCACTGGCAGAACACAGGGCATGATATTCAGGATCAACCCGCCCAGCAGGGCCGCGCCCAGCATGGGAATCAATGCCGCCCAAGAAAACGGTTCTACCGCCGCGGGCGTGGCAACCACGGGCCGAATAGGCAGATCCACCTCATACCCGCGCCGATCTGACGAATTCGGCTCGGCCACCAGAATGCCCACCAACCGGTCGGGCCAGCCCTTCTCGGAACGATTCACGGTCTTGTGCAATCGCACGACCCCAGCGGATTCAGGCCTCAGGAAAACCGATTTGGCGAGGACCTCGACGTTGTCACCCTCGTAGGCGTAAAAGTCCGCGGCCTTCGCCTCAGTCGTCCACTCGATCAGGACTTTGCGTGATTCCGTATCTTCACCATCCTCCCAGCGGGCCGTCGCCTTGGCGGGATCCGCCAGCGACGAAGGCAGGAACCTGCGGGCAGCAGCGACTGTGGGCGCGTCCGGCGACTCGGTGTCAACCGCCCCAACCTTGAGGCGGGCACTCACTTCGGACCGTCCCGGAACGCATTCATGCTCGCATTCGAGCCAAGTCACCCTCGCGTTCAATTCGACCTCACCCGGCGGAGCGTTGCTAGCGATCATCAAAGGAACCAGCAGGTGAACCTTGCCTTCATAGACGTGAGTCGTGCCAGCCGGCTCGGTAAGCAGTCCGGGAACGGGCCATTGCAACTCGCCCGCGGTTATCCCTGAGGGAAGCTTCCATGTCACTTTGGTCCGGGTTCCAGGACCTCCCGGTTCACTCGGATTCCGCCAATAGGTGTGCCAACCCGGTGCCATGGATAGTTCCAACGCCGCCGTGACCTGGCTGCCCGGCTTGGCCTCAACGCGATCTAAGATGAGCCGGGCTTTGGTCTGCGATTGGGCCATTCCCGACCACGGCCAAAGGCAACCAATCAGCACAGGCAGCAATGCGATACTTCTGTTCATAGGAAAAGCCTTTTACATGGAGGACGATGGCAAGGGTCACGCCGAGAGAGCTTCGGAAAAACAAAAAAAGCGCGACCCGGAGGGCCGCGCTTCAAAAACTTGAAGGACGAATTACTTGCGGCTGCGGCGGCCAACCATGGCGCCGACGAACGCAACACCGGCCACGCTGAGCAACGCTACGGTGGTCGGCTCAGGGATGGTGATCTGCTTGTTCACCCAAGCGCCACCCTGCTTTTCCCAAATGTCATTAAGGCTGGAACCAGTCGAGGGACTGGCGTTACCAGCGATCAAGCCGGCAACATTCGCTCCACCGAAACCGCCAAACTGCACCGCGTAGGTGAAGGTCGATGGAAGAGTGTTGGCCGCGTTGTAGGCGAAATTGATGGTGGCAATCGCGCCGCCGTTCTGGATGTCGAGCGAGCGGGAATCGAGCACAGTGCCTGGGGTGTTGCTGGGTCCATCGTTCGCATAGACCTTCAGCGCCAAGCCACCCGCCTGCGCGTAGTTGGCATAGTATTCGAAGGAGAACGAGGAGATGACCTGACCGGCACCGCCCGCCACAGTAACCTGATCACCGAATTCGTTGGCAGACGAATAAAGAAAGTTCGCACCGCCGTTGACGCTGTAAATCGTCGTGGTGGCCGGGCCGGTTCCAACATAAGCACCAACCGAGGCGTTGAAATTGCTCAGAGGGTCTTCGGCCAGAGCAGAACCGGCCGCGAGGAGGCCGCACACCACGGAAGTAAGAACGAATTTGTTTTTCATTGTTTCGTTAGTTTCGAGAGCTGGTTTTAGGGGGCGGCCCTTCGACCGACCTGTGACACGCCACAGGTTGTAGCACAACTGAGCCCGTGTCGGTCAAGCGTCCATTTCAAGATTCCTCTGTTTTCGGAGTTTGACCGCAGCTTCGGAACCACCTCATCCCCAATACTACACACGCTCCTCCACGCGAAATGCAGTCGCCAGTTCGGCCGCCATTTTAATCGCTTGTCGGTCATCCGCCGCATGGATTTCCGCCAGATGGTCTCCGTGGGCCACCTCCCGGCCTATTCTGACGAGGCAGACGACTCCAATATCGGGAGCAATCTGGTCAGATTGGCGAAGCCGCCCTGCCCCATGGCGGCGCAGCACCTCTCCCACCATCCGGGCATCGATTCGAACGAGGCGGCCAGCTTCCGTCGCTGCCACTTCGCACCGGACTCCGGCCGGAGCCTCCTCTGAGAGCTTCTGGCGGTAACGCGCCAAGTCGGCCCCCTGCGCCACTAGCATGTGTTCCCACACAGCCAAAGCAGCGCCGGAGTCCAACACCGCCCCGGCCAACCGCAAACCTTCGCTCACATCCCCTGCCTTTCCTGTCATCTCCAGCAAGTGCGCGGCACATTCGAGCACCAAGGTCCGAAGGTCCGCCGGTCCGCCGCCGGAAAGGCATTCCACGGATTCTTTCACTTCCAGCCAATTCCCAACCGCCCGACCGAGCGGCTGATTCATGTCATTCAGCAAGAAACGCGTTGCCACGCCGCAGTCTTGGGCCAACTCGACCATGGTCCGCCCCAGCGATTCGGCATCGGATCGCGATTTCATGAAGGCCGCCTCGCCGAACTTCACGTCCAAAACCAACGCATCCAGCGACTCCGCGAGCTTTTTGGACAGAATGCTCGCCGTGATTAGCGGCAGGCTGGGAACCGTTCCGGTCACATCCCTCAGCGCGTAGAGAATCCGGTCGGCGGGGACCATCCGCTCCGTTTGCCCTGCCATCGCCACGCCGATTGCCTGAACCTGCCGGACAATCTGCTCCCGGGTCATCCGCGTGGTGAATCCGGGAATTGATTCCAGCTTGTCGAGCGTGCCGCCGGTGATCCCGAGTGCCCGCCCCGAGATCATCGGCACGCGGAAGCCCAAGGCCGCCAGCAACGGCGCGAGGGGAAGCGACACCTTGTCCCCCACCCCCCCCGTCGAATGTTTGTCCACAAGTGGACGCGGATCATCTGGAAACTCCAACCGCTCGCCCGAATCCCGCATTGCCATGGTCAGTGCGGACAATTCCTGACGATCCAAACCCCGGAAGAACACAGCCATCAGCCACGCCGCAAGCTGATAGTCCGGGAGGTTGCCGGCGACCAACTCCCGGATGACGTCAGCGATCTCTTCCGGGCTGTGTCGGCCTCCGTCGCGCTTCGCCTCGATCAGGGACAGAAAGTTCATGCCCCGAGCGTGAGGCGGCGGGAAGTCCCGGGCAATGCCATCGGCGAATCATCCCGGCGTTGTCAGCGCCGCCAGGCCCGATAACTTCCCGGCATGCAGCGCTCCTGCGACGAAGAATTCCGTCTGGCCCACGCCCAGGCCATCACGCGCCGCGAGTTCTTTGCCCGCGGCGGCGCCCTGAGCCTGGGCTCGGTCGCCCTCGCGCAACTGGCGGGCCGAGCCATCGCAGGCACCAATCCGCTGGCCACCCGCGCCCCGAAACTGCCGGCGCGCGCGAAGTCGGTGATCTACCTGCACATGTCCGGAGCGCCGCCGTCGCTGGACCTCTTCGACTACAAGCCGGAGCTCCAGCGCCTCCACATGCAGCCGTGTCCGGATTCACTCCTCAAGGGCCAGCGTTTCGCGTTCATCAAGGGCACGCCGAAGATGCTTGGCTCGCCCTACAAGTTCCGGCAGGCGGGCCGGGCCGGCGGCTGGTTCAGCGAGCAGATTCCGCATCTGGCCGGCATCGCCGACGACATCACGGTAATCCGCTCCATGTGGACGGACCAGTTCAACCACGCCCCGGCCGAGCTGTTCCTGTTCACCGGCAACATGCGGGCGGGCAACGCCAGCATGGGCTCGTGGACCACCTACGGCCTCGGCACCGAAAACCAGGATCTGCCGGGCTTTGTGGTGCTGCTCAGCGGCGGCACCGACCCCACCGGCGGAAAGTCACTTTGGGGCTCCGGTTTCCTTCCCGGTGTCTATCAGGGCACGCAATGCCGCACCACCGGCGAGCCGATCCTGTTCGCCAACAATCCGCCCGGCATGGACCGCACGACCCGTCGGCGCACGCTGGATGTGCTGCGCGACCTCAACGAGGCGGAAGCCCGCGTCTTCGGCGATCCGGAGACCGTCACCCGCATCGAGCAATACGAGCTCGCCTACCGCATGCAGGTCAGTGTGCCTGACGTATTCGACATCGCGAAGGAACCCGCCGGCATCCGCGAACTCTACGGGGCCAAACCCGGCGAAGGCAGCTTCGCCAACAACTGCCTGCTTGCCCGCCGGCTGGTGGAACGGGGCGTTCGTTTTGTCCAGTTGTTCGACTGGGGCTGGGACATCCACGGCACCAGTCCCGGCGACGACCTGATGGAGCAGTTCCCGAAAAAGTGCCGCGACGTGGACCGCGCCGCCGCCGCCCTGATCAAGGACCTGAAGCAACGCGGGCTGCTGGACGAAACCCTGGTCGTGTGGGGCGGCGAATTCGGCCGCACCCCGATGAACGAGGCCCGCGGCGGCTCGACCTTCCTAGGCCGCGACCATCACCCGCACTGCTTCACCCTTTGGATGGCCGGCGGCGGCATCCGCGCCGGCCATGTCCATGGCGCGACCGACGAGTTCGGCTACCAGGTCGTCGAGGACAAGGTGACGGTGCGCGACCTCCAGACGACTCTCCTGCACCAACTCGGCTTCGACGCCCACGCGTTCAGCTTCCCGTATCAGGGACTCGACCAAAAACTCATCGGCGCCACCGGCGAAGGCCAGGTCGTGAAGGGGATTCTCACGTAAGACAGTCCCCACCACCTGGCTTTCAAACACAATCCAACACATGGGCTGGCTGCTCGTTCTGCTCCCGTTTGCCGCACTCTTTTCCTGCTGGTTCGCCACGAGACGATGGCCAGCCTCACGGGTTCTGGTCGGAGCCTTCATTTCCGAGGCAGCCATCTTGGGATTGCTGCCCTGGCTGCTGTCCGGGAGTTATTTCAGTCCCGGGGACTACATTCGCATTTGGGGTAGGCTTACATGCCTGGCCCTGACTACGACCGCTGGAATCCTGGTTGGCACAATGGCCGGCAACTACCGGCGCTGAACCGAGATTCGCCGTTCACCGCTCAATGCTTACCCTGCTCTTCCTCCCGCTGGTGGTCGCCGCCGCCGCCATCGCTTCGGCCAAGGCGGGTTGGAAACCCACCCTCGCCTACGGCGGAGCTGCGTCGCTGGCCTTCGGCATCATCGGGGCCACGCTGCTGGAAGTCCCTCATGGCACAATTCCGCCGCTGGCGTTGGGCACTTTTCTGGGCGGACTTTCCGGAATCGGAGTGTTGGCGGGCGTGGGCCTTCAGCAGCTTTGGATTTGGCTTAACCAGCAGTCACTGAAGTGACTGCCGCCCCCTTCCCGCTCATTTCCCAGCCGTCTGCGGGAAGATCTGATACAGCAGCAGGTAGATCAGCACGCCCGTCGTCGAGACGTAGAGCCACAGCGGCCAGGTGCGCCGCGCCCAGACCTTGTGCCGCTCGAATTGCCCCTTGGCCGCGAACGTGACCGTCGCGATGACCATTGGCAGGTTCACGATGGCGCCCAGCAGGTGCGTTCCCAGGATCACGAGGTAGATCGGCCGGAACCACGCCGGGTCTTGGAAGCTGGTGTGTCCCCGGCCATACAGGCGTTCCATCTGGAAGTGGTAGTAGAGATAGCAGCCGAGAAAAATCGCCGAGAGCACCAGGGCCGCCACCATGCAGTTGCGATGCGCTTCCTTTTGGCCGCGCTTGATGAAGCGCCAGCCGGCGATCAGCAGGATCGTCACGAAGGTGTTCAGCGTGCCGTTGAGGGCGGGGATGTCGGCCAGGGTCATGGAGTGGATTCGCGTTGGAGCTGGGTCACCAGGGAAAGGATGCGTTCGACCGCGTTGGTCTCCTCGCCGTAAACGACGGCCCGAAGCCGCCCGAGACGGTCCACGATCTTGAAGTCCGCGGAGTGGATGAAGAGGTCCTCCAGCTTGGCCGGCTCGGGTTCCGGATTCTCCATCACCGCGAAGAGCAGGCTGTTGGTGGCCACCTGATACACCTCCGCCTTGGTCCCGGTGAGAAACCACCATTTCGCCGCCTCGGCCCCGTAGCGTTGGCCGTGTCTGGCGAGCACGGACGGCGTGTCGAAAGCCGGATCGGCGGTGAGCGACAGCAGGCGGACTCCGGCAGGAACCTGCGCCTGCAGCTTCGCCATCTGCTGCGACAGCCGGTGGCACAGCGTCGGGCACCGGGAAAAAATCACGTCCGCGACCACCACCTGCCCGCGCAGGTCCGCTTCGGTGACCGTCGCCCCGGCCTGGTTGGTCAGCGAAAACGGCTTCACGGAACCCAGAACCGGCAGCGGCGACGCGGGCGGCTTCGGCGGCTTCGGCTCAATCACGAAATACGCCCCGACCACCCCCGCAAGGGCGAGAACAAGGATGGTCCAGAGCGTCTGTTGAAACCGGTCGGCAGTCATTCGGCGGGCGGCACCATAGGCAAGGAATCGCGAAACGCAACACCCGCCCCAGTCGGAACCCTCCCAGACCGCTCTCTCACTCTTTCTCCAGCCCCTGAAATTCAAAACGCAACAACCGGAGAACGCGAATGATTGCGATACTTCTCCAGTTCGCGGCTTGCGACCGCCCGGCGCTTCCGCAAGCTCGCCGCATGCATTCCCTCCGCTTGCTCTGCACTGCGCTCTGTCTTGTCGCGGCGGCTCCCGGCCTGGCTCAAGACTACAAGCTCGGTCCCGAATCCATCGAACGCGCGCCCGGCGTGGCGAAGGGACGGGTGGAGAAATTTTCGTTCAACGCGTCCAAGGTCTATCCCGAGACCGAGCGCGATTGCTGGATCTACATCCCCGCGCAATACGACGGCACCAAACCCGCCGCGCTCATGGTCTTCACCGACGGCGGCGGCTACGTGAACGAAACCGGCGGCCAGCGCGTGCCCATCGTCTTCGACCACCTGATCGCGAAGGCGGAAATGCCGGTGACCATCGCCGTCTTCGTGAATCCGGGTGTCCGCACCGCCGCCGATTCGCCTGCAGCCGGCGCAAACAACCGCAGCAACCGCAGCTTCGAATACGATTCCCTCGGGCCAGCTTTCTCCAAGTTTCTGCTCGATGAGCTGCTGCCGTTCACCGTGCAGAAGTTCGGCGTGAAGCTCACCGACGATCCCGAACTTCGCGCCATCGCCGGCATGAGCAGCGGCGCTATCTGCGCCTTCACGGTCGCGTGGGAACGGCCCGACCAGTTCCGCAAGGTGCTCTCGCAGATTGGCAGCTACACCAACATCCGCGGCGGCCACAACTACCCCGCGTGGATTCGCAAGACCGAGCGCAAGCCCATCCGCGTCTTCCTCCAGGACGGCGCCAACGACCTCAACAATCTCCACGGAAACTGGCCGCTCGCGAACCAGGAGATGGCCAGCGCGCTCGCCTTCATGGGCTACGACTTCCAGTTCGTCTTCGGCGCCGGCAGCCATAGTGGCCAGCACGGCGGCGCCATCCTGCCCGACACGCTGCGCTGGCTCTGGCGGCCTGCGCTCGCGGAACTGCCCAAGCCGGTCACCAAGGACAACCTCGGCGGCGACGAGGCGCTCTCCAAGGTCCTCGCCGACGGCGGCAAACCCGGCGACTGGGAACTCATCGGCGAAGGCTACGGCTTCACCGATGCCGCGTGCGGTGATGCGGAGGGTAACTTCTACTTCAGCGACCTGCCCAAGGGCCTCGTCTATCGCGTCGCGGCCAACGAAACCAAACCCGTCGCCTGGCTGGAAAACGGCCCCAAGATCAGCGGCCTGAAGTTCGGCGCCGACGGTAAGCTCTACGCCGCCACGCAGGGCCAGGGCACCAACAACGCGAAGAAGATCATCGTGATCGATCCCGCGACCAAGGCCATCGAGACCGTCGCCACCGACGTGCAACCCAACGACCTCGTCGTGTCCAAGGACGGCTTCATCTACTTCACCGATACTGGCGCCGGCACCGTCGTGAAGGTGCCGACTTCGGCCCGAAACATGTCGCGTCCCCCGGTCGCGGCCGGCGGCATCAAGGCGCCCAATGGCATCGCGCTCAGCCCCGACCAGCGGATGCTCGTGGTCAGCGAATACGGCGGCACCAACTCGTGGAGCTTCCTGATCGCCACCGACGGCAGCCTGAAGGGCGGCGAAAAGAACATGGAACTGCGCACGCCCGTCGGGAAGTCCGACTCCGGCGGCGACGGCATGATCTCCGACGCGCAAAGCCGCTGGTGGATCACCAGCCACCTCGGCATCCAGATGTTCGACGCCAACGGCCGCATGGGCGGCATCGTCTCGCGCCCGCAGGAGAAGGGCACCGTGAGCGTTGCCTTCGCCGGCCCCGGCCGCGCCTGGCTCTACGCCTGCAGCAGCGACAAGGTGTATCGCCGGAAGACGCTGACGGAGGGAGCGAAGGTGCTGTGAGCTCGTCGTGCGCCAAAAGTGACTGTTACCCGGGCTTCGGGTCTATTTCGGACGCCGGGGCCGAACTGTTTTCATCCTGTTGGGTGGAGGCGAAAAGAAGACTCAAGCCCGTGACATCCGACGGGCACAGCAACTTTGGAAACAACATGGAGACGACCTCCGTTAGCTATCGGGAAGGTCTCCTGAAGCGGCTTCAGGCTCCTGAACTCGCAGCCCTCTACCTTGAGGAAGTCATCGCCACCGGTGACCGTAAAGCCCTCATGCTGGCCCTCAAGGACGTGGTGGATGCCCGCGGCGGACAAGGTGACGCTCCAGCACCAGAGCCTCTACAAGGTCTTGTCCAAGGACGGCAACCCCAAGATGGAGACCTTCGGTGAAATCCTTAAGCCACTGGGCCTTCGGTTGTCGGTTGCTGCGGCGTGAACAGTTCCAAAAAGCCGGGAGCAATAATGCCATCCCGGTTCCTTGGCCCACTCCCAAAATCACGGCTCCCGCAAACGGAAGAAATTGTTGGCCGATGCCTCGCCCGCTGGCTCTACGAACTCCAGGTTTCCCAGCACGTCCACGGTGTTCGTCCGCACTGGCTGCCAGGTTTGCAGGTCCGTCGAACGCTCGATGATTCGCACCGTGCCCGGCTCGCCGTAGAAGCGGAAGCGGAAGCCACCGTCCGCCAGCGGCTCCGCCTCGCCGATTACGTTGTCGCCCGGGGCCACGATCAGCACCTGGTCCACAGGCGGGGCGGCGGCGTAGTTTTCGTTGCCGGCCTGCGAAGCCCGCAGCACCACCAGCCCTGGGCCCGTGAGCGTGAGGATGCCGCCGTTCACCACCGCCGGGCCGGACAGCACCGCAAAGCCCACCGGCAGCCCCGAACTCGCCAAGGCCGTCAACGGGAACGGCGCATCGCCGACGAACTGTCGGCCCAACCTGCCGAACGTGATGAACTGGGTCGCCTTTGCCACTAGGAAGCTCCGCTCCACTGCTGCGGCAGCGTTGAAATTCGCGTTGCCGGCTTGGGCAGCCCGCACCGTCACCGTGCCTGCTCCGAGCAGCGCAAGCGTGTTCTCGTCGAGCGTGACTGGCCCGGAAACGATGCTGAAGGTTACTGGCAGCCCCGAACTGGCGGTGGCGCCTAGGTTAAACGGCGCGTCGTCTGCGGATTTGTCGGGCAGGAATGCCCAGCCGATGACCTGATCCGCCTTAGCCACGACGAACGAGCGGTCCACTGGAGTTGCGGCGGCGAACTGCTCGTTGCCTGGCTGCGAAGCACGGACTGTGACAGTCCCGGCACCGGTCAAGCTCAACACTCCGTCCGTCAGGCTGGCTGGCCCCGAAAAGACGGTGAACTGCACGGGAAGGCCTGAACTTGCGCCTGCGGTTAAGGCAAAGGGGGCCGTGCCGAACGTCCTGTCTGGTAGCTCCGGAAAGGTGATCGTCTGGCTCTGTTGCGGGGCCTGATAGAAAACCGTTAGCGTATCGCTGCCACTGTTCCCAGCAGCATCAAACGCCGTGACGGTGAGAACATTGGTGCCCGGTTGGAGCACAACTCCGTTGACCAACCAACTGCCGAAATCTCCGATGACTTGACCGCCACCTCCCCGGTCGTTCGACCAAGAAAGCTGTGTGACGCCGATGTTGTCTGTCGCGGTGCCGCCTAAGCTCAACGAACTGGCGCTGCTTGTGTGGTTCGGCGAAAACGTCGGCGTCGTCACGAATACCTGAGGCGGCTCCAAATCCGAAATATTCAAGATCACCATGCCGCCGTCGTTATCAGCAACGAACAACCGGTCGCCAGAATGCCCCACGGTTTGTGCGCTCATGGGTGTGTCGTAGGACCGGAGCAAAACAGGTTCGACTGGATTGCTGAAATCGTAAACTAGCACGCCGGTCGCAGCGGCAGCCAAGTAGGCAGTGGTTCCATCAAGATCAAAGCCGTGAACAGGGCTGCCAGAATGGTGGTTCCTCGCTACTTTCAGTGGCTGGCTAGGGAGGGGAAATTGAGTTTGCCGGCAACGAAGTAGAGCATGGCAATCATGTAATCCTGGCTGCGGTAGCCGCGGGCTTTGCGCTTCACCGCGC
>Ga0169931_10002653_pt1 | contig 28983 bp, 29 predicted proteins | sample Kivu_15m_20L_FD_129675 | JGI IMG/M metagenome (GOLD analysis project Ga0169931, IMG submission 129675) | Freshwater microbial communities from Lake Kivu, Western Province, Rwanda to study Microbial Dark Matter (Phase II) - Kivu_15m_20L... | ecosystem: Environmental > Aquatic > Freshwater > Lake...
AGGTGCGGCACGGGCTCGCCGCCCACCAACACCCGCATGTGGTCATCCACCGGGATGAAGCCGCGCTCGGTGTCCACCCCCACGGCCGCCAGGTTGAGCGCGGCGCTACTGGGCACCCGGCCGGTAGCCACCAGCACCGCATCCACCTCCAGCGTTTCCACCAGCTCCTTGGTGACCATATCGGCCAGCTCGATTTTCACCGGGCAGCCCGGGGTCACCTTGCGGGCCAGCAGGCCGGCGCGGGCATCGATGTCGCGGCCATCGATCAACTTGCGGGCGGCCAGCTTGGCGATATCGGGATCGAAGGTGGGCATCACCCGATCGAGGGCCTCGATCATCGTGACTTCACAGCCCAGGGCTGTGTAGACGTCGGCAAATTCCAGGCCGATGTAGCCGCTGCCGATGATCGCCAACCAGCGGGGCAGCCACTCCAGGCTCACGGCCTCGTCGCTGGTGAACACGGTGCGCCCATCGGTTTCGATGCCGCGGGGCACGAACGGCTCCGAGCCGGTGGCGAGGATCACGTCGCGAGCGCTGTAGGTGCGCTCCACACCGCTGCCGCTCTCACGCACGGTCACCTGCTGGTGGCCGGCCAGGCGGCCTGTGCCCCGCAGGATCGTGGCGCCGGCGCGCTCGAGGGTTTTGGTGAGGTTGGTGCGGATCGTGGCCACCAGCTGGTTGGCGTGGTCGGCGATCTTCTGGCGCTCAAAGCGCACCGGGGCGGCATGGATGCCGAAGCCAGCCAGGTGCTCGGCGTCGGCCAGCTCCCGCACCCGGCCGCTGGCGGCCAGCAGCGCTTTGGAGGGCACGCAGCCGCGGTTGACGCAGGTGCCGCCCATGTCGCGCGATTCCACGATCGCCACCTTCAGCCCGTGCTCTGCGGCGTGCTTGGCGGCGTCAAAGCCGCCGTAGCCGGCGCCGACAACGATCACGTCGTAATCGAAGCTCGAGCCATCAAAACGCGATCCGTGCATGGGGGCGTCGCTCACCGGGCAGCAGTGCAGTTGTTAGGGGGCATTCTCCCCCGTCAGGCTCCGGCGCGCTGCCGCAGGCGCTCGAGCAGCAGGGGGGCCGCCGCCACCGCCACATTCAGCGACTCCACCGCGGCGCTGTGGGGGATCGTGACCCGCTGGTTGGCCAGGGCCTCCAGCTGGGGCGACACGCCGGCCCCCTCGCTGCCGAGCAACACCACCGTGGGGCGGGTCCAATCGAGCTGCCAGTAGGGAAGCGGCGCCACCGGCCCGACCCCCGGACGAACGGCCACCACCACCTGGGCTCCCGCCGCCGCGGCCGCCGCCAGCCGCCCCGCCAGATCGGCCCGGCTCTCGCGCAACAGCGGCAATGCCAGGGCAGCCCCGGCCGAGGCGCGCAGCACCTTGGGCTGGAAGGGGTCGGCCCCATCGGCCATCCACAAGCTCTCCACCCCAGCCGCCAGGGCGGTGCGCATCAACGTGCCGAGGTTGCCCGGATCCTGCACGCCATCGAGGGCCAGCACAAAGAGAGCTAGGGCCGCAGCTGCCGGCGCGGCAGCGGGCGGAGCCACGGTCAACACAACGCCATCGGGATGCTGGGTGGTGGCCACCGCCTCCAGCACCTCCTGGCTCACCTCGCGGCAGATGCAGCCGGGCGGCAGGGCCGCCACCAGGGCGGCGTGGTCGGCCAGCCAGGCAGCCGTGGCCAGCAGATCACTGGGCTGGAGCTGCAAGCGCAGCACCTCCTGGAGCAGGTGGGTGCCTTCCAGCAGCAGCAGTCCCTCCTGACGCCGCCCGCGGGGGTCATGGAGGAGCCGCAACCGCTTGACCAGGGGATTGCGGCGGCTGGTGATCGGCTCAGCAAGGCTCAGCCCAGGGCTGGAAACCACGTCAGAAGGTGTGGTGGCGACGGACGCGCAGGCCCTCGTGCATCTCCAGCTCCTTCTCCTCCAGATCGAGACCCTGCACCGAAGCAACCTCGCCCTTGAGACCTTCAGCCTGGAGGTTCTCAACCAGCTTCTTCAACACAATGTCCTCGATGGTCGTCAGATCGAGAGCATCGGGGGTGAGACTCTCAAGAAACTTGCCGAGCTTCGAGGCCATGACCTCGGAGGCATTGGTGATCTTGAGGACAATCATAAAAAAGTGCGGATGGGGAGACTTGAACTCCCACGACATTGCTGCCACTAGTACCTGAAACTAGCGCGTCTACCAATTCCGCCACATCCGCGTGGCTGCCGCCGTAGCGACTGGGAAAACATACGCCATCGAGGGGCCTCCCCGGCTGTTCAAGCCAGTTTGGGGGGCGGCCGTCTAGACGGTCTCACCATTTGTTGTCAAGATGCATCGGCAAGAGCTCGGCAGTCGCTCCATGGGTTTGATGGCTGTCCAGTCCGACTTTCAGTCTCAGGCGGTTTTCAGCCCCCAGCTGAACATCTCTGGTGGCCGCAAGCTGTCTGGGGAGCTGCAGGTGAGTGGCGCCAAGAACTCAGCCCTGGTGCTGATGGCGGCCTGCCTGCTCAGCCGCGACACGATCCGGCTGCGCAATGTGCCGCCCCTCACCGACATCTCCGCCATGGCGGAGATGCTCGGCAGCCTCGGGGGCCAGGTGTTGCGCCAGGGCGACTGCCTGGAGCTCAATGGCGACGCCATTAACAATTCCACGGCGCCCTACGAGCTGGTGAACAGCCTGCGGGCCAGCTTCTTCTGCATCGGGCCCCTGCTGGCCCGGATGGGCATGGCCAAGGTGCCCCTGCCCGGTGGCTGCCAGATCGGCACCCGGCCTGTGGTGGAGCACGTCAAGGGACTGAAGGCCCTCGGCGCCCAAGTGACCATTGAGCACGGGGTCGTGACCGCCGTCGTCCCAGGTCGTGGCCATCGCCTCACCGGCGGCCGCATCCACATGGACTGCCCCAGCGTCGGGGCGACCGAGACATTGATGATGGCCGCCGTCCTCGCCGATGGCGAGACGGTGATCGACAACGCAGCCCTGGAGCCGGAGGTGGTGGATCTGGCCGGCCTGCTGATCGCCATGGGCGCCAAGGTGCGCGGCGCTGGCACGCCCACCATCACGATCGTGGGCGTGGAGCGGCTGCACGGCGCCGACTACGCCGTCATCCCCGATCGCATCGAAGCCGGCACCTTCCTGCTGGCGGCCGCCATCACCCGCTCCCACCTGCGGATCGCCCCCGTGATCCCCGACCACCTCGGCGCGGTGCTCACCAAGCTGGAGGAAGCGGGCTGCACCCTGGAGCACGACGGTATCGGCCTCACCCTCAAGGCCGATCACATCAAGGCTGTCGACCTACGCACCCAACCCTTCCCCGGCTTCCCCACCGACCTGCAAGCGCCCTTCATGAGCCTGCTGGCCACGGCCCAGGGCACCAGCGTGATCACCGAGAACATCTTCGAAAACCGCCTGCAGCATGTGGCGGAGCTGCAGCGCATGGGGGCCGCCATCCGCATGCAGGGCAACACCGCCTTCGTGGAAGGGGTGGCCCGCCTCAGCGGTGCGCCGGTGCAGGGCACCGATCTGCGGGCCTCCGCCGCCATGGTGCTGGCGGGCCTGGCCGCCGAAGGCATCACCACGGTGCGGGGGCTGGAGTTCCTCGACCGCGGCTACGCCAACCTCGAAGCCAAACTCAACGCGGCCGGCGCCTGCATCCAGCGCGTCAGCGGCGCGCCAAGCAGCACCAGCTCCAGCATCGCCGCGTAAACTCTTTTCTGCGGGAGCGTGCCGGAATTGGTAGACGGACTCGACTCAAAATCGAGCGCCTTCGGGCATGTGGGTTCGAGTCCCACCGCTCCCATCTCGCCGGTGATGGACACCTATGCCCGCTTCCCGATCAGCCTCACCCGGGGCCGGGGGGTATGGGTGTGGGACAGCGGCGGCAAGCGCTACCTCGACTGCGTGGCTGGCATCGCCGTCTGCACCCTCGGCCACAGCGACGGCCGGATGAAGCGGGCCCTAAGCCGGCAGCTGGGCAATCTCCAGCATGTGTCGAACCTGTACCGCATCCCTGAGCAGGAGGAGCTGGCGGCGGCGATCACAGCCAGCAGCTGCCTAGACCGGGTGTTCTTCTGTAATTCCGGCGCTGAGGCCAACGAGTCCGCCATCAAGCTCGCCCGCAAGCACGGCCACACGGTGCGGGGCATTGAGCACCCCCTTATTCTCACCGCCCAGGCCAGCTTTCACGGCCGCACCCTGGCGGCCGTCACCGCCACGGGCCAGCCGAAGTACCACCAGGGCTTCGAGCCGATGGTGCAGGGCTTCCGCTATTTCCCCTACAACGACACCGCCGCCTTCGAAGCCCTGCTGGCCAACTGCGAGGCGCATGGTCCGCGGGTGGCGGCCGTGTTGCTGGAGCCGATCCAGGGCGAGGGCGGCGTGCATCCGGGCAACCGCGCCTTCTTCCAACGGGTGCGGGAGCTCTGCGACGCCCACAACATCCTGCTGATCTTCGATGAGGTGCAGATCGGCGTCGGCCGCAGCGGCCAGCTGTGGGGCTACGAGCAGCTGGGCGTGGAGCCCGATGCGATCACCCTGGCCAAGGGACTGGGCGGCGGCATCCCGATCGGCGCCCTGGCGGTGAAGAGCGCGGTGGATCACTTCCGCCCCGGGGAGCACGCCAGCACCTTCGGCGGCAACCCCTTCGCCTGCCGGGCCGGCCTCACCGTGCTGGCCGAGCTCGAGCGCCGCCACCTGCTCAGCCACGTGCAGCGGATGGGGGCGCTGCTGGAGGAGCTGCTGGCCGAGCTGGTGAGCCGCCATCCCAGCCTGCTTGAGGGGGTGCGCGGCTGGGGGCTGCTGCAGGGCCTGGTGCTGCGCGAGGAGGCCCCAAGCGCCCCGGAGATTGTGAAGGCGGCGATGGAACAGGGGCTGCTGCTGGTGCCCGCCGGCCCCCGGGTGGTGCGCTTCGTGCCGCCGCTGGTGATCCAGCCCCGCCACCTGCGCCTGGCGGTGGATCGCCTCGAGCGCGCCCTCACCAGCCTGAGTCGCTGAAGCCGCCTTGGTTGCTGAAACAGCGCTGGCACCAGAGGCCGACCCCTTCGCCGACCTGATCGAGCCCTTCAGCCGCCGCGGCGTCGACCTGGGCCTCGATCGCCTCCAGGCCGCCCTGGCCGAGCTGGGCCATCCCGAGCGCCGCTTTGCCGCTGTGCAGGTGGCCGGCACCAACGGCAAGGGCTCGATCTGCACCCTGGTGCACCAGGCCCTGCTGGCCAGCGGCATCCGCGCCGGCCTCTACACCTCGCCCCATCTGGTGAGCTGGACCGAGCGCATCCGGCTGGGCAATACCCCGATCGCCGCGCCCGACCTGCGCCGCCTGCTGGAAACCGCCACGCCGGTCGCCCAACGCCACCAGCTCACGCCGTTTGAGCTGGTCACCGCCGCCGCCTTTCTGGCCTTCGCGGAGGCGAACTGTGAGCTGGTGGTGCTGGAGGTGGGACTGGGGGGCCGGCTCGATGCCACCACCTGCCATCCCGCCCGGGGTGTGATCGGCTTTGCCTCGGTGGGGCTCGACCACGCCGAGTTTCTAGGGCCTGATCCAGCCAGCATTGCCGCCGAAAAAGCCGGCGTGCTCCAGCCGGGTGCCGTGGCCGTCAGCGCCCCCCAGAGCCCCGAGGTGGCCGCCGTGTTGAACGCCCGGGCGGCGGCAGTGGGGGCCGAGCTGCGCTGGCTGGAACCGCTCGATCTGGAGCGCTGGCCCCTGGGGCTGCCGGGAGCCGTGCAGGCGGCCAACGGCGCCGTAGCTCTGGGGATGCTGCTGGCCCTGGTGGAGCAGGGCTGGCCGATCCGCGAGGCCGCGATCCGGCAGGGCTTTGCGGCCGCCCGCTGGCCCGGCCGGCTGCACCAGCTGATCTGGCGCGGCCAGCCCCTGCTGCTCGACGGAGCCCACAACCTGCCCGCCGCCCTCGCCCTGCGCAGCGAACTCGACGCCCATCCCGAGCGCCACGGCCTGGCCCCCGGCCCCCGCCACTGGGTGCTGGGCATGCTGGCCAACAAGCAGGGGCCGGCCATCGTCGAAGCGCTGCTGGCTCCGGACGACCGCGCCTGGATCGTGCCGGTGCCCGGCCACGCCAGCTGGAGCCATGCTGCCCTCGCCGTCACCTGCCCCTCCCTCGTGAATCAGCTGCAGCCGGCCTCCGAACTCGAGGCTGCCCTGCTCCAGGCCCGGCTTGCCGCAACCAGGCCGACCGTGGTGGCCGGCTCGCTTTACCTGATCGGCCACCTGCTGGAGCAGCACAGCATGGAAAAGCCGGGCGGGTGACTGGCTTGCGGGCTGGGCTTGCGGGCTGGGCTTACGAGCTTGACTTGCGGCTTGGGGAATCCCGGATCCGGGCCCTGAATCTGGCCCCGATCCAGACGGGCGGTCACAATTTCGGCGCTTAGCTAAGCCAAAACCAAGCCAAGCGTTAAAACGGCAAGCGCCCCGCTGCGGCCCCCTCAAGCCCGTCTTGGCTCCAGATCACACAGCTGGGGCGGCAACTACCAGCCAAAGTGAAGCTCTTCGGCCCCGCCTCCCCATGACCCATCCTGTCGGCCAAGCGGCCACGGCCCTCGGTCGACTGCGCCACCGACTAAGCCACCGACTGCGCCGTTGCCTGGTGTTGCTGACTGTGCTGATGGTGCTGGGGCTGGTCCCCGGGCTGGTGCTGCCGGAGCCGGCCGCCGCCGAGTTTTCCGGGGTGGACTACACGCTCACCAACCAGAACGAGCAGGATTTCAGCGGCCAGAATCTGGCCAACACCTCCTTCGCCGGGGCCACGGGACGGCACGCCAACTTCAGCGGCGCCAACCTGCACGGCGCGATCCTCACCCAGGCCGCCTTCCCCGAGGCCAATTTCGCCGGGGCCGACCTCAGCGGCACCCTGATAGACAAGGTCGACCTATCCGGCGCCGACCTCACCGGGGCGGTGCTGAGCGGCGCCATCGCCTCGGGCAGCAGCTTCCGCGGCGCCACCGTCACCGATGCCGACTTCAGCGACGCCCTGATCGACCGGGTCGACCAGCGCTCCCTCTGCCGCGATGCCGAAGGCACCAACCCGGTCACCGGCGTCGACACCCGCCTCAGCCTGGGCTGCTGAGCCAGCCGCGCAGCTTGCCCGGGTTGAGCAACCCCAATGGGTCGTAGGCAGCCTTGGCCGCCACCTGGTCGGCGTCGACCACGCCCAGGCCGCCGTCCTCGACGGTGAGCACGTGGGGATTGAACAGCACCGCGCCCGCCTCGCGGCAATCGGCCATCAGCTGCTCCAGGGCCTGCTCACCGCGCCAGCGCACCAGCGGAAGGGCCGCCAGCCGGGCCGCTCCCTGCTGCTTCACCGCCTCCAGGTGCCAGAGCAGGTCGTCGCCCCACCGGCTGCGCAGACGCTCCAGGCAGGGTCCTTCGGGCTGAGGCAAGAGCATCTGCAGGTAGGTCCAGCCCTTGTGCTGACTGCGCCAGTGCAGGGTGGTGTGGTTCCAGCTGAGCTCCCGCAGCGGCAGGCCCCGGCTCTGGCCCTGGGGGGCCTGCCAGCGCAGCGCACCGCCGCGGGCCGCCAGCCAATCGGGCAGCACCGCCAGCGCATCGGGGGCAGACAGCAGCAGCAGGCGATGCTCCCCCCCGTTTGGCGCCGGACAGCCCGCCGGCCAGGGCAGCGGCTGGGCTACCGGCGCCTCCAGCAGCGTGATGGCGTTGAGCTGCAGCGCCGTGGCGGGCAGGGCCTGAGCCGCCGCCAGGGCCCGATCCCACTGCTCAAATCCCACCACCAGCTGCTGCCAGGCCAAGGCTTCGGTGGTCGGCAGGCGCAGGGCCGTGAGGATGCCGTTGGTGCCGTAGGCGTGGTTGAGCGGGGCGCTGGCGGCGGCATCGAGCTGGAGCAGCCGCGGCTCGGGCTCCATGGTCACCACCTCCAGGCCCAGCAGGTTGCCGGCATCCCGCAGAAAGCCCCAGCGCAGGGAGCCGATGCCGCCGGAGCCGCCGGCAATGAAGCCGCCGATGGTGGCGCTGCGCACCGTGCTGGGCACCAGCCGCAGGGCCCGGCCCCGGGGCGCCAGCTGCTGCTCAATCGCGCCCATCAGGGCGCCCGCCTCCACCTCGATCACCCCGGTGGCCTCGTCCAGGTGCCGCAGGCGCTGGAGGCCGGTGAGATCCAACACCAACCCGCCCTGCAGGGGCACGCACTGGCCGTAGTTGCCGGTGCCTGCCCCCCGTACCGTCAGGGGCACACGCTGGCGGGCACAGGCCCCAGCCACCAGCCGCACCTGCTCCACCGTGATGGCCGCGGCCACCAGCTGGGCGCGGCCGTCCTGCAACTGCGGCACCAGCACCGGCGAGTAATCGAAGTAATCGCGGGAGAGGCGCTCCAGCTCAGCCGGCGCCTCCGGCCCCACCAGCGCCAAGGCCGGATCGAGCCGCTGCAGCTCTGCCGCCAGGGCGGCGATCCGGGAGGGACTCAACTCCATGGAAGCAGCAGGGGAGAGGGCTGTTCCTGTGCAGGCAGCGGCAGCCACTGGCCGGCGCGCAGCACCCGCCGCTGGGGCGCCCGGGCCAGCAGCTCGCCCCACGACCCCGCACCGAGCAGCACCAGATCGGCCGGACCGCCAACGCGCAGCACCCCATCCCAGGCCAGCCCCAGCACGGCTGCAGCGGCGGTGCTGAAGGGGGCCAGGCCGAGACGCTGCCAGGGCATCAACTGGCAGAGCGGTGCCGCCCAGCGCAGCAGCTCCACCGGATCGAAATCGCCGCCGGGGTACCAGGGATCCTGCACGTTGTCGCCGCCGAGGGCCAGCCGCACCCCAGCCCGCTGCAGGCTGCGGATCGGCGCCAGGGGCCGGCGCCAGGGGGTGCGGCCGGGCGTGCGGCCCAGTAGCCAGAAATTGGTGGTGGGCAGCGCCACCACGGCAATGTCCGCCGCGGCCAGACGCTCGGCCAGCTGGTCGCAAGCCCGGGCTGGCAGCAGGCCCATGCTGCTGGCGTGACTGCAGGTGATCGCCACAGCACGGCGCTGCTCCAGGGCCACCCGGGCCACCAGATCGACGCCCACCCCCGGGTGGCCATCGGATTCATCCACGTGCAGATCGACGCCGCAGCCGAAGCGCTCGGCCAGATCCAGCAAGGCCAGCAGGGCCTCCCGATCGGCGGCCCTACGGGCCGGGCCCTGCCCGTAGGGCGGCCCGATCACCCCCCCCAGCAGCCCCTCGCCATCCGCCACCGCGCGGGCGAGGGCCTCCCCCTCCGGACTGAGCCAGTGGGCCAGCGGCGCCAGGGCCACCAGCTGCAGCTCCACCCGCCCCCGCCAGCGCTCGCGAGCCTCGAGCAGGGCGCCCCAGCTGGCGCGAGCTGCCGGCCCGACGCTGTCGATGTGGCTGCGGATGGCCCGCACGCCGTTGCGCCAGGCCCGATCGAGGGCCAGCTCGGCCCGTGCCGCCACCTGCTCGCCGCTGCGCGCGCCGTACTCGCGCTGATTGGCCGCCAGGGCCGCCGCCATGGTGCCCTCCCGGTTGGGGAAGGCAGCGGCCGTGAAGGCCTTGTCGAGGTGGGCGTGGGGCTCCACCAGGGGCGTGAGCGCCAAAGGCAGAGCGGCCAGCGCATCCGGATCCCCGGCTGGCAAGGGCTCGATCGCCGCAACCACCTCTCCGGCCATCCGGATCTGCAGCGGCACCAGGCCATCGGCATCGGCCTCAAAGCCACGGGCCAGACGCGGATCCAGTAGCCCTCGGGGCAGGCGCAGCGCCAGAGCAGGTATCACGGTGCGTCCTGCAAGCTGTCGGTGGAGCTGTCAGTGGAGCTGTCAGTGGCCGCTCTGTCGATCGAGGCACCGATCAGCACAAACTGGCCCGCCACACCAACCACGGTGGAGCGGACGCGCGGCACCCGCCAGAGCAGCAACGTTTGGCCGCCGACGTCACTGCGATACAGGCTCAGCAGCCCGAGATTGTGGCGGCGGGTGTGGCCTGCCACCAGCGCCGCCAACGGCGCCCGCTGGGCCAGCACCAGCTCCTCACAGTTCTGAATCGCCATCCGCATCAGCGTCGGCAACCCGCCCTCAGCGCAAACCTCCTCGCTGATTTCATCCACCAACCGCTCGGCGGCAAAGGCCTGGAAATCGGCGGTGGAGGGATTGGTGATGGCCAGCCCGGCCCCGGCCAAGGCCGCCAGCATCAGGGCAAACGCCCACGGTGGACGGGCGACATCAGCTGAACGGCCGGGCAAACGGGACGTCATTCAAGGGCTCCCACGTTGGCACCAATCCCTGTCGGTGGCTTGGTACATTGATTGGAATCACGGCGGGCGTCGCCAAGTGGTTAAGGCAGCGGCTTGTGGCGCCGCCATTCGGGGGTTCAAGTCCCCTCGCTCGCCCTTGATGTCCTAGCCGTCTCCGCTTCTTGTGGAGGCGGCTTTTTTGTGCCGGCCTGCAGCAACGCGCCCTGCAGCAAGAGAGCCTCCAGCAGCAAACCCGCCCCCTGCCGTACCGGATCGGCGCAGGGCAGACCCGTCTCAGCAGCCGTGGCCACGAGAGCGGCATCGGCCTCGGCTGCCTCGAGCCTGGCGGTGTTGAGCGACACGGCCCGCACCCGCGGCCGCAGGCCATCGGGCCGGCCGAGGGCCGCCAGGGCTTCCAGCGCCGCGATCAGCTCGGGCAGCGGCGGGATCGGCACCGGCGCCCCGCCGGGCCGGGTGCGCACGTGGGTCTGGCCGGCCCGATGCACCAACAACAGATCCGTGGGCTGGCTGCCGCGCAGCAGCGGCAGGGTGGCGGTGGAGCCCGGATGGCAGAGCGACCCCTGGCCCTCCACCAGCACCAGTGCCCCCGGCCCAGCCCCCGCCGCCGCGGCCAGCACCGCCGCTTCCACGGCCCCGGCGGCGTAGTCGACCCGCACCGCATCGAGGGCCACCCCGCCGCCGGCGATCAGGATCCCCGCCTGGCCGGTGCCCACAAAGCAGGCATCCAGGCCCCGGCGCAGGGCCTCGGCCTGCAGCTCGAGGCAGGCGCTCATCTTGCCCACAGCCATATCGGATCCCACCGCCAGCAGCCGCCGGCAGGGCAGGGCCGCCGCCCGCGCCGTGGCCACCTCCAGCCCCTCGGGCTCCTGGCGCAGGTCCCAGATCCACTGGCCGGGGCGTAACGGGATGGGGGCGAACTCCGGGTCGTCGGCCAGCCGGCCGTGCAAGCCACTAGCCAGGCTCAGCCCCGCCTGCAACGCTGCCCGCACATCGGCGCGCATCGCTGCGGGCAAGCGGCCGCCGGAGGGGGCGAGGCCCACCACAGCAACCTCAGGGCCATAGGCCAGGGCCGCCGCCATGTCGGCCACCACCGGCACGGCCCGGTCGATGCCGGTGGTGGCCTTCAGATCGGCGCCGGCAAAGGCCGGATCGATCACCGCCACGATCGGACCGCGGCGGTAGCGCAGCATCGCCAGGCCGGTCTTGCCGGAGAGGTCGTCGAGGCCGCCGTGCTGCAGCAGCACGACCGGGGCGCTGGCGCTCAACATGCCGGGAGCTCCGCCAGCCGCCCACCTGCCGCCAGCGCGATCCCCAAACCAGGCCAGGCCGGCGGCACCAGCACATCGCCCGCCAGCGCCAGCCCTGTGAAGGGGTCGTCCACCAGGTTGAGGTGGCTGTCGAGATCGGGCCAGGTCACCAGGGGCAACAGCTGGGCGGCGGCACCGTTGAGCAGGGCCCCATCGGAGTAGCAGCCCACCATCACCCCCAGCCCCAGCCGCCGGGCCGCCTGGGCCATCAGCAAAGCCTCAGAGAGACCGCCGCTTTTGAGCAGCTTGATGTTGATGCCGTCCACGTAGGGAGCCAGCCGCACCAGATCGGTCAGGTTCCAACAGCTCTCGTCAGCCACCAACGGCATCGGACAGTCGAGCTCCAGCGCCTCGAAGCCGGCCGTGTCGAGCTCCTCATCCAGCAGCGGCGCCAGGGGCTGCTCCAGCAGCACCACGCCAGCCCGCTCGAGGGGCGCGAGCATGGCCCGGGCCGTGCCCAGATCCCAACCGCCGTTGGCATCAACCTGCAGCTCACAGGCCACGCCGGTGCTCTGGCGCCGCTGGTCCAGGGCCGCAGCCACAGCCTCCAGCAGCACCAGATCGTGAGCCACCCCCTCGGGGCTGCCGAGCTTGAGCTTGATACGGGTGGCGGGCAGCTGCAGCCACCAGCGCTCGAGCCGCGCCAGCACAGCCTCGGGGGGGCCTAAGCCGAGGGTCACGCTGGTGGCGACACAGGCGCTTGGATCCAGGCCCCAGAGCCGCCACAGCGGTTGCCCCAGCCGTTGGCCCCACCAATCGTGCAGGGCCAGATCGAGGCCGCAGCGGGCCGGCGGGCTGAGGCCAGCCAGCAGGGGCTCCAGGGCCTGGAGGGGCTCCGGCGCCAGGGCCGCCAGCTGGGGTGCCAGGGCCTCCAGCTCCGCCGCAACGGCGTCGGTGGTGTAGGCGCGGTGGCCGGTGTCGAAGCCGCCGGTCTCACCGATGCCCGTGCAACCGTCGTGGCTGATCTGCAGGAGCAGGTGCTCCACAGCCGCCGTGGTGCCGCGGCTGATGGCCAGGGGCACAGCCTTGGTAAGCGGAAACCGGCGCAGGCTCAGGCGCATGGAAAGGGGGCGCTGCCGTCAAGCTGGCACAACGGCGCCGATTGCGCCGCACCCGCCTGGACGAGTTGGCCTGCAAGATGCCTCCAGAAATCCGTACAGCCCGTACAGATTTGAGGACACCCTGCCCAGACCCATCCGCGCAGCCGCAGCGCCCACCGTTCAAAGCAGCACCCTCAACAGGGGCCCGCCTCAACCACGGCGGAACCCCACGGCGGAACCCCATGGCCGAAACTGATGGCATGACGGCCTCCACGCTCCCCACCCTCGGCAAAAGCCTGAGCTCTGCCCCTGCTGCCGCCCCAACGGCCGAGGGCGGCCGCGGCAGCTACTGGATCACCACCTTCGGCTGCCAGATGAACAAGGCGGATTCCGAGCGCATGGCAGGGATCCTCGAATCCATGGGCTACCGCGAGGCTCCAGCCGAGCTCGAAGCGGATCTGGTGCTCTACAACACCTGCACAATCCGCGATAACGCCGAGCAGAAGGTTTACAGCTACCTCGGGCGCCAGGCCCAGCGCAAGCGCACCAACCCCCACCTCACCCTGGTGGTGGCCGGCTGCGTGGCCCAGCAGGAGGGCGAATCGCTGCTGCGGCGCGTGCCCGAGCTCGATCTGGTGATGGGCCCCCAGCACGCCAACCGGCTCGATGCGCTGCTGGCCCAGGTGGAGCAGGGCCAGCAGGTGGTGGCCACAGGCGAACACCACATCCTCGAAGACATCACCACCGCCCGCCGCGACAGCACGATCTGCGGCTGGGTGAATGTGATCTACGGCTGCAACGAACGCTGCACCTACTGCGTGGTGCCGTCGGTGCGGGGCCAGGAGCAATCGCGCCTCCCCGAAGCCATCAAGCTGGAGATGGAGGGGTTGGCAGCCCAGGGGTTTAAGGAAATCACCCTGCTGGGCCAAAACATCGATGCCTACGGCCGCGACCTACCCGGCATCACCGCCGAAGGTCGCCGCGCCCACACCCTCACCGACCTGCTCCACCACGTGCACGACGTGGCCGGGATCGAGCGGATCCGCTTCGCCACCAGCCATCCGCGCTACTTCACCGAGCGGTTGATCGATGCCTGCGCCGATCTGCCCAAGGTGTGCGAGCACTTCCACGTGCCCTTCCAGAGCGGCGACGACGACGTGCTCAAGGCCATGGCCCGCGGCTACACCGTGGATCGCTACCGCCGCATCGTCGCGCGCATCCGCGAGCGCATGCCCGATGCCGCGATCAGCGCCGATGTGATCGTGGCCTTCCCCGGTGAAACCGACGCCCAATTCCGCCGCACCCTGGCGTTGATCGAGGAGATCGGCTTCGATCTGGTGAATACCGCCGCCTACTCGCCGCGGCCCAACACCCCCGCCGCCACCTGGCCGGGCCAGCTCAGCGAGGCGGTGAAGGTGGCCCGCCTGCAGGAGCTCAATGCCCTGGTGGAGCGCAGCGCCCGCGAACGCAGCGCCCGCTACGCCGGCCGCCGCGAGCAGATCCTGGTGGAGGGCACCAACCCCAAGAATCCCGAGCAGGTGATGGGCCGCACCCGCACCAACCGACTCACCTTCTTCCCAGCCCAGCGGTCCGATGGCCGCACCATCGCGCCCGGCGAGCTGGTGACGGTGCAAATCGAAGACGTGCGCCCCTTCTCCCTCAGCGGCAAACTGGCCTGAGTTTTGGGCCCCTGGCTCACCCTGCGGACGGCATGACACCCGCCCCCGTTGCCGTTGGTCTGATCTTTGGGGGGGCTTCGGGCGAACACGCCGTGTCGATCCGCTCAGCGGCCACCGTGGCCGCCGCCGTGCGCCATCCCGACAACGCCGCGCGCTATGCCCTGCGCTGCTTCTACATCGATCCCGAGGGCCGCTGGTGGGGCCCGGATGTGGCCGAAGCCGTGCTGGCCCAGGGCACACCCGCCCGCCCCGAGCAACTGCAGGCCGGCGCTGCTCGGGCCGGAATCTCCCTGGCCAGTGCCGGCTTCCGGGGCTTTCCCGCCGGTGCCCTGGAGGTGGCGGTGTGGCTGCCGGTGCTGCACGGCCCCAACGGCGAAGACGGCACGATTCAGGGCCTGTTCACGTTGATGCAAGTGCCCTATGTGGGCTCAGGAGTGCTCGGCTCAGCCGTGGGCATGGACAAGCAGGCGATGAAAGCCGCCTTTGCCGCCGCCGGGCTGCCCCAGGTGCCCTATGTCTGTGTCAGTGCCAGCCAGGTGGTCAAAGATCCCGACGGCCTGATCGAGCAGCTCGAAGCCCAGCTCGGCTATCCCTGCTTTGTGAAGCCAGCCAACCTCGGCTCTTCGGTGGGCATCAGCAAAGCCACCGACCAGGCCAGCCTGCGGGCCGGCCTGCGCACGGCCGCCGCCCTCGATCCGCGCCTGGTGGTGGAGCAGGGCGTCACGGCCCGGGAGCTGGAGTGCGCCGTGCGTGGCGGTGGCCACCAGCCCCTGCAGGCCTCGGTGCTGGGCGAAATCTGCTTCGACGCCGACTGGTACGACTACGACACCAAATACAGCGAGGGCAAAAGCCACACGGTGATCCCCGCAGTGGTGCCCGAGCCGATCGCCGAGCGGGCCCGGGCCATGGCGATTCAGGCCTGTGAGGCGGTGGGGGCGATGGGTCTCTCGCGGGTGGATTTCTTCTATAGCGAACCCAGCCCCAGCCATCCCAGCGGCCAGCTCTGGCTCAATGAGATCAACACCCTGCCGGGCTTCACCAGCCAGAGCATGTACCCGATGCTCTGGGCCGCCAGCGGTGTGCCCTTGCCGCAATTGGTGGGCGAGTTGCTGGAAGGGGCCCGAGAATGGCACCAGGCAACACCTCTCGAAGGCCCCTTGGCATGACGCACGGACTGCTGTGGCTTCCACTGCTGCTGGTGTTTGTACTGCTCACCGCCCTGGGCTGGCTGGAGCGGCGGCGGCAGCGGCTGTTCCGCGAGTGGGCCGAAGGCTCCGAGCTGGCCAAGCTCGACAGCTGTGGCGCCGCCCGACTGGTGGATGGGGTGCTCAGCTGGTGCACCTTCGAGGCTGGTCAACTGAGGGAGGAGGGCTCCTTCGTCATCAAGCAGCTCGAGCTGGTCGAACTGCTGTCGTTGCGCTCCGGCGAGGCGCCGCTCACCGAGGAAAGCCAGGGGGCCTGCCGGCTGCGGCTGGTGGGCGGCAGCGAGCAGAAGGATCTGCCCTTCGCCGATGCGGAGCGGGCCCGGCGCTGGATCGCCGAGCTGATGTCCCGCTCCCGCTGCGAACTGTGAGCCCGAGTTCATCTCGACGGGTGAGCCTGTGGTGGTGAAGGCCAATCCCGCACCCCCTGGGTCGGAGCGCCGCCGCCAACTGCGCCAGCAGCGGCGCCGCGAGCGGCTGCGCAACCTCTGGCGGCTGGTGGTGCTGCTCAGCCTGGCGGGCGGCCTGGGCTACGGCCTGCTGCGTCAGGGCTGGGTGCTGACCGGCCCCAGCCAGGTGGAGGTGGTGGGCAGCGCGCAGGTGGGGCCAGACCAGGTGGTGCAGGCAGCCCAACTCAGCTTTCCCCAGCCGCTGCTGGCCCTGCAGCCCAAACGCATCGCCGAGGCCGTCGCCGGCGCCCTGCCGGTGGAGCAGGTGCAGGTGAGCCGGCTGATGGCGCCGCCGCGGCTGCGGATCGAGCTGGTTGATCGCCAGGCGGTGGCCCGGGCCCAGCGCCGCACCAGCACGGGCATCGAGCAGGGCTTTGTCGACCGCTTCGGCCACTGGATGAGCAACCGCCAGGGCCAGGGCGTTGCCGCCAAGGCCAGCGCAGGCCTGACGGTGGTGGGCTGGCAGCCGCGCTACCGCCCCGCCTTGGCCGAAGTGCTGGAACAGCGCGACCGGCTCGGAGCCGACCTGCGCCAGATCCGCTTTGAGCCCGGCGGCAGCCTCTGGCTGGAGAGCACCAGCCTCGGCCAGGTGCGGCTGGGGCCAGCCGACGCCCAACTGGGGCGGCGTCTCGAGGTGCTTGGCCACCTGCAAGAGGAACTGCCAGCGCGAATCAAGGGCCGGCGGCTGCAATCGATCGACCTCAGCGATCCGGAACAGCCGGAACTGGGACTGCCGGTGCCCGCCCAGCCGGCCAAGCCCCCCGGATGAGCATTCCGGCAACGCCCATGCCAGGAAACCCGCAAAGGTGGGACACTCCCTGAATCCAGGGGGGCCAAAGGCCGACATAATGCAACCGCAGATGTACAGCACCGCCACCTCCCCCAATGCCGCTATGACCCACAGCGCCCCCCAATCCGGGTCCCCCCTATCCAACGGCGTCCAGCCCGCGAACGAGGGGTTGCTTGGCAGCTCGACCGCAGGCGGAATTGTGCCCAGCCAGTCGGCACGCATCGAAGTGATCGGGGTTGGCGGTGGTGGCAGCAATGCGGTCAATCGGATGATCGCCTCCGATCTCCAGGGTGTGGGCTACCGGGTGCTCAACACCGATGCCCAGGCCCTGCTGCAATCGGCCTCCCAGAAACGCATCCAGCTGGGCCAGAAACTCACCCGCGGCTTGGGGGCCGGCGGCAACCCCGTGATCGGCCAGAAGGCGGCTGAAGAATCCCGGGCCGAACTGCAGGAATCGCTCCAGGGCGCGGATCTGGTGTTCATCGCCGCGGGCATGGGCGGCGGCACCGGTACCGGAGCGGCGCCGATCCTGGCCGAGGTGGCCAAAGAGGTGGGCGCCCTCACCGTCGGCATCGTCACCAAGCCCTTCGGGTTTGAAGGTCGCAAGAGGCTGCGGCAGGCCGAGGAGGGCATCGCCCGCCTGGCCGAGAGCGTCGACACCCTGATCGTGATCCCCAACGATCGCTTGCGGGATGCCATCGCCGGAGCCCCGCTCAATGAGGCCTTCCGCGCCGCCGACGACGTGCTGCGCATGGGCGTCAAGGGCATCAGCGATATCATCACCAAGCCCGGCCTGGTGAACGTCGACTTCGCGGACGTGCGCTCCGTGATGGCCGACGCGGGCACCGCCCTGCTGGGCATCGGCGTGGGCTCCGGTCGTTCCCGGGCCAGCGAAGCGGCCCAGGCGGCGATGAGCAGCCCCCTACTGGAGTCGGCCCGCATCGACGGCGCCAAGGGCTGCGTGATCAACATCAGCGGTGGCAAGGACATGACCCTCGAGGACATGACCACCGCCTCGGAGGTGATCTACGACGTGGTCGATCCGGACGCCAACATCATTGTGGGCGCTGTGGTGGACGAGCGCCTCGAGGGCGAGATCCACGTGACCGTGATCGCCACCGGCTTCGAAAGCGGGGCTCCGTACCGCAGCGAGCGAACCACGGTGAGCTTTGCCGGCACCACCCTGTTCAGCAACAATCAAGAAGAGCGCGGCGCCAAGATTCCGCCGTTCCTGCTCAACCGCCAGGGTCAGGCCAATTCATGAGGCCTGACTGGCAATTTGCCTGACGCCGCGAGTTGCCTGACGCCGCGAGTTGCCTGATCGGGCGATTTTGTTCTGAGAACGGGCTGAGGGTCCGAACTGAAAGGGCGACCCTCTGAATGTGGTGACCCGGAGTCCACGCCTGCCCTGAGCATCCCGTGTGGCTGCTCCCTTCCGGTCCTGACCAGATTTGGGCGTCGGAGCCGCATGGGTCCGAGTCGTTTGGATGCTAGCAATGGCATCCCCGCACCGACGTTCGTGCCCCTGCGCCCCGCAGATCTGGCGAGTCGCAAGCAGGCCGGGCTGCCGATCACGGTGCTCACCGCCTGGGACGCCCTCTCCGGAGCGCTGGTGGCGGAGGCCGGCGCCGACGCGGTGCTGGTGGGTGACTCCCTGGCGATGACGGTGCTGGGCCACGCCACCACCCTGCCGGTGACCCTCGAGGAGATGCTGCACCACACCCGGGCCACAGCCCGCGGTCTGGCCAGCAGCTGTTCCCCCGGGCAGGAGCCGCTGTTGATCTGCGATCTCCCCTTCCTCAGTTACCAGTGCAGCGCCGATGAGGCCGTGGCCGCCGCCGGGCGGGTGCTGAAGGAAACCCCCGCTGCCGCCGTGAAGCTTGAAGGCGCAGAACCCGAAACCCTGGCCGTGATCGATCGGCTGGTGCGCAGCGGCATCCCGGTGATGGGCCACATCGGTCTGACGCCCCAGTCGGTGCACCGCCTGGGCTACCGCCGCCAGGGCAACGACGCGCCCAGCCAGGAGCGGCTGCGGCGCCAGGCCCTCGCCCTGCAGGAGGCCGGCTGCTTCGCCCTGGTGCTCGAGCACGTGCCGGCCGATCTGGGGGCATCCCTGCAGCAGGCGCTGGAGCTGCCGGTGATCGGCATTGGCGCCGGCGAGGGCTGCGACGGCCAGGTGCGTGTCACGGCCGATCTGCTGGGGCTCACCAGCCAGCAACCGCCGTTCAGCCCACCGCTGCTGCAGGGGCGGACCCTGGGGGTGGAAGCGCTGCGGCGCTGGATTGCCGGCCAGAGCCATCCAGCCCAGCAGCATCCAACTGCTCCTGCCACCAGGCCAGCAACCCCCGCAGCACCCCATTGCTGAGGGCCAGGCCGGCCGGATCACTGAGCCGCCAGCGAGGGCCCTCGATCCGCAGCAGGCCCTCGCGCCACCACGGCTCGAGCCGCTGACGCAGCTGGGCGCAGTCGGCGTCGCCTAGCAGCTGGGGCAGGTGCACCCCCTCACGGCGGCGCAGACCCACCAGCAGCCGCTCATCAACAGGCATGCCCACCCCGCTCTGCGGCTGCGGCTGGGCCAGCCAGGCGGCATAGCCCTCGCGGGTGCGGGGCCGAGCCAGCCGCTCGCCCCAGGGCGCCGAGGTGGCCCCCATGCCGAAGCCCCACCAACCGGCACCGCTCCAGTAGACGCGGTTGTGGCGGGAAGCGTGGCCGGGCAGGGCGTAGTTGGAGATTTCGTAGTGGCCATAGCCGGCGGCGCTGAGCTCGGCCCAGGTGAGCTCCATCAGGTCGGCGCCCAGGTCGGCATCGGGCAGCTCCAGCTGACCGCGCTGGTGGCGCCGCGCAAACACGGTGCCGGGCTCCAGGGTGAGGTCGTAAATGGAGAGATGGGGCGGCGCCAGCGCGATCGCCTCGCCCAGCTGCTGGCGCCAGGCGGCCAGGGCCTGATCAGAAGAAGCTCCTGCAGAAGAAGCCAGACCCGGCAGCCCCTGAATCAGATCCAGGCTCCAGCTCGCCAGGGCGCCGCGGCGCTGGGCCTCGGCCAGCCAAGCGGCGGCCTGCCGCAGGTCGGCGCCGCAGTGGCGGCGCCCCAAACTCACCAGCACGGCGTCATCGAAGCTCTGGCCGCCCAAGCTCACCCGATTCACCCCGGCCTGCAGGTAGCCCGCCAGCCGCGCCTGATCAAAGCTGGCCGGATCGAGCTCCAGGGTGATCTCGGCGGCGGGAGCCAGGCCGAAACGCCACCGCAGCGCCGCCAGCAGGCCCCCCACCTGGGCTGGTGTGAGCAGCGAGGGGGTGCCACCGCCGAAATACACGGTGCTCAGGGGCGGCCCCGGCGGAGCCAGGCCAATCTCCTGGTGCAGCAGCTGCAGATAGGCCTCGATCGAAGCGGAACCCGGCGCCCCCGACTCGCCGCCGGCCCGATCGCCCAAGGGCACCACCGGAAAATCGCAGTAGAAGCAGCGCCGATGGCAAAAGGGGATGTGCAGGTAGGCACTGCGGGGCGGCCAGGGAGGACCGGGGATTTGGGCAGTCACAACAACAAGTGCGGGAACCCCTTCAGGCCAACGGCGCGGAAATCAGGCATGCTGCAACCCTGATCGGATGGGCAGCCACGCAAGACGGGAATGGTGGACTCCCTCATCCTGATCCTGTTTGTGATCTCCGGGGCCGCTGCTGGCTGGCTGGGGGTCGACCTGCTGCCCGCGCCGCTGCTGCTGCAGGTGGACAACCCCGAGGGGCTGCGCACAGTGCTGGGCGGGTTCGGCGCCTTTTTCGGGCTGCTGGCGGGCTTTTTCTTTGGTCAGCTGCGCCGCAAGCTGATGGCCCAGGTGCGCACCATGCCCACCGACCTGCTGATCAGCCGTGCCGTCGGCCTGATCCTGGGCCTCCTGGTGGCCAACCTGCTGCTGGCCCCGATTCTGCTGCTGCCGCTGCCCTGGGAGGTGGTGTTCGTCAAACCGCTGGCGGCGGTGCTCAGCAATGTGTTTTTCGGGGTATCGGGCTACAACCTTGCCGAGGTGCACGGCCGCACTCTGCTGCGCCTGTTCAACCCCACCAACACCGAAGCCATGCTGGTGGCTGATGGGGTGCTGCAGCCCGCGAGCGCCAAGATCCTCGACACCAGCGTGATCATCGACGGCCGCATCCGCGGCCTGCTGGCCTCGGGGCTGCTGGAAGGCCAGGTGATCGTGGCCCAGAGCGTGATCGATGAGCTGCAGACCCTGGCGGATTCGAGCAACGCCGAGAAGCGCGGCCGGGGGCGCCGCGGGCTCAAGCTGCTCAGCGAGCTGCGCGAGCAATACGGCCGCCGACTGGTGGTCAACAGCACCCGCTACGAGGGCAACGGCGTCGACGACAAGCTGCTGCTCCTGACCGCCGACACCGGTGGCACCCTGCTCACCGCCGACTACAACCTGGCCAAGGTGGCCGAGGTGAAAGCGCTGCGGGTGCTCAACCTCAGCGAGCTGGTGATCGCCCTGCGGCCCGAGGTGCAGCCGGGCGACGAGTTGCTGCTCAAGATCGCCCGAGACGGCAAGGAGGCCGACCAGGGCGTGGGCTATCTCGACGACGGCACGATGGTGGTGGTGGAGGGCGCCCGGGGCCGCATCGGCGAGCGCCTGCCGGTGGTGATCACCGGTGCCCTGCAGAACCCCACCGGACGCATCGTGTTTGCCCGCAGCGACGGCGCCCGCAACGACGCTTCCACGCCGGAGACCAGCCCCGATCCGGCCCCGAAGCGCAAACCCCGCACTGAACGCAATTCCGAGCGCAACGCCGAACGCAGCAAGACCAATTCGGCCCAGACGAATCCGGAGACCGGTGGCCCCCGCTAGGCTCCGCAAACGTGTCCCCCATCAACCGCGGATGTCGGTGTCAGCCCCCTACTACGGCGATTCCGCGGTTATGCGCACGCCGCCGCCGGATCTGCCCAGCCTGCTGCTGAAGGAGCGAATCGTTTATCTGGGCGCGCCCCTGTTCAGCGACGACGACGCCAAGCGCCAAATGGGCATTGACGTGACCGAGCTGATCATTGCCCAGTTGCTCTACCTGGAGTTTGACAATCCGGAGAAGCCGATTTTCTTCTACATCAACTCCACCGGCACCAGCTGGTATACCGGCGACGCCGTTGGCTTTGAAACCGAGGCCTTCGCCATCGCCGACACGCTTCGCTACGTGAAGCCGCCTGTTCACACCATCTGCATCGGCCAGGCGATGGGCACTGCAGCCATGATTCTCAGCGCCGGCACCAAGGGCCACCGGGCCGCCCTGCCCCACGCCTCGATCGTGCTGCACCAGCCCCGCAGCGGCGCCCGCGGCCAGGCCACCGACATTCAAATCCGGGCCCAAGAGGTGCTGCACAACAAGCGCACGCTGATGGAGATGCTGTCGATCAACACCGGCAAAACGGTGGAGCAGCTGTCGCGCGATTCCGACCGGATGACCTACTTCACCGCCGAGGAGGCCAAGGAGTATGGCCTGATCGACCGGGTGCTCACCAGCCAGAAAGACCTGCCCACCGCGCCACCCACGGCCGCCGGCCTGGGCTGAGCCACCGCCAGCGCTGTTCAACGGCACCCCGCGTTCCACCGACCACCCCATCCAAACCCATGCCCATCGGCACCCCCAGCGTTCCCTACCGCCTCCCCGGCAGCCAGTACGAGCGCTGGGTTGACATCTACACCCGTCTGGGGGTGGAGCGGATCCTGTTTCTGGGATCGGAAGTGAACGACGCCGTGGCCAATGCCCTGGTGGCCCAGATGCTCTATCTCGACTCCGAAGACAACTCCAAGCCGATCTACCTCTACATCAACTCCCCGGGGGGCTCGGTGACCGCCGGCCTGGCGATCTACGACACGATGCAGTACGTCAAGAGCGACGTGGTGACGATTTGCGTCGGCCTGGCCGCCTCGATGGGCGCCTTCCTGCTGGGCGCCGGCACCAAAGGCAAGCGGCTAGCCCTGCCCCACAGCCGGATCATGATTCACCAGCCCCTGGGCGGCACCAGCCAGCGCCAGGCCAGTGACATCGAGATTGAGGCGAAGGAGATCCTGCGCATGAAGGACATGCTCAACCACAGCATGGCCGACATGACCGGCCAGTCTTTCGAGAAGATCGAGAAGGACACCGACCGCGACTACTTCCTCAGCGCCGCAGAGGCCAAGGACTACGGCCTGATCGACCGCGTCATCGCCCACCCCAGCGAGGCCTGAGCGGCTGCTGAAGGGCGCTTGCGTAAGCTCGGTTCTTGCCCTGCCCAGACCCGAAGCCTCGATGGCCAAGCTCTACTACGACACCGACGCCGACCTTGCGCTGCTGAACGGCAAGACGGTGGCCGTCATTGGCTACGGCAGCCAGGGCCACGCCCACGCCCTCAACCTGAAGGACAGCGGCGTCAACGTGGTGGTGGGCCTCTACGAAGGCAGCCGCTCGGCTGAAAAAGCCAAGGCCGATGGCCTCGAAGTGCTGAGCGTGGCCGATGCCTCGGCCACGGCCGACTGGATCATGGTGCTGCTGCCCGATGAATTCCAGAAGGCTGTTTACGACAAGGAAATTGCGCCTCATCTGAGCGCCGGCAAGGTGTTGAGCTTCGCCCACGGCTTCAACATCCGCTTCGAGCTGATCAAGCCCCCCGCCGATGTGGACGTGGTGATGATCGCCCCCAAGGGCCCTGGCCACACCGTGCGCTGGGAATACCAGAACGGCATGGGCGTGCCCGCCCTGTTTGCCATCCATCAGGACGCCTCCGGCAACGCCCGCGGCCTGGCCATGGCCTACGCCAAGGGCATCGGTGGCACCCGCGCCGGCATCCTCGAAACCAACTTCAAGGAAGAAACCGAAACCGACCTGTTCGGTGAGCAGGCCGTGCTGTGTGGCGGCCTCTCCGAGCTGGTGAAGGCCGGCTTTGAAACCCTGGTGGAAGCGGGCTATCAGCCCGAGCTGGCCTACTTCGAGTGCCTGCACGAGGTGAAGCTGATCGTGGATCTGATGGTGAAGGGCGGCCTCACCGCCATGCGCGATTCGATCTCCAACACCGCCGAATACGGCGACTATGTGAGCGGCCCGCGGCTGATCACCGCCGACACCAAGGCCGAGATGAAGCGCATCCTGGCCGACATCCAGGACGGCACCTTCGCACGCAACTTCGTAGCCGAGTGTGACGCCGGCAAGCCGGAGATGGCGAAGATCCGTGAGCGCGATGCCCAGCACCCGATCGAGCAGGTGGGCAAGGGCCTGCGCTCGATGTTCAGCTGGCTGAAGGCAGCCTGAGCCCCTGGCCCTGGCTGCTGGTGCTGGCCGCCTGCGGCCTCGATCGCCTGGTGGGGGACCCGCGTTGGTGCCTCCACCCGGTGGTGGTGATGGGCTGGTGGATCACGGCCCTGCGCCGGCTGGCTGAGGCCTGGGCGGGTGATGCACCAGGAAAGCTGCGCCTCGCCGGCAGCCTGATCACGCTGCTGGTGGTGGGCGGCAGCGGCCTGGCGGGCTGGGGCCTCGAGCAGCTGCTGCGGCAGCAGCTAGCGACGCGCGGCCCGGTGGCCGCGGGCCTCAGCCTCGCCGCCTTAACGATCGCCCTGGCCAGTGCCCTGGCCGGGCGCAGCCTGGAGCAGGCGGTGCAACAGGTACTGCACGTGCTCCCACCGGATTCCGTACAGGTCGTACAGAATCCAAACGCACAGAACACGAAAGCCCCCGCGAGCCTGATCGCCGCCAGGCAAGCCCTGGCTTGGGTCGTGGGTCGCGACACCAACGGGCTGGATCGATCCGAGATCCTGCGGGGCAGCGCCGAAACCGCCAGCGAGAACGCGGTGGATGGCTTGTTTGCGCCGCTGTTCTGGATGCTGGTGGGGGCTGGGATCGGCAGCCTGAACCCCGCCCTGCCCGGCCCGTTGGCCCTGGCCTGGAGCTTCAAGGCGGCCAGCACCCTGGATTCGATGCTCGGCTACCGCCGCGGCCGCTTGCGCTGGCTGGGCACCGCCGGCGCCCGGCTTGACGACCTGCTGGTGTGGCTGCCCTGCCGGTTGGTGGCCCTGAGCCTGCCGGTGGCGGCGGGGCACCCTGGCCGCTGCGGAGCGCTGCTGGCGGCAGCCCTACGGGATGGGGCAGCCGACCCCTCCCCCAATGCCGGTGTCTCCCAAGCGGCCTATGCCCACGTGGCGGGGGTGCAGCTGGGCGGCAGCAACCGCTACAGCGGCCAGATCCGCAACAAACCTCTGCTGGCCAAGGGCCTGCCGCCAGCCGATGCAGTGGCGGTGCAGCGCATCCTGGAGCTGAACCGTCGGCTCGAAACGCTGTGGCTCGCCACCGCCGGGACCATGGCGGCCATGGTGTCGTTCATCACGAAAACTCTCAGCTGATTGCCCCAACAGCAGCGGCTAACGAGGCTGCGGGAACGTTCCTGGGCCTATGCCAATTCGCGACCTGCTCGAAGACGCTCTGCAAGAGCCGAATATCGGCCTCACCCCTTGCTTCCGCTGGCACGCGACGCCAGTGGGCATCGCAGCCCTCTGGCAGGCCGGCTCGCCTCCCAGCTCCCCGCCCTTCGAAGACGCCCTCAAGGAAGGCCTGCAGGTGGGGCTCGACCTGAGCCGCGAAGAGCGGGAATTTCACCAGCTCAACTCGGGCCTGGTGCTGCTGTTTCACAGCTAGGCAGGCGCGGACGCGGAAAGACCAGCGCCCATTCGTGCAGCGTCCAGTCGACACAGCCCTCAAGAATCAGCGGGTCGCTCTGCACGAGCAACTCGGCTTCAGCCCAGTCGCGGGCGCAAAACACCAACATGCCACCGGCACCTTCCCCACTGCGGCCAACCCGATCAGCCCAGTAGCCACTGCGGGGGGCGTGGCCCTTGCGCTCCAGATCCGCCAGCCAGGCCAAATGGGCTGGGATCACCGCATCGAATTGCGGCTTAGGCACCAGGCCCGCCTCCAGCTTCACAAACCAGGGCATGGGATCAGGCCATCGCGAGCCGACGGTAGTACCGCTGCCCTAGCAACAGCTCCACAACACGGCGATGTGCAGGGTGACTGCTGTAGATCAGCTGGAATCCCCTATAAAGGCCAACCAGGGCCGATAGGTTCTCACCCGCTGCCAACGCGGCCGGGATATTGACCCATCACGCAGGGAAATGCTGGGTGAGCGACCAGCCAACTGGGTCAGAGAAGTGCCTAAAACGGTGTGTGAGCACTGCGGAATGGTCGTGAAGGGCAACCAGTGGACGTTCAGGCAGCACCTGCAGACCAAGCGATCCCAGAGAGCACAGGCAGCAGCGTGATGAGCAACCCTCTCTGGATGCTGGTGCCCTGGTTGGTCTTTGCCGTCGCTGCTGGGATCAAGTTCTGGCGACTGACCGCCCTGTTCCGCAAGCACCTCCTGGGCGTCCCCTCCAGAACTGAACGCTTGAGGCAGATGCTGGAGCGGGTCTGGGAGAAGGATCAGCAGGTGGTGTGATGGAGCATCTGAACTGGGGATACCTGCAACTGGGTCTGGTCGCCCTTGCTTTTGGGGGTCTTCAGGTCTGGTGGATCAGCCGTGTGTTCAGAAAGCGAGACCTGGCACGACCCTTGAGCGAGGGACAGTTCCGTAAGTCACTGGAGAGGATCTGGGCGAGAAAGACCTGATGGCGCTGTGAACGACCTTCGCACCGCCTTCCAGATCCACCAGACAACCACTGCCACCAGCACCCACGGCACCAGTGCCCGAAAAACCAGCAGAACCAGCAAACCACCAGGGTCGCTCATGTAGCGCCAACGGGGGATGAGGGACATCGGTTCAGGTTGCCAGTGTTCAACTCTTGCTGGAGTTGGTCCAGTGCTCACAACGGTTGCTGGACGCCACCTGAGCAGGCAACACGACCTGCCAGACCCTGCAGGTGCCACTACTGCCTTGGCAGCCATTGAAGTTCTGACAGGTGACGCTGCGAGGGGTGACGGACGCCATGTGTGACAGTCGAGCAAGCGTCCATCGTAGACCCTGAGGGTTCGATGCACCCACTGCATAAGGAGCAGAAGCCAGCCCCAGTAGGCGAGAGTGAGCGGAAGCGACCTGCACTCAAATCCCACCTACAAAGCAATTATCCGTATAGATCAGAGATAGATTAAATATCAGAATAAAAGAGGAAACCTGAAAATCCAACAAGATGAAACTAAAACAAAAAACGATTTTTCTATCGCCCTTGAAAAAAGTATAGAGGCAAGAAGGGACTTTCAAGATACCTGTTGGCACTTGCTGATTGCCTATCAATGCTCAACCACCTCCAATAAATCCCCAATCCCGCAATCCAGCACCGTCACGATCTTGGATGCCAGATCCAGCGACAGCGCCGATGCAGCCTTGTCATCAGTCCTCGCCAGACGCGTGATGGTGGTTGCTGCCACCCCCGCCTGAGTTGCCAACGCGTTCATCGTGATCGGTTTTTCACCCGCCTGCGCACGACGCAGGTTTGCCATGGCGATTGCCTTGGCGAGGGTCAGTCGAACTCGCTTTGCCATAGGGCGCACACTACATCAAGCGCCCAAGAGGGTCAAAGCAGTGCTTAGTGATGAAACCTAAGCATCTGAGACAGCAGATGGGTTATCAGGCAGTCAAACCGAGCATCACCTGAAGCAGCACGAACCCCGCCAAAGCGGCAAAGGCAAGAAGGGAAGGGAACCCAGACAAATCCATAACGACTCCGCTTATCCCTCATTTCTAAAGCAAACCTGAAGAAAATGCCGTAGCGATACACACTCCAGAACCCATCAGAACATTCCGCAACCTGCCGTGTGCCTTGCGACAACTTACCAGCGCCCTGTGCTATGATTACTGCGTTGAGGGCAAGAGGTTCAGACCAATGCCGACCGACCTGACCGCCATTGACTTGGCGACCAACTGCTGGATGCCCTGACCCTTGAGGTGGCAGCAGCACAAGAAGCACCGCTGGTTGCCGCTTGATGAAACCTGTTGCCGCTGCTGGTGGGGGTGAAAACCCCTGCCACACTCTTCCTACTACTCCCACCAGCAATGGCATCTGAGCACCCTGACGCCCCTAAGCAATTCGGCATCCGCCTGAGTCAGGAGACGATGGAACTGGTCTCTGCCATTCAAGAGTTCCGACAACGCACCAATCAACCCATCACCCTCTCAGCAGTCGTAGAGAATGCTATCCGCTGCTACTACAACCGATTGGAGGCAGAGGGTGCTCTCTATGGAAAGAAATGACCCCATTACCCCCTGGTGCCATCAAGCACCTACTGGAAACCCTGCCGCCTGAACGACCAGATCCGTTCCCCCACCTCGCAGACCTCAGCACTGATGAACTGCTGCAGCGGCGGGTGGAGATTTCAGGGCAACTCAAGACCCTGGAGCAGGAACGGTCGGCGATTGACGCTGAACTGCTTGAGGTCTTCTCAGACCCTGAACTGCGCTTTGGTGTTCGTGCCCCTGGTGGTTGGATGCTGCGCTCAAGATCCCGAACCAGTTGGGACTATGCCCCTGAGATCCGTGATGCCATCAAGGGTCTACAGAGGCAGGCACAGCGGGATGGACGAGCGCAACCGCTGGTGAGCACCTATCTGTGCTTGGTTCAGGAAACCTGATTGAACAAGGAACGATCCGCCCCTCCAAAAGGGGAGTAAGATGTAACGACTTGTAACGTGGTTATGTTCGCTGGTCTCTTTGGGTTCCTCTTCGCCGCCCTCTCCTTTGTTCAGGTGCCGCAGTGGGATAACGATTGGACGAAGTGCTCTGTTGCCGTTCCCGATACCGCCTGCCATTGGTATGTGGTCAATCCCGACAACACCTTTGGCAAGGGATTCAGTTGGATCACTGCTCCTGAATTTGATATTGCCACTCTGAGGGACATCGGCATTCAGCACGAAGTGACCGTGGCAGCGGGGCATCAGACCACGGTGGAACTGATGGATGCAACCTCAGGACTGAAGTATGGGGACGACTATTGATCGCAACTTCACGACTGATCTGCGGTGCAGCGATCAGACCCTGAAAACCCGTTGGAGATGGACGATCGGGTTGTCGTTGTCAGCACCACGCACGACCCAGCACTCTGTGCTGCAGCTCCTCAGTAGGGCACGAAAGTCATCGGCATCAATGAAAATGCCTGCCGCCACCGCAAGATCAACCATCGCCTCTGGGGTGTCGGCGTCGTGGGACGACGCAGATAGCGAGAACCCCTGTCCCACAAGGAAAGTGGGACAGGGGAAGACGTTGTGAGACGTGCTCAGAGCGGAGAGGGTGGGATTCGAACCCACGGAAGGTTTCCCTTCAAACGATTTCGAGTCGTTCGCTTTCGACCACTCAGCCACCTCTCCAACAGCCCGCAGGCCTGGGGCACTTTAAGGATTGAT